>Ga0181520_10008041_pt1 | contig 15179 bp, 18 predicted proteins | sample PEATcosm2014_Bin_29_FD_132451 | JGI IMG/M metagenome (GOLD analysis project Ga0181520, IMG submission 132451) | Peatland microbial communities from MTU Mesocosm Facility, Houghton, MI, USA - PEATcosm2014_Bin02_30_metaG | ecosystem: Environmental > Terrestrial > Soil > Wetlands > Peat | place...
GAAGCGCCGAAGGAAGAGCCGAAGGCGGAGTAAGGAATTGCCATGAGACATTTGAAGCGCACGGCCAAATTGGGCCGCACATCGGAACATCGCAACGCGATGCTCGCCAACCTTGTTTGCAGCCTGATCGAACACAAGCGCGTCACGACGACCCTGGCCAAGGCCAAGGCCGCCCGTTCCGTCGCCGAAAAGATGGTCACGCTCGGCAAGAGCGGCACCATCCACGACCGTCGCCTCGCGGTGGCGCGGCTGCATCAGGAGGACGCGGCGAAGATCCTGTTCAAGGAAATCGCGCCCGCGTTCAAGGAACGCAACGGCGGCTACACCCGCATCATCAGAATGAACCAGCGCCAGGGCGACGCCGCGACGCGCGCGATTTTGGAATGGGTGGATTTTACCCCGGTTGCGCCGGCACCAGCCGAAGCCGCTCCCGCCGGGGAAGCGAAGCCGGCGGATGCCAATGCGCCGGAAACAAAGGTGGAGGCAAAACCCGAAGCCAAACCGGAATCAAAGTAAAACGGTTCACAATTTTCAAGGCCCGCTCGCGAGAGCGGGCTTTTTGTTTTCAGCGCAGGAATAAAAACATGAGCAGTCCGGCAAGAATCGCGGCAATCGTCCACCAAAACCAACTGATTCCGTGAGGCTTGGGCTGGCCGACGCCGAATTCCTCCTTCACAAACTCGTTGTAATCAAATTCCTCGTCCGGCAATCCGAGACCGCTGGCGTAGGCAGTTTCCGACCAGCCGGTCTTTTCGTCGGAGCCGCATTCGGGACAGACTTTCGCGTTGCGCGGAATTTCCGCGCCGCAGTTGGGACAAACGTCTGGCATCACAAGTTTTTAGTTTTGAGTTTTTAATTTTTAGTTGAACTCAAAATTCAAAACTAAAAACTATCCCCCGGCGCTCGTGTATTCCTCGTCGGTCTTCAATTCCAGCCCCATCAAGATGTAGTCGTGCGAAATCGCCTGCATGTCCTTGACGTAATCCTCCAGCCGGAGCAGTTCCCGGAAATCGAGCAGCGCGAACATTTTGATGCCGGCCGCCTGTTCGCCGATGAATTCCGCCTCGACCTTCTCCAGGCCCGCCAGTCGCGCGATGTCCACGATCTCGCTCACGAGCGTCCGGGCAAGGCCGCGACCGCGGAATTGCGGATGCACCAGCACGCTCACGCGCCCGATGTGCCGCCGCCAGCCGCCGAGCTGCTGGTGCAGCGTGGCGACGCCGGCGATTTTGCCGCCGAGCAGCCCGACCAGCGGCAGGTTGCGGCCGTAGTCAATGTTCTGGCACCAGTCGCGGACGACCGCGATGTCCTGCACGCGGTGCTTGATGAACATCCGCTCCTGTTCCGGGATGCCGAGAAACAACTGGTGCAATTCCTTTTCGTCGTCGCGGCGCAGCGGGCGCAGCGCCGCCCTGGCGCCGTCCTTGAGCTGGACGGTTTTCGGAAACTTCTGGAGTTCAAGATCAATGCTGAATGACATAAGCTGCTTTTTGTTTGTCCGAACTCTGCGTCAAATCTTCTGCCACCGCAACTCAATTAACCCGCGACGATTCGCCCGCGATGCCGTCGGCGTGGTTTCGAGCGCGCTCGTTGATGCGCGCCGGATCGAGGCTCCAGCGCGTCGCCAGCAGCGGAACTTTGCCGACGTTCGCCGCCGTCCATTCCACCGCGGCCCACGAATCCGCGTTCGGGTCGTCGCCGTAGCCGAAGCATTTCATGCTCAACTCAATTTCCGCCGGCGTTTTCGCGCCCTGGTTCCAGATGGTTTCGCCCGCCCACGCATACGCGCGCGTGACGGCTCCGTTTTCCGCGCGCGCCCAGGCGTGATGATGCAAAATCCGGTCGGCGTGAAAAAATTGAACCTGGCCGAGCTGCCGGCTGATTTTGGTTAGGAAGCGAAAACATTCGTCCACATCGCAACTCGGATTCGGCAGGCCGGAGCCGGTGACGATGATCCAGCCGTTCACCGGCGGCCCGACGAAAAATTTCCGCTCGCCGGTCATTCCTTCCGACCACGAACACGGTGTTGGCTGATTCAGTCCCAGCGCCGATTGCACCGGTCTGGGATCGGCTGCGCGCACGGCCAGCCAGAGCGGCGGGCGCGAGGTGAACGCGGATTCGAATATGGGAACGGCAACTGTGCGCGGCAACAATTGTCGCGCCGCGCGCGTCCGGCGATGCAGGCCAATCATCCACAGCAACACCGAGAACGCGACAATCAGGGCCAGCAATTGCCCCGCCAGCAGCATCAATGTTTCCGCATCCGTCGGATTCACCAGGCGAATTTACGCCCGCGCCGCGCCGGTTCAACTAAAATTTTTGGCAGGGTCGGCGCGCTGCGCCGACCAGACGCCGCAGCGCGGCGTCCCTGCCTACATTTGAGCCAGCCAGTCGAGATATTTTTTGCTGCCCGCGCTTACCGGCGAAACGAGAAATTCCGGCGTGTCGTAGGGATGCTTGGCGAGAACCAGCTTCTCCAGCGCGGCGAGTTTTGATTGTTGCGTCTTCAAAACCAGCAGGACCTCCGCGCTCGATTCAATTTTCCCCTGCCACCGGTAATGCGATTCGATTTTTGGAACCAGATTCGCGCAGGCAATTAGCCGCGCCGACAACGCGGCTTTGGCCAGCGCGCGCGCCGTTTTCAAATCCGGCGCGGTGACGAGGACGATGGCGAATTTTGCGGCGGGTTTCATTTCAGTTCCCTTGGTTCCAAAGTCCTTGTAGCAATCCCCACTCAAAATCGCGTTTCTTCCATAACACACTCATTTCCTCTTCGCGCTGCGGATCGGCCTCGGTCATTTGCGTGGCTTCCGCGGGGAGTCCGCCGGACAACGCGCGAGTAAAGCTGTTCACCGAGGATATTCCGTCGCCGCCGTGGCATTGATAACAGGTCCGCAGAACGATGCCTCGAAATTCGCTCACAACATTTGTCTCCCCCTGCGGATGATATTCGAACGGGTCAATCCCGAAGGAGAAAAAGTGATTGTTGCTGGTAAAACCTCTTTCGTCCTGTGCCACGGAAATCAGGCTTGCGTGCCGGTTGCGCGACATCCTGAATTCATTCACATGCTGGGCCGGGTTTGCACCCAAAAAATCATCATCGTAAGAACGATCGAAATGACGATACGTCCTCAACTGGATATTTTCCACGAGGTGCGTCGGCTGGATGTTGCCGTCGGTGTCAATCACGCACATCCGTCGAGCCAGCGCCCATTGGGAGTTGGTGGGAAACTGCGGCCAATGCCAATTCGGATCGAATGTCTTGTCATTTGGGGTATTGGGATCGGTTGAAGGAAGCAACAGCGGTTTGGAGGCGCCCACCTGGGCCAAATAATTGGTTCCCGCCTTGCGCCCGGCGGCATCGTGAAACAATACCATGAAGACTGACCGTCCGCCGAAGCCCCGGTCGTGCGCCGGCACGAGCCGCTCCACATTGTTGGCTCCGACATTGATCCAATCGCCATTGGTTTGGAACATTCCCGGCGGCAAATCCGGCAAATGCGCCTCGGCATAATTATCCGGCAGGGCGGCGATTTCATTGGTCGTCAATTCCAGCCGGCGAATGGCGACCGCCAGCCGTGACGCAAGCTCGCGCCGTTCCTTTGCAAATTTCGCGCGGGAAAACGAAAGGGGCGGCGTCACCCAATCAAAGAGCGCCCACAGGTCGCGCTGCAACAAAGCCTTTTTGAGCGGGTCTTGCACCAGCTTTTCGCCCTGCGTGCTGATGAATTTATCGAGGACTGCCAGCGCCTGCTGGTGCGAGGCCCCAGCCAGCAAATTAGTCGTCGTCCCCCAATAAAGAATATCCAATTCGTCGAGGCCGTATTGCTTTCCATCCTGCGCCGTCCGCAGAAACAACGTTTCATTCAGCCGGTTCCAGAGATGATTGGTATTGGAATCGTAAATGGTATTCCCATTTGGCGGACTGGACTTCGCGTATCTGGCCGACAGCAAAACGACGGCGAGTGTCATTGTGGCGATATGCTTCATTTAATTACCTTGGTTGCGGAATCCGGTTTATTTCAAGCCCAATTTCTGTTTAAGTCAAGACATGGACGCCGCATTGCCGCCGCTCACTGCCGGGCCTTCGCCAAAACAGGGAGGCTACGGCCTCGCAAGCAGCACGCTTTACCTCGTCGCCGCGCCCTTGCACTGGCAAACGAATTCAGCGATAGTTTCGCCATGAGAAAGAACGGCAAGCAGGAGTTCAGCGTGGTTGTCGAACGCGACGAGGAAGGTTATTACGTCGCCAGCGTTCCGGCGCTGCCGGGCTGCCATACGCAGGCGCGTTCGCTGGACAAACTCATGGAGCGAATTCGTGAAGCCATCGAATTGTGCCTTGCTGTTTAAGGCTGCTGCCAATCTTCAGTTGCGATAGACTTCCCGCCGATGGCCGATGACACCGACTGCAATTTGCCTCGTCTTGGTGTCGGCAAAATACAGAATGCGATAATCACCCACGCGGATACGCCAGCCGTCGCGATTCTTGAGTTTTTTGCAGCCGTGCGGAAACGGGTTGTTTTCAAGGGCAAGAATCGCGTTCGCAATGCGCGTCTGCATTTGGGTCGGCAAACGGGAGAGTTCCTTCCGGGCGTCGCGCGCCATTTCGATCCGCCAGTTCACACGCCGATTTTGAGTTCCTTAAGCGCCTGACGAAATGATTGCCGGGGCTGATGCCGCCGTGCTTCCAGCGCCAGCGTGTCGGCGAGGTCTTCGGAGAGATATTCGTCGGTCAGCATCCGTTCCAGCACGGCTTCCCGTTGTGGCCGCTTCAAGGATTTGAAAGCCGTCACAAAGACTTCCGCTGTTGCTTCCATTGCGCTCATACTGGTGTGACAATCGGCGATTCTTTGCAGATATTCAAGCCGAATCCATTTTCCTTCGCAGAGCGATTCTGTTTAATTCATCGCATGGACGCCGCATTGCCGCCGCTCACTGCCGGGCCTTCGCCAAAACAAGGAGGCTACGGCCTCGCAAGCAGCACGCTTTATCTCATTGCCACGCCGATTGGCAACCTGGAGGACATCACGCTGCGCGCGCTGCGCGTTCTGCGCGAGTGCGACGTGGTCGCCGCCGAGGACACGCGGCGCTCCGGGCAGTTGCTCAAGCATTTCGGAATCGTCAAGCCGCTCTTGAGCTATTTCCAGTTCAACGAGGCCAAACGCAGCGAGGAAATCATCGAGCGTCTCCGGCGGGGCGAGAAAGTCGCGCTGGTCACGGACGCCGGCAGTCCCGGCATCAGCGATCCGGGCGAGCGCGTTGTCAAAGCCGCCATCGCCGCCGGTTTCCGCGTCGAGGCCGTGCCGGGCGCTTGCGCGCTTGTCGCCGGGCTGACGGCGAGCGGTTTGCCGACGGATGAATTTCATTTCATCGGTTTTCTGCCGCACAAATCCGGTCAGCGGCGGAACCGACTGGAATTGCTCAAGCCCATTTCCGGCACGCTGGTATTTTACGAGTCGCCGTATCGCATCGAAAAACTGCTGGGCGAACTGAACGAGGTTTTTCCAGAACGTCAGGTCGTCCTCGCGCGGGAGTTGACGAAGAAGTTTGAGGAATTTTTGCGCGGCACACCGGCGGAGCTTTTGGAAATTGCCAAGAAGCGGAGCTTGAAAGGTGAGTTCGTGGTGCTGGTTGCGCCGTCGGTGTAGGATTTCGCACGGGAACTTGGATTTATTTCGCGGTTGCCAGTTCCATTTCCGTTTCGCAATTTCCTTTTCCGCAGCCGCAGCCGGATTCCTCCTGGTCGCTGAAACCGTGGTTGTCCCAGTTCGGGTCGAGGCCGAGGTCTTTGAGCATCTGCAAATCCTTTTCGACGGGCTGGTTCAGTGTGGTGAGATAATTGCCAACCATCAGTGCGCTCGCGCCGGCCATGAAAATCATGCTTTGCGCGTCGCGCAGATTCACGGTGCGCCCGCCGGCGATCATGATTTCCTGCCGTGGCAGGATGAAACGGAAGCACGCGATGGTTTTCAAAATTTCCAGCACGGGCAGGGGATCATTTTTTTCAAACGGCGTGCCGGGAATCGGATTGAGGATGTTGACCGGCACGACGTTCGCGCCGATGGCTTTCAATTCAAAAGCGAGGTCGCAGCGGTCTTCGCGCGTCTCGCCCATGCCAATGATGCCGCCGGAACAAATCCTGATGCCGGCCTTTTTCAAATGGCCGATGGTTTGGAGCCGGTCGTCGAATGTGTGCGTGGTGCAGGTCTGCGGAAAAAAGCGGCGCGAGCTTTCGAGGTTGTGGCCGTAGCACTCGACGCCGGCCTCCTTCAAGCGGTCGGCGACGCGCTGGCTTTTGATGATGCCGAGTGAAACATCGGGCCGCGTCTTGCCGGCGGCTTTCATTTCCCGGACGCGGGCGCAGACTTCGTCCAGCATCGGGCCTTCGTTCAAGCCTTTCCACGCGGCGACGAGGCCGACGGCCGTGACGTTGTTTTTGTGCGCTTCCTCTGCGGCTTCGGCGACGGGTTCGGGATCAACGAAACCATATTTCGGCGAGCCGGTCTGGTAATGCGATGATTGCGCGCAGAAGCTGCAATTCTCCGAACACGCGCCGGCCTTGGCGTTGACGATGGAGCAAAGGTGGATTTTGTTGCCCTTGAATTTTTCGCGGATGCGGTTGGCCCACGACAGCAAATCCAAAATGTCGGCGGACGTTTCGAGGTTGATGAGCCACAGCGCCTCATCGCGTGAAATCCGGCCGCCGCCCAAAACTTTTTCGCCGAGCGCGGAGATTTTGCCGTGATTTTTTGCGTCAACCGATGTCACTGTCATGGTTGACAGCATACCGCTCGGAAATTATTTCGCAAGCGCAACGCGCCGGCGCTCCCGGGCGTCAGTTTGCCGGCGCCGCATTTGTCATGGCCGGCGAGGGCTGCGAGGGGATTGCCATTTTGAGATAGGCGGCCACCGTGGCGATTTGCATGTCGTTGAGCGGGCCGCCTTCGGCGGTGGCGAAGGCGGGCATGAGCGAGCCGGGCTTGCCGTGGGCGATCCACGTGCGCCAGAAATCGTCGCTGGTCGGCGTTTTCAGGTTGTGCAAATCCGGCACCATTTCGGCGCGGTTGTTCGCATCGTGACAGACGGCGCAGACGGCGTCGTAAAGCGCCTTGCCATATTTGCCTTCACCGGGCTTGGCGTGGCAGGTGGCGCAATCGGCCCTGAAAATGGCCTGCCGGTCGGCCCTGGCGACCATCACGCCGTTCGTCCGCTCGGCGTCGGTCAGGGTGGGAATCACCGGCGGCAGGATGTTGATTTTCAAATACAGGTCCTTGGAACCCTTGTCCGTGGAGACGGTGACGGCTTTGAACATGACGCCGCTTTTGCCTTCCAGATTCACAATCGCGCCGACCTGTCCGTGCCCGCCCGGCGGGATTGTCCACGGCAGCGGCGGCAATTCGGTGACGGTGCAACTGCATGACCCGTGCGCGCCCAGAACGACGACGTTGTCCGGGGAAATGTTCGTGACGTTGAAGACAAAATGCGCCTGCGACTGGCTGGCGGGGACATCCACGGATTTTAACAGTTCGTCCCAGGCGAGGATGCCGTCCGGCAGCGGCCCGTTGGCGCGCGAAACGTCCTGCACATAGACCGCAGCCGGGGTGGCAACAGCATTTGTCGAGTTGTCGCCCGCGGCAAAAAGCCCGGTTCCGGCGAACAACACGCCAGCCATTCCGCACAGCAATAAACGGCCCGCTTTCATGGTTCCGACAAGTTAAATCGCACGCGCCAGTTTGGCCAGCATGAATTGAACTTCAGAGCCGGTTTAGCGCGCTCAACACGGCGCGCACCGAGGCGAGTTCGATGTTCGTGTCCACGCCCGCGCCCCAGCGCGATTTGCCGTCGGCGGATTTGATTTGAATGTAGGCAATCGCCGCTGCCGTTTCGCCTGAACTCAAGGCGTGCTCGCTGTAATTGGAAATTTCAAAACGCGGAACGCCGGCGGTGGTGAAGCCGTGGACGAGCGCGGCCAGCGGGCCGTTGCCTTCGCCCTTGAATTCAACCGCCTTCCCGTCGCGCAAGAATTTCGCGCGGCATTTCACCACGCCGTTTTTGCTTTCTGTCTCGAATTTCTTGAGCGACCACGGCGAATTGCGCTCGATGTATTCCCGCCAGAACATCGCCTTGAGTTCAGCGCCGCTGACTTCGCGGCCTAGCTTGTCCACCGCGTCGTTGGCAATCGGCCCGAACTCACGCTGCATATCTTTCGGCAACTCGATGCCGAATTCGCTTTCGAGCAAATACGCCACGCCGCCCTTGCCGGACTGCGAATTGACGCGGATGACCTCGCGGTATTCGCGCCCGATGTCCGCCGGGTCAATCGTGAGATAGGGAACGTCCCAGTGGGCCGGTGCGTTGGATGTTGGTTGTTGGATGTTGGTTGTTGAATGTTTTTCCTTCCATTCGTTCAACCCTTTCTTGATCGCGTCCTGATGCGATCCGCTGAACGCGGTGAAGACCAGTTCGCCCGCGTAAGGCTGGCGCGCGGGAATCGTCATGCCGGTGCAGCGCTCATAAACGTCAATGAGCGAATTGAGATTCGAAAAATCCAATTTCGGATCAATGCCATGCTGGTAGAGATTCAGCGCAACGGTGACGATGTCCAAGTTGCCCGTGCGCTCGCCGTTGCCGAACAACGTTCCTTCCACGCGGTCCGCGCCGGCGAGCAGGCCGAGTTCGGTCGCCGCCACGCCGGTGCTGCGGTCATTGTGGGTGTGCAAACTGATGATGAGCGAGTCGCGGTTTTTGAGGTTCCGGCACATCCACTCGATTTGGTCGGCATAAACATTGGGCATGGCGACCTCGACCGTGTCCGGCAAGTTCAAGATCATTTTGTGCTGCGGCGTCGGCTGCCAAACGTCCATGACCGCCTCGGAAATTTCCTTGGCGAACTCGTGCTCCGTCGCGCTGAAACTTTCCGGCGAATACTGGAGCATGATTTCCGCGCCTTTGAGCCGGTGCAGGCGGTCCTTGATCATCCGCGCGCCGTTGACGGCGATGGCCTTGATTTCGTCCTTCGACTTGCCGAACACGACGCGGCGCTGCGCGGGCGAAGTCGAATTATACATGTGGATGATGACCTTCTTCGCGCCGACGAGCGACTCGATGGTGCGCTCGATCAAATCCTCGCGCGCCTGCACGAGCACCTGGAGCCACACGTCGTCCGGCGCGCGTTTTTCCTCGATAAGCCGGCGGTTGAAAGTGAATTCGGTGTTCGACGCGGACGGAAAGCCGACCTCGATTTCCTTGAAACCGGTTTTTACGAGCGTCTGGAACAATTCCAGTTTCTGCGAGACGTTCATCGGCACGGCGAGCGCCTGGTTGCCGTCGCGCAAATCCACGCTGCACCAGCGCGGCGCGGCGGTGAGGACGCGGTTGGGCCATTGCCGGTCGGGCAGGTGAACCGGCGGAAACGGGCGGTATTTTTTTGACGGGTCTTTTTGCATGGTCGTTTGGCTTTCTTATTATTGCCGTCCGGCGGCCGGGTTGAAACAAAAAACCCACCGCCGTCCGGCAGTGGGTTGATAAATTTCGTGAACGAATCAGAACCCGACCGCCGCGTGGCGAAGCAGCGCGTTCAGCAGCAGGTTCAGGTTTAAATTGCGATTCACAAGGACAATCTAGCTGGCTGGCTTTGACGGGTCAAATCGTTTTTCTTCTTTTCAAATCGCAGTTTTTCCCCGTTCCATTCCACGTTGATCCGCAAAGTTGAATGGATCAACGGGGCAAGCAGACGCATCGCGCTGCTCATTTCTCCGCCGGTTTCAAATTCGAACCTGAACACTTCACCGTGCCGCACCGTGAGAATCAAACGTCCGGCCTTGCCGCTGGTGGCGAAAGTTGCCGGGGGTTCGATCGCGGCATCGCGGATTTCGGAGAGGTGCAGCCGGAAGTTTTTTTTACTTTCGCGGAGCAGTTCTTCCGGTTTTTCCTGGTCAAGCTTTTGAACCCAGTCCCTGGTTTTCTTTCTGGTGAACAACCACAAGGCCAGCGGAATCACATTTCCAAGCGGACCAAGCAGGGGAGCCAGCGCCGCTAAAATTGATTTTGTTCCGCCTCCGGTCTGAATGAAAAGCAGGTCGCTTTGCTCGACAAAAACACGATAGGCGCCGGCAGCGGAAATCGGGCTGATGAGTCTGACGTTAAATGCCTTCTGCGCGCCAGCCAGCCGGGGCGCAATCGCTTTCGGGCTGGCTTTCCGGTTTTTCATGTCAACCAACAAACGCCGCGTGAACGGCCTTCACCGCCTGCTCGCCTTTCGCGAGGTCAATGACGACGGAAATCTTGATTTCGCTCGTGGAAATCATGTCAATGTTCACGCCTTCCTTCGCCAGCGTTTCAAACAGCTTCCCGGCGACGCCGGTTTGCGATTTCATGCCGACGCCGACAATGGACAGCTTGCCGATTTTCTCGGCGGTGATGACGTCGCGGAAACCGATTTCCTTTTTCAGCCCGGCGATCACCTTTTGCGCCTTGAGCAAATCCGGCTTGTCGGCGGTGAAGGAAATGTCCGTCTGCGGCGTGCCGGCGCCGTGGCTGCTGTTCTGGATGATCATGTCCACGTTCACGGTCGCGTCGCCGAGCGCCTTGAAAATCTTCGCGGCCACGCCGGGCTTGTCCGGCACGCCGACGAGCGTGATCTTGGCCTGGTTTTTGTCGAGCGCGACGCCGCGCACGACGACGCCTTCCATGCTTTTCGTTTCTTCTTTCACAATCGTTCCTGGGTTTTCGTTGAGGCTGGAGCGGACTTCAAAGACCACTCCAAATTTTTTGGCAAATTCCACCGAGCGGCTCTGCATCACCTTCGCGCCGAGGCTGGCGAGTTCGAGCATTTCGTCGTAGGAAATTTCCGGCAGCTTCTTCGCGTTCGGCACGATGCGCGGGTCGGTCGTATAAACGCCGTCCACATCCGTGTAAATCTGGCAAAGGTCGGCCTTGAGCGCGGCGGCCAGCGCAATGGCCGTCAAATCCGAACCGCCGCGGCCAAGCGTCGTTATCTGGCCTTCGCTGGTTTCGCCCTGAAAGCCGGCGACAATGACGACGCTGCCCGCCTTCAATTTTTCATGAACTTGTTTCGGCGTGATGTTGTGTATCTTGGCCTTCGTGTGGACGCCGTCGGTCACGATGCCCGCCTGCGCGCCGGTCATGGAAACCGCCGGGATGCCAATCGTGTGCAGCGCGATGGCAGTGAGCGCGATGGTCTGCTGTTCGCCGGTGGCGAGGAGCATGTCCATCTCGCGTTCGCTCGGCAGCGGCGCGATGTCCTTGGCGAGCTTGATGAGGCCGTCGGTCACGCCGCTCATCGCGGAGACGACAACGACGATTTTGTCGCCTTGCGCATGATATTTCGCCACGCGCGCCGCGACGTTTTTGATGCGGTCGGTGTTGCCGACCGACGTGCCGCCGTATTTTTGAACAATCAGAGACATGTTAAAATGGTATCCAGAATTCAGGAGCCGGAATCCAGAATCGCACGGGTGTAAGACTCCAGGATTTTGCTCACTTCTTCAAGCTGTTGAATCAACTTGCCGCCGTTCCCGTAGTGAAGGTCGGCGCTCAATATCAAATAATACCGGCATTCTTCCAGCGACCCTTGGGCAATATTCAGGAACCTGACCTTGTCCGGCTTGCCGCGCTTCTTGAAACCTTCGGCAATGTTGGCCGGAATGGAAACCGCTGCCCGGCGAAGCTGGCTGGTCAAACCATAAAGTTCCTTGCTTGGGAAATGTTCAGTGAACTGATAAATGCCGAGCACAAACTGATGCGCCTTTTGCCAGACGACCAGATCCTCAAAACATTTCGCAGGCGGCCGCACCGGTCGTTGGCGCTCATTCTGAATTCTGGATTCTGGCTCCTGGATTCTCATCGGCTCATTCAAAATTTTCAACCCGGATCATCACCGGTTTGCCCTTGATGACGGGCAGTTTGCCGATTTTGGCGAGCGCGCGGGTCACCGCGCCGTTGGGGGCGTAGTGCAGCATGAAAATCAGCGGCACGCTTTTGCCTTCGTGGCCTTCGGGCTGGATGACGGAGGAAATGCCGATGCCCGACTGGCCGAAAATGGCCGCGATTTTTGCCAGCGTGCCCGGCTTGTCCACGACATCCAGCCGGACAAAGTATTGCGAAACAACCTCGGCAACCGGCGCGACCGCGCCGCTGCATTCGTGCGGCACAAACGGCGGCACGCGATGCTTCACGCCGGATTTCAAATCCAGCGCGGCGTCGGCCACGTCGCTCAACACGGCGCTGGCGGTGGCGTCCTTGCCCGCGCCGCGCCCGTAAAACAGCGTGTCGCCGACGACGTCGCCGCGCACGAACACCGCGTTGAAAACATGATTCACGCTGGCGAGGACGTGCGCGTTCGGAACGAGCGTCGGATAAACGGAAACCTGCACCCGGCATTTACGATTTACGATTTTCGATTTAGGATTTTGCGAATCGGCAATCGGCAATCGGCAATCGGCAATGCGTTTGACAATCCCCAGAAGCTTGATGGTGTAGCCAAGTTCGCCCGCGAACTTGATGTCCATCGCCGAAACATGGCGGATGCCTTCGACGTGGATTTTTTCCGGGTTCACCCAGAAGCCGTGCGCGAGCGAGGCCAGGATGCCGGTTTTGTGCGCCGCGTCGTGGCCGTCAATGTCGAGGTCGGGCGGCGTCTCGGCGTAACCCAGCTTTTGGGCTTCGGCGAGCACGGCGCCGAAGTCCGCGCCTTCGAGCTTCATGCGCGTCAGGATGTAATTGCAGGTGCCGTTGACGATGCCGTAAAGCGCGTTGATGCGGTTGCCGACAAAACCTTCGCGCAGCGATTTGATGATGGGAATGCCGCCGCAAACACTCGCCTCGTAATAAAGATTCGCGCCGTATTTTTTCGCCGCGGCAAAAAGCTCCTCGCCGTGCGCGGACAACAGCGCCTTGTTCGCCGTGATGACCGGCTTGCCGAGCTTGAGCGCGGCCAGAATCATCGTTCGGGCGATGCCGGTGCCGCCGACCAGTTCGATGACAACTTGAATTTGCGGATCGTTGACAACTCCCTGCCAGTCGGTCGTCATCACCGAACGCGGAATCGGATACGGACGCGGCTCGTCAAACGCCTTCACGGCGATTTTGCGGAACGCGAGCTTCACGCCGAGGCGCGCGGCCATGAGACCGCCGTTTCTCTGCCAGGCATGGAATACGCCGCTGCCGACAGTGCCACCGCCAATCATGCCGAGGTTCACTTGCTGCATAAAAATCACATTTTGCAGCGAAACCGGGCAGGGGACAATTCAATTTTGGCTGCGGCTGCGCGGCTGCGTGGCTTCTTGAAAATTAAATGTCGCAAATGTTCACCGCCTGTCGCAGCGATGCAATCGCGTCGGGACGTTTGGGAACAAGTTCCTGCGCGACGTAGCCTTTGAACCCGGTTGCGACAATCGCCTGCATGATGCGTGGGTAATTCAACTCCTGCGTCCCGTCAATTTCCGCGCGGCCTGGCACGCCGCCGGTGTGGTAGTGGTCGAAGTATTGGTGGTTTTCGCGGATGGTGTCGCACACGTCGCTGTCCATGATTTGCATGTGATAAATGTCGTAGAGCAGCTTGAACCGTTCGGAGCTGATGCGCCTAACCAGTTCGACGCCCCACGCGACATGGTCGCACTGGTAATCCTCGTGGTCGCGCCTGCTGTTCAGCAATTCCATGCACAGCGTCACATTCAATTTTTCCGCCAGCGGCAGAATGCGTTTCAAACCGAGCACGCAATTCTTCAGGCCGGTTTCATCGTCGAGGCCGGCGCGGTTGCCGGAGAAACAAATCAAACGTTCATAGCCCGCGTCCGCTGTTTCCTCGAGCCGTTGCGAGTAGGCTTGCACCAGCTTGTCGTGATGGGCGATGCGGTTCCACGCCTTCGTGATGCCGCCGAGACCGTCAATCATTGGAAAGCTCACCATCGAGCAAGTCAGGCCGTGCTTCCGGGCGGTCTCGAACTCGGGCGGATTGAGCAGGTCAATGGCGACGAGGCCCATTTCCTTGCCGGCGGCGCAGAGGGCGCCCAGTTGGATTTTGTCGTAGCACCAGCGGCAGACGCTGTGATTGATGTTGCCCTTGAGCCTGGCGGACTTGATGGATTTGCGGCGCGTCATGGCGGAAACTTTGACACGGATTGCACGGATTTGCACGAATTTCCAATCCGTGTTAATCAGTGAAATCCGTGTCCCGCATCCGGCTTGGAAACCCGTTTCATTTGCTTGACTTCCACCGCCGGACAATTCATTAAGCAGCAGCAAAACAAACTGAAATTGCCCAAATGAATTTATTTGCCCGCAGGCGCGTGGCCGATTTGCAGGCCGAGGCGCTCACCGATCAGCGCCTCAAGCGCGTGCTCGGTCCGGTCAATCTCACGTCGCTGGGCATCGGCGCCATCATCGGCGCGGGCATTTTCGTCCTCACCGGCCATGCCGCCGCGCAATACGCCGGACCGGGCATTGTTTATTCCTTTATCCTCTCCGGACTGGCCTGCGCATTCGCCGGGCTTTGCTACGCGGAATTTGCCTCGATGATTCCGCTCTCCGGTTCGGCCTACACCTACGGCTACGCGACGCTCGGCGAATTTGTCGCGTGGATCATCGGCTGGAATTTGATTCTCGAATATTTGTTCGCCGCCTCGACGGTAGCGGTCGGCTGGTCGGGTTATGTCGTTTCGTTTTTGAAGGACTTGGGCATCACGATTCCCGCCGCGTTCACGTCCGCGCCATACGACCATGTGGCGGCGGCGAACCTGCATTGGTGGAATGTCTGGCAATTGTTCGCCCACGGCTGGACCAGCACCGGCTCGGTGCTCAACGTTCCGGCCATGTTGATTGTCGCCGTGATCACCGTTCTCCTCGTCGTCGGCATCAAGGAATCGGCGAATTTCAACAACGCCATCGTCGCGCTGAAACTGCTGGTGATTCTGACGTTCCTCGCGGTTGGCGCCTGCTACATCAATCCGGCCAACTGGCATCCGTTTGTGCCGCCGACGGATGCGATGGGTAATTTCGGCTGGCATGGCGTGGTGCGCGCGGCGGGCGTGATTTTTTTCGCCTACATCGGATTTGACGCCGTGTCCACCGCCGCGCAGGAGGCAAAAAATCCGCAGCGCGACATGCCCATCGCCCTGCTCGGCTCGCTGGGGATTTGCACCGTCCTTTACATCGCCGTC
>Ga0181520_10008042_pt1 | contig 15178 bp, 13 predicted proteins | sample PEATcosm2014_Bin_29_FD_132451 | JGI IMG/M metagenome (GOLD analysis project Ga0181520, IMG submission 132451) | Peatland microbial communities from MTU Mesocosm Facility, Houghton, MI, USA - PEATcosm2014_Bin02_30_metaG | ecosystem: Environmental > Terrestrial > Soil > Wetlands > Peat | place...
AAAATAACCTCATCCGGTGCCATGACAACCTATACCGGAACGGGCAGCGGGCCTTACGGTATCGCTTTTGACGGCACGAACATGTGGACGGCGAACTACGGCGGTAGTAGTGTTACAAAAATCACCCCCTCGGGCACTATGACGACTTATACCGGAACGGGTGCCAATCCTCTCGCCATCGCTTTTGACGGTGCCAACATGTGGACGCCAAATCAGGGCAATAACAGCGTGACGAAGATTACAGTCGGTGCGTATTCTTCCGTTACGATTCCGAGTAGTACCTGGACCTACGTCGCCGCGACTATCAACGCCTCCAATACCTATAACCTCTATATAAATGGTGCCTTGAATCAAAACTGCGTTACTACCATCAAGCCGCTTTCCGTTTGCGGAAACGCTGCGAATAGTTTTAGTGGAACCATGGCATATCTTATGAATAGTGCGACCACTGCTCCTTTCTATGGAAATATCGATGAGCTTCGCGTTTCAAGCACCGCCCGCTCCTCGGGTTGGATCGCCACCGAATATAGCAATCAATCCAATCCGAGTGCATTCTATACCATCAGCCAGCCGAATCCGGCACCGACCCTCACCTCCATTTTTCCAACATCAACCGTCGCCGGTACGGGTCAGCTTACCATCACGGCAACCGGAATAAATTTTATGTCTTCTTCCACGATCGACTGGAATGGCTCGGCACTTGCAACCACGTACGTCTCGTCTTCCTCGCTTTCCGCCGTCGTTTCTTCGACGTACGTTGCTTCTGCGGGAACCTCTTCCATCACCATAGTGAATCCGACCCCCGGCGGCGGCACGTCCGGCAGCCAGACCTTTACGACGGTAACGGGAGTTACCAACATCAGCTCGGTGGCGAACCAGCACTGGGCATGGAGTGATGCGATCGGCTGGATTGACCTTTATGGTACTCATAATATTTTTGTTACCTCGACCCAACTCACCGGTTACGCCAGTTCCTCGATCGGTTATATTTCGTTCGATTGCGGTACGTCGCCCAGCGGAAATGTTTGTTCAACGAGCAATTATAAAGTGACGAATAATGGGGGAGGGACGCTCTCGGGATGGGCGTGGAACGACTCGATCGGCTGGATCAGCCTGAGTTGCACGAATACGAGCACTTGCGGAACGTCGAACTACGATGTCTATATTGATTCATCGGGCAACTTCCATGGGTTCGCGTGGAACGACTCGATCGGCTGGATCAGTTTCAACTGCCTCGATATCAGTGCTTCGTTTTGCACAAACACTTCAAATTATGAGGTGGTGACGGCGTGGGCCCCTCCGGGTGCTAAAGTTGGCATGCTTGATTCGGCAACTTTCGATACCTCCTCGACAAGCGGCGGGGAATTGAATTCCGTGATCTGGCAGGGATCGTTAAATGGCCTCCCTGCCGGCGATGTCGCGTTCCAGTTTGCGGTATCGAATAGCACGAGCGGCCCGTGGGCATTTACGGGTCCCGACGGAACGGCGAGCACGACCTATTCCGGCAATCCTGCCACGCCGATCCCGATCACAAATTACACGGCATATGTCGGATACCGGTATTTCCGTTACCGCGTCATTTTGACCACCAATAGTACGCAGAACATTAGCCCTCAGGTAACCGGCGTTTCCGTCGACTGGAGTCCGTGAAGACAATTTAAGATTCATGATTCTTGATCCATGAATCAGGAATCTTTTCTTTGACTTTCAGTCATTTCGGCGCTTTAATGGTCATATGTTCCGCAAGAAAATCGGCATTGACCTTGGGACGGCGAATACCGTCGTTTTTGTGCCCGGCAGAGGATTCATCATCAACGAGCCGACGATCGTCGCCTTGACGCGCCCCGAGAACACGGTGCTTGCGGTGGGAGCTGAAGCGAAGGAAATGATCGGCCGGACGCCCGAAGAAATTGTCGCGTACCGCCCCTTGAAGGACGGCGTCATCGCCGACTATTACATCACGAAGGCGATGCTCCAGTACTTTATACAAAAGGCGTCGGGAATGTTTTCGCTTCTGCGTCCGGACGTCGTGATTTCGGTTCCGGCCGGCATCACGCAGACGGAGCGCCGCGCCGTGATGAATGCGGCGCGGGAAGCTGGCGCGGGAAGCGCGTTTATTGTCCGCGAACCGATTCTTGCGGCACTTGGCGCCGGCATTCCCATCAATGCGCGAAGCGGGAACATGATTGTGAACGTCGGTGGCGGAACGTCCGAGCAAGCTGTCATTGCGCTCGGCAATATCGTCTCATGGGCGAGCCTGCGCGTCGCCGGCAACAAATTTGACCAGGCCATTATGGATTATGTGAAAAAGAAGTACGGCCTTGCGATCGGCGAACAGACGGCGGAAAACGTGAAGATACAGATCGGTTCCGCGATTCCCATAAAAGAGAAGATGGAATCGCGTGTTCGTGGCCGTGACCTCGTGACGGGATTGCCGAAGGATATCATGCTTAATTCGAACGAGATTGCGGAAGCTCTGAATCCGCTCCTGATCGACATCGTCGCCTCGGTGCAGAATGTTTTTAACGTCACGCCGCCGGAGCTTGTCGCAGATATCATGGAAAAGGGGATCATTCTCTCGGGTGGAAGCGTCCAACTCCATCACATGCCGGAATTTTTGGAACGCTATCTCGGTGTGCAGGCCTACGTCGCCGAAGATCCACTCTTCTGTGTCGCAAAAGGCACGGGCTTGATCCTGAATCATTTGGATACGTATAAGAGGACGCTCTTGAATAAAAAATAGAATTGTGATGCTTGATTCATGAATCAAGCATCATTTATACTGGCACTATGGAACCGAATGAGGTTACGGAAAAAATAGTGAAAAAAGCGGATGCCGTGCGGAAGAAAACGCGCGGAAAGTTTTTGGGTTATATTAGTGCGGCCTTGGCACTCGTTGCCGGTCTTGCATGGAATGACGCCATTTCGAATTTGATCAATTATATTTTTCCTCTCAACAAGAATACGCTCATCGCAAAGTTTATCTACGCCGCGATCCTCACCGTTTTTATCTCGCTCGCCATCGTCTATCTCGAGTCGGTGCTCGGTGACAAAGACGAAGATTAAAAAATCATTTAATTTGATTTGACACGTACATATTTAATATGCTCTAATTAATGGAGTATATTAAATATATAAATAAAGGAAGAAAGGAGATGGTATATGCCCGAGGGAAATGCAGGTATGCTTTTGATGCAAGTACATGCCTTCGCAAAAGAGTCAGATATAATATGGGAAAACGAGGACACGGAATGGCTTTGGAGGGTTATTGAGGAATGGGAAGACTCTGAGAACCCAAACTATTCATTAGTCGCTATCCGTGCTTTTGAAGAAATCAAGCGTCGAAAAACGCTAACCGAGAGCGAACTTATCTCAATTATTACTGCATATGGGTGTCAGAAAGTTAAAGATTTGTCATGTAAAGACTTGTTATGCAGTTACCCGTCAACATCAACACAATACCTCTGCTCGATCATCAAAAAGACTTCTTCAAAAGAAATTGCCAAAGACGCATGGAAAGAACTCTTAAAGAGGGATGACTCATTTGAAGTCGCAGTTCTTGATACGGAGCTCTATAATTTAGAAATTAGAGGGCTTCTGTATAAGAAAGATTTTTGATTTGATCATTTTCAACCCCACCAACCCCGCATCCAAAGCGGGGTTTTACTTATAAGAATCTTCCATTTCTCATAATCTAATCTTGGATTTTCTATGATTTGCATAATTTTTAATCGAAGAAATAAATGTTGTTCTTAGAATTGGATTGTTCATTGCGTCTTTATGTGCTATTCTTCACTTCACCCCTAGAGACCGCAAACCGGGGCCCTTTCAGCGTTGACCAAAAATTTCCGATTCACGAATTTCTAACAGAATAAATGATTTTGTAGATTGCAAGATCGGAAATTATTTACCTAATGTACGATAAAACGACATTCTGATGTCGTCCCCGCGCAGGCGGGGATCCATAAAAAAGATGCCTCAACATAATTCAATCATCATCAAGGGTGCGCGCGAGCATAACCTGAAGAACATCGACCTTGAGATCCCGCGGGACAAGATGGTGGTTTTCACGGGGCTTTCTGGTTCCGGAAAATCGAGTCTGGCGTTCGACACGATCTTTGCGGAAGGCCAGCGCCGCTATATTGAATCTCTGTCCGCGTATGCTCGGCAGTTTTTAGGTCGTCTCGATAAGCCGGATGTGGATGATATCGAAGGTCTTTCGCCGGCAATTTCTATCGATCAGAAAAGCCATTCGGCAAATCCGCGCTCGACCGTTGCGACAATCACGGAAATTTATGATTACCTCCGTGTGCTTTTTGCGCGCGCCGGAAAACCATTTTGTCCGCGTTGCGGCCGCGAGATCAAAAAATTAACCACCGAGGAAATCGTGGATATTGCGATCAATATTTCGGAGAAAAATTCTGGAGATAGTCATGCCGAACGCAGTGAGGCATCTTCTCTTGGGCCAAAAGAAAAGATTCTTCGCCCTGCTCGGAATGACAAAAAAAGTAGCACTGTCGGCAAGAATATGGTCATCCTCGCGCCGGTCGTGCGCGGGCGGAAAGGGGAGTATTATCAGATGCTCTACGATTTTCTGAACGCCGGATTTACCGAGGTGCGCGTGGACGGCAAATATCACTCGCTTCGCGAGCGGATTGAACTGAGCCGCTATAAAGTTCACACAATCGAGTTGGTGGTCGACCGTATTCCCGCGGGTATGAATTTTCCCTCCCGAGGAGGGTCCTCCTCCGGAGGAAAAGAGAAGGATAATCGCTTGCGGCTTTCGGAAGCAATTGAGTCCGGATTGAAATATGGCAATAGCGTTGTCACGATCATTACCGACGAAGAAGTTTCGCTTTCGGCGCAGTTCACTTGTCCGCACGACGGATTTTCGTTCCCGGAGATTGAGCCGCGATTGTTCTCGTTCAACAGTCCTTATGGTGCGTGCCCCGAGTGTCATGGCCTAGGAACGAAAGACATTTGGTCCGAGGAGATCTGTCCGGTCTGTGCCGGTAAGCGGCTTCGCGAGGAAAGTTTGAATGTTCTCATAAAAGGTAAAAATATCAACACCATCACCGCACTCTCGATCGAAGACGCCCTCGAGTTTTTTTCATCGCTTAAATTCAAGACAGTATCGCAGGAAGATGTTGCCGAGGCTCCGCTCCGCGAAATAAAAAGTCGGCTGAAATTTATGATGGACGTCGGACTTGAATACCTGACACTCGATCGGAAAGCAGGAACGCTTTCCGGCGGCGAAGCACAGCGTATCCGGCTTGCGTCGCAGATCGGGTCGCGCCTCGTCGGCACGCTTTATATTCTGGACGAGCCGACGATTGGGCTTCATCAGCGCGACAATGCGAAGCTGATCCAGACCTTGAAAGATCTGCGCGATCTCGGCAACACCATTATCGTTGTCGAGCATGATGAAGATACGATTCGCGAATCGGATTATCTGGTCGATATCGGCCCGGGCGCGGGAGTCCATGGCGGGCATATCATAGCCCAAGGTCCGATGCCGCAACTCATAAAAGACACCAAACAGGATTCTCTCACGCTTCAATATCTGCGCGGAAAGAAATTTATCGAAGTTCCCGAACATCGCCGTAAGGTGGACCCTTCGACTTCGCTCAGGGCAGGTGCTAAGCAGGAGTTTTTAAAAATCCGCGGCGCGCGCGCGAACAATCTCAAAAATGTTGATGTGGATATTCCGCTCCGACGGTTCACGGCGGTCACCGGCGTTTCCGGTTCCGGCAAATCGAGTTTGGTTTATGACGTGCTCTATAAAGCGGTCGCCGACAAGCTGAATCACGCGACCTACCCCTCCCGAGGAGGGTCCGCTTCCGGCGGAAAAGCCGACAATCATAAATCGATCCTTGGCCTTGAATATATCAACCGCATCATCAATATCGACCAGGGCGCCATCGGCCGGACGCCGCGGTCGAATCCCGCAACCTATGTAGGAGCGTGGACGCATATCCGCGATCTTTTTGCTGCGACGGAAGACGCCCGCGTACGCGGCTATAAACCGGGCCGGTTCAGCTTCAATGTGCCGGGCGGTCGCTGCGAAAATTGCGAAGGCCATGGCACGATTGCAATCGAAATGCATTTCCTTCCGACGGTCTATGTGACGTGCGATGTCTGCAAGGGCAAGCGCTTCGACCGCGAAACGCTCGAAGTTGAATATAAAGGAAAAAATATCTACGACATTCTGAAGATGACGATCGAGGAAGCCGTCCAATTTTTTGAGGAAATTCCCTGGCTCTATGAAAAATTGATCATTCTGGAAGAAGTTGGCTTGGGATATTTGGAGCTTGGCCAGTCGGCGACGACCTTGTCCGGCGGCGAAGCCCAGCGCATCAAGCTGTCGGCCGAACTCGGCAAGCGCGATACGCGACGCACGCTCTATCTTTTGGATGAGCCGACGACCGGACTCCATTTTGCGGACGTCGACCAATTACTCAAAGTGTTACAGCGGCTCGTGGATAGGGGAAACACGATCGTCGTTATCGAACACAATTTAGATGTCATCAAAAGCGCCGATTGGGTGATCGATCTCGGTCCCGAGGGCGGCGCCCGCGGCGGCACGATTATGGGCGTCGGAACGCCGGAAGACATCACCCGCCGGAAAGGGAGCTTCACCGGAGAATACCTGAGGAAATTACTGAAATAATTCTCTATTCGAATCCTACCCCGCGCCCTATTGAGTAAAATGAAGCCCTCTAGAATGCGGGGCTTCGTTGGTTTCGAACAAATAGCGCTTTTATGCGTTCGTAGTTATACTTAAGCCATGCCTCATATCCACGATAAGATAGATTTTGTTGTCGACGTTTTTATCGTCTACGGCAATAAGGTTCTCTTGCGAAAACACGATAAGTATAAACGTTGGCTTGGTGTGGGAGGTCATATCGAACTCAATGAAGACCCCAACCAGGCGGCGGTTCGGGAAGTTAAAGAGGAAGTTGGACTAGATATCACACTTATTGGCAAAACCAATACCTTTTCTAATCCAGAAGACGGCAAGGAACTTATTGTGCCTAAGTTTATGAACCGCCACCAGGTCATTGAAGATCACGAACACATTTCGCTGATCTATTTCGCGAAAAGCGACAGCACCGAGATCGAACAAGGAAAGACCGAGATAAGCGAGGAGATCAGATGGTTCACAAAAGATGAATTGAATGATCCCAGCTTCGGAATACCAATGCGCGTAGCGACTTATGCCAAGAAAGCCCTGGAAGAGCTAGGGAGTTGAGCCAAAATCGTTCTAACATCGTCCACGCCCGAGCGCTAAAGACTGCCAAATCGCCACAAAATATTTCCAAATAAGATTTTTTGTTGTGAGTAATTCCGAATTATTGAACCACGCAGCTATTTGACGTAATGATAGATATGGGCTACAGTACCGGCAGTAGTTTCGATAATTCATAATTTCTATCACTAGATAATAGGAGGTTCCTTATGAAGGGACTAAAAATATTTACTGCCTGTACTCTTGGAGTACTCACCGGTTTGTTTATTGGTAGCTGGTTGACCGGACTAATCATAGGAGGACTGGTGGCGGGTTTAGCTATCAAGGCCCTTTGGAGAAAAGCTCCGAGAGTAACGAAAAAACAAATTGCCGCCGTGAAATATTTGATTTTTGAATCACAAGACGGCAGCAACCTCGCAAAGCAAATCCTGGCTCTTCTACTCGATAAGTCGGAGGGATTAACAAAACAAGTTTACATAACCCTTCAACAAGATCGAGAAGGTTACACGGCGGATGAGATCCAAAAGGCTGCCGTGACCATGGGTGGTATGACGAGTAGCACCTGTAGTACACACCTCGACGAGATAATGGATATTCTCGATACTAAGTTCGAATTTAGTATCCATTACGGCAGCTACGAGGGGAAAACCTTCAGTAGTAACGGAATTTTTCCTGGTTATGAGGGTCATCCCCTCAATGCGCCGCTTCGTTATACGTTCTGGCTGGCCGAGAAAAGTTACGGTCATGCCGGAGGAGAAATTGAGATTCCGGTTTCGCGAAAGGAACTGGATGAAATAGATCTTACCAAGCCAGGCTTATACCCGAATCTTGAGTGTCACGCTCTCAAAGTTGGGTAATATATATCAACAGGGGCTCTTCGCAATGAGCCCCTTTCTCTATGTCAAAATTATTCGAAAATTACGTTTACACTCCAACTCTAAAATAAAAAAACGAGCAATAATATAATAAATATATATTGCCCGTTTAACTCAAACTAAGCTGTGCCTTCGAGTTTAACCTCAAAAGCTTCTGCCAGAGCGAGGACAACCTTTCCCCAGTCGTTATCTTTCTCGAGAGGCTGGAGATAGGCAGAGGGTTTCATGGTGCCGGCGGCTACTTTAGCTCTCATCTCTTTGTTTTGTTTTACAATTTCATGGACGATAAGCTGGATTGCCTCCTTTTGAGAGAGGTCGCACTCCGAGGCGAGTCTCTTGCACATTGCGAGATAATCCTCAAACGAACTCTTCCAATATCCACGCACCATTCGTTGGCCATCGCTTCTGCAGAAATTACTTGGAAAAAACTATGAAACCCTTAGTGAAGGTCTTTGCGGGAGAACCCTGGTAGCAGTGAATCCAGTTAAGCCTTACCGTACGGGCATTACGTATTTACGTGTAGCACTCGAGAGTAATGACCCCCTTATTGCGGCGAAGATCAGAAAAATGAGGCTTTAGCACTCGACTCGTTAAAATCGTTCGAACATCGTTACATGCACTCCCGCCCGTTTTTAATCGTGGCTCATTCGGTAGAATGAGCCGATGGTGATGCAACTTTTTTGGGTTTTGCGGTGTAGTAATAAGTAAAGGATATGAAAAAGAGGATTGTCACGGTTATAGCGTTGGTCTTTGCTTTTGTCGCGCCTGGTGTGGGTCAGGTATCGGCTGCTTCGCGGTCTCCGCAATTCTATAAAGGCGCATCAAGCGGCGCGGCGGCGAATTCTTCGATTGGCACGGATACTTCAGAAAATTGGTCGGGCTACGTTGCGTCGGGTTCGGGCTATACGTCGGTTGGAGGGGAGTGGATCGTGCCGCAGGCGACCGCGAGCACAAGCTTGGCGGCGGATGCGACATGGGTCGGCATCGGCGGCGTTGCCTCGTCTGACTTGATTCAGGCCGGAACGCAGGCCGTCATCCAGAACGGCACGACAACGTACGAGGCATGGTATGAACTTTTGCCGGCGGCTTCGCAGGAAGTGCCGCTAACGGTGAAGCCGGGTGATGCTCTGTCCGTAACCCTTGCGGAGCAGTCAAGTAATGTTTGGCTTATTTCTCTTACCGATCTCTCCAGTGGCCAGAATTATCAGACATCGGTTACTTATAATTCATCCCAATCGTCGGCGGAATGGATCGAGGAAATGCCAAGTGACCAGTCCGGATTAGTGCCGCTCGACAATTTTGGCTCGGTTTCGTTCTCCGGTGGTTTTGCGGTGCAGAATGGCGCCAGATTGACTATAAGCGAAACAGACGCAAGTCCGATGACGATGATAACATCGAGTGGCGCTGCACTCGCGGTACCCTCCATGCTTGGGGTGGACGGTGCAAGCTTCACGGTAACACGATCCGATGTTGCGAGTTCGTCGAGCAGGATGCCGGGGTTGCCGTTCCGTCGTCAGGGAAGCCGATCATCGCGCACGGATTTTCAAGTACAAGGCTATGCGCCGCGTGCGAACACGAGTACGCCCACGCCGTGGCGACAGCTAACGCAGAGAAACTTACCCGATAGATTTTTCACGAAATCTCGCTCAGGTTTCGGGTTCGGCCTTCAGGACGCATTCCGTTTTGAATTTAACCGCTGATCCATCATCGCATAAAATCACGGACGAGGTCGGTAATAATGTTTTCTTTTTTCTTGAACCCGTGCGAGGCGTTTTGAACGGTTATGATGCTCGGGCTTTCAGACGCTAGATTTGATTCAAACCAATCAGCGATTTCTTTTATATCGCGATCACGGAATTCATCTTTGCCGGCAAGCACAACGAGGAGGGGGATTTTTATCTTCCGCATCATCCGAGGCGGTTTTTCTGGTTGTGCATAACTGAAGATTTCTTCTTCACTGTTCGGCGTGTATAAACTTAAGAATCGTTGGGCATCGAGAAGGTCGGGCCAGATGGTAAGCGGCAGCAGTTCGTGGGGTTTCTTTTGTGCGACGAGTTTCTTGGCAAACCTTTCCGCTTTGGCGAGTTTTGCTGGCGGTGTAAATTTTTTGGCGTCCGCATAATCGCTAAGAGGCGAAAGGAGTGCCGCACCTGCGATTCTTTTCTGATTGTCTCCTTGTGCGAGATAATAAGCGACTTTTTGCGAACCGGTCGAATGGCCGACGAGATAGATTTTCTTGGCCCCGCTTTTTCTTAAAAGGTCCATGGCTCCTTGGAGATCGTCCGGGCAATCAGTAAATCGTTCATGGGCTTCGCCCGCAAGTTCCCATCGGTAACCCTTCTTTGATTTTTTGTCGATCTTTTTTATGCCGGTCACTTTGTCGTGGCCGCGGTTGCTAAAGTAGAGAACAGCAATGTTTTTCGTCGCAAGCGGTGTGAGGAGTTTATGCAATCCGAATGCGGTTCCCGTAAGACCATGGACGAAGACAATGCCTATTTTTGGCCGTTGGCCGCCAAACCACAGACCGTCAAGTACATAACGTCTCGGCGTGATAATTTGGACAGGACGGCAAAGTTGTTCTTGGAGCATATTTTCATTATATCAGATTTTCATATCCCTTATTCTCATGTTTTTAAGAACATGAGAATAAGGGGATAGAGCATTCAAAAAAAACAAGAAAATCGGAGCCTTGTCTACCGGCAGGCAGGCGACAGGCAGCTGTTGCTTTTTTCTACGGTTTTCTTATAATGGATTTCTATGAGGCGTCATCCAGGCCTGTATCTCACGATTATCATCCTCGTCGCCATTGCGGCGGCGCTTTTTGTTTATCCGAAGAATTGGGGTGCCAAGGAACTTCCGTGGCGCTTGGGGCTGGATCTCGTTGGGGGTACGCATCTGGTCTACCAGATCGATCTTTCGCAGGTCGCCGCAGCGGATCAGGCGTCGGTCGTGGCCGGCCTTCGCGATGTCATTGAAAAACGCGTTAACCTCTTTGGCGTGAGCGAGCCGCAGGTTTATATCGCTCAGAATGGAAACAGCGCCCAGCTCGACGTCGACCTCGCCGGTATCAAGAACGTCACCGATGCCATCAGCCAGATCGGCGAGACGCCACTTTTGGATTTCGCGGAGGTTCAGCAGAACGGCTCGTCCACGCAGTATGTACCGACGAACCTGACGGGGCAATACATCACGGGCGCTCAGCTTATTTTTAATCAGACGACCGGTGCGCCGCAGGTGCAGATCACGTTCAACACTCAGGGCGCCGACATTTTTAGCAGAATGACGGCGGCGAACGTCGGCAAGCCTTTGGCGATTTTTCTCGATAACAACCTGATCGAAGCGCCAACGGTTCAGCAGCAGATCACGGGCGGCACGGCGCTTATCACGGGAAATTTCACGGTAGATTCGGCGAAGACGCTCGTGGAGCGGTTCAATGCTGGCGCGCTTCCGGCACCAATCAAGCTGGTGAATCAGCAGACAGTCTCGGCGACCCTCGGCAACGACTCGCTGAAAAAAGTCATCTTCGCCGCAATCATCGGCACGCTTCTTGTCGTTTTATTCATGTTGTTCTATTATCGGTTGTTCGGTGTTTTCGCAGGTTGCGCACTCATTATCTATATCGCACTTACGCTCGGCATTTTCAAATTGCTTGGCATCACGATGGACCTCGCCGGCATCGCGGGGTTCGTGCTGACGATCGGCATGGCCGTCGACGCCAATATTCTGACGTTTGAACGAATTAAGGAAGAACAGAAACGCGGTCTGCCGCGGACCTCAGCTGTGGAAGAGGGTTTCCGCCGCGCATGGCCGTCCATCCGCGATTCGAATACGTCCACGATCATCACGGCGGTCATCCTTTATTACTTTACTTCGAGCTTCGTCCAGGGATTTGCCCTCACGCTCCTGATTGGTGTCATCGTGAGCTTGTTCAGTGCCATCACGACGACGCGATTGTTCCTCCGTGTCTATGAAAACTCCGGAAGCAAAAACAAAGAGTCACAGCGGTTGGCGACCAGCAATTAGCGATTAGCAAAAAATACTATGCTTAATATTGTCGGCAACAGGAAAATATGGTTCACGATTTCCGGCGTTTTGGTCGGCGCGGCGATTGTAGCGGTCGCCATCTTTGGATTCAAGCTGAGTGCGGAATTCAAGGGAGGAACACTCTGGGAATTTTCCTTGCCTGGTTCGAATGCGTCGCTTGGCGACGTTCAGCAGTTCTTTTCGTCGAATCTCCGCATTACGAATGCCGACATCAGCGTGGATAGCGGCAATAACTCGTTCATGGCTCGTTTCGATTCTATTGACGAACCGACGCACCAGGCGGATATTGCTGCTCTTACGGCGCAATGGCCGTCGTTTACCGAATTGAGTTTCCAGTCTATCGGTCCATCGGTCGGTGCTGCACTCGAGAAGAATGTCGTGATTGCGATCATCCTGGTCTTGGTCGGCATTTCGCTCTACATCGCGTTCGCGTTCCGCAAGGCATCGCGTCCGGTGAGCTCATGGAAGTATGGCTGGATCACGCTTCTCACGCTCATTCATGACGTTTCGATTCCCGCAGGCATGCTCGTTCTCCTCGGCAAATTCCATGGCGTTGAAATGGATACGAACGCTATCGTCGCACTTCTCGTCGTGATGGGCTTCTCAGTCCATGACACCATTGTCGTATTCGATCGCGTCCGGGAGAATTTGCTCCTGCGCCGTGGCAAGGAAAAATTCGCGGATATCGTGAATGACAGCGTGAACCAGACCATGGCGCGTTCGATCAATACATCACTTACCCTGATCCTTGTTCTCCTCTCGCTCTATTTCGTCGGTCCTGCCACCCTCCAATATTTCATTCTTACGCTCCTCGTCGGCGTCGTGACCGGCATTTACTCATCCATCTTCATCGCGAGCCCGCTCCTCGTATCCGTCAGCCCGAAGGAATAACCTTTCTCTTTAGTCATACTGGACTTGTTTCAGGATCTATTACCTTGTTGTTTTGTTTACCTGCTCATCTTTGTGAGCAATGAGGAATCTTTCTTTTTTTGTCGTTCCCGCGCGTTGCTTTGCCGGAGGCAGAGTTGAATTTGTCAATCTTTTCTTAATCTTTATTTAGTGATCGGTGCGTTATTCTTTCAAGATATAGTAAAAATTATGTCTTGGAATAAAGGATTTACAAAGACAACTCATCCGGGTGTCGCAAAGATTTCTGCGACGATGAAGGTTCGGAATATTAATAATTTTAAACAATGGCGCAAGAACCATCCTATTTTGTATGCCAATTTTTCACACACTGGTGATGTAGCAGAGTATATCGGCGTTGTTCTTGGCGATGGTAATATCGAACAATTTCCGCGCACGGAACGCATTACCATTATCGGTGATGCCAAAAAGATGGGATTTGTAATACGTTACGCGATGCTCACAGAAAAGCTGTTTCATAAAAAACCAGCTGTAGCAAGGATGAAAAATTCAAACGTAGTTCGCATAAGCCTATATCAAAAATTTATTGCAAGACGACTTGGCATACCAACCGGTAATCGAAAAGATTTTCCCTATAAATTGCCGTTATGGATTGCGATAAACAAAAATTATCTCCTCCGTTTTCTGCGCGGACTTTTTGAGGCAGAGGGGTCTCTCAGTATTAACTTGCCGACATACACCTATAATTTTGCTTTTTCAAACCTCAACCAGCACTTACTTTTGATAGTGAGAGATATATTACAGAAGCTTGAATTTCATCCCGAAGTGCGCCATAATGCTATACGCATCAGGAAGAAAGCGGAAGTGGAGCGATTGGGGAATATGCTTCACTTCAGAGAATATTAATTGCCGGGTCTGCTAATGGTAGGCACGCGGACTCTGAATCCGTTAATCTTGGTTCGAATCCAAGCCCGGCAGCAGCTATAAAACTTACCTCACTTTCAGAAAATTTTTCACGCGCTTCGCGGAGCGAAGCGTAAGGTTTAATGGGGGTAAATTCGATACGGCGGTTTTTAAGAAAGAGGTTCGAGCCGAAAATTTTTTGAAGGCTCGTCTTTTTCTCGTTTATATCGTCATTGATTGCCACTTTGGCGAGCAATGACGCGTCTTTTATCCAGTTTCGCATCGGTTCGAGCCACGGACACTGGCCTCTGTGTGATCTCATTAGAACCTCCTCCAGCGATTTCCTCTCCGACATGAGGGTTTTCTTGCGGGCAAGGTAGGTATCGTGGTCGATTTCCTGATCCACAAAGAGGTCTGTGATCCGGTCGATCTTCCGGCTTATGTCGCCGATCTTCTCCTGCAAGCCTCGGACGAGGGTTGCCGTCGTGCGAGAGGCATCCTTTTCGTCTTCGTCCGTAAGCCGAACCATCTCTCTCGCCCACGCCTCCGGCATGACGAACTGCGCAAGCAGTTCGGATAAGTCGGCGACGAGAGTTTCTTCTCGGACGTAGGGTTGCGAACAGCGAGTCGCCGCTTTTTTGGTACAACGATAGTAGGTATGACCCTTCTGTTCTTCGGCGGTGATCATGCACCCACATTCGCCGCACCGGAGCAGGCCACAAAGCGGCTTCGGTTCCTTGTCCGTTTTTTGCGGGTGTCCCCGCCTCTCGATCACGGCTTGCACCTTGTCGAATAACGCCTTGCTGATAAGTGGCGTATGCCTACCCTCATATATCTCGCCGCCATAGCGGAAATGGCCGTAGTAAAACGGGTTGGTAAGAATGAACTTTATCTGGTCTTTGTGGAGCGGGTTGCCGTTCAAACTTTTCACGCCGTTCTCAAAAAGAAATTTAGAGATGTCCTCGTATCGGGAGTTGCCCTTGGCGTATAGCTCGATGGCGGCGATCACGGCCTTGTTCTTCTTCCGGTCAATCACGATAGTCTTTGCCCGCACGTCATTCAGATAACCCACGGGAGCGGTTCCGGGGAATATCCCCATCCGTGCTTTCTGCCGCAGTCCTCGGCTCGTGTTGGAACTAAGATCACGAATGAACTGGTTGGCCATGCCGAACTCGACGGACATGAGGAGCACGTTGTCGGGCGGATAGTAGCTCTTTTCGGGCGTGGCGATACGCTGGAT
>Ga0181520_10008043_pt1 | contig 15178 bp, 12 predicted proteins | sample PEATcosm2014_Bin_29_FD_132451 | JGI IMG/M metagenome (GOLD analysis project Ga0181520, IMG submission 132451) | Peatland microbial communities from MTU Mesocosm Facility, Houghton, MI, USA - PEATcosm2014_Bin02_30_metaG | ecosystem: Environmental > Terrestrial > Soil > Wetlands > Peat | place...
AAAGAGATGTTAAACTTGGCAGAATTCAGATAATCAATAATTGGAGTCCCTATCTAGTTGAAAATGATGAAAATATTCTACTAGGACTTGAATACTTCGTAAATGAAGGAGATGAGTACTGGACTATGAATGATACGGATTTCATAAATTATGCAATCCAAGAACTCTCACGGATGGATATGATTGATGAAAATGATGTATTAGATGGTTTCATGGTTAGAATGCCGAAAACTTATCCCGCTTACTTTGGGACCTATGATCGATTTGATATTATAAGGAATTTTGTTGATAAATTTGAAAATCTATTTTTAATTGGAAGAAATGGTATGCACCGCTATAATAATATGGATCACTCCATGCTTAGTGCTATGCAGGCGGTGGAGAATATAATCAATAATGTAACTGTTAAGGATAATATTTGGCTGGTTAATGCTGAAGAAGATTATCATGAAGGATAAAACATAATGTAATAGATATAATTTAGATGAAAAAAATTATTCAAATTTTTGAAATATTTAACATAAAAAGTGATTAAAATGATTTTTAGAGGCTTTTAGCGTCAATTAAATTCCTTATGATATTATTTCATATCTACTGTTTTTCTTTTATAGAATAAATTTTGAGACCGTTGATTTTACCTCCCGTTATTTCTTTATATTTAGATAATACAAGTGAATTATTATTTGAATCTCCCCAAACTAGATAATAATCTATATTATATGCTGTTAAATTATTTTCTAATTGAGAATCATTCATAGAACTCCAATTATTCAAAGTTGTAGCAGTACCATAATAATGAGACTTCCAGAGGTAAGTTAAGAACATAGATGCCATATATCCACTATTCGACGCTATATTCCCATGAATATTATATTGACTATTTATAGTATTAGCCAGTTCATAAACACCTTCTCCACTATTAACATCTTGAACTAAAGATGTTGCAGGAGTAAATAATAAGGAAATTATGAATAAGCTTAATAAAGTATATTTCACAGTTCTGGTGAAAAATTGATGATTAAAAAGTTGCTGGAGTAGATAACCACCCATTAAGATTAACAAGAAATATACTATAAAGAAATATCTGAATTCAACAAAAATAGGGATATAGATTGCAATATATAAAATAATAGTTAATAAGGGGTAAATTATCATAATATCTGATGAAATCAATTTATTAAAAGGCCGTATAAGTAATATAAAATATGATAAAAGTATGAGTAAACTTACAATAGTTAATTCATTTAAGAATCCTAAAGTCTTCACAATATTACTCTGAATCACGCTTAATTCATAATTAAAATTTACCCAAGAATCTAAAGGACTCCATGATAACACACTAAGATATGTAGGATCCTCCCAAGCACTTACAGCCATTTCATTAGAAGGTTTCAGGAAACCATGCCATATAGGACTTCCCATTTGTTGTTGAATGGGACCATTCTCATCAAAATTATATTTCCCCGAAGTTCCGAAGGTTAAATAATTATATTTTTCACTAATAATACCACTCCAAAATCCAGATATAATAAAAAATACTACAAAACCCATAAATAAATTCTTTAAAACTCCCCTCTTCACCTCTAAATTATCTAAATAATGTAAACGATTGAATAAAATAAAATGTACAATAAAAAATGGAAGAGCAAAGCTTTTAGTTAAAAAGGCTAGAGCACCTAAAAGGCCACAAATCAATCCACTATACCTTTGTTGAGAATAATTAGGGTTGAATATAAAATAAAGATAATAAATTAAAAAACAAGCTAATAATAAATCCACAGGATTAAAACGAAGAGCGAAATATAAGATAATGAAAATAAACGAGAAAAGAAGGGCAAATCTAATATTTTCTCCCATATCAAATCGGTAAGATAAAAATCTTACACCAACCATAGTAAAGAATCCAATGATTAAAGCCAATATTTTAGTCGAATACAAGGCGAATTGAGGTGTTGATTTATAAATAAGGAATGGAGTCAACATCCAAGAAAACATCGGCCCCCAATAACCATTAATAGCATAATTAAAATTTCCAGAAGCATAAATCTCCCCGATGGACATTATACTAATTAAATCTCTACTAATCGGATCAAATTGATAATAATTTAAAAGATAAATACTTAATACAGTATATATAACTAGAAACGAGATAAATATTAAATTAAATTTACATAAGAACTTTGATTGAAATTTAACCATTTATCACACTTTTAATAATAATAACATATATTTTTTTTTAAAAAAAGTAGATTACTCATATAAAATATTTCATTAACCATTCACGGTTCTGATACTAATTTTATTATTAATAAAATAAAATCTGTAAAAAAAAATTTTTGATCAAAAATGGAAATCAAATCAAAATTCCGGTTTATAACGTTAGATTGGAGATTAAACCTAATCCTAATTTTATATACCATTCTAGGTTACATTCTACTCAGTTACTTCCAATACCAAATTAACCCTGATGGAGTAGGATACATAACCACCGCGGAAATCTATCTATCCGGTAATGTTTACAATGCAGTTAATGCTTATTGGGGACCTCTACTCTCATGGTTACTAATACCACTCCTATATTTCAACCAAACACCCACCTATGCTTTATACGCAGCGAAAATATTATCCTTAATAATAGGATTCATTACAATAATCGGAGTCAGGCAACTCTCCTATAATTTCGAAATGAAAGAGTACATCCGCACTGCATCATTAATCATAACAGTACCAGCAATACTCTACTTCGCATTAACCATTATCACACCCGATTTACTAATCGTATGCTTCCTAGTTTACTATTTCGCCATCATATTCAACTCAAATTATCCTGATAAATTATCAAATGGCTTATTATGCGGTGCAATCGCTGCATTCGCCTACACGGGTAAAAGCTTCATATTCCCCTTCTTCATCGTACATTACATAATAATGAATATAATCCACCATTACCGAGTACAGAATCCCGAACAGAAAAAAAGGGTAACTAAGAATCTAATTCTAGGTTTAACAATATTTTTAGTTATAAGTGGAGTATGGGTTGGTTTAATTAGTTCCAAAGAAGGATATCTCACTTATGGAACAGCGGGAAGTTATAATTATGAATTGGTAGGTCCACAATCGAATGGATTCCCCCAATTTAATCAAGGACTCACCGCTCCAGGAGAAATTAATGAGGAACAAGCCTTAAAACCATGGAGTCCCTTCTCATCAACTAGTAACTTCCAGTATCAATTAAAAATTATATGGGATAATATCCAGCAAACATATAATATATTCCAATATTTCTCCTTCTTATCCATTCTAATACTCCTAAGTTATCTAATACTCAATATTCGCTTAATATATAATTGGTTTGTGAATAAAAAACCTAATCAAAAAGAACAACAAAATCTACTATACCCCTTAATCACTATAATAATATATGCTGGAGGCTACCTACCTGTATTAGTAGAAGATAGATACTTATGGCCCATATACATTCTCCTAATACTAATGGGAGGATACCTCATTAATCAACTATTCAAAACAGAAATATTTAAAAAATTAAATTATTATCTCAAATCAACCCCAGTTAATATCCTAAAAGGAGTAATCATACTAATTTTCGTATTTTCATTCATAACTATGCCCATAAATGAGCTACATAGTAATCTCAACACCGGTAAAGACATAAACTCTTTAAGTAATACATTAAAAACCCAATACGACGTTCACGGAAGTGTAGCCACTAATGATCAATTATTAGAAATCCAATTCATATGCTTCTACCTTAACACCACATCCTACGGGCAAGCATCACAAAATATTGATGATAAAACACTAACAACGCAATTAAAAAAATATAATATAGATTACTACTTCGTATGGGGAAATTCACTCCCCCATAATTTAACCGGTTATCATGAGATAACCAATGGTAAAATACAGAATTTAATGATATACACTAAAAATTAATCCTTAAATTCTTTACAAACATTATAAAAATTTTTGAAAATCATATAACCCTTCTCCGTATGCTGCACCTCAGGATGGAATTGAATACCATACACCGGTTTAACCTCATGCTTCATAGCCTCAATATCACAAACCGGTGAAACCGCTAATAATTTGAAATCCGGAGGTAAAATTTGAACTTCATCCTTATGCGAAGACCAAACATCCATAGTCTCCCCTAAACCTTTAAAAATATCATTCTCATCCACTATGCTAATTAAGGTTTTAGCATAACTTTCAATACCTGCACTTCCAATTTGCCCACCATAAACCTGTGCAATAATCTGATGACCCAAACAAATACCCAATACTGGATAATCTAATTCATTCACAATATCTACTGAATTACCTGACATTTCCACGGACGGTCCACCACCAAGAATAAGTCCCAATGGATCCATATCACTTATTTCATCAACCGTAGTGGTATTCGGGATCATCTCAGCGGGAATATCTAGGTAATGTAAACTCCGATAAATCCGATGATTATACTGACCATGATTATTAATAACTAAAATTTTCATTTCCATTTTCCCCATAATTATACTAATGTCTATTTTTTTATTTTTAAAACTTATCCATAAGTGAATATTTATTTAAGTATAAAAACTTATAATATCATATATGGTGCTAAGAGACATTTTATTTATAATAATAGCAATTATACTCGCAATAATTGTATTCTACTTAATCATATGGCTACTACCAGTAATAATTATAATTATACTAGCTTACCTCATATATTTATTTTTAAAAGGATACTCCGAAAACAGATACTAAAATAAAACTAATTTTTTTTAGGAATAACTATGTTAAATCTGAAATCCATTGGCATGGAACCAGGATTACTCTACGAAACAATCATAACCACACTAAACCCTGACAACACACCCAATGCAGCACCCATAGGCGTCACATGCAAAGGATTGGATGAAATCATAATCTACCTCCACCAAGGATCACATACTGTTAAAAACATCAAAAATAACGACACTTTCATTGTAAATATACTAAACGATCCAATATTATTCGTTCAATCAACCATAGGAAATCCACCTATAGAAAGTTTTGTAGAATATAGGGATAATTATGCTCTTAAAAACTCCGAAGCATACTTCAAAGCACAAATCACAAAACGCCGAGAAGTCCAACGGAAAGACCAATTCGGAGTTAGTAAAACTACGATTGTAAATGCTCACGTTGAAGAAATCATTAAAAACCAGGACTGCGTAACACCACTAAACCGAGCCATCTACGGAATAATAGAAGCATTAGTATACCTCACACGAATAAACATGGTAACTGGAGACACTGAAAAACTCTACAAACTTAGAATCAAAGAAATAAATAGAATAATAAACAAAGTAGGCGCCTCTAACCATAAAGATGCCATGAAAACAATACTACAAGAATTCAATAAAAACGATTAAAAATTTCTATTTTTAATAGAGGATATTTTTAATGTAAAATGTTTTTTTAGAATTGGCAGTTAGGAGATGTTGCATCGTCAATGATTTTCATATCCCGGAAATGATGTATGCCGTTTTTATCAGCGGTTTTCTCTAAACCTAATTTAATGTCTTCATCTAAAGTAATTACATACGAATTTATTTGATCATAACCTAATTTAAGAGCAGCCATGGTTCTATGATGACCATTAACTAATATGAATCTACCCACCACGTTAATCACTATAATTGGCTCTGCTAAACCATTTTTAAGCTCATAAGTCCTACCTTGAAGTTCATCAGCGTATATATTATTGTGAGTAGGTCGAAGTTCCCTTATGGGAACTTTCATTCTTTTTAAAGTAGTTTTAATGCAATATAATTGTTCAAAAGTTTCCTGGAAGTACCTAACTTTTTTAGGAGTAGATCTTTCGATATTTGACCTTACGACATCAGTGTTAGTTATTATTCCAATTAATTTACATTCTTTATTTATTACAGGCAATCGGGATAAACCCATTCTAAACATCACCCGAGCAGCATCATTAATATTCATATCCTGATCCGCCACCACTATATCCGTAGACATTATATCCTCAACATTAATAGTCCAACTTTTTATGAGTAAATCAAAAGCCGTCACCATTCCCACGACTTCCCCATTAGCTTTAACAGGGAATCCATCATGACCACTACCTCTCATTAATCTTATAACTTCCTCATAGGGCGTATCATAATCTACACTAATAACATTTTTAGTCATATAATCTTTCACAAGAGCTGTACTACTCATCTAATAAAAATCTCCATACATATTAAAACCAGTTTTTTTTTAAGTTAATTAAACTATAATTTCGGTAGTTTTTAAATTTTAATGATTCCCACTGGTGAATGTAAATTTTATTCTAACTATTCATCTAATTTTCCCATTTAAGGAATATCCCAAAAAAATAATCAAATATTACATATGTATTTTTTTCCCTTATTCATTTAAAAGTGAATTTCATAGAATTAAAATAAAATAATCATCAAAAAAAATTTTTCACTCATATTTAATCACTTTTAATATTAGTAATATAGTATATTGTAGGTGGATAAAAAATTTTCCCAACCTTTATAAAAAAAGAATATTCTAATCTCCCAAAAAAAGGAGTAAAAAAAATATAGAATTTATTATTCTATTTTACTCCACTAAAACATTTATCGAGATGTTCTTTGCTCGGTGGTTTAGTTAGAAGACTCACCACTACTGTAAGTATAAAAGCTATTGGTAAGGCTATTACTATAGAATCTACAGTGGGCCATGGTGCAGTTGCAACTAATACTGTTTTACCAGTTATAAATTTACAAATGCCTAAAGCTCCTGCTGATTCACCGAATTCAAAGACAAGCCAGAAAATACTGGCTAATGTTCCAACCACTAATCCAGTGATTACCCCGGCTTTGGTAGAGCGTTTCCAGAAACAAGCGAAAGCATACATCGATAAGAATGCAGCAGCAGCTATACTATACCATATAGCAGTTCCCACAGCTATAATGTTAGGAGGTAATATAAATCCTAATATAACTGCTATTATAACCCCTATTATTATTCCTATTCGAGCTATCAAAACTGATGATCTGACTTTCTTCCCAAAAACTGTTTCAAATATATCATGTCCTAAAGCAGTTCCTTGTAAATGGAACTGAGCAGAAAGAGTTGACATAGCAGCGGACAGCAGAGTAATCATAAAAATATAAGCAAACCATAAAGGCAAGGCAGCTGCGATAAATGCAGGCATAATATTATCCGCATTACCATTAACAACCTGTATAGCTAATTTACCCATTGTATTGAAGAAATAAACATTGGAAAGTGCCCCGACAACATAAGCTGACACCGTAATTACAAATATGAATATTCCACCAATTAAAACTGCCCGATTTAGTTCACGGTTAGATTTTACCGTCATGAACCTTACAGCTAATTGTGGTTGAGAAAGAACTCCTATACCCACTCCCAGTATAAGGGTACTGACTAAAGTCCACCAGAAAGGACTTCCAAAACTGGGCATTGACGTCCATCCCGTGAATCCTGTTGCTGCTGCAACTGCAGTGGCTTGAGCCGGCGCAACATGAATCAAATTAGTTAAAGCTTGGTTACCGGCCACAAATCCACCGGTAATCCAATATATTGCCCCAAATAGAATTAACATACCAATGAACATTATAGATCCCTGTAATGCATCAGTATACATTACACCTCTAATACCACCAAAAACAACATAAATTGACACGATAATAGCTAAAGCAACTAAAGCTATATTATAATTAATACTAAGGGTTGTATGGACGAAATCAGCCATACCTATTAAAACAACTGATGCATACAATGGCATTCCTAAAAATATTACTGCTCCACTGAAGTATTGAATGAATCTACTATTAAATCGCCGTGATAAAAACTCGGGAAAAGTCAATGCTTTTAAATTATGTCCAATTTTACGAGTGCGTTTCCCAAAGAATACAAATGCAATGAAAATTCCTACAATAATGTTCATAAAAGGAAGCCATAATAATCCTAATCCATATACACCAGCTACACCACCAAAACCAACGATGGCCGCTGTACTGATGAACGTAGCACCATAACTTAAAGCCATTATAAAAGGGTGAGTAGACCTTCCAGCCACCATATAATCATCCGCGGTCTTAGTACGCCGCCAAGCCACGTAACCCACGTAAATAATCAATGCCAAGTATATTAAAACTATAATACTTAGATCAAGTAAATTATTAGCCATTTAAATCACCTATCCTTCTTCATCCCATATCCCTAAATCTTTATTTTCCATATCTTTCTCTTTTTTATGCCATTCCATTTCTTCCTTAATTTCTCCTTCTTCATCTTCTCCGCCTTTATTCCAGTTTATAATACCATAAACTACACATAAAAGCATGGCTAAAATACATCCAATGTAAGCTCCCCAAACCCAGGGATCATCAATTCCTAAAACCACTTTTATCACCTTCTAATTAACCTAAAAAAATTTATTAATAACATTATTATTTATATTAAACGATATTTTTTCCTAAGATAATTAATATTATTAATAATGGATAGCTAAAACTAAGTTAAATTCATGATAATGAGATGATCATGAATCATATTAACAGAAGAAACTGTTCAAACCAATTAAGAATCAGAATTTATCCAAACCATTATTTTTTCAACAATATATGAAAAATATGTTAATTTTGATGATATGAAGAGATTTCAACAGTTTTTTTAAAGAAAAATAAACAATTATTATAAATTAAAATTTTAAAAAATATTCATTAAAAAAAAGAAAAACCTTCAATATAAAACTTTATAAATCAAATAGAGAAATTTTAGAGGTTAAAAAAAAATAAGAATTAAAAAAAAAATTATTTTTCCAGATAAAACTCCTTACGATGCGCCTCCAACAAATTAGGCTCCAAACCCATAATTTCCGAAGCCACCAACACCTCATTACCTGTTTCCTCTCTAACTGATTCAAGGAAATCAAAACAACGCAAATCCCGTAAAAGATGATGATCCACCACCACCTTAGGAATCTCCTGAGTTAACTCAATAAGATTACGCTTAGCATTATCAATATCCTCCTTACTCAAAGCAAAACCTAACAAATAAATCGGAGGACCACTCAAAATCAACAAATCCGGACCCACATCCAAAATAAAATCCTTAGTACCATCAAAAATCGGACCCTGCACATCCGACGCATGCATCACACACTCACCTTTATATTTAACAGTCAAAGCCACCAAAAAACCCAACCTACTACCACCAGGACCATGAGGAAGAGCATCCGAAAACTCCAAACGAGTATCACCAATATCAACCGACAAACCATCAGAATAAGTAATATCCCTATTCACATCCTTAACATTCCCTAAAAAATCCTTAGCCCGCTTCATCTGACTCTTATTAATATTCAACTCAGGATTCTTAATAAACAAACGCTTATCCCAATAAATTTCCTCAGCAAACCTAGGCGAAGAATCCAAAAACCTCCCCAACGAAAAAGGAGTAAAATGATCAAAATGATAATGACTAACCGTAACAACATCCGCTATTCTAGCATGTTCCTGTAACTTTCTACGCGTATCATGCAAAGCATCAAACTCAGTCTTCCACGGCGGAAGACCAAACCTCTTAGCACCCAACGACGTACCAGGATCCACCAAAATCTTAACATCAGTCTCAATGAACGAACACATCGAACGCACACCAAAACTCTCAAAAGCCAAAGGAGTAATATTCATATATATAAATCAACCCCTAATCTCTAAATAAAAATGTTAATCACATTATTTTAATTTATATTAAAATATCCATACTAATCTTGATTCTTGACATTCATGATGGAATAATTTTAATTTTTGTTAGGAATCATCAGTTAATACTTTAACTATACAAAAAGATCAAATAAATTGATAATTTATTGATTTATTATGTAAGAGTTTAATATGTCCTATAATCATTTAATATATGTTATTCTTTTGGCAAGTTAAAATATTATTTCTTATTTTAATAGGGGTAATATTAATAGAGAAATTATTTTAGTGCCAGCAAACTTTATGTTGATGACTTTAACAATTGTAATGTATTAATATATTAAACTTAAATTAAAATAGTATTACACAAAAATTATAGAGTCTGGGCAGGTTAGGGGGAGAGATTATAAAAGAAACTGAAAATATTAATAATTTTGTTGAACAAGATAATAGTCCTCACCCTGCTTTTAATTATTGTTTTAATTTTGATGGTCATGAAAAAGAAATAAATCATATGCTTATATCACCATCAGGTGATATGTTAGCTTCTGCATCATCAGATAATACATTTAAAATTTGGGATTAAAAAATAAGCAGCTTTTACGAACTTTAAGACATAACGGAACAATTACTAAAGTAAATTGGGCGCCAGATGAAAAATTTATGCATGCAAATTTGGAGAAGAGAATTACAATCTCTTTGCTGGTGGTGATGAAGTTTATATTTGGGATATTGAGACTTTTAGATTGCTAAAAACGTTTCGCGGTCTTAAAATTGATGTTTCTTGGTCACCTAATGGTAAGATAATGGCGTCATATTCACAGGATGGAATAGTACGAATTTGGGACACCAAAACTTGGGTGCGGCTAAATGAATATAAATTTAATAATCAATTTAAAACTATTTATCTAAATTGGACCCAAGATTCAAAAAAATTATTTTTGATTTTAGACGATGGTCGAATATTAGTAAAAAATATATTAAACAAAGAAATTAAACAAAAAAGAGTGCCTGGCAATCGATTTACATCGATTGGTATTAATAAATCTCCTGATGGGAAATTATTGGCATTAATAAGGATTATCAGAGTGTATACATTTTTAACTCAGAAACTTGGACAGTTGTTCAGGTATTAGAAGGGCACACTTCTAGAGTATCTTTTGTCTCATTTATGGATGACGGCAAATTGCTTGTTTCTATGGCAAAAGAAGGTGGTATTTTAAACATATGGCGGACTGATACTTGGAACTTATTAACAAGTGTAAGAAAAATAAGTACTATTTACCCAGAATACGTTGCAGTTCATCCAAAAATATCATTAATAGCCGTACCTGCTCCTAAAAATGAAATTAAGGTATGGAGCGTTGATTTTACTTTTTTAAAGGAGAAGGAATCCATCAATACAGTACACTATGTAAATGCAAAGACAGTATTGGTTGGTGATAGTGGTGTTGGAAAATCAGGTTTAGCAATAAAAATATCTGAAGGAGTCTTTCGACCTACTGAATCGACTCACGGGGCTCAGTTCTGGCATTTACCTGTAAAAAATGTTCAAGGACTTCCATCTAATATCCAAGCTGAACTCACTCTCTGGGATTTGGCTGGACAACCAGAATATAGACTTGTACACCAATTATTTTTGGATGATACCGATGCTGCAATGCTACTTTTTGATTGTTCCGATCCTAATGAACCTTTTCATGGGGTTCCTTATTGGGCTAAGGTTCTCAAAAAACATTCACCTCAACATTCAATTAAATTCTTAGTCTCAGCACGTTCTGATGTTAGCCCTGTAACTGTTGATAATCAGCAGATCAATCAGAAACTCGCAGAATATGGGTTGATAAAATATTTTAAAACAAGTGCTAAAAATAACGAAGGTGTGGAAGAACTATACAATAATCTTTTACAAAGTATTCCATGGAAAAAATTACCTCGTACATCTACACCAGAGCTATTCCAAGTTATAAAAGACTATCTTTTAGAGATAAAAAATAAAGGAAAGCCATTGGTTTTGATGAGTGATATTCGTCGAGATGTAGCCCGAGAATATAAGGGAGGTTATATTACTAATAAGGATATTGAAGCCGTAGTTGCATTATTACAGGTTAGGGGGCTTGTTTACAGGCTTAAACCACGCCCAAACCTTTCTTTCATACTTACACGCCCAGAATTGATTAATCAATATACTGCTTCTATAATAAACGAAACAAGAAATCATCCCAAAGGTATTGGGGCAGTAACAGAACGTAAGGTTCTTATAGGCGACATTCCGTTCTCTGGTTTCAAAAGACTTTCATTAAAAGAAGAAGAAAAAATGGTTTTGGAAGCTACAGTAGAACTTTTAATCAGACATGATTTATGTTTCCGTGAAATGGGGTTACTGGTTTTTCCCAGCCAAATTAACGTCAGCCGACCAAAATCAAAATCAGAAACTCCTCAAACAGAGGTTGCGTACCAGTTTTCTGGAAGTATCGAAATGATTTATGCATCTTTAGTTGTCAGACTAAGTCACACTGATTACTTTAGGCTGAAGACCAGTGGAAATACGCTGTAGAATTTTCACGCCCTGAAGATCGCCTTGGTTTCTCTATGTACCAAATAGAAGATGGAACTGGTGAATTAGAAATATATTTTCACCCCAATATTTCTAAATCTGATCGTGTAACGTTTATTAGATTTGTAACTGATCATTTACGCAGTAAATGTGTAGATATTCAAGAAGAGATTCGCCTTTACTGCCCCAAGTGTAATGAAGAGGTAAAAAACCGTGATGCTATTGATACCAGAGTTAATAATGGAAAGATAGATATTCCCTGTCAATATTGCTCAACAAATGTCTTGATTCCTCAGAGTATTGAGGAACTTTATATTAGAGATCCTGGTTTAAAGAAAAAACAAAAAGAATTAGAAGAAACAGTTGTAGAGCGAACAAAGAAAGAAATAATGCAATTTAAAGATGATAAACAGCAATATGTTCGGAAAGAAGATAATCGTATTCAGATTCTGCACATCTCGGATATACATTTAAAAAACAAATCACAAGCAAATAAATATTTCAATCAATTAGTAATTGATCTTAAAATGTTGGAAGTTAATCGTCTAGGTTATATAATTATTTCTGGAGATATAGCGAATCAAGCTACACGTGAGGAATATGAAGCTGCTTATGATATGCTAAACAGTTTAGTAAACCATTTTGGTTTAAATTTAGATCGTGTTGTATTAGTACCTGGAAATCATGACTTAAATTGGGATTAATCTGAAGAAGCATATAAATTTTTTTCTAAGCGCAGGATGCCACAATTAACTGAGGGTAAATACATTACTGCAGGTGATCTTGGGGTTTTGATACGTGATGAATCTCTTTATAAAAAAAGGTTTTCAAATTTTAATTCAGAGTTCTACAATCGTTTGTATAGGGGAGCATGGGATTATCCATCGGAATACGACGAGCAAGCTATTATTGTTGAAAGTGAAAAGGATAAAATCTTATTTTTAGCACTTAACTCAAGTTGGGAGATATCATTACTTTAAAGATCGTTCAAGTATTAATATGGATGCATTGGCTAACGCCCTTAATCATTTAATAGGTAGTAAATATGATGATTGGCTTAAAATAGCAGTTTCTCACCATCCGGTTACTGGAAAAGAAATGATGGAGAATGATTTCATGGATTTATTAACAGTTCATGGATTCAAAATATATATACATGGGCATATTCACCAGGCCATTGAGGAGTTTCATAAATACGATGATGAAAAAGGTATATTTGTGATTGGTGCAGGAACATTTGGTGCACCTAGTGAATCGCAAGTAAAAGGGATTCTATTACAATATAATCTAATTATTTATGATAGTAAAAAGGGCAGTATCATTGTTAAAACAAGAAAAAAAGAGAAAATTAATGGTGCATGGTCTGCTGATGCTAGATGGGGGGACAAGAATAAGCCAAAACCTCAGTACACTTTACAATTATGAAAATAACTTTTTAAATTAGAAATTATTTATTATACTAAGTTATTATATAAAATAATTTAAACATAAGTCATCAATATTTAAAAGCATATTTATTTAAATAATACATTAATTCTAAACCATTAAAATTAATTTTTAAAGATTTTATCGTTCCATTAATTAATTCTTAAGACCAAAAATATTTACTTTATTTTTCATGTTCAATTATAAAAATTATTTATTAACAATTCTCATTTTACAATATGTTCAATTTTTTTTTTAATGTTCAATCAACTTAAATATCTAATAATAAAACATTCAGATTAATTTTGTAAATAAATAATTTTTAAATTTAAATTTATATCAAATTTGAACTTCGTTATAGTGCCATATAACGCAGTACAATTTTAACTGTAAAAATTTTAAAAATGATTTAATGTATTAGTAAAATTAAAAAAATAATATTACCGACATTTGCACGCTTTTAACGAGTATCATCTATATCTCTATCCTTTTCAAGTGCTTTATTAATTATGAAATATTTTTTGAATAAAAATTCATCCAGAACCGGCACATTACAATTTATCAGGTTCAAAAATAAATTAACACAATCATAACTATTTTTGATGTGTTAAAAAATAAAAAAAGGAAAAGGGGAATTTTTGAGGGTTTCTAAGGTGTCATGCTGACATAGTTAGGTAGTCTATTATTGACTCCATAATAATTGATGATTTTACTGTACATATACACGAGTTTAGTGAAGGGAATGTTCCCGAGACTGGTTTTTTCGTAGTTAGGTGCTATTCCATTAGTTTTTATATAAGATTTGATATTCTGGGCTATTGAGAGGTATTCTGGTTCTTGAATGTTGCCTGCATTGAAATTCCCGGATTCGTTGAGGGGTGGTTTAACAGTTGCACTATTTAATGATGTTAAATTTCCTGCATTGATGTTTATGGTTCCCATCACCAGATACTGCAGGAGCATGGGCATGGTTATTGTTTGATTGGAGATGGTTACATTGGATGGTAGAACATGATTAGTCTCATAATAACTTTTGATTGTTTGCGCGGCAGTGATTAACTGGCTTATGGTTAGACCAATTTTAATATTAGTAGTTACAGTTTGATTATCAAGTTTTGCACTTATATTAGCTGTTCCGGGGATATTTCCTGCTGTGAAAGTAGTATTTACTATACCATTAATTGTTTTACCACTGGTTGGATTTACTGCTCCTAATATTACATTACTGAAGTTTATTGTTAAACCGTCTGTGATATAAGTTGTATTATGTATTACTCCATTACTGTCATGTTTAAGATCCGCAGTTATTGTGGAGTTAAATCCATTCAAAATCGAGTTTTGGTCTGATGTTATAGTTAACACTAGCCATGGGGCGTAATTAACATTACCAATTATTTTATTGTTGGGATTACTGTTAGTACCATACCAGTTATATAATGCATTTAAAAGTCCA
>Ga0181520_10008044_pt1 | contig 15177 bp, 19 predicted proteins | sample PEATcosm2014_Bin_29_FD_132451 | JGI IMG/M metagenome (GOLD analysis project Ga0181520, IMG submission 132451) | Peatland microbial communities from MTU Mesocosm Facility, Houghton, MI, USA - PEATcosm2014_Bin02_30_metaG | ecosystem: Environmental > Terrestrial > Soil > Wetlands > Peat | place...
GTTTCCTGATTCCTGCGGGAATGAGGAGAAAAGATTTCCCCTTTTCGGGGAAACTATCCTTCCATGACTGAACACAAAGGGCTGCTCTACAGTTTTGCGCTCTTCAAGCAGCGGTACACAAGGGGGACTTCGTGGACCCAGATTCTGCTCAACTTTGGTATCATCACAGCAAACGCCAAGCTTTTCGAGGATTTTTTCTACATCCACTTTGGCCTGACCCTGCCCATGGTCATTGCTCTCGCGGTTCCCTGCTACATCCTTGTCTGTTACATCATCGGGCACTACGATGAAAAGATCGGGTTCTGGCAGATCGAGAACAACATGAGTTACCGGTACACCCCGTACTCTGAGGAGATGCTCAACAGTATCCGGGAGATCAAAAAGAAACTGGATAAGGAATCATAATCGCTCCTGTGGACACACCCGCTATTCTCCCTTCTGTCGGCAGGCCCGTCCATTACGGACAATCTTTTTTACGAATTGATCCGTTACGGGTCATACGCTATTATGAGGCACCGCAATACCCGGCCCCGGGAAAAATTATGCAACAGGGGATGCCAGTCGATCTCCTTATACAGGGGCTCTTTCATACAGTTCAGGAGATCACCTGCCTGCCCCCTCGACCTGACAACCGGATATCCAGTCCCGAGGGGGCAGACAGAATACCACGGTGAGGTATACCATGACGCTGACCGCACCATCTCTTGCAAGGATCGCCCGTCTCCAGAGAAATGAGATTACCGAACACCATACTTACCAGAGGATCGCGCAGGTGACCCCGGACCCTCACAACCGTGAGGTCCTGCTCCGCATTGCCGGGGAAGAAATCCGGCATTATGCCACCTGGAAGCACTATACCGGACGGGACATCGCCCCCAACCTCTTCCGGATCTGGTTTTACTACCTTATTGCTAGGCTGCTCGGGATGACCTTTGCCATAAAACTCATGGAGGGGGTGGAGCAGGGAGCGCAGATTGGAGATCCCTCGCTCCTCTCCGCAATACCCGAACTACCTGCGATGCTTGCCGATGAGGCAAAGCACGAGAGGGAACTTATCGCCCTCATCGATGAGGAACGGCTGAAGTACGTGGGCTCGGTGGTCCTGGGTCTCAACGACGCGCTTGTGGAGTTCACCGGTACCCTTGCCGGCCTGACCTTTGCGATCCAGGACTCACGTATTATCGCGGTTGCCGGGCTGATCACCGGTGTTGCTGCATCGCTCTCCATGGCTGCATCCGAATATCTCTCGCAGCGGTCTGATGAGTCAGCCGGGACCAGTCCGAAAAAGGCCGCGTTTTATACCGGTATTACCTATATCGTGACCGTTGCCCTGCTGATCCTTCCGTTCCTTCTTCTTGCAAGCCCGTACGTGGCGCTGGTCTTCACTCTTGTCGGGGCAGTGCTGGTCATCTTTGTGTTCACCTTCTATATTGCGGTGGCAAAAGATCTCCCCTTCTGGCGGCGCTTTGCCGAGATGGCTGCGATCAGCCTGGGGATTGCGGCGATCTCCTTTGTCATAGGGCTCCTGATCCGGGTGCTGCTGAACGTGAACGTATGAAGGGCTGGTACCACTAAGTTCCCTCTGTTCCCGTTTTTTCTGGTCCCGCCCCGGATTGACAGAGAGAAAAAAGGGTTGGTCTTTTTACTTATCACGACATTCATGAACACATACGGTCGTTTGCGCCCGCGAGCAGCCCTATGAAATCGTCCGCCTCCTCACGCATTGCCCTTTCTATACGGGCTAAGATCCTGATCCTGTTTCTTGTACTTTCGCTTGTGGCGCTTGCTCTTACCGGGTATTTTGCGTTTTTTGCCATTACCCGTGTGGGCTCCTATGCACAGGGGAGCAGTGAGGCACTGGGAATGGGGATGGCAGACCAGAGCTCGGCAGCGCTTCTGTCTCTGGGAGAGGAGTACCTGCAGCGCATCACCGCCGACCAGGCAAATGTCACAGATACCCTCTTTGCCGATACCGATACCGAGATGGAGATCCTTGCAGCACAGACAGCGGAGCTCAAGCGTAATTCCCCGGTGAAGGCTATAACTCCGACCTATCTGGCAACGCAACCTCCATCGGATCCCATGGCCGGGGCGGTGCTGGTCTTTGCCCAAAATGCAACTGTAACCCCGGAATCACAGGAGGCGCGAACGCTTGCCGGTCTTGCGGACAGTCTCAAAGGGGTATATGACTCAGACGAGGATATGGCGAGTGTCTATATTGGCACGGCCTCCGGCATGATGCTCTATTACCCGGGACAGGGGAATTTCCCCAAAGACTATGATCCCCGGACACGGCAATGGTTTACTGATGCTGAAGCGTCGCCAGAGATTGTCTGGTCCGACGCCCCGTATGTAGATGCTGGTGGCAATGGTCTTGTTATGACCTCGTCGGAGGCTATAACCGGTCCGGCCTATGGAAACTGGGTAATCGGATCTGATGTAAAGACCGATACGATTAATGAGGATTTTATCGGGAGAACGCTGGGCGGGAACGGGTATGCCGTGCTCATCAACCAGGAGGGCACGATCATCAGCCAGCCCGGGCTGTCTGCCGGCAATCAGACCTGGAACAAGCCATTCACCCAGAAAAATGTGCTCTCGGGCAGCGCTCCCGATCTCCGTGCCGTGGTCACCAATATGACCGCCGGAAAGACCGGTATCGGCACGGTAAACTTCAGCGGGACAGAGACATACGTTGCCTATGCACCGGTCCGTTCCATGAACTGGAGCCTTGCGGTCTCGATCCCGGTCAGCCAGATCACTGAACCGGTTCAGGAGTTCACCGGGAAAATTGAAGATGCGACCCGGGATACCGGGACACAGATTACTGCCCAGACAGACTGGCTCAAGGAAGTTTTTGCGATCCTTTTTGTCGTCATCCTGCTCGTGGTCATGCTTGTATCCATTGAACTCAGCCGGGTGATTACCCGGCCTGTTGAGCAGCTCAAAGAGGGAGCAGCGGCCATCGGTGAAGGGGACCTCGCGTTCCGTGTGAATATCCGGTCGGGTGACGAATTTGAGGATCTTGCCCGGTCCTTCAATGTCATGGCCGGTGCGCTCCAGGAAAATATTGAAAGTCTCCGGCGGACTACTGCGGAAAAGGAGCGGTACGCAAAAGAACTGGAGATTGCCCGCTCCATCCAGACCAGTTTCCTCCCTGAAAAAATGCCGGACATTCCCGGGTATGATATTTCGGCAGTTATGATACCGGCGATGGAAGTGGGCGGGGACTTTTACGATATTATCCCGGCAGCTGATGGAAAATGGGCGTTTGTCATTGCAGATGTCTCCGGGAAAGGGGTCAGTGCCGCACTCTTCATGGCCATGTCAAGAACGCTGCTTCGCGCCGGCCTTGAGAATGCATCCGATCTTTCCTGTGCTATTGGTACTGCAAATCAGGTCATATCCCGGAACGCACCGTCATGTATGTTTGTAACCGTATTTACTGCGCTCCTCGATCTTCCCGCCCGAACGCTCACCTGCATCAATGCCGGTCACAATCCACCTCTTCTTGTTCGGGGTAAGGGCGGCGAGACGGTGTTTTTCCATGAAGGTGGCGTCGCGCTGGGCGTCCTGCCTGAAATCAAAAGCGTCCAGGAATGCGTGCAGCTCCAATCCGGGGATCTCGTGATCCTGTATACTGACGGCGTGACTGAGGCCTTCGATGCTGCGTATACCCCGTTTGGCGAGGATCGGTTGGTAGAAATCGCAAAAGAGTGCAGCAACCTTCCGGCTGACCGGGTAAGGGAGGGGATCATAGCGGGAATCCGCGCATTTACCGGCCCGGTTCCCCAGTCTGACGATATCACCCTCGTCGTGATCCGGGTGCTGTAACCCCCGGCAGTTAGTGGAGCAGAATAATTGTGGTTATGTCCGCCCCAGCTACAGCACAGCAGCAAACGCAGGCATTATTTCCGGCAGGGATATCCCATTATGCAAAAAACCATCGTCTGGAATAGTTAAAAAACGAGCGAAATCCGGGGAACTGATCTTAACGCGAGGAAAATAGGGGTTATTTCACCACCATTTCTTCATTAACTTCTTCTGTAGGGGGTGTGACCCAGACTTTCCAGCAGAATCCGATGATCGAACCGAGTTCGAAAATGACCAAGATCACCGCACTGAAAATGTTCTCCGCTACATCAGTACTCACGGGGATGTTCATGCCCATGTGGTCATTGAACACACCAATAAACAGAGCGACAACCAGGAAGAGAATAAAACCCACGATGGCTCCAAGGATTATAGCCGCTGCAATCCGCAGAATCCCGGGGTTTGACGTCTTGTTATCCATACCATTGATGGTAAATCCGCCGATAAGAATCTTTTTAACTATTGTCCGATCAAAAAATGGTGTCCGGATCTGCACTTTTCCGGGGACAAAGCAGATATTTATATCTTGCATCGTGTAAAATGCATAGAATAGGAGTACTATGAAAAAAAACATCTTCTACCTGATGACCGGTCTCGTCGCAGTTGTGCTGCTGGCGATCTTCTGGTATTCAGTAGAAAATTTTACCCCGCTGTTTTTTATGATCGCTTTTGTGGCAGGCATCGTTCTTCTTTACCTTGCCTACCGGAAGGTCGAGGATTTTATTGAGGACGAACGGAGTGCACGGATCACCGAAAAGGCTGCCACACGGACACTTCAGGTTTTCTGGGTCTGCTTCTGTGCGTTTTCAATCCTCGCCGTGATGAACCTGCTTGACATGCCCCGTTTTTCCCGTGCATTCTGGCTGAATCGCGGAACCGCGGTAGTTCCTCCGGAAGTATTGCCGCTGAAACTGATTGGCTACTTCCAGCTGGCATTGCTCTGCCTGATGATCTTCCTGTATGTCGGGTTCAGGATCTACTACGCACGAAAGTTCGGGGACTGGGAGTCCGATGAAGAATAAGATCAAGGTATACCGGGCCATGCACGATCTTACCCAGGAGGATCTTGCAGATGCAATCGGTGTAACGAGGCAGACCATCCTTGCTATAGAAAAAGGGAAATATGTGCCATCCCTTGATCTTGCCTTCAGGATCTCGCGGTATTTCAAGGTAAATATCGAAGAGATCTTTTTCTATGATGAAAATATAAACGGAAGTTAAGATTGGTCCACAATATCTCTTTTTTTCCGGGACTCCTGTGTGGCACCCCGTTTTCCGGGTGCTTTGTTGCTCTGATGTATCCGCAAAAAGGCCTCTTCCCCGAAACGACAGGGCCTGTACTTTTTGTTTATCGGATTTGTCCGGGTTCACGGAGAGCAACTGCCCGTAATCATCCGAATTTTCCCCCGGTACTGACTGCCTGACCATACCGGATGTATTTTTGGGGAACTGCGCGATCGTATCGTCCTCTCTGGTGTAGGGAAAAATCCTTTATTCTGTTCGTCGTAGTGATTCATTCCCGGGTTGCCGAATGAGAAATGCATTTATAGGTTTAAGTATCCAATAATGAACAATAAGTAAAATATACATTACATTTGGTTTCCTGGGCTGATCCGTGGACAGACTTAAATGACCGTATGGTCTAAGCTTGACTGTTCCATAATCAACTATACAGGGGCCGGAGTAACGAAAACATGGTGTCATTATGAAGTTTCATGCTGCTTGCATTGGAATCCTGCTGGTGTTTTTGATGGTTGCCGCCGCCAGTGCCGGCTCCACCAGTTCAACAACCTCTACAGGGAGTACAACGTCCAGTACGAGTTCTGTCAGTGCATCGACTACTGTTTCAGCCGAACAGGCGTTGTCGCAGGTGTACGTCAGTTCGGTCACGGTAGATCCGCAGGTATTTTATCCTGGCGATCAGGGAACGATCACCGTTCAGCTGACAAACAGCGGTACTCAGGAGGTTGCATTTGAACATGCAGATATTCTCAATTCCCAGAATATCTATATCCCTGACGAGCTCCACAATCCCTACCAGGTTATGACCTATCTCGGGCCCGGTAATACGATGACCTACACGTTCAATGTTGTCGCAAAAGGGGCTGAAGGAATATATTACCCTGATTTCAGTGTGGCATCCCGGGATTCCGACAGCATCATTTATCCTATCAAGGTCCAGGTCGACTCAACTCCTGTGCAGGAAGCCATCTCCCTTCGGCCGGATAATTTTGCCCTTGATAATACGGATACCGTTAATCTCACCATCACCAATCCGCGTAACGGACCCATCAGCAATGTTGAGATAACTCCTTCAGGTACCGGTTTTGGAATCTCTCCACTCCAGTCGTTTATCGTGTCCATCCCCGGGGATTCATCAGTAGATGTCCCCTTTGCCATTACTCCTTATCAGGCAGGGTCCAACGTGACATTCACGATCCAGTACAGCAACGGGCAGACAATCCAGAACCCCCATACGGACATCGTAGTCCTGCCTCTCAATATCGGGCCGAGCAAGACTGCTGCAGCAACCGTAATCAATGATCTTGCTCTTACCGTCAGCAATGGCGCGTATCAGCTGACCGGGGATGTCACCAACACCGGTATCACCGATGCAAACGGTGTTGTTGTCACGGCTGGAGCCCCGGCCCAACCGGTCGAACCCTATTCAAGTTACGCCGTGGGTTCGCTGACCTCCAATGATTTCTCCAGCTTCACCCTCACCTTTACTGCATCCGATCTCTCTGCAATCCCGATTACGACTCAGTGGAAGGACGCAAATGGTAATACCCTCTCCTCCACCCAGACATTCGATCTCCGTTCACTTGCCAGTGCTGCAGAATCCGGTACCCGGAGTGGAAGTTACTCCGGAGGATCGAGTACTGGTGTTTCATCATCTGCAAGCGGGTATGGCGGAGCCGCACGTGGCGGTGGCCTGTTTGGGATTGGTGGCGGCCGTGGCGGTGGCCTCTCATCTTTCTACCCGGTCATTATCGGTGCGATCGTAGTCATCGCGGCAATTGCACTCTACGTCAAGAGGAAATGGATCCTTGGAAAATTCAGGAAGCAGTGAGCGGTGATTCGCCATGAGCGATATGCCACTTATCCGACTCAATGATGTCTCAAAAATATACCATCTGGAGAGTGGTGACTTTACCGCGCTCGACCACGTGTCGCTTGACATAGCGGAAAACGAATTTGTGGCGATCATGGGGCCGTCAGGGTCGGGCAAATCAACGATGATGAACCAGCTGGGCATCCTTGATGTCCCGACCACCGGGGAACTTTTTATTGCCGGCGAAAACGTGGCAAAGATGTCCAGCCTCGAACGGACGCACATGCGCCGGGATATCATCGGGTATATCTTCCAGAAATTTTACCTGATCCCTCTCCTTTCCGCGTACGAGAACGTAGAATATCCGCTTATCCTCAAGTACAAAAAGCGGGACACCACCGGCCGGGCTGCCGGATACCTCAAGGCTGTTGGCATTGATGAGGAAAAAAGCGCCCACCGTCCCAACCAGCTGTCCGGTGGTCAGCAGCAGCGTGTGGCCATAGCGCGGGCACTGGTTAATGATCCCAAGATCCTTCTCTGCGATGAGCCGACCGGGAACCTTGACAGCAAGACAGGCCTTCAGATTATGGAGATCCTCTGCGATCTCCACCGGAAAGGAAAGACGGTGATCATCGTGACGCACGACCAGAAGATCGCGGATTACGCCCAGCGGACGATCCGGCTCGCTGACGGCAGGGTCGTGGACTCATGAAGGATATCTTCTTTGATCTTTCGGTCCGGAGTGTCCGGCTCAACTTCCTGCGTTCCCTTCTTGCTTCTATTGGGATCGTGATCGGGGTAGTTGCCATCTCATCCATGGGGATGCTCGGAACCAACATGCAGCTCTCGGTAAAAGACCAGCTCTCGGCAGATGTCAATACGGTCATGCTCACTTCTGATGTCGTGAAAGTAAGCAGTGGTCTCGGGGCCGCCCCGGTTTCAAGTACAATTGATGAAAGCACCCTCAACGATATCAAAGGCTCCGCGGGACAGAATGATGTGGTGCCGATCCATCATACGAGTACGCAGTTTAGCATTGGTGACCAGAATGGTCGCGGATCGATCTATGGGCTCGACCCCAGTGATGTTCCGAAATTCCTTACTATCGCACAGGGATCAAATATCCGGGGCAGTGATGTCCTTGTGGGCGCGACCATTGCCAGCAACTTTAACCTTGTGGTTGGAAGCACGATCAAGATCGGGGAGAATTGTGCCACCGTTTCGCGACCAGTGGTCAGGGTTGCAGGGATTCTCCAGGCCCGGGGCATTGCGGCCGATGGCGTAAACGTGGACAATGGTATTGTGGTAGACGATACCTGGTACACAGATCACTTTGGAGGCCTGGACCAGTACGACCAGGTCAACGTGATAGTAGCTGATGTTGATACCATCAACCAGACCGAAGCGGCGATCAACGCAAAGGTCAACCGGAACAGCGATGTGGTCAGGGTCTCCGATGCCAGTTCCCGGTTGTCGACCATTTCAAGTACACTTGGTACGATTACCACGTTTATCATGGCGATCGGCGGTATTTCGCTTGTGGTCGCTGCGGTAAGTATCTTCAACGTCATGATGATGTCGGTCAAGGAACGGGTCCAGGAGATCGGGATTCTTCTTTCGATCGGAACGGAGAAAGGCGAAGTCCGCAGGATGTTTTTGTACGAGGCCCTGATCCTCGGTATCATTGGTGCGGTGGTGGGCGGAATCATGAGCTTTATTATCGGCTACTCAGTCGTGAGTGCCATGATCGGCACCACCCAGTACTTCTTTACCCCGGACAGCCTGATTTTCATCCCTTACGGGATGATCATCGGTGTGGTTGTCTGCGTGGCATCCGGTATGTATCCCGCGTGGGCGGCTTCGAATATGGACCCGATAGACGCCCTTCGGGCTGATTAATTTTTTTCTTTTCTTAAAAAAGATCTTTATTTTGGGATTTGTTTTTGCAGGGATACCCCTACGGTGTACCGGGCGAGACTACGAGGGGCTGTACATCTTTTCTTCAGGCTGATAATTTAATGAACACATTCGATCAAGCATTACCCGGGAATTCTTCATGAAACCGGAACAAACTGTCGGATGTATTGGTCTTGGTCACCTGGGCCATACTATTGCACGTCGCCTCATAGATCAGGGTGTACCGGTTGTCGTATGGAACCGGACCCCTAAAAAAGCCTCCGATCTCGGTGTACCTGTTGCTGCATCACCCCAGGACCTTGTCGGGCGGGTGGATGTTGTTCTTATCAATCTCTTTGACAGCGATGCGGTCGAATCTGTCCTCTCCGGCCCTGAAGGCCTCCTTTCCGGACCCTGTACCGGGAAGATTATCATCGATACAACAACCAACCACTTTGGCCGCGTGAGTGACTTTTATGCCGGTGCCCGCGATCATGGTGCCACCTATCTCGAATGCCCGGTGCTCGGGAGCGTGGTGCCTGCCTCGCAGGGCAAACTGACAGTCCTTGTCAGCGGGGATGAGGCAGTATACGAATCGGTAAAACCACTGCTTTCCCGGATAGGATCAACATTGTACTATCTTGGAGAACCGGCTCTTGCAACAAAGATGAAACTGATCAACAACCTGGTTCTTGGCTCCTTTATGGCAACGTGTGCCGAGGCAGTAGCGCTGGGGGAAGCGGCGGGTATTGATCGCGGAGAAGTGATCGATATCCTGCTCTCTGGCGCCGGTAACTCAATGGTGCTTGCGGCAAAGAAGGATAAACTCAAAAACAGGGAATTCTCTCCACACTTTTCCTCTGCGCTGATCTATAAGGATCTCCATTATCTCCAGGACCTCTGCCGCACGCTCAAAAAACCTCTCTTTGTCGGGAGCACCGTAAAGGAGGTCTTTGCCCTTGCACGTTCGAAAGGTATTGATGAGCAGGATTTCTCCATGCTATATGAGGTATTCAGGGAATTCTGATCCTGCATTTGCCCGGCAATCGTATTTTTTTCACTATGAATATACGGTATCTGTGAGGGAGGTTGAGAATGGACCGGCCGGTCTTTCCGGGATTCTTTCCTGGTGTTGAACACCAGGGGGGATGCCAGTTTCGTGTATGTAGTGCACCGTACCGGCAAATCTTCGAAGTGCCTGAATACCATTTTCAAGACATCCGAGAGGAGGATCATGTCCTTGATATCGGGGCTAATGTGGGTGCGTTCTGCATCCGGGCCGCTTGTTTCTCGCAGCACGTGACCGCGGTCGAACCGGTAACTGCGGATCTTCTTTGCGATAATATTGAGCTCAACCATGCTGACATCTCCGTGATTAAGGGGGCGCTTGGCACCGGCGCCCCGACTGAGATCACCTGGGATGACTGTAGTGTTGTCTCGCCGACATTCACGCTTGGGACGCTTGTTGACCGGGCAGGCGGATGTGATTTTCTTAAATGTGATGCAGAAGGGGCAGAGTGGCTGATCCGGCCTTGTGACCTGGATGGGATCCGGCGAATAGAAATGGAACTCCATGTTCCTCCCATTGGCCCCCCTCCGGATCCCCTGCTGCTCGAATACCTTGGTGAGAAGTACACGTTTTCCCTTGACCGGACTCCGGTTCACTCAGCACTTGGGGTAATGGGAATCCTGCACGCAGTCCGAAAATGAGCTGCCTCTTAAGAGAAACTGCACGAAAAAAGAGGGGAAGAATCCCGGAATCTTATTCTTCAATCTGAATAGTTGTCAGTTTCACGGACTCAACACCTTTCTGGGACATCAGGCGTTCGGCAAGCGCCTTGAGCTGTCCTCCATCGCCATGGACAAGAATTACTTCCAGGCACCGGTTATGGGTGACATGCGAATGAAGGGATGCCTTGATAATCTCGTGGAATTCGTGCTGGATATCCGTAATTGTGGTAAGAAGACTGCGCTGGTCATGATCGTAGACCATCGTGATCACCCCTTCACGCTCGCCTTTGACATCCGCCATCCACTTGTAATAGGTGATGTAGGTACGGATCGCGTCGCGAATACCCTCAGACCGGGAGGAGTATCCCCGGGCATTGATAATTTCGTCAAACCGGTCAAGCAGGTTCTTGGGAAGGGAGATCCCGATGCGGGAGAGATCGTTTTCGAGTGTCATACAATCAGGTAGGTGTATATAATAGCTGCTTCTTTTTTAACTTTTTTAAATATAGAGCTCCGGGTAATACTTCGTAAGATTCGATAGTAAAATCGCCTGTTCCAACCCTGTTTTTCATTCATCCGCATCAACATTTGTTAATCTTCCTCATCTAAATTCAAAAATCGTATGCTATTTTTAGTTTACTTAAATGTAAAATAAATCACTTTAAAAAAACTTATAATCTTACAGGAACAATGGGAAAAAGATCACTATGGGTGTCGCAACCGATATCATGCAGACGTTTGCCACAAAAGAGATCCGGTCCTGTTTCCGGGAGAGCGATGGCTGGGAATGCCGGCAGGAGTCCTCTCCTGTTCCTGGCGCCATGACCTTTGTCCTGTCCCGTGAGATCCGGGGAAAAAAACAGATCATTCCCCTTGCGGTTTCGTACGAGCACGAACCCACCCTCTTCCCGCTTGAGCATCTGGTTGGTACGATGAAAGGAAAGAGACTGACCGGAAAGTGCCTGCTTGTCCCAAAGGGGGCAGATGTCACCGCGCTTCCGGGAGATATCCGTGTGCTTTTCATGGATTCATTTGGATTCGTAGATGAGAGACTGGTCTGGCTCACCAAGAAGAAGAATGCAAAACAGTACCTCCCTGCTGAAGTTCCTGCCGCTGCGGAACCTGCAACCCCGGTAAGCCAGCCGCACGCAGCATAAGATAGCGGTTCACTCAAAAACATTTTTTTATATTTGCGTCTTGTGTCGGATGATTAAAATTGCATTATCTCAGGTTTTTTTAGTGATACGGTTTTCCAGGAATCAGACCGGTTTTTGCATGTTGCGCAGATGCCGGGCATGTTTTTAACAAATCGAAAACGTTCTGTGCTGCAGAAGAGTGCTCTCACTGACTGGTACGAGCGGGATGTTTTACGTAACAGGATCAGATTAACAGCAAAAATGACAGTTCCCAAACGCAGATGGCTGGCACCGGCCGCAATGGAGGATGGTGCTCATGAGATGATCATGATAATTGTGTGCGGTGACTCCGGTGCCAAGGACTTTTTTACCAGTCTGCCGTTTCGAGCGAGGCTCTGATATTCCCTGTATTGTTCCTGTGTCTGTGTGCATGTGTCCTTGGGTTTTTGTGCTTCCTCCAAGGGACACTATCTCTATTGATCCTCAGGTGTTATAATATTTTTCTTTTAACTTTACAGTTATATTAATTAAAATACCTAAACTCACCCGGAGATGGAGGATTTACCTGTCACTTTTTCCCGGAATGACCCGGAAATGACCGGGACCTCAAACACAGTTCTATAAAAGAGGAGAATTAGTCTACCGCGATCATGACTTCGCTGGATTTGATTACCGCATAAGCCTGCTTGCCCGGGGCAAGGCCGAGAGCTGCAACAGACTTCTTCGTGATGATGGAGGTGATCTCCTGTCCTCCGGGAAGCTCGATGACGACTTCGGAGTTAACGCTGCCAGGCGTGATCGCTTTTACTGTGCCTTTCAGGATGTTCCGCGCACTGATCTTCATGGCTTTCACCACAGGGAAGTGGTGGCGATCTCTATAAGTATCTTACGATGATTCCACATTTTTACAGGATTATTTCCAACACTGGTTAATTGGACAGTATTCATGACTTTTCCAGATGCCGGTTTGTTTTTGTCTCGTTTTATTGTCCGGGAAACCTGTGCTAACCAGGACAAGATAGTCGGGAAGTCGGGGTTATTTTACCAGATTCCAAATTATTGCACTTTTTTCGCTACTGAAGAACAGATTGATCAGACTCAATCGCAAATACTAATGCTTTTTAACTACCAGGTATCACTATACGAAATAATCGTAACAACATTGTGTGTTCATCTGCCCGGACTTCCCTCCCGGGAATAATCCGTTGCATATGATCAGGATTGTCCGTTCCATGATACCCGAGTGGATGCAGAAGATCGAAGCAGGCCCCTGTTCCTGCTGCACGGTAAGTGTCGGCAAGAAAAAGGGTTTTGTCCAGAAGGCGATCTCTGACATCTTCACGTTCTTTGAAGAGTGCCTGGTAAATGACAACATCGCCCGGCGCAAGGGCCTGCTGCAGAGCCTTGATCCCCGGGTGAAACTGGTGTCGATGATTGCCCTTATCTTTGCCGTGGCTATGACCCATGACATACGGCTCCTTGCAATCGTATACCTGCTGACACTCATCGGGGCATACCTGAGTAAAGTCGAAATAGGTTTTTTCCTTAAGCGTGTCTGGGTGTTTATCCCGATCTTTGCCGGCATTATCATGAGCCCGATTCTTTTCCATGTTTTTACCCCCGGTGATACGCTGGTAACCGTTGCAACCCTGGGCCAGAATGCACATGTTGGCCCGTTTGCGCTCCCGCCGGTTATCACCATTACGGTCCAGGGAGTAATGCTTGCACTGGCCTTCGTGCTGCGGGTGGCAACCTGTGTGTCTGCGGCGGTACTCCTGTTCCTCACGACTCCCCGGGATCTCATCTTCAAATCCCTTCGCTCGCTTAAAGTACCTAAAGTGTATGTGCTTACGATGGACATGTGCTACCGGTATATTTTCCTTTTTGCCGATACCATCAGGGGTTTTTACACAGCAAAGAAGAGCAGATCCATCAAACCGTTACCGTTGATCGAGGAACAGAAATGGGTGGGAAACCGTATCGGCTATACCCTTGTAAAATCCCTCAGCATGAGCGAGAAGGTACACCAGGCCATGATATCGCGGGGATTTACCGGGGATATCAAGATCATGCACCGGTATTCGATCCATAATCGTGATTACGTAGCGTGCGTGAGTATGTTTGCGCTCAGCATCTTCCTGATACTGGTGTCCCAGAACCTGGTACGAATTTAACGAATAGACACGAGGCATACAATGGAGACGATATTCGACCTGCGCGATGTATCCTATACCTACCTGAGAAGGTTCGAAGCGCTCAGGAATGTGACTCTGTCTTTTAAGGCCGGGGAGCAGACCGCCATCCTTGGAGCCAACGGAAGCGGTAAATCTACGCTTCTTTCGATCCTGAATGCGCTGACATACCCGACCTCAGGTGAATTTTCTGCGTTTGGAACCCCGGTAAAAGAAGAGGTATTTGACACTCTCGAAGATAATGAATATGCCCGGTTCTTCCGGAAAAAGGTGGGTTTTTTATTCCAGAACCCGGATATCCAGCTCTTCTCATCAACGGTCTTTGATGAAATTGCCTTTGGGCCGCTCCAGCTTGACCTCCCTCCTGATGAAGTACAAAAAAGAACAGACGAGGTTATCGCGATGCTTGGGATCGAGAACCTCCGGGACCGGGCGCCCCATATGCTGAGCGGCGGTGAAAAAAAGAAGGTTTGTATCGCATCGATCCTGTCTACAAATCCCGATGTCCTGCTCCTTGATGAGCCCTCCGGTGGTCTTGACCCGCGCAGCCAGGCCTGGCTGATTGAGATCATCCAGGATCTTGCAAAGGCCGGGAAAACGATTATTACGGCAACGCATGATCTTGACATTGTCGAACAGATCAGCACCCGTGCCATTGTGGTCGGGGAAGACCATACGATACATGTTGATTGTGACTGTGCAAGTGTGATGGACAATCTTGAGCTGCTGATGTCGGCAAATCTCATCCACCGGCACATGCACCGGCACGGCAAACTTCTTCACGAGCACCTGCATGCCCACTCAAAAGAGCACGACCATGTGCATAGTGATGCTTCCTGATGTTCATAACGGTCTTTGTCCGATTGACTTTAAGAGAACCGTTGTGCCGTAAAAAGTCCGGAGAAACCGGAAAAATCTGTTTGTTTTTGAGATTCTCGTTCCTATCTTTTTTTAAGATGCCCGGCTTGGCGGAGACCGGATACGAAAATGTAACACGAGATTTTTTTATGAAACCCGGATAGGAAAAAGAGATCCCGCGCTCAAAGAAAAATTGCGCATGAAATAGTCCTTTGTATTTCGCGTCTGCGTGTATAGGTGGTGGCTCTCTCAATGGGAGGTAGGCTGATCTCCTCTCCCGTCCTGTCTGCAGGATGATCATGCATAGGTAATCCGGCCCCATTCTGGCCTCCGATCACTCATTTTCAGAAAAAAATAACCCTGTATCGGGCTCCGTTTAAATCCGAGCCCAAATGTGTCTTATTTTGGCAATTGGACAATTTTAATGGCTCTCATA
>Ga0181520_10008045_pt1 | contig 15177 bp, 9 predicted proteins | sample PEATcosm2014_Bin_29_FD_132451 | JGI IMG/M metagenome (GOLD analysis project Ga0181520, IMG submission 132451) | Peatland microbial communities from MTU Mesocosm Facility, Houghton, MI, USA - PEATcosm2014_Bin02_30_metaG | ecosystem: Environmental > Terrestrial > Soil > Wetlands > Peat | place...
CCATCGTCCACTACCAGTACCGGAGGAGTGGCCGAATCGACCGCAAAAAAGAACTCCGCGCCATGGCCGGTCCAGGCCGTGCCGCCTTTCAGATCCTTCGCGTCAAAGCTTGCCTCGACGGCGGCCCGAAATCCTGGGCTATGCGCCTGGGCCAGCGCAATCAGTTCTGGCGCTGCGAGTTTGTCCGCGGCCGAGGCAGTTACGGCCAGTGAGAGGGCCATGCAAAAAAGAATCGGTGTTCTCATGCGGCTTATGGTACACCGGCGAAGGCGTGAAACGGCCTTTGCCCAATTACAATGAACGTATGGTTCGCGTCCTTCGCCCCATCCCTGTAGAACAAATCAAACTGCTGGTCTTCGATTTGGACGGCACCCTGATCGACTCCGCTCAGGACTTGTGCAACAGCGTCAACGAGGCGCTCATCCACGTGGGCCTGAAGCGGCTGCGCAATCAGGTGGTTGCCAGCTTTGTGGGCAACGGCGCTCCCATGCTGATGCGCCGTGCGCTGGCCGCCACCCGCAACATCCCCGTGGAGCGCGTGGATGAATCTGAGCACGCCGCGTCTTACGCTTTCTTTCTGGATTACTATCGCGCTCACAAGCTGGACTTCACCTACGCCTACACAGGAGTGCTTGAGGCTCTAAAGGCAATGCGCGACCTGCATGACCAGCCAGGCATGCCACAGAGGACCATGGCCGTGCTGACCAATAAGCCTGTCCGGCCGGCGCGCGGCATCTGTGAGGGGCTGGGTATGGCCTCCTTCTTCTTGCACATTTATGGAGGCGACAGCTTTCCAGTAAAAAAGCCCGATCCATTCGGTTTGCGCTCGCTGATGATGGAAACGGGTGCTCAGCCTGAAGAGACGGTGATGATAGGCGACAGCAAGGTGGATGTGGAAACAGCGCGCAATGCCGGGGTGTGGAGCGTGGGCTGCGTCTTCGGCTTCGGACCGCAGAACCTGATGGAGACGCCGCCCGATGTGGTGGTAGACACGGCGGCGGACTGGACTGCGGCGCTGAGTCCTGCGAAAATCAATCCGGGCCTTTAACCCCCAATCGGATGAATTGCGTTGAACCGGCGTCCACGGGTCCCCGGCTGCGCATCCGGGGTAGTTTGGCCTGTGTTTTCTATTTGTTAGCTTTCGCGGTCGTCACTCTGCGCTCGCACGGGAGACATCGATTATGCGCTTTCTTACCTTGGTATTTATCCTTCTCGTCCCCACCGCAGTTCTCGCTGTCAATCCCAGCAACGCCACGCCGCCCCCTGCTCCAGCCATGCGCGGCGTGATCTCCGACATCAACGGCGGCGTCGTACCCGGCGCCGAAGTCGACCTGGTTGACCCTACAGGAGCCGTGGCTGGCACTTTTCACTCCGACGGCGAAGGCAAGTTCCAGGTAACCGCACCGCACGACGGCAACTTCATATTGGTCGTCTCCGAACCCGGTTTTGAAACCGTGCGTACGCCCGTGGTTATCGCCGTGCGGGCCGGCGCCAGAGCCGCATCGCCTATGGCCCCGCTGCTGCGCATCGTGCTGCCCGTGGCCTCGCTGGCTACCACCGTGCAAGTGAGTGCGGATAGCAACGGAGATCTGACATCGACGGGAGAAAACCGCGACTCCTCGGTGATGAATTCCCAGGAGTTGAAAGAGTTGCCAATTTTCGACAACGACTACGCCACGGCGATGGGAGCCTTCCTCGACGATAGCGCCACGGCTACCGGAGGAACCGGCCTTCTGGTCGATGGCCTGGAATCAAACCATGCCACCGTCTCCGCGTCCGCCGTGCAGGAAGTGCGCATCAACCAGGATCCCTACTCCGCGCAGTATTACTGGCCGGGCCGCGGCCAGATGGAGATCCTCACCAAATCAGCCGCCGACAACTATCATGGCCAGTTCAATTTTCTCTATCGCAATTCGGCCATGAACGCGCAAAACGCGCTGGCCCCTTCGAAGTCCTTCGAGGAGAGGCAAAGCTACGAGGGCAGCGTCACTGGGCCCATTCCGCATATGGCCAAGAGCAGCTTCCTGGGGTCCTTCCAGCGCATTATGCACCCCATGGATGCGGTGGTGAACGCGACCCTTGCGCCCACCGCGGCCAACCCCTCGGGCGTATTCGAGGCCAACGTCAACGCGCCGCAGAACGAAACTGATTTCAGCATGCGTGCCGCCCATCAGTTCGGCGACAAGCACTCAGCGTACGTGCAATACAGTTACGAGGACTGGAACGGACAGAATCAGGGGGTGGGCGGACAGGCGCTGGCCCAGGCAGGCTATAACAACGAGTACCGCGAGGACGATGCCGTCATTCACCTGGATTCGACGCTTTCTCCGGAACTGCTCAACCAGATCTCCATCATGGCCGTCCACGACTCCAGCCGCAATCAGAATGCCGACGAAGGCCCGCGCATCAACGTCGCGGGATACTTTGCTGGCGGCTCGGCGCAAGCCGACTCATTCGGCTCGGAATACAACTTTCACTTTTACGATATGTCCACCTGGACCCGAGGGCATCATATGGTCAGGGCTGGCGTGGACACGCCCCACATCGCCCGCCGCGCCTTTGACGACAATACCAACGCGCTGGGCACCTACACCTTCGGGCCAACTCTGGCGTCCGACGGCGTAACCGTCTTGCAGACGGCAATCGAAAACTACACCAACAACCTGCCTTCGGGATTTTCTGAAAATACTGGCGATACCCACTTCATCTATCACCAGCAGGAATTGGGTGGGTTTATCCAGGACCAATACAAGGTCACCGACAGCTTTTCCATCACTCCGGGCGTCCGATACGACTGGCAGAACTTCCTGGGCGGACGGCGACTGGGCTTCTCGCCGCGCGCCTCCTTTGCCTGGGTGCTCAATGAGGATCAGAAGCTGGTGGTGCGCGGGGGCGGAGGCATCTACTACGACCGCTTCGGCGCTGGTCCACTGCTTGACCTGGTGCGCTATGAGACCGCGCGCCGCCGCTCGATTACGCTCGCAATGAACCCAGCCGATCCAAAAAGCAGTTGCGATCCCATTTCTCACTGCCAAACCCTCGCCGCTCAGCCGCCCAACCTGGCTGAATTGGCGCCCGACGCCAAGCTCCCATACCAGATTCAATATGGCCTTTCGCTGGAGCGGCAGTTGGGAGAGAAGGCCACCGGAACGCTGAGCGGCTACGCGGCGCGCGGCATCGACGAGTTCCGCTCTGTGGACGTCAACGCGCCTACACAGGCCTCCGGCTATACCGAGCGCCCCGATGCGGCCTATGGCCGCATCCGCCAGATGCAGCCGGAGGGCTACTTCGCGGGCGAGGGGTTGGACCTTTCCTACCGCGGCCGCCTGAACAAATACTTCACAGGCTTCGGCCGCTATACCTGGTCCCATTACGAGTCCAACACCGGCGGCATTGGCTGGTTCCCGCAAAACCAGTACGCGCCCAACGACGAGTGGGCCAATGCCAACTGGGATCGCCGCCATCGGCTGGGCATGTACGCCATGCTCCATCCCGATGGCGTGATCAACCTTTCCGCAGGCATCTTTGCCAACACTGGCACGCCCTGGACCATCCTCACCGGTACCGACGCCTACGGCGACGGCCTTTTCAACACCCGCCCCGACGGGGTAGAGCGCAACTCTGAGACCAATCCCGACTATGTCGATCTGGACCTGCGCTGGGGGCATGACTTCCACATCACGCCCAGCCAGGACGAGGAAGCGCCGCGGCTGGGCTTTTCGGCCGCCGCCTTCAACGTGCTCAACCATGTGAACGGCGGCGGCATTGACCCGGTAGAGACCTCAAGCTCGTTTGGGCAGATCACCGCCGCTGCGCCGCCGCGCCGCATTCAACTGGGCATGCGCTTCGAGTTCTGAATTCGGGCCGCTCAGCTCGGTACCGGGTCTAAACTGGTAGGCGTTTGCGGAACTTGTTCCCCGCCTTGCGCGTACCCGGATTGGAGAGACGCCGATCATGATCTTCAAGAAGCTTGCCCTTTGCCTGCTGACCTTGGCCTTTGCCGCCGTGCCGGCCTATGCCGACCACGACGCGGTTCAATTTGGCTCCAATATCGATGTTGCCGCCGGCGAAACCGTTCACGACGCGATCTGCTTCTTTTGCAACGTTCACTCCGAGGGCAAGGTCACCGGCGATATTGTGGTCTTCTTCGGAAACATCCACCTCCACGGCGATGCCCAGCATGACGTGGTCAACTTCTTCGGCAAAGTCACGGCAGAGAACAACGCCTCCATCGACAACGATCTGGTCAGTATCTTCGGTGTCATTCGCCTGGGAGAAAACGTGAGCGTGGGACACGACCTCGTGGCCATATTCGGAACTCTGCACTCAGCCGATTCTGTGACTGTCGGCAACAATCGCGTCGTCCAGCCCCCATGGATCTTCTTTGGGCCTCTAATCCTCATTGGCCTCATCATCTTTGTGGTGGTCCACGAAATCCGCACCCAGCGCCGCGCGCAGAGGCTGCGTGGCTATCCCCTCCCGCCGAGGCAGTGAGCCCGGACCTACAGGCCCCGGCGTCGATTCATTCGTCCAATCTGTCACCCTAAGCGACCCGAGCGTAGCGAAGCGGGCGTCGGAGGACATGCGGTTCCTTTACCGCGTCATCCTTCTGCGAGCTTTCGTCCCAAGCCACCCCGGCTTGCGCACGACTTTTTTGCCTTGAACTTTCCAATTGCCACTGCCGTGGTGCCCCTCCGGCACTGTAGGCTTAAGTGATGCAGATTGCCCTTCCGGCAAGCGACCAGCCCCTGCGTATTGTGCTGCCAGGCGGCAGCGGGCTTCTTGGCCAGGTGCTGGCGCGCCACTTCCAGGAGCGCGGGCACCAGGTTACCGTGCTCACCCGCGGGCCCTACACCGCTCCCTGGCAGACCGTGCATTGGGACGGCAAGACGATCGGCCCATGGGTTGATACCCTGGAGGGCGCGGACGTCTGCATCAACCTGGCCGGGCGCAGCATAAACTGCCGCTATAGCGCCTCAAATCGGATGGAAATCCATAATTCGCGTATCGGCGCCACCCGCCTGCTTGCCGAGGTCATTGCCGGCCTTGCCAGCCCGCCGTGGCTCTGGATGAACGCGTCCGCAGCCGCGATTTATCGCCACACACTCGACCGAGACATGGACGAGACCACCGGCGAGCTGGGAGGCGGTGCGCCGGGTCGCTCGAACTTCTCTGCCGAGGTCGCGATCGACTGGGAGAACGCGTTCTTTGAGAACCCCACGCCGCGGACGCGCAAAGTAGCCCTGCGCAGCGCCATGGTCTTCAGCCCCACACCTGGCAGCGTATTCAGTGCGTACTCCACCCTGGTTCGGCTCAGCCTGGGCGGCTGGCTGGGCAATGGCCTGCAGTTCGTCTCCTGGATTCACGAGAAAGACTTTGCCCGCGCGGCCGAGTTCCTCATCTGCCGCGGAGACCTCGACGGCGCGATCAACCTGGCCGCGCCCAACCCCTTGCCCAATCGCAAGTTCATGGCCGCACTGCGCGACGCCTGGAATATGCCCAACGGTTTTCCCATTCCCTCGCCGCTGGTCGAACTCGGCGCATTCCTAATGCGCACTGAGTCGGAACTGGTGCTCAAGAGCCGCCGTGTGGTTCCCGGCCGCCTGCTCGCCGCGGGCTTTACCTTCGAATTTCCCGACTGGTACCAAGCCGCCGAAGACCTGGTGCATACCTGGCGGCACAGGCACGATTGAAGCAGGGAACAGGGGCCAGGGATCAGGGGCCAGGGGTCAGGGATCGGGGATCGGGAAGTTGGGAACAGGGAACAGAGGGCCGCTTGTCTTGCACAAAGTGACGGATTTTGTGTCTCGCATTGAACATGATTGCTTCCTGCGTACCATAGGCATCGGTTCTAGCTTTGGAGATGCCGCGGCCCTGAACGTCTCACCGAGCGGGTTTCCCTGATCCCTGACCCCTGATCCCTGACCCCTGTTTCATCACTTTTCCGCCGGCGTAATGTCGGTCACTGGCAGGTCCCAGTGCGATAGAAGGATCTCAAACCGTCGCTGCTCTTCACGCTTGTAAGTATCCTGATCGGGCCATAGCTGCTTCTTGAAAGCCTCCTCGTCCGGATTGGAAGTGGTGGCTACGGTTGAATTCTTGTAGGTGATGGTCACGCGGTAGTCCCAGCGGCCGTCCTCAGTGGTGTGGTAGGCAGGCGACTCGATCTTCAGCCCGATGATGCGCCCCGTCGACTGGACTTTCTTGAGCAGCGGAAAGTGGTTCTTGAGGAAGAGGTCGATAAACTCCTGCTGGTGGCCCCACTGGCACTTGTAGTAGTACTCGACAGTATAGGTCTGGTTGGCGCCACCCTGCGGCGGTGCGCCCTGCGCCGTGAGCGGCGCGGCAAAGGAAACGGCAAACACCAAGGCCAGAAGGCCAACAAGAATCCTGCGCATGAAACCTCCATTCAAATGAAGAAAGATCGATTGAACTGACTGAGGCCTTGCATGTGTGTTTGCCGCACCCTCAGTAAACTCCCGCTAGCTCAGGTTAGCCATCAGGCTTTCCAGCGCGGACTTGGAAGGCCTGGTAAGCGATTCGGGCAGCGTGGCCAGTGGCTCATCAACTACATTGAGCAGATCGATAAAGGTCGGCTGCTCGGTGTTGATGTAAAAGACGCCAGTGAGTATCTCGTTATTGTCGTGCGACTCCATCAGAGTGCGCACCGCGTTGGCTTTGTCGGTGGGGTCGTAGTCCTCAAGCAACTTGCGCAGGCGCAGGCTTGAGCCATCGTGCATTTCCACGTCGTATACCTGGCCGGAGTCGTAATCGACCTCGATCTCGTCGAAGCTGGCAACGAAGCCGATCTCGTTAATGGGCTCGTCGTTCTCCTGCATGAACTTGTAGCTCTTGGTTGAACCTTCGTGATCGTTGAAGGTGACGCAAGGGCTGATCACGTCGAGCATTACCGTGCCCTTGTGAGAGATGGCCGCCTTGAGCATGGAGAGCAACTGCTTCTTGTCGCCGGAGAACGAACGGCCCACAAAGGTCGCTCCCAATTGGATGGCCAACGCGCACGTATCGATGGCGGGCAGATCGTTAATGACGCCGGTCTTGAGCTTGGAGCCGAGGTCGGCCGTGGCCGAGAACTGCCCCTTGGTGAGGCCGTAAACACCGTTGTTCTCGATGATGTAGATCATGGGCAGATTGCGGCGCAGCATGTGGACGAACCCGCCCATGCCGATGGAGGCGGTATCGCCGTCGCCGGAGACACCAATGGTGGTCATGGTGTGGTTGGCCAGAATGGCGCCGGTGGAGACAGCGGCCATGCGCCCATGCACGGCATTGAAGGCGTGCGAGCGATTCATGAAATAGGCGGGGCTCTTGGACGAGCAGCCGATGCCGCTCATCTTCATCACCCGTTCAGGCTCGACGCCCATTTCGAACATGGCGTCAATGATGCGCTCGGAGATGGCGTTGTGGCCGCAGCCGGCGCAAAGCGTGGATTTTCCACCACGATATTCAAGAACGGGAAGGCCGATGTGGTTAACCTTGGGGCTGGGAGTTGCGGTTGCCATTTACAGACCCTCCTTGGTGGCAAATTCCTCAGTGATGGAACGGGCGTCCACCGGCAGTCCGTTGTAGTGGAGGATGCTGCGCAGTTTAGTCACCTGGTTCGACGGAAGGTCAAGCTTGAGCAAGCTGGCCAACTGGGCGTCGCGGTTCTGCTCAACCACATAGACCCGGTCGTGAGAGGCCACAAAGTCGTGGATCTCGTGCGCAAAAGGAAAGGCTCTGATGCGCATGTAATCCACGTCAAGACCGTGCTCCTTCTTGATCTGGTCCAGGCTCTCGCGCAGGGCGAAGTCGGTGGTCCCGAACGCCAAAAAGGCCACTTTCGAGGTACCATCCTTTACGCTGACGGGGCCAGGAACGAGCTTGCGGGCATTCTCGAATTTGCGCGCCAGCCGGTCAATGAGCGCCGCGTATTCGTCGGGCCTCTCGGTGTAGCCAGCCTCATCGTTGTGTCCCGAACCGCGGGTGAAGTAGGCCGCTTTGGGATGCGGCGTGCCGGGCAGGGTGCGCCAGCCAATGGCGTCGCCGTCCACGTCGCGATAGCGGGCGAAGCCCCCCAGCCGCTCGATGTCGGCAGCCGTTAGTACCTTGCCGCGATCAAGAGGAGTGGAGGGATAGTCGAAGGCATCGGACATCCAATTGTTCATGCCCAGATCAAGATCTGAGAGCACAAAAACCGGGGTCTGCAGGCGTTCGGCCAGGTCGAAAGCCGCATAGCCAAATTCAAAGCACTCCTTCACCGAGCCGGGAAGCAGAATAATATGCTTCGTGTCGCCATGCGAAAGAAAGGCCACCGAAAGCAGATCGGACTGCTGGGTGCGCGTGGGCATGCCCGTGGAGGGCCCGGTGCGCTGCACGTCGAAGATGACGCCGGGGATTTCAGCGTAGTAGCCGAGCCCTGAGAACTCAGCCATCAGGGAGATGCCAGGACCGGAGGTAGCGGTCATGGCACGCGCGCCGGCCCATCCGGCGCCAAGCACCATGCCGATCGCTGCCAGCTCGTCTTCAGCCTGCACAACGGCGAAGGTGGCCTTACCCTCAGGGGTAACGCGGAACTTTTTGAGCAGGTCGGTAGTCGCCTCCACCACTGAGGTGGAGGGCGTAATGGGGTACCAGGCCACCACGGTAGCGCCGGCGAATACTGCGCCCATACCGCAGGCCGCGTTGCCATCAATGACAATCTTGCCCGCTGTTTCGTTCATCCGCTCAATGAAATAGGGGTCGTGCTTGGTAAAGTGCTCGAGGGCATAGTCGAAGCCGGCCTTGACGGCGCCAAAGTTGAGATCGAAGACCTTCTGCTTCTTTGAGAATTGCTTGCGCAATCCGCTCTCAACAACACCCAGATCGATGCTGAGCACCTGGGCAACCGCGCCCACATACACCATATTCCTGACCAGCTTGCGGAGCTTGGCCTCAGGGCAGATGGACGCGGTAATCTTATCGAACGGCACGGGGTAGAACGCCAGATCGTCGCGGTACTGCTTGAGGTTCAGGCTCTCTTCATAGATGGCCACGCCGCCTGCGGGAAGCTCGAGCACGTCCTGCCGGGCCGTCTCCGGATTGAGCGCCACCAGAATCTCAGTGCCGCGCTTGCGGGCGACATAGCCGTCCTTGCTGGCGCGAATGAGAAACCAGGTGGGAAGTCCTGCGATGTTTGAGGGGAAGAGGTTCTTTCCACTGACGGGAACGCCCATTCCAAATATGGATTTCAACAGAACGCTATTGGCGGATTGCGAGCCGGAGCCGTTCACCGTTGCTACGTTAATACTGAAGTCGTTGACGACACGCTGCCGCGTGCTGAGTGCGCCCTGTTCTTGACCAAGGGCCAGGTCTCCAGTCGCCATTTGGCGGGATTCCCTTCGGGGTAGATTCTGAAAAGCGTCCTTTGTGCTGACGCACGGAAGTGATTATAGTCACCTGCGAGAAAACTGTCTTGCCGATGACAAGCTGGGTATCACCATCGGTACCATGAGGTGAAATCGCACCGCCGCGGCATGCTGGCCCAAAAGAGAATGTTTGGCTAAACAAAATATTATCAATCACATGCAGCGCCTACCGTTGCAGGAGCGGGGACCGACCCGGGTCGAGCCGCAGCCCCCGGTACCCGATGACCGTTTCTCCCTTTAGAGCGTCTCTCCAATTGGTATCGAGTCAACCCTGTTGTCGATAGCCATCGCCAGCGCCTGCAAGAATTTGTAGCGCTGGCCTCCTGGCCGGCTGTAGCGTGGACCTCCCGGCCCACGCTCACTCTACACCGGTAGGACAGATGCTTAAGGGTATCGAAAACGAGCAGATGTGTCCGCCCCCGTCTGGCCGCCATTTTCCTGCATCGTCCTCTTGCCCGAACAGAATCTGCTCAACTTGCTCCGGTTCTATGAAACAAGCACCGAAGAACGCAACTCGACGGCACGCGTTTTGATGACCAGCTTGGCCGGAGTCAATTCCGGCCCGTCCCAGCCTTCCTTTGCCGCCTCAATGTGTATCTCGCCAGGTTTCTTGGTGGATTGCAAAATCACTTGAGAGAGCCCATTAAAAAGCGAACGCCGGGGCTCCTTGTCGCTTTCCTGGCAATTGGGATCGCCATTGCCCACGCCAATCAGCGCGCCCTGGCCGGAAATCTTGAAGCCGATGAGGTTGCTGGCCGTGGGAACTGCACGGCCTTCCTTGTCCAGCACTTCCACCTTCAGGAAGGCCAGATCCTCCCCGTCGGCATTGATCTCATTGCGATCTGCTGTGATGCGGATGGAAACCGCGGGACCGGTAGTTTCGCGCTTCTCAGTGAGTGCCAGTTTGCCGCCCTTGAAGCCGCGCGCTTCAATAAATCCCGGCTCGTACTTCACTTTCCACTCGACGTGGCCCAGATGCGGAACCTTCTGGCGGCCCTGGCTCTTGCCGTTGGCAAAAAGCTCAACCTCATCCAGGTTGGAGTAGACCCAAACGGGGATAGTGTCGCCTTCTCTGCCTTCGAAATTCCAGTGGGGGAACAGGTGAAGCGAAGGCTCGGTGCCCCACCATGCCTTGTAGTAGTAGAAAGTGTCTTTGGGGAATCCGCACATGTCCACGATTCCGAATTGCGAGTTAATGGATGGCCAGCCGTAGGGCGTGGGCTCGCCGCGATAATCGAAGCCGGTCCAGGCAAAGCCGCCCGCCGCCCACTCGCGGGTCCCATAGAATTTCCACCACTCCTCAGCGGTTTCGCCCCACGGAACCACAGAGTCGTATGCATTCACTGTGTTGCGCAGCGGAGAGGTTGTGTACTCGCCTCGGGTAGAGATTGCACTGGAAGTCTCAGAGCCATAGATGGGGCGATTGGGGTGCAGCTTGTGATACTCGTCGGGACGCTGCAAATTGTAGTTGAACCCGATGACATCGAAGCTGTCTGAGACGCCCTGTTTGTTGTCCCCGTTGACTGCCGCAGAGACCACGCGCGTGGGGTCCAGCTCATGCACCCGTCGCACCATGGTTGCGCCCACCTTGGCGCCTTGCTCGGCCATTTCTTCCTGCATCTGCCCTTCCTCGTTCCCGATTGACCAGAGAATGATGGCCGGCGAATTACGATAGCGCTTGACCATCACCTCAAGCTGCGCCAAGCCTTCGGGGCTGGAACTCATCTGGCGCGTCTCGCACATCATCATCAATCCCATGCGATCGCAGCCTTCAACCCATTCCGGAGTGGGCATGTTGTGTGAGGTACGCACTGCATTGCAGCCCATCTCCTTGAGCACGGCAAGCCGGAACCATTGCAGACGGTCAGGCAGGGCCGCGCCCACACCCGCGTGGTCCTGATGGTTGCAGGTGCCCTGGATTTTGATGGATTTTCCGTTGAGAAAGAAGCCCTTTTCGGCGTCAAAAAGCACCGTGCGCACGCCAAAGACCACGCGTTCTCCATCGCGGACCTTGCCGTTTGTCTCGACGGTCACAATGGCCGAGTAGAGATTGGGCGTTTCCACCGACCACAGCGCTGGGTCTGCCAGCGTGGCATTGGCCGTAAAGGTCGCACAGCCATCCACATCAATCGATTGCGGAGCGGCTTCGGCAGTGGCCACGACCTTACCGCCGGCATCCAGAATCTGCCATCTTACCTTGGCGCTCTCTGCCTGCTTGCCTTGGTTCTCGACCACCGTGCCCAGGGCAAGCGTCGCGGAACTTCCGTTAACCGTGGCGCGAACTGTGCTGTCCCACTTGCCCAGGTGGAGTGCGTCTGTCTTGGTGAGCCACACATGGCGGTAGATGCCGGCGCCCTCGTAGAACCATCCGTCGCCAAAGCTGGCGTCGACGCGCGCCATGATGCAATTCTTGGCTCCATAACTGAGGAAGTCGGTGATATCGAAGCGGAAGGGGGCATAGCCATTGTCGTTGCGGCCGATAAAGCAGCCGTTAACGAAGATCAGCACGCTGCGGAAGGCGCCGTCGAACTCCACCGAGATGCGGCGGTCCTGGTCAGTAGCCGGAATCTCGAAGTCGCGGCGATACCAGGCCACGCTGGTTTCGGGATAGCGCCGGCCCAGTGGTTTGAAGCCATGAGAGTTCTGGGCTTCGTCATGAACAAAGGGCAACTCAACGGCCCAATCGTGGGGCAGATTCAACTTGCGCCAGCTTGAGTCGTCGAAGCTGGTTTTGGAGAACTCGAACTCGCCGGTCTTGGCAAAGTCGCCCTGTCCGTAACCAAATCCAAGATCTCGGGCGGGATCGGAGCCGTGGCCAAACCGGAACTTCCAACCGAAGTCGAAGAGCAATTGCTCACGCGGGGCGACAGCAGCCAATGCCTCGGCGGACGCGGCGTCCGGATCGCCGGTCAAAAGAGCGGCAGTTCGCCCCCATGCGGAGCGGGCCAACACAGAAGAGGCAGAAAGAGCAAGACCGGAGTAAAGCAAATTGCGACGCGAGATGGGAGACATAGGAGTCCTCTTGAGATTGAATCCCGGCGCAATTACTGCGGAATCACCAGCGACGGGCACGGCGGAACTATAAATCAGCAGGCTGGCGGAAGTAAACGATTTCATTTCTGCAACGCCTAATCCCGCGGGCAGTCGAGAACAAAAGCCAGGGCAATCGGATGAATTTATTTTATTGTCCAAATTGCCTCCGAATCCTATAGCGCCGTAGGCGCAATGTTTGTTAGCCCCGCGCTTCAGCGTGGGGAAATGGAGCCAGAAAGAACCAATCAGCCCTGCTGGGGCGGCGTGAACTGCAAAATTGTCACCAAGATTTCGTTCATGCGATTGCCGTGGAATAGCAGCCCGGCCGCCCTGTACCAACCGCCCCAATATGTTAAATTCATAGAGATTGATTGCTCTCCGGAGAGATGGCCGAGTGGCTGAAGGCGCACGCTTGGAAAGCGTGTTTAGGGGTAACTCTAACGTGGGTTCGAATCCCACTCTCTCCGCCAGTACCACCAATTTATCAATCTATATGGCTCTATCTCCCTCTTATACGCCTATGCTTATTTATTGATTATATTGGCTTTGTAGAAACCTTCCCTCTACATTCCTCCGCATGACTCCACTATTATCCTGCTTTTGCTGGTGGTGTTTTTGGTGGTATCCGTTCTGTGATGGGTAAAAATAGGTGGTGGTATCTCAGTGTTGATGGTATCGTTGTCTAGTAATCGTGTTTATAACGCAAGAGGGGGGAACGGATGCTTACGGCGACAGAGGTCAAAGGCGCAAGGGTAGCTGGCAAGCCTTACAAGCTCACGGACCAAGGCGGCATGTACTTGCACGTCACAGAGACAGGCTCGAAGCTATGGCGGTATCAATACCGGATTGACGGGAAGCAGAGGCTACTGGCTCTGGGCAAGTACCCTGACGTATCGCTTCTACAGGCTCGTGAGGCTCACCAGCAAGCCCGTAAGCTCGTGGCTGGTGGTGTGGACCCCTCGGCACAGCGACAGGCAGAGAAGCAGTCACAGAGGACCGCTGTGGAGACCTCCTTCGAGAGCATGGCCGCGCTGTGGCTGGCACTGCACAAGACCAAGAGCGCGGTCAGGCATTACACCACGACCAAGGGACGGCTCGACAATCACATCCTGCCTTTACTTGGTAGTATCGACTGCAAGGAAATTAAACGTGCTCTGGTGGTATCTTTCGCCAAGCAGGTCGAACAGGACCACGGCAGGGAGACCGCTGATAGATGCTTGATGGTCGTTCGCCAAGTTCTCAACTATGCAGCAGACCACGGACACATTGAGGCTAACGTAGCATCCGGTATAAAGCCTGATTCCATCTTCGAGGGACACAACAACGATATACAGACTAACCATGCCCGTGTGCCACTCGAAGAACTGCCGCAACTATTGAGGGACATTGATGCGTACTCCGGGATGCAGCAGACAACCCTAGCCATGAGGCTTCTGTCCCTCACCCTGCTACGCACTAGCGAGATGACCGGCCTTACATGGCCAGAGGTCGATTTTGAAGAGAAGGTAATCAGGATTCCAGCGGAACGAATGAAGGCTCACAAGCCGCACATCGTTCCATTGTCACGTCAGGCACTAGAGATTCTGGACAGACTGAAGCAGATGAACGGTAGCAACGAAAAAGTCTTCAAGCTGTCGAATATGGCTGTTCTCATGGCTCTAGGTCGCATGGGATACAAGGGACGGCAGACAGGTCACGGATTCAGGGGTATCGGGTCAACAATGTTGAACGAGTCGCGCAAGTTCTCACACGAGATGATTGAGACGGCTCTGGCGCACCAGTTCCGCACGGCAGTAGCAGGAGCTTATGACCGTGCTGAGTACGTGGAACCACGGCGGGAAATGATGCAATGGCTTGCTGATGAGTACGACCGCCTTAAACAGGTACAGCGACCTCAATAACGGCAAGGATGCCCTAGTAGAACTCCTGCTAGGGCATTTCTCTTCATGCTGCTAGTTCCCATTGGTGCTGCATCCATTCCTGCACATCGGATTCAAGCCAGATGGATACTTTGCTGGCTATTTTCCTTGACTTGGGGAACTGCCCTTTCGCCTGTAGTGCATAGATGAACGATTGTGATAAGGCAGTGATTGTGCAAACATCCTTGATGCGTAAAAAGTGGTGTTGTGTGTTGGGGAACGTCGTAACGGTGGCTGTAGGCATATATTTCACTCCGAACGGGACAAAGAAAAAGCCCCAACCTGGAACACCGGGAGTGGCGGGCGTGGCTGTTGAGGCTGTAATCTGCTCTAGCTGTAGATATTTGAGCGGTCTAGCCTGTATTTGTGCGGTGGTTCCTGTATAAATTAGTTCATCCTGAAAAAGCCGATTTCAAGCAGACTGCATGGTCATCAGCGCGCCGATGAAGTCCGATGGGGATTGAAGCCGGCACAGGATGGCGTAGATTTCGCGCATACAACGGCGAGGAACAGCCCTCAGTAGCTTCTGGAAGTTCATCGCCGCGGCCGCCAGCACGGCATTCACCGCGTTTCCGGCAGCGCCCTTCAACCGATTGCGCTCCAACCGGTGTTCTGTCTTCAGGTGTCCGATGCTGGGTTCCACTGCGGCGCGGTGTTTCATCCTTCGCCACAGCGATTGCGGTGTACGGCCTCGGCGACGCTTGTCCACATGGATTGCCGCTTGGCCTTCGTAATCATGACCGCGGTATCCCATGTCGACGTGCACTTCTTTGACCTGCTTGCCCAGTAACTTCTCCACCTGCTTCATCTGCTCGGCCAGC
>Ga0181520_10008046_pt1 | contig 15177 bp, 13 predicted proteins | sample PEATcosm2014_Bin_29_FD_132451 | JGI IMG/M metagenome (GOLD analysis project Ga0181520, IMG submission 132451) | Peatland microbial communities from MTU Mesocosm Facility, Houghton, MI, USA - PEATcosm2014_Bin02_30_metaG | ecosystem: Environmental > Terrestrial > Soil > Wetlands > Peat | place...
ACGGTTAAGGTGAGGCTCGGCCTCGACGATGGGACGCATGCTTCCGCCTGCGTGCCGTCCGGCGCCTCGACCGGCGAGCACGAGGCGGTCGAGCTGCGCGACGGCGACAAGGCGCGCTACGGCGGCAAGGGCGTCAAAAAGGCGGTCGCCAACGTCGTCGACAGGATCGCTCCGGCGCTGGTCGGCCGCGACGCGACCCATCAGGGCGAGATCGACGGACTGATGCTGGCGCTCGACGGCACGCCAAACAAGGGCGCGCTCGGCGCGAACGCGATCCTCGGCGTGTCGATGGCGGTCGCGCGCGCCGCGGCGAAGTCGGCCAAGCTGCCGCTCTACGCCTATCTCGGCGGCGCGGGCGCAAACCGCCTGCCGGCGCCGATGATGAACATCGTCAACGGCGGCAAGCATGCCGAGAACTCGGTCGACTTCCAGGAATTCATGGTCATGCCGATCGGCGCGCCGAGCTTCGCCGAAGCGTTGCGCTATGGCGCCGAGACGTTCCACACGCTCGCCAAGCTGCTCAAGGGCAAGGGCTACGCGACCTCGGTCGGCGACGAGGGCGGCTTTGCGCCCAATCTCGGCAGCAACGAGGAAGCGTGCGAATTGATCGTCGCGGCGATCGAGAAAGCCGGCTACAAGCCCGGCAAGGACATCGCCATCGCGCTCGACCCCGCTGCGAGTTCGTTCTTCTCGAACGGCTCCTACGATCTCGCCAAGTCCAAAGGCGGACGCAAGTCGAGCGACGAGATGATCGCGCTCTACGGCAAATGGATCGACCGCTTCCCGATCGTGTCGATCGAGGATGGGCTCGACGAGAACGATTGGACCGGCTTTACGCGCCAGACCGCGGCGCAGGGCAGCCGCATTCAGATCGTCGGCGACGACCTGTTCGTCACCAATCCCGAGTTCATCGCCCGCGGCGTCAAGGAGAAGGCCGCCAACGCGGTGCTGATCAAGCTCAATCAGATCGGCACGGTGTCGGAGACGATGCAGGCGATCGCGCTTTGCCGCAAGGCGGGCTGGGGCTACGTCGTTTCGCACCGCTCCGGCGAGACCGAGGACGCCTTCCTCGCCGATTTCGCCGTCGCGATGGGCGGCGGCCAGATCAAGACCGGTTCGGCGAGCCGCAGCGAGCGCATCGCCAAGTACAATCGCCTGCTCGAGATCGAGGTCGAGCTGGGACGGTCGGCGGTGTACGCGTCGCCGTTCGCCTGAGAGGGCGCGCGACGCTTCAAATTTCTTCTCCCCGCTTGCGGGGAGAAGGATGGGATGAGGGGCTGGTCGGTCGGGCTCAGGCGGCTGGGCGAGTCTCCCAGCCTTCGCCCCAATCCTCGCTCCGCTCGCGAGGCGAGAGGTTCCGCGGCCTTCTACAGCCGCGCGTCGCCGTTCACGATCGCAGCGTATTTCTGGACGTCCAGCCCGACATAGGCCTCCCGCTCGGCGTCGTAGACGTAGAGCGGGTCGGCGACCTTCGCCGGGTCGAAGCCTTCGGCGGCGAGCGCGCGTTTCACCGGCTTGAAGGTGGCGGTCGCTTCGAGCGCGGGCGTATGCCGCAGGAACAGCGGCCGCGCGTAGCGAGGCAGGGCGCTTACCGCTCGCGCGATCCCGGCCAGATCCGGCGCGCCGGCGATCGTCAGCGCCGCCATGCCAGCCTTGCCGTCGGCGTTGGGAACGGCGACGCCGTAAACGACCGCCTCTTTCACGCCGGGCGCGGCTGACAGCGCCGCCGCCACTTCGCTCGTCGCCACGTTCTCGCCCTTCCAGCGGAAGGTGTCGCCGACCCGGTCGACGAAATAGTAGAAGCCCTCGCGGTCGCGGCGCATGAGGTCGCCGGCGCGCATCCAGGCGTCGCCGGGCGCGAAGACGTTGCGCAGAATCTTCTTCTCCGTCTCGGCGGGCTCGGTGTAGCCCTCGAAGCGCTGGCCTGCGTCGTGGCCGATGCGGCCCAACGCTTCGCCGACCTCGTCGACGCCGCAGCGCGCGCCGAGGCCGTCCGGCCCGCGCCATGGCGCCTCGTTGTCAAAATCGAAGCGCGCCAGCGCGATGGCGTCGCGCGCAGCGAGGAACGGCGGCTGGCGGCCGATCGCGCCGACCTTGCCCTCGACGTTGTAAAGCGTCAGATTGCCTTCGGTGGAGGCGTAAAACTCGAGGATCTGGGCCAAGCCGAAGCGCTCGGCGAAAGCGCGCCACACGGCGGCGGAAAGCCCGTTGCCGCAGGCGAGGCGCAGTCGATGGCGCTTCTCGTCGGGCGACGGCGGCGCGGCGACGAGATAGCGGCAGAGCTCGCCGATGTACTGAAAGATCGTGCAGTCCCAGCGCGCGATCTCGCTCCAGAAACGGCTGGCCGAGAACCTTTCGGCGATCACGACCGAGCCGCCGTTGACGAGCGTCGCGGCGAGCGCGGCGACGCCGCCGACGCTGTGGCAGAGGGGCAGGCAATCGTACATGCGGTCGTCGGCGCGCATGTCGGCGAGGCCGGCGAACCAATGGCTCCAAGCGACGACGCGATGGTGGCTGACGGCGGCGGCCTTGGGCAGACCGGTGGTGCCGGAAGTGAAGATCAGCAGCGCGCGGTCGGACAGCGTCGTCGCGCGCCGTTCGTCGTCGTCGAGCGGCGCGGCGGAGATGCCCGTCAGCGCGCGATCGACGCGGCGCGCTTCGCCGTCGCCGCCGTGACCCCAGATGTCGAGCGGCAGCCCTGCGAAGGCTTCGGCGCAAGCCTCGGCGAAGGGCGCTTCGACGATCGCCACGCGCACGCCCGCGACCCTGGCGCAATGGGCGAGGGCCGCGCCGGACAGGTTCGTGTTGAGCAGCGCGACGACGACGCCGACTTGGGTCAGGCCGAGCCATAGCGCGAAATAGTCCGGTCGATTGCCCATCATCAGCGCCACGACGTCGCCCTTGGCGAGCCCGGCGGCGAGCGCCCAGCGCGAATAGCGATTGGCGCGCTCGGCGAGCGCGCGGAAGCTGAAACGTTCGACGTCGCTGAGCACGGCGGGCGCATCGCTGTAGACGGCGGCCCATTCGCCAGCGGCGCGCGCCAGAGTGCGGGTGGGATCGCGCGTCGCCTGGGCTGTCGTCTCCAGCGCCTTGAGCCAAGCGCGGGCGGGCGTCGCGGCGGTCGGCCGCGGCGCGGCCGCAGTCATTCCAGCGTCTCGTAACGGCTGCGCCAATGGGCGAGCGCCGGGCCGGTCTCGCCGCGCTGAACCGCGGCGACGGCGCCGATGACGATCGCGTGGGTGTGGCGCTCGAGGATCTCTTCGACGCGGCAGTCGATCGCCGTCAGCGCGTCGGCGAGCAGCGGCGAACCGGTGGCGAGCGTTGTCCAGCGGCCGACGGCGAAGCGCGCCGCGCCGCGCTCGCCGACCCGGCTGGCGAAGCGGTCGGCGAGCTCGCGATGGCGCGCGCCGAGCAGATTGACGGAGAAAGCGCGGGTCTCGCTGAGCCGCATGAGCGTCTGCGCTTCGCGGCTGAGGCAGACGAGCAAGGTCGGCGGCGTCAGCGAGAGCGACGTCAATGCGGTGACGGTGCAACCCGAGCGCGCATCGCCAACGCCGCAGGCGACGATCGAAACGCCGACGGCGAATTCACGCATCGCCTGACGAAAGATCGCGGACTCGCCGCTGCCCGACGGCGCGGTCATGCGCTTATCTTCGTCATCACGCGGAGGACTTTCGACACAGATCATTGCGTTCCGCCCTTCTATCCGCCCCAGCGGGCGACTGCAAACGTCGCGGCGCAGCGGGCCGTCTTGCGCCGCGCCACCAGCCCGAGCCAGTTGTGAACGAACTGGACGCCCGCCTGACGCCACGCCTCATCGTTGAGCGACAGGGCCGAGATGGGGAAGCCTGCCGCCACGGCCGCTTCGGGCGCAGCCATCGCGCGGCGGGCGAAATTATCCACTGCGGCGGCGGTCTCTGGCGGGTAGTAGTTCGCCGGCGGGTTCGGCGCCGACGCCGTTTCGCCCCGCAGGAAGCGCATCAAGTCGCGGCGGTGCTCGCGCGCCAGGGTGTCCGCCTCATATTCCGGATGACCCTGGAGGAAGACCAGCAGGCTGCGCGCCTTGCGGACAAACAGGTCGACGCCGCATTCCGGCGAGCGCGCCAGCACGCGATAGCCCTTTTCGACCAGCTTCGCCTCGTCGAGGTCGTTCCAGCGCGAGTGCGGGGCGCGGTAGCGCGGTTCGAGTCCGCGGACCAACTCGTGGTCGGCGACGACGTCGAAGGAAAAGACGCCGGCGCGCTTGCGGGCGAGCGGTCGGCGCGCGACGCCGTCGCTGCGCAGCACCTCGGCGTGGGCGGCGAGACAGGACAGCAGCGACGAGATGGTGTTTTCAGCCGCCCAGTCGAGGGCGAAGCCGAGTTCGTCCCAGAACGGCTCGTCGCGCAGGTCTGCGGCGCAAGGTTCGGCGCCGGTGACGACGAGGGCGTCGAGTCGCGCGCCCTCGAGCGCGCTGACCGGGGCGTAGTCTTCAGCCATGGCGCGCCGCGCTTCGGCCGCGCGCGGCAACGTCTCGAGGGCAAACAGGCGGAGCCGGACGTCAAGCTCGCCGCTTGCGTCTTCGAGCAAACGCGTGAACTGACGCTGCGTCGCCGCGACCGCCGAATCCGGCATGTTGTTGACCAGGCCGATCGTGATCGTACGCCAGCTGCGATCGGCGAGTCCGTCAAGACGCGCGCCGCGTTCGCCCGGCGCCTGGGCAGGCGGGCTCGGGGCGGGGCGTTCGATCTTCAGCGCCATCGCGGTCCCCTCTATTCCGCGGCGCCCGGCGCGCCGGCGACCGCGAGCGCTTGATCGAGGTCTTCGAGAATGTCGTCGATGTGTTCGAGACCGACGCTGATGCGCACCGTTTCAGGCCGCACGCCCGCATTGAGCTGCTCTTCGACCGTCATCTGCCGATGGGTGGTCGAGGCGGGATGGCAGCACAGCGACCGCGCGTCGCCGATGTTGACCAGCCGCTTGACCAGCTTGAGCGCGTCGTAGAAGCGCTTCGCCGGCTCGAGCCCGCCGACGACGCCGAAAGTCAGCAGCGAAGCGGCGTGTCCGCCGAGATACTTCTGCGCCAGCGCGAAATAGGGGCTGTCGGGCAGGCCGGCGTAATCGACCCAGGCGACGCGCGGGTCGGCGTTGAGCCATTCGGCGACCGCGCGGCCGTTGGCGACGTGGCGCTCGATGCGCAGCGGCAGCGTCTCGATCCCCTGCAGCAGCAGGAAGGCGCTCATCGGCGCCAACACCGCTCCGGTCGTGCGTTGATAAACGCTGCGGGCGCGGGCGAGGAAGGCGTCGCGGCCGAAGCGGTCGACGTAAACGAGGCCGTGATACGATTCGTCCGGCTCGGTGAACTGCGGAAATTTCTTGGCCTGGGCGCGCCAGTCGAAGGTTCCGGCGTCGACGATCGCGCCGCCCATCGCGACGCCGTGACCGCCCATGAACTTGGTCAGCGAATGGACGACGATGTCGGCGCCGTGCTCGATCGGCTTGAGCAGGATCGGCGTCGCGACCGTGTTGTCGACGATCAGTGGCACGCCGCGCGCACGCGCAAGGGCGGCGAGCGCGCCAATGTCGCAGACGTTGCCGGCTGGATTGCCGATCGACTCGCAGAACAATGCGCGGGTCGTTTCGTCGATCAGCGGCGCGAGGTCCTCGGCGCGCTCGCTTTTGGCGAAACGCGCCTCGACGCCGTTGTGGCGCAGGGTGTGGGCGAGCAGGGTGTGGGTCGTGCCGTACAGCGTCGGCGGCGCGACGATCGAGCCGCCGTGGTCGGCGAGCGTCAGGAGGGCGTAGGCGAGCGCCGCCTGACCAGAGGCGACGGCGAGCGCGCTCGCGCCGCCTTCGAGCAGCGCCACGCGCTTCTCGAGGATCTCGGTCGTCGGATTGGCGATGCGGCTGTATCGGAAGCCTTCGACCTCGAGATTGAACAGCGCGGCGCCGTGGTCGGCGCTGTCGAATTCGTAGGCGACCGTCTGATAGATGGGCGGCGCGACCGCCTTGGTCGCCGGGTCGCAATCGAAACCGCCGTGAATCGAAATGGTTTCGCTTCGCATGGCCTCGCCTCGGCGTTCGCTGGGCGACAGGAAAGCAAACCGGTGCCGACGCCGCGCGACGTTACGGCAGAATTGCGCGGTTTCGCTTGCATTTTCAACAATTGCATCCAAACGATCGCGCGTTAGCGTTAAGGTTTCAGAAGGGTCAGTGAAGAATTTCGGTTAACGCCTCAGGCTGGCGCCCCCGCCGGGCGGTTGTCGATCAGCCATACCAGCGCGGCGGCGAGCAGGCACAGCGCGCCGGCGGCGTAGAGAGCCGGCAGATAGGATTGCAGCACGCTGCGCGAATAGCCGGCGCCGTACGCGGCCGTCGCCGCGCCCGCCATATGCGCGGCGTAGATCCAGCCGAACGCCGCGCCGGCGCGCTCGCGACCGAAGGCCTCGGCGGTCAGGCGCACCGTCGGCGGCACGGTCGCGACCCAGTCGAGGCCGTAGAACGCGGCGAACAGCGACAGGCCGTAGATTGAAAACGACGAGCCCGGCAGGTAGATCAGCGACAGGCCGCGCAAGCCGTAATAGACGAACAGCAGGGCGCGATTGTCGTAACGATCCGAGAGCCAGCCGGAGCCGATCGTGCCGACGAAATCGCACGCGCCCATCAGCGCCAGAGTCGAGGCGGCGGTCAGCGAACCGACGTCGAAGTCCGAGCACAGCGCGACGAAATGCGTCTGGATCAGACCGTTGGTGCTGAAGCCGCAGATGAAGAAGGTCGCGGCGAGAATCCAGAAGGCGCCGGAGCCGACGATCTCGCTGAGCGTCCTCAGCTCGCCGCCGCGACGCCGGGCAGGCGCGGGCGGCGCGACGGCGGTTTCGCCATAGGGCGCGAGGCCGAGGTCGGCGGGCCGGTCGGCCATCAGCAGCGCGACCAGCGCCGCCGCCGCGACGAGGCCGGCGAGCGTCGGAGCGAGCGCCGCGCGCCAGCCCCAGCCGCGCTCGAGCCAGGCGGCGAGCGGCAGGAAGATGAGCTGGCCCGCCGCTGCGCCGGCGGTCAACACGCCGAGCGCGAGGCCGCGCCGCGCCGTGAACCATCGCGTCGCGACGATCGCGCCGAGCACCAGCGCGGTCAGGCCGGCGCCGATTCCGACCATCACGCCCCAGAGCAACGTGAGTTGCCAGACTTGGTTCATCGCCAGCGACAGCGCCAGGCCGGCGCCGATCAGGGCGACCGCGCCGATCATGACGCGCGTGAGGCTGATGCGATCGATCAGGCCGGCGGCGAAGGGCGCCATCAGTCCGTAGATGATCAGCCGCAGCGCCACGGCGGCGGAAATGTCCTCGGCGCTCCAGCCGAACTGGCGTTCGAGCGGCAGGAGCAGCACGCCGGGCAGGGCCATCGCGCCGGCAGTGACGACGGAAAGGGCGAAGACGACCGCCAGCACGACCCAGCTGTAATGGAGTCCGAGACGCGACAGGCGCCGCGCCAACCTCCCGGCCAGCATGCGCGGTCCTTTCCGGCGGGCTTGGGACTTCGCGCCGACCATGCGGCGCGCGGGACGGAAATGAGCGCCGGCGCGGGGCTTGTCAACCGACCCGAGCGGCGGCCGCTCAGGCCAGCGCGATCGCCGCCACCAGGCGACCGTAGTCGGGTTCTTTGCGATGGGTGGCGCGTCGGTAGCTGAAGAACCGCGCCTCGTCGGCGTAGGTGTCGAGGCCAAGATCCTCAAAACGGCCGACGCCGGCGCGCGCCACGCGCTCCGCGATATAGCCGTGGAGATCGAACATCGATCGCCCGGCGTTGACGCTTCGCGTGAAAAAACGGTCCGAACCTACGTCGTCAGCTTCGAAAGCGGCGACAAATTCCGGTCCGACCTCGTACGACGACTGGGCGATGCACGGGCCGAGCGCCGCGCTGATCCGATCGATTCGCGCCCCGAGCGCGGCCATCGCGGCGACCGTCGCTTCGAGGACGCCGCCGAGCGCGCCTTTCCAGCCGGCGTGCACGGCGCCGATTACCCGCGCTTCCGCGTCGGCGAACAGGATCATGCCGCAATCAGCGCCGGTGACGCCGAGGCCGAGGCCGGGCGTCGCAGTGACCAGCGCGTCGCAACGTGGCCGCGCTTCGCGCGGGAACGGCGCCGTGATCGCCAGCGCGTCGGACGAGTGGACTTGATAGGGGATCGCGAGGCGCTCAGGCGCGACCTTGATCGCCGCCGCCATGCGGGCGCGGTTGGCGACGACGGCGTCCTGTTCGTCGCGCGAACCGACGCCGCCGTTGAGCGTTGCGTAGACGCCCAGGGAGACGCCGCCGCGGCGGGTGAAAAATGCGTGCGCGACGCCGGGCAGCTCGAGCGCCGCGGCGCGTAGGGTCTCGGCTGCCGTCACGCCGGCTTCGCCGGGTTGGGTTGGAAGCCGGGCGGCGTCGGCACGGCGCGGTTGGCGACCGCCATCGCCTTGAACAGCGCGCCCATCTCGTTTTCGCCCTTGCCGACCAGGCGGCGGCGCGCCGCCTCGATTTCGCTGGCGCGCTCCGGCGACCGCTCGGCCAGCGCGCGGGCGCGCACGTCGACGCCGAGCGCGCGCAGGAAATCGCCCTGATCGATCGGTCCGTGGACAGTCGCGCCGGCGGCGCGGGCGCTGCGCGCCATCGCGGCGAAGTCGACATGCGCGGTGAGGTCGCACTCGCCCGGCTCGGACAATGGACTGACGGGAGTATGGGCGCGCAAAGCCTGGAGCGTGTCGCTGAAACCAGAGACCGCGTGGCCATAGTCGAGAAACAACGCCGCGCCGCCCTGTTTGGCCAGCCGCGCCGCAAGCTCGAACATGAAGCGATGCGCGACGGCGCCGACCTCGATCACGGCGCCGTCGTCGGCCTCCGCGCTGAGATAGGGTTCCGGTTTGTCGGCGACGCCGAATACAAACTCGCCCGCTCCATCGAGACGCACCACTCGTTCGCGCCACTGTCCGCCGCGCCGTTCGTATTGCCTGACTGGCAGCGCGTCGAGGAACTCGTTGGCGAGAACGATCGCCGGACCCTCCGGCGCCTCGGCGAAGCTTCCACGCCAAGCGATCGGCGCGCCGGCGGTGAGCAGCGCGTCGTATTGGATCTGGGCGAGCGGCGGACTCGTTTCGATCAACGTGACGTCGAGCGCGGCGCGGAACTCGGGGACGACGCGCGCGGCCCGCAAGGCGTCGCTCATCAGCGTGCCGCGGCCCGGACCAAGCTCGATCACGCGCACCGGATTGGGCCGTCCCATCGACGTCCACACTTCCGCCGCCCACAGGCCGATGAGCTCGCCGAACATCTGCGAGATTTCAGGCGCGGTGGTGAAGTCGCCTTCGGTCCCGAACGGATCGCGCGTCATGTAGTAGCCGTATTGCGGATCGGCGAGCGCAAGCTCCATGAAGCGCTCGACCGTGATCGCCCCGCCCTTGGCGAGCTTCAGCTTGATCTGATCGCCCAGCGCGCTCATGCCGGTCCTCCGGCGGCGGTCTTCGTCCGCACACTCCAACCGATCAATGCGACGCCGATGACGATCAGCGGCGCGGACAGCAGCATGCCCATCGTCAGGCCGCCGCCGAGATCCTCGAGGCGCGGATCGGGATCGCGAAAGAATTCGCAGAAAATGCGCGCCAAGCCATAGAGGACGCCGAAACCGCCGGCGAGCAGGCCGGGACGGCGAAACGCGCCAAGGCGCGCGGCGATCGACAGTGCGACGAAGACGACGAGGCCTTCGAGCACTCCCTCGTAGATCTGGCTCGGATGGCGCGGCAGGCCGTCGGAGCCGGGGAAGACGATCGCCCAAGGCACGTCGGTTGGTCTTCCCCACAGCTCCGGCTTGATGAAATTCGCCATCCTGCCGAGGAAGATGCCGATCGGCGCGGCCAGCGAGGCAAGATCGAAGACAGTCAGCGCCGGCACGCGATAGCGGCGGGCGAACAGCCAGGCGCCGAGCGCGGCGCCGATCAGACCGCCGTGGAAGGCCATGCCGCCGCGCCAAACCTCGAAGACCTCGAGCGGGCGCGCGAGGTAATAGCTCGGGTCGTAGAACAGCACGTTGCCCAGCCGACCGCCGACGATGACGCCGAGCGCGCAATAGACGAGCAGGTCGTCGACGCTGTCAGGGGTCGGGCGCTTTACGTCGCCCCAGAGCGGGTCGGCGGCGACGATGCGCCGGATCATCCACCAGCCGACGATCAGCCCGACGATGTAGGCGAGCGCGTACCAGCGAATCGCCAACGGCCCCCACTGAAACAGAATGGGGTTGATCACGGGAAACGGCAGTACGAGAACGGGCATTGGAATCCTGATGCGACGCGCGTTCCCGCCCGTCAAGGGTGGGCCTGCCCCCTTGACCCCGCTATCCGCTGGCTTTGCGCGTCTTTCGTCGTCTGCGAGCCTCGCGACCCCTCATAACGCCGTCAGCTTGTGGCGCGCTAGACTCTCGTAAAGGGGCCGCGCGGCCTCGGCGATGGGTTTCAGCGAATCAGGCAGGTCGTCGAATCCAGGCTCCGCGGCCGGCGGCGCGAAGCCGGTCGATTTCTCAACCTCGGCGTACCAAGCCGGCGCCCAGACCCCGTCGCCGTCACGCGGTCCCGGCGGCCAGGCGAGCATCGAAGCGTCGAAGACGAGCCCGAGCGCCGCACACAAGGCGCCAAGCGCCCCGCGCGGATCGGCCTGCAGGTCGCGGCCGTCGATCACGGGCGGGGCGCGGCCGAGTCGGTCGGCGGCGCGTTCGAACAGGGCGAGTTGGGCGGGCAGGCCGATTTCGTCGAGACCAATCGGGCCGGGCCGCTTGCGCGCGTAGGAGGCGAGCGCCGCTTCCGGCGCATGGATGAGAAAGGCGTTGCTCAAGCCGTCGATCCAGTCGCGGCCGAAGTCCGGCGGCATGTGGTGGGTCATGCGCTTCTGATACCAGATCGCCTTGCCGCCAGGGACGGGGCCGAGCATCGTCCTGGCGACATCGCGCCAGTCGGTTGGCTGCGAGGCGATCACCGCCGCGCGCATCGGAGGTCGAGGCCGGTGGCGGCGAGATAGGCGGCGTAGAACGGCTCGTCGCTGACGGCCCAATCGGCGCGGGCGCCGAATGCGCGCATCATTGCGGTCGAGACGTTGCGCGGCCCCGACCGCGTCGCCAAGCGCACGGGCGTTGCGTGTTGCGTCATCGGCCACGCGCTTCGCCGGCCTCGAGCGCCTTGTAGAGCGCGCGCGGCGCTTTCGTCTTCGGCCCCGAGGCGTCGGCCGCGTCACGCGAATAGTCGCCGATCGGACGGCCGTCGACCTTCACGACCGGCGTCAGCCCTGCGAAGGTGCCGGTGCAGAAGGCTTCATCGGCGGCGTGGACGTCGAACAGCGGGAAGTCCTTCTCGTAGGCGGGAACGCCCGCGCGCCGCGCCGCGCGCAACACCGCGTCGCGGGTGATGCCGCCCAGGCAATAGCCGCCGGCGGAGGTCCACAACTCGCCGTTGCGGACGATGAAGAAACGAGTCGAATTGCAAGGGGCGACGAAGCCGCGGTCGTCGAGCATCAGAGCTTCGTCTGCGCCGGCCTCCGTCGCCTGGATGCAGGCGAGGATGCAATTGAGCTTGGAGTGGGAATTAAGCTTTTGGTCCTGTTCGGCCGGGCCAGTGCGCCGGATGTGAACGGTGAAGAGGTTGAGGCCGCGCGCCAGCATTTCCGGCCGCGGCAGCTTCCACTCGGGGATGATGACGATCGTTGCGGCGCTGACGGTCAGGCGCGGATCCTGGTAGGGCGAGCGCTTGACGCCGCGCGTCACCATCAGGCGGATGTGAACGCCGTCGCGCATGGCGTTCGCTTCGACGACGTCGAGCACGCGCGCCGCGAGCGCTTCGCGGGTCAGGCCGATGTCGATGCGCAGCATCTTCGCGCCGTCCCACAGGCGGTCGAGGTGCTTGTCGAGAAACGCGATGCGTCCGCCGTTCAGCCGCAGACCCTCCCACACGCCGTCGCCGAGGACGAAGCCGGAATCGAAGACGGAGACCTTGGCCTCCGGTCGGCGGACGAGTTCGCCGTTGACGCTGATGAAGACGTCGTCGTTACGCGGGTCGCCGACGTAATCCTGCGAGCCGGCGGCGGGGGAGGAGGATTGAGAGGACAAGCGGCGCTCCGTTCGGGCCGGCGAGATAAACAGATTTGCCGGATTCGGCCAAGCCGCCTCTAAATCTCGACCTCGCGCCCGATTTCGACGACGTTGTCGCACGGCAGCCTCAGGTAATCGCTGATGCGCGCTGCGTTGCGGCCCATGACGGCGAACAGCGCTTCCTGCCACAGCGGCAGACCCTTGCCGTCCTCGCGCGGCACGAAGGTTTCGTGGCCGACGTAATAGGTCACGTCGGCAAGATCGATTTCCGCGCCCTTGGCTTTGCATTCGGCGACGACGGCGGGAATGTCGGGTAGCTCCATGAAGCCGTAACGCGCCTCGGCGCGCCAGTATTTGTCGGCCTCGCGCGTAATCGTGACGCGCTCCTCGGGCTCCACGCGCGGCGTCGAGACGACAGTGAGCGTCAGGGCGAGCACGTACTCATGCAACGAACGGTTCTTGCGCACATGCCAGGACAGGACGGGCGGCGTGTCCTCCTTGGCGCGGGTGAGAAACACCGCCGAGCCGTGCACGCGAGCAATGCGACCCGACTGCAGTTCGGCGACGAAGGTTTCAGTCGGCGTCTGCTCGGCGACGACCTGGTTGTGCACCGCCGTCGCGCCGCGATGCCAGATCCACATCACGCCGTAGACGGCGGAGGCGAGCAGCAACGGAACGTAACCGCCCTGAAGGACCTTGGCCATGTTGGCGGCGAAGAACCCGCCGTCGACGATCATGAACACCGCCGCGACCGCGCCGGCGCCGCCGAGGCTCCAGCCCCAGACTTCGCGCATGGCGATGAACAGCAGCACACTGGTCATCAGCATGGTCAGCGAAACCGCAATGCCGTAGGCGGCGGCGAGATTATCCGATTTGCCGAAGCCGATCGTCAGGCCGAGCGTGACGATCATCAGCAGCCAATTGACGGCGCCGACATAGATCTGGCCGTAGCCCTCCGCCGACGTTTGCCTGATGATCAGGCGCGGCAGCCAGCCGAGCTGAATGGCCTGCCGCGTCATCGAATAGGCCCCGGTGATGATCGACTGGCTGGCGATGATCGTCGCGATCGTCGCCAGCACGATCAATGGCGTGAGCAGCGGGCCGGGGCAAAGGCGATAAAAGATGTTGCCGTCGGTGGGCGTGCCGTCCAGAACCAGCGCGGCTTGCCCCGCGTAGTTGAGGACGAGGCTGGGGAACACCACGGCGTTCCAGGCGAGACGGATCGGCCTGGGACCGAAATGCCCCATGTCGGCGTAAAGCGCCTCCGCGCCGGTGACGCACAGAAACACGCCGCCGAGCACCAGGAAGCCCGTCAGGCCGCCCGAAAAGAGAAACACGAGGCCATAAAGCGGGTTGAGCGCGACGAGCACGGAGGGGTGCTGAAACACGCCGTAGACGCCGAGCGCCGCCATGACGACGAACCAAATCAACATGATCGGGCCGAAGGCCTGGCCGATGCGGGCCGTGCCCTGCGGTTGGATCGCGAACAGGGCGAGCAGGATGGCCACGGCGGCGGGCAACACGAAGGTTTGCAGCGACGGCGCGACTTGCTCCACGCCTTCGAGCGCCGAGAGCACCGAGATCGCCGGGGTGATCGCGCCGTCGCCATAGATCAGCGCCGCGCCGAACAGGCCGGCGGCGATGATGATGGGGCGGCGCCGCTTCTTGACGCCGAGCAGCGTCATCAGCGCGATGATGCCGCCTTCGCCGTCGTTGTCGACGCGCATGGCGAAGTTGACGTATTTGATCGTCGTGATGACGAACAGCGTCCACAGGATCAGCGACAGCGATCCCAGGATCGTCGGCGCACTGGGATGCGCGCCGGTGTAATCGAGCACTGTTTTCAGAGTATAGAGCGGGCTGGTGCCGATGTCGCCGAAGACGATGCCGAGCGCGGCCAGACTCATCGCGGTCAGGCGCGGATTGGGTACGGCGCCCGAGGCCGCTTGCTGCATCGCCATTCTCAAGTCTCCGTCGCTTGTCGGCGCGCCGGCGGCGCTGAAACCTCTATAAACCGGCGCCGATCCGACCCGAAGGACCGCCATTGGCGGGGGCCGATTCGGCGCGGCCATGAGCCGGACCGAGGAGTCGCCGCCGATCGCCTGCGCGCTCGGGGGATGCGGAGCGGTTACTGGGATGTTGAGACAGAATCGCGACGGTCTCGACCGGCCGGTCGCGCGGAGGGGCGCGGACCGGCGCCGGCAAGAACCGATCAACCTTAAGAAATTTCGAGGTTTCTTCTTGCTGGAGATGCTTCGAATTTTACCGAAATGCTTTTCGTCGCGCCAAGCCGATTGGCCGAACTTGTCCCGTGTCGAAAACGACGAGGCGGGCGAAGATGTTCGGTTGGGTTGCGCGGGCGACAGTTGGGGCGGTTTTGTTTGGCGCGGCGTTCAGCGGCTTGGTTCAGGCCTCCGAGCCCAAGCTGCCAAGCGCATCGTTCGCTGAAGTCGGGGCGCCGACGTCCATCCCCTATGGCTGGGTCGATTTTTGCGGTCGCCGGCCGGAGGAATGCAACCTCGGTAAGCTGACGCCCCGCGACATTCATCTGACGAAGCAGATCCTGGCGACCCTCGCCAAGGTCAATGCGTTCGCCAACGCCGAGATCGAGCCGATCAGCAATCTCGATCATTGGGGCACGATGCTCGACCATTGGGATTACCCGACCGACGGCAAGGGCGACTGCAAGGTCTATGCCTTGTTCAAGCGAAAGCAACTCGTCGACCAGGGCTTCCCGCGTCAGGCGCTGCTGATGACGATCGTGCGCGACCAGGACGGAGAGGGGCACGCCGTCCTCACGGTCAAGACCGACCGCGGCGATTTCGTCCTCGACAACCTCACCGACGAAATCCTGCCGTGGGACGAGACCGGCTATCGCTTCATCAAGCGCCAGGCGCAGGACGATCCCAACGTCTGGCTGGCGATGACCGGCGCCGCCGCAACTGTCGCCAGCGGGGACTGAGGCCCGCTCATCCCGACGCGACGCTCTCCCAGGTCGCGTGCTCGACGCCGGGCGTGCGTTCGAGCTTGGTCGCGACCGCATCGAGTTCCTCCGCCACCACCGAGGTTGCGACCAGCGTCGCGACGATGTCGAC
>Ga0181520_10008047_pt1 | contig 15176 bp, 12 predicted proteins | sample PEATcosm2014_Bin_29_FD_132451 | JGI IMG/M metagenome (GOLD analysis project Ga0181520, IMG submission 132451) | Peatland microbial communities from MTU Mesocosm Facility, Houghton, MI, USA - PEATcosm2014_Bin02_30_metaG | ecosystem: Environmental > Terrestrial > Soil > Wetlands > Peat | place...
CAACACGGACCGAGCCGCAGCCGCCAGCCTACTGTATGACGTCCGCTCACAGCCCATAGGCAAAGCCGTGGAAGACGGCAGCTTATTTAATTAAGCTGCAAGTGGCAGACTGTAGTCGGCAACTTTGTTTTTGCAGGCGATTACGGGTGCCCACCCCCCGGCATGACTCCTTTGCCGCAATCGATCCCGTCGAAACCGTGACGCCCCCGACTTAGGGAAGTACCGGGCCAACTGGCTCGTGCTGCTATATTCCATTTTACGCCAATTTCGGTTTTGCCGCCTGCCTACTGCTTGTCGAGATCGATGCTCTCGTACTCGTGGCGATTGATGGCGGCGCGAATCTCCGCGGGGGTCTTGCCCAGCTTGGTCTGTTGATAGGCGAAGAAACCCTCCTTGGCGCAGTGCGAGCACTCGGTCGAGTGCGCCGTCTCATAGCAACTGTGCAAGCTGGTGTGCCCCAGTGCGCGGTCGCAGTGGCACCAGCAAGGAAGCTGGTAGAGCACGCCGCTAATCTTGATTGCCTGCTGATAGCAGTGCACCTGCCACGGATAGCGAAAGTGTTCGCCAGTGAGTTGCTTGCCGGAGAGAATCGGCGGCAAGGCTTTGAGATTAAGCGGCGCGGTGGGATGGTAGGCGGGAATATCGTCGGCTGGATTCGACCACTGCGCATAGCTGGCAACGGTTACGGCGCAGACTACTAAAGCAAGAACCCAACGGCGCTGCATCCAGTCATTCGTCACAAAACCCTCCTGGCGAATATTTTAGTCCAGAGCGAGTATGAATTAAAAACCGGCGCTGAGAACAAGGTCGCAAAGGGCGTGAAAGCGTCGATTTTGCCGCAAAAAAAGGCGGCACGAACGGTCAAGCTGTTCGTGCCGGGAGGCCAGTGACGCAAACTACTTCCAGTAGGGAGGATGCCTCCTCCTTGGCTGGAATATATACAGCATAGCATATGTTCAAAAGATGTCAAATACTAAAATCGAAATTATTAAAAGGCCATCCAGTAACTATCGACCGAGTTTTCTCTGTATCACATTACGATACACTATATGGGACGGACGCTACCATCGTCTAGCTTCAAAACTGCTAATGACGCAGTAAGTCATTTTATATCATGCACTTTATTAACATTGTGGGCATCTTCCCAACAAGTCTTACACGGATTCAAGGCAGTGTTATTGCTGTCGTTCAGGCGTTTTTCGAAACTTGGCCTGCTACCAAAGATGTCGGAAGACGGCTAGGCAGGTTAACTATATGGATTCGTGATATTAATCCATATTTCAGGATACGTGGCACTTTTCCACAGGCTGCAAAACCTGATGAACAGCTGGACGACAGCTGCACGCGGTCAGACCACACTGTCGAGAATCGCAGCAAGATTGAAATCCTTTACCGTCAAGCCTCCAGCATCGTGCGTGACCAGCCCCAGTCGCACCTTGTTGTAGCGAATGTCGATATCCGGATGGTGGCCGGCCTCTTCGGCACACTCACCTACTTTGTTGACGAAGGCCAATGCGGCAACGAAATCCTTAAATGCAAAGGTGCGCGTCAACACTCCCTTTTCGATTTGCCACTCTGGTAGAGCGACGAGATGAGTGGCTATTTCCTGAGCAGTCAAGCTCTTCATTGAGTCCTCCGATCATGGAAACCGTCGAACTTCGCCGCGGCAAATACCAAAACGCAACCCCTAATCCTTTTTCCGATTGGCGCGCCGGTCCGCAGCCCAGCCTTCCTTGACGATCTGGTGAGCCCGGCTCACCGCCAGCGAGTCCGCGGGCACATCCTTCGTGATGCAGGAACCGGCCCCAATGAAGGCTCCATTCCCCACAGTGACCGGCGCCACCAGCGTCGAATCGCTGCCCACAAAAGCATCCTTGCCGATGATCGTCTTGTGTTTGCGAACCCCGTCGTAGTTGCAGGTGATGGTCCCTGCGCCGATGTTGCTTCTCTCGCCCACCTCGACGTCGCCCAGATAAGTGAGATGGTTGGCCTTCGCGCCCTTGCCCAGCTTGGCCTTCTTGGTCTCGACAAAATTTCCCACATGCGCGTCTACGCCTATCTCGCTGCCTGGACGCAGATGCGAGAAGGGACCGATCCTGGCTCCATCTGCCACGCTGCTCTCGGCCAGCACGCAGTTCTGGCGAACCAGCACGCCGTTGCCCAGGGTACAGTTCTCAATCACCGAGTAAGAGCGAATCAGGCACTCGCCGCCGATGCGAGTCGAACCCAACAACTGAACGAACGGCTCAATGACCGTGTCCGCGGCAACCTCGACCCCGGCGTCAATCACGCAAGTCTCCGGCCGGAAGATGGTCACGCCAGCGGCCATCAGCCGGTTGGCCGTCCTCATGCGCAGTGTCGCGTCCAGCGCCACCAACTCGGCGATAGTGTTTGCGCCCAGCACTTCGATTGCCTCCGCAGCCTGAATGGCGACAACGCGCTCGCCAGCCGCACGCAGCAGCGCCGCCACGTCAGTCAGATAAAACTCTCCGTGCGCGTTGTTGGTGATGAGCTTGTCCAGATGAGCCAGCAGCTGCGCAGTCTTGAAAGCATAAATTCCGGAGTTGATTTCTTGAATCTTCTGCTGCTCTGCGGTCAGCGCCTTCTGTTCGACGATGGCCTCGACCTCCGATGACTCTGGCGATTTGCGCAGAATCCTTCCATAGCCTGAAGGATCGCCGACTGCTGCGGTCAGGATGGTCATGGCCGCCTTCTGCGCTTGATGAAACTGCCATAACTCCGCGATGGTCTCCGGCCTGATCAGCGGCACGTCGCCGGAGAGCACAAGAATGTTTTCATAGCCCTTGATGGCCTCGCGTGCGCATTGAATCGCATGACCAGTTCCCAACTGCTCTGCCTGTTCGACGAAGTGAATGCCTGTGGAAGCAACGGCTGCACGCACCTTTTCCGCCTGATGGCCAATGACGGCGTAGATCTCGCTCGGCGCGACAATTTTGCTCGCCGCGGCGATCACATGAGCCAGCAGCGGCTTGCCGCCGATCTCGTGCAGCACTTTGGGCCGCTGTGATTTCAGCCGCGTCCCCTTGCCCGCCGCCATGATGATGACCGCCAACTTGCCTTTGCCTTCCATGACTCGCTCTCCGTCCAGGAACTCTTCTCTGGCTATTGTAGTTTCCCGGTTCGAGGCGCTGAACGAAGATGCTGTTGCCGCGCAGAATAGGAATATTTGGTTAACCGAATTTGAGTGTTCATGACATACTCCACTTGCGAAAAGTCGGGGATTTTCAGGAAAAAAACGGGATTTTCCGGTGATTTTCGGAGGTCATTTCTCATGATGTGGGAAATTTGAGGGCAAAATATTTTCCACTTGCATTGATTCCATTGAGTTTAATAATAATCTGCAAGGTTTTTAGGGAAATTTATACCCCAGTGGGGTATATGGGGGGTGGGGTACCCTGTTCTTAGTACCTTTTCAGTAACCACATTGGTGGCTCGAATGTTGATATTCTAGTAACCATTGCGACGGGCCTTTCTTTCACTCCAGATTGATTGTGCGCCTTGCGGGGGAAATTATCTGCAAGGCGCCTGCGGTGCGGAAGACGCTCGCTATTCGCTCGCATGAGTTACTTATGTTTCGACCCACAGGTCATTCTGGGCCGAGTAGCGCCCGATCCAGGCGAAGAGGAAAAGCACGAGACCGCCAATCCAACCACCCAAATCGAATGGCTCTGGAAAGTAAAGAGCGATGACAACACCGCCTCCGCACAATATCGCCGACAAGGGAATGAAGATGCGCATGCCGTAAAGAAAAGTAAAGGGAAGATAATGCGCGCCCACAAGGATCATCAACGCCGGATAAAACAAGTTCAGATGAAATGCGGTGACCGGCACAAGCAGCAGCATGGAGACCGGCAACGTAAACGCAATCTGCATGGCCAACTTTCCCAGCGGATTTTCGCGCTGGAGTGATGCCTGCCTGCCGGACAAACGCAGCAGCAGTTGAGTGATGGGAAAGATGAAAAATCCGCACGCTACCAGCTCGATGATGCCCGCTCGCGGAGAAACCCATGTGGCCAGCGCGGCGGATGCCAGCCAGATGGCAGAGGAGACAAGCTGTCCATAAAAGCCCCCAAGGTACACAGTTCGCACTTCTCTTTGCGCGTCGCTGACCAGCATGCCTGCACTCCCGAGAAATATCTCAAACTCATTCCGCAGTATAACGCGCGCACCGATTCGCACTGCCGGCCAATCACGGAGGCAATCGCAACTACACCTAGCTCAACGATGCATGGAGCGGATTCATGTTGAGATTCGCGGTTTTCAGGTTACAAAAGCGGGACCTGGGGCACCCATTCTTATCTACCTAGACCTTGGCCACCCGCCAAATCGAATGAACTGAGGAGTTGAATTATCCTCTTAACCGGAATAACTCCCGCGACACCTGTGTTCGACTTAACGAACCATCCATTCTCTAACGGTATACCTTTATCGTCTCTCACTTTCTCCAGGTTGTTCGCGTGATACCAGTCGATTCCCAACAACCAAGGTCCAATTCCAGCGAGCAAAAGACCACCGATGGACCTATCGTTGGAATTCAAAAATAGAAACACGGGAGATCCACTGAATCCAGGTATCGAATGGCATTCGATAAGATAGGTCTCTTGGTCAACCCCAAAAGAGTTCTTGATCTTATCTCCAGGCATCATCGCGATTGTTCCGAATCTCGCAATTGGGCTATTCCTCTCTTTTCCATCGTGACCGATTAATCGTCCAAGCATTACGACGGTATCACCAATCCCGATGTTGAAGTTATCTATTGCAGAATCTGGTAGTGCCGCACGAAAATCGACCCAGAGTGCTGAATGTTCTGGACTCAATGCATGAAACTCTAATGCAGCGATGTCGTCCCCTTCTGGGTGAACTTTCCAGCGGCTACTGTTTGTTTCTATTGGGTCAAATGATCCATCCTTCCGATTTACACGTACTACTGGTGCATCGATGTTTTCGATGACGTGCCTATTCGTCACAATGAAGACGCGATCAATATGATCCGTCGGCGTGGGATAATTGACGAGGAAACCACTACCACCGACTTCTTTTCCTTCCTGAGAAGCTTGCATGCTGGGATAAATGTAAACAACACATTGCAGATACTCATCACCTATTCTCATTAGGGCACTCCGATTATAGTTTTATCTCCGCTTGGAATTTGATACACTCGCAGATTTCAGCCTTGGGCTTCACCGCTTCTTCAAAGAAGTGGTGGAATGTAATCGTGAAATCAAACAAAATGAGACCAATGCTCAAAACTGAATGGGCAAGGTTAACAATTTGGATACAAACGCCGCCAATGGTCGGGATTACCGCGCTTGGCATGCTCGACTCTTCCGGTGAGGAGAGGATCGTTGGGGTATCTCTTCTTCGCATTGCATCCGCATTCGTTCTGTGTTGTTCCACTTGCTACAGTTTTACCATTGCGAATGGCGTGCCAATTTCCTTCCGTCTGCTTCTCCACAAAAATGTCAGGCATCGTTCTTTCCTTCCTTTTGGAAATTATGTAACCAGACATAATGCATCTCGGCGAGAGGATTTGCAAGTGAATTCGGTCGGGGACATGTCTTATGAAAGCCGTTTTGATCAGAACTAATGCTTTTATGTAATCGGAGAGAATGTCACCTGGTTCCGGGCGCTCCAAGTCTCGATTTTGAGACCTGGGGCACCATCTCCTCAATCAATTCTGGTTTTATTGTTTCTGCTCCGCCGCCTGCTTGGGCATGGGAATGGTGACGTCTACCTTCTGCGCCGGTCCCAGCTTCAGCTCTTCCAAGGACGGTTTGATCTCCGGCCCGTTGCCCACCACCAGAATCGCCAGCTTGCCTGGATGGATGTACTTTTTCGCCACCGCATTCAAGTCAGGTACTGTCACCTTTTCGAGCGCGGCGCGATAGGTTTCCAGATAATCTGCCGGATAACCATAGAACTCCAGGCGCACACGCTCGGCCAACACCTTCTCCCGCGTGTCATAGCGGAAGAGGAAGGAGTTGAGGATGTTGTCCTTGGCGCGCGCCAGTTCTTCATCGGTAAAGGGCCGGTTGGTGAGACCGTCGATCTCCGCCAGCGCGGCATTGGTCGCTTCCACGGTCGAGGCGCTCTTGGTGAGCACCATAACGCGAAATTCTCCCGGATGATCCCAGGCATAGCCGTAGCCGCCGCCCACCGCGTAGGCCAGTCCCTTCTCGGTGCGAATCTTCTGGAACAAGCGGCTGGCAAAGCTGCCGCCCAGAATCTCGTTCATCACCGCCAGCGCCGGTACGTCGGGATTGCGCCGGTCTGTGCCCAGGCCCACAATCTCAACATTCGATTGGTTCACGTCTTCTTTGTCGATGAAAAAGACGCCTGGTTTTGGACCGGCAAAATCATCGTGTCGCGACGGCGTAATCTTGACCGCAGGCAGAGGCTCGAAGGCCGCGCGAAGTTTTGCCTCCATAGCCGCAGGGTCAAAATCGCCGCTGATGGAGACGATCAGCTTGCCGCCGATGGTTTGGTCGTGCCACGCCTTCAGATCATCCACGGTGACCGCGCCGATGGTAGCCAGTTCCGGCTGCCGCGTGTAGGGGCTGTTGGGACCATAGACTAATTTCGCCGACTCGCGGCCGGCGATCTCGGCCTCGTCATCGTTGCGGCGGACGATTCCCGTGGCCGCCTGCTGCTGGGCCAATTCGAGTTTCTCCGCGCTGAAGTTGGGGTGGAAAAGCAAATCCAATGCCAGAGAAAGAACCTGATCGGAGTCGCCCTTCAGCGAATCCCACGAGACGGCTGTGGAATCCACATCGCCGCCGGTTTCAATGTGCGCGGCCTTGGCTTCCAGCAGGTCATCGAGCGCATCGCCATTCAATTTTGCCCCGCTGGTTCGCCACGCCTGCCCATAAAGCCCCACCAGACCGGCTTTGGCGGGGTCTTCATCGCGCGCGCCGCCGGGAATAGTCACAGAGCCCGACACAAAAGGAAGTTCGTGATCCTCCTGCAAAAAGATCACGATGCCGTTCTTGAGTTCGATGCGCTGCGGCTGGTGAGGATTAAATGCGTGCAGCCTGGGGACGGGAATCTTTTCCCAGGGCTTGTTCTGCTGGGCGTTGAACGCGCCTGGCGTAAAAACAATTGCGCATATAACAAAAACAAGGTATGCTCCAAAATTTTTCTTCATTGCGCACCTCCACCTTGCTGCGCCGTTTTTCCGGCAGCCGCTGGCTCTGTTTCAATCCACGCTTCGGTGCGGTTGCTCGAGACAAAAATCTCGTTGGTCACGCGACGAATGTCCGCCTTGCTCACTTTGTCCACCTTGTCTAGTTGCAGAAAGAGTTCGCGCCAGTCGCCGTAGCGCGTCTGATACTCGGCCAGATCGTTGGCCAAGCCCTGGTTGTTGGCCAGCCCGCGCAGCAGGTCGGCGCGTGTGCGCGTCTTGAACATGGCCAGCTCTTCGTCGCTGACGTCAGCCGTCTTCAGCTTCTCAATCTCCTTATGAATGGCGTCGCGCATCTGGGCAGGCGTGTGCCCCGGCAGAGGAACGGCATAGAACGCGAAGAGGCTGGGATATTTTTCGCCGGGAAACGGGCTGAAGCCGGCAGCCTCGGCGGCAATCTGCTGGTCGCGCACCAGGCTGCGATAGAGGCGCGAGACCCGCCCATTCGACAGGATGTCCTGGATCGCGTCGAAGACCGCATCGTCAGGAGAGTGGTAGTCGGGCCGATGGTAGCCCTCGATGTAAAACGGCTGCGTCTGCTCGCGAATCGCCACCGTCTTCTCGGCAAATTGCTTGGGCTCGACGGTGGTCATCTCCTCCGGCTTGGGACCGGCGGGAATCTTGCTGAAGTACCGCTCCAGCACCGGCAGAGCCTCTGAGGCTTTCACGTCGCCCACCACGGCAATGACGATATTCGATCCCACGTAATACTTCTTGTGAAATTCCATGGCCTCGGTGGCTGTAATCTGCTGCACTTCGCTGGGCCAGCCGATGTGACTGCGGCCGTAGTTGTGCGCCACGTACGCGGTCGCAACGAATTGCTCGACGAGCCGGCCGATGGGGTTTGAATCGACGCTCATCCGGCGCTCTTCATTCACCACATCGCGCTCCTTGTAGAACTCGCGCGGTGCCACGTCAGCCAGCCTGCCGCTCTCCAGCCACGCCCAAAGCTCCAGGCGGTTCTCCGGCATCGACCAGAAGTACTTCGTCTCGTCCAGGCCGGTTTCGGCGTTCAGACCCTCGGCCCCGTTGCGCTCGGCCACGTCGGTGAACTGGTTGGGGATTACGTACTTGTGCGCTTCGGTTTGAGCGTCTATAAATTTTTGTTTCAGCTCCGCCAGCTTCTTCTCATCGCGGCCCACCGCCTTCAGGTACTCAGCCTCATAGGCGTTGTTAGCAGCCTCCACTTTTTCCAGCGCAATCTTCTCGGCGGAGTAATCCGTTGTGCCTATTTCGCTGGTCCCTTTGAAGGCAAGATGCTCAAACATATGCGCCAGGCCGCTCTCACCGGAGGGGTCGTTCACGTCGCCCGCATCGACGAAGGTGGAGTAGCTGAAGACCGGCGCCTCCGGCCGCTCGCAGATAATCAGCGTCAGCCCGTTGGGCAGGACTTTGGTTGTAATTCTCTGCTCGAAACTTTTCAGGTCCTGCGCATGCGCGCCTGTCAGCATTAGCGCCGCCAGCATCAACGCCCAAACGCCCTTCCAAATCCAGGGGAATCTTGTGCTTTGCATCCGGTCTCCTTGTCCTACCTGGTCGGGGCTAACAAACCCGCTATCCCCGCACTATTCCAAAGTATTGCCCTTGACCGATGAGGGTCAAACCGGCCGCATCGGTGAACATCGGTCAAGCACTGTTTATAACCTCTCATCTCGCCCTGCGATTCCACTACAACGGCGCACGGAAACAGGTCATGTCTTCCAGATTCCGGCAATGGCCTTGCAGTACTTATTAAGGAACATCGTCCCTGAACGAGAGCGGGAAATGTGCGCCAGCAAAGGCCGCTGAGTTATTCTGTTTTCGGGCCGAATATCAAAACCAAGATCTCTCCAAATTCGAGTGAAGCGTCCTCCCCCGAAGGAAGACATCGTGGAAATAACGAATTACTACGAGTTCCTGCAAATCAGTCCGAATGCGGACCAGGACACAGTACACCGCGTTTATCGATTTCTGGCGGCCCGCTTTCACCCCGACAATCCTGAGACAGGGGATGCCGACAAGTTCCACATGTTGAAACAAGCGTATGACGTATTGTCCGATCCCGCGCGCCGCGAACAATACGATACAGGGAAAGCAAAGGAAACACCGCCGCCAGACCCTTTATCCAAATCCATCGATTTTATGGATCAAATCGACGGCGAGCTAAACCGCCGGCTGGCGGTGCTGTCACTGCTTTATATTCGACGCCGCACCAACCCCGCCTACCCCGAAGTTTCGCTTGGGGAAGTTGAGGAGCGCATGGGGTTTCCCCGCGATTACCTGGAATTCACCATGTGGTATTTGCAAAAGAAATCGTATATCTTCCGCGCGGACAATTCCGCTTACACACTAACGGCGGATGGCGTGGACTTTGTAGAGACGCAGCGCGAGAGTACTCCCACGCTCAATTTACTGCTGACCAGCGGCACGGAATCCTCCTCCACAAATCCAAAGAAGAAGCCCGACGCCTACATTCCTCCCCGCAAGCCTGTCATTGTGCCTCCGGTTACGGCGCATTCGACGGATCGGCGCATCAATCGGAGCGATCGGCGAATCAATCAGAAGGATCGGCGCTCAAGCTGACTTAGTTGCCAGCACGCTTGATATTCAACAAATCCGGGATTGCACGAAAATCTCCCCATACATTTATTTCTCAACGCACTACGCGCAGCGTAAAATCTTTTCCCGGTTCAGCCGGAAACTTCCGGAGAAATCAGGGCTTTCGTTCCACCTTGAATTTGTAGGTCAGCCCAAAGTACGCCAGCGTCAATGGAGACCCGTACTCTTTCCCTATGGACGCCGAAGAGGCCTTCCGCATCATCGTTCCCGGCAAGAAGTGCCCTACGCCCACATTCAGCGTCAGGTTGTTGCCCAGAAATGCATACTGACCTGAAGCATCGAACTCCTTGCCGATGTCGTCGCTCAGGAACCCTCCGGTCGGCGGCTTTACCTTCGCCGACCCCGACCCGCTGTACACGCTGTCGTGGACCGTGGAGACCTGTATCCACTCTTGCTGGAACAGCACTGAAAGATGCTTGACAGGAGCCATATCCAGATTGATTCTCTCCTGCTTGATGTTCTGATAGCCGAAGAGATCAGTCAGTCCGAAAGCGTTGTGGTTGCTTGGATATTGCTGATCGAATGTACCGATGCGTGTCGAAGTCGATGTCATATTCGGATTTCCGGAGGCGTAGTCGTATTCGCCCGCCAGTCGCGGCTTCCACAAAATCTTCTCCGCAAAGTATCCTGACTTCACATACCCCGCGCCGGCTTGAATCGAATCGTTCGCAAAGCTGCCGCGTTGCAGCGCTCCCAGCATGTCGAAGTAGAGTCCAACAGGGTACTTGCCCGATACCTCCGCTCCCGGCGTCACCTCCGTTTCGGTGCCATACGTGCTCTGTAGGCTCTCTACCCGCGGCAAAGCCCTGACATAGACAAATGGTTGCAGGACCGTATGCGGCACCCAGGTGGTGATCGTCCCCACTGCGCCGTGGAAGGTCAATCCGGCGCCGTGCTTATCCAGCGACGAGGCATGAATCCCTACCACAGACGTGCTGAACAGGTCCAGACGGTTTTTGTCCCCGTAGCGACCCACAAATCCATCCCAGGTGCGGCTGGTATTGGTCCAGTTGCTGATTCCCACCAGTCGCTCGTCGCCATACCGTAGCTCCTGCCGCCCGGCGAAGATCTTCACGTCCTTGTCGTGGTACTCGAGAAACGCTTGCCGCCCGTCGAAGACGTCCCGCTGGTTGGACGCAACGTAATACAGCGGCAGCCCCAGCGCGTGAGCGTCCACAAACTGGATATAGCCGGTCAGATACTTGGTAGGCCGCACTTCCAGCCCGCCCCAAACGCGCGTCAGAACATATACCGCGTCGTTGCCCGATGTATAGGTATCGGAACTCTGGTTTTCCTCGCGTGCCCGTATCTGCATGTCCAGGGTAACCCACTTGGGAAAGCTCTTGAATTGCATCGGCTGTACCCTGCTCGAGGACTGTGGGTAGTCCGAGTAAACCAGCGCCTTGCTGTTGACCGCTGATTGTTGAGCCCACGCGCCGGAGGCCAAAAACACACAGCCCGCAAGCCCTGCAAAACCTCTCAACCACGGCCTTGCTCTCTTTATCGTATCTGCATGCTGTCTGAAGTCTCCGTTTGTCATTTTGTCCACCCCTTTCGAGTGTTCCGTATCCTACTTTGCTGCCGGAAACGGATTAGAGTACTGGCCTTTGGGTTGCGGGCTTACACAAACCGCGCTCGTTGCTGGTGAATGTCAGGAGGCGCGTTGCGACGCGGAAACCAGTGCGCCGCCGTGCTGCGCGCCTCGCAGCTTGCTGCCTTGTTGCGTTTCATCTGTAAAGCTGAACTGGCGGATGATTCCGTCCAGGTCGTTGGCCAGCTCAGAAAGGTTCTTGCACGCTAGGGCGGATTCTTCGGCTGCCCGAGAGTTATCCGTAGCCAGTTGCGAAATTTGGCTGGCGCTCTCGGCGATCTCTGACGACGCCGCTGTCTGCTCGACGGCCGCTGTGGCGATCAAATGAATCTGGCTCTCCACCTCTCGCGACGAGCCGATGACAGCCTCCAGGCTCTTGCGCGCGTTGGACGTCTCTTTAAGCCCCGTTTCCACCTTGTCGCGGCTGTGCGACATCAATTCGAGGGTTTCCCGCGTCTCCTTTTGGATATTGCCTATTGTGTCGGCAATCTCCTGGGTTGCGTCTTTGGTGCGCTCCGCCAGCCGCCGAACCTCACCCGCCACCACCGCAAATCCCCGCCCATGCTCGCCGGCGCGTGCGGCCTCGATGGCCGCGTTCAGCGCCAGCAGGTTAGTCTGTTCGCTGATCTCATGGATCACATTGACCACCTTGCCTATCTCCTCCGAGCGCTTGGCCAATGAGGTCATTTTTCCCTCCACGGAACCGGTGGCCGCCGCAATCTGTTCCATCGTCGCGGCTGCCGATTTCATTACCGCTCCACCCTGATTAGCTGCTTCGGCAGACTCTTGGCTGGCGCTTGAGGCGGTTTCGGTGTTGTGGCTGATCTCCCCGATAGTTGCGGTCATCTCCTGCGCCGCCGCCGCTATCTGGTTGATCTTGTCTGACTGTGTCTGCGTATTGCCGCTGGTCTGGGACGAGCGCATGCTCAGCTCCATGGCCGAAGCCGATAAAGCCTCTGCGTCCTGAGCCACGGAATGAAGCACACTCCGTATCGCGGCCACCGTGGTGTTCAGCGCGGCTGAAAGCCGTCCGATCTCATCCTCGCTTTGTACTTCGACCACCGCCCACAGATTCTTCTTCGCAACCTGTTCCAGGGCCTCCGTAGCCGATTTCAGAGGGGGTACAATCATGCGGGTCAGAGCGATGCCGATAACTGCGCACAACAAAACCGCCAACGCCATCACCCCGCAGATCACAAATATCGACCTGCGGATCATCTGAGCGGAGTGCGCCCCTTCTTCAACGCTATTCTTGTCGTTCAGCACCCTGTCCGCCTCGACAGCGTCCGCCGCATCGTTATAGACCTTTACCGCATTCCCAGTGAGCAGTATGCGCGAAGCCTCTTGAGGATTGCCTCCATCGGCAAGTTGCCTGCTACGTTCACTGAGCTCAATGTATGCCGCCGCGTTCTGGTAGATTGTGTTGTAGAGTTCCCGCTCTCCCGGATGCGTCGCCATAGGCTCATATCGCGCGATCGAGGCGTTGTAGGAGGCAATGTAACTCAGGCGCTTGGTTGCCAGGCGCGCGGTGCAGGCGGGGGTATCGCACAGCAGCAGCAACGCATCAGTGCGGCGAATGGTGGCCACCGAATAGCGGATATCTTCCAGAAGCTTCGCGGAAGGTATGGAGATATCCACGATGTTCTTGACAGCGGAACGGACATTGAAAAAACCAACCAACGACGACGCGCCCAGCAGAGTGCATAACAAGCACACACCGCCGAAGGAATAGTTAAATTTGCGAGAGATGCGAAGATTGCGAAATGTCACCACTGACTCGATTCCGATTCGTTGATAAGGTTCGCCCCATAGAGAAGGGGCAAACGCGCACCAATTTCTTATCGGCAAATTTACGAAAGGATTTACTGTTTTTCCGGGGAGAAAGACGCGAGGAGACAATGGTTTTTGTTTTAGGCCGGCATAGCGGTGTGCCCGTCCATAAGCATTCTTAAAGCTTTTCAACATTTGCGCTGGCAGATTGAACTCCGATCTTCTTCAATTGCTATACGTTGCATGGCAGAATCAACTCACGAATACAAACCGGTTAGCGTTTTCACATTACTTCTTCCTTGACCATGTGCCGCATCGTTCCGTATCCTGCGATGGTTTCCGCGTAATGGATCGCTCCAAATCCATGCCGCGCAGGTGAGTGCCCATGAGTACAAATTCCCCGGTCACCGCTCCGCTCCCCATGGTTGCTTTACCGCTTTCCGCGGCTGCTTCACCGCTTCTAGTCCGCCGCGCCGCAGTGCTCGGCGCGGGAACCATGGGCTCCCGCATCGCCGCTCACCTGGCCAACGCCGGAATTCCCACGCTCCTGCTCGATCTCGTTCCTAAAGATAAAGGCGCGCAGCCCTTGGCGAAGGCCGCGATTGCAGCCCTGGCCAAGGCCAAACCGGCCGCCCTCTATGAGCCCGCGCTCACCGCGCTCATCACCCCCGGCAACTTCGACGACGATCTGCCCAAGCTGGCTGAATGTGATTGGGTCATCGAGGCAGTGGCAGAAAATCTTGCCATCAAAACGGATCTGCTCCATCGCGTTCTGCCCCATCTGTCCACTAAAGCACTGCTCACCACCAACACTTCCGGCCTGCCCATCATGCAGATCGCCGCCAGCCTCGTCTCCCATCACGACCGTTTCTTTGGTACGCACTTTTTTAATCCGCCTCGCTACATGCGCCTGATGGAGGTCATCTCCGCACCCGAAACCGATCCGGCCGTCGTAGCCGCATTTACCGCCTTCGCCGACCGCAATCTGGGCAAGCTCGTCGTCTTTGCCAACGACACCCCCAACTTCATCGCCAACCGCCTCGGCGTCTCGGTGATGTTTACGGCAGCCGCGCTGATGATGCAGCAAGGGCTCACCATCGAAGAGGTGGACGCGCTCACCGGCCAGGCGCTCGGCTGGCCACGCACCGGTACCTTCCGCCTGGCCGACATGGTGGGCATCGACATAATCGCCCATATAGCCACCAACTTTCCGCAAGGCGTCACACCAAGTGGCTTTTCCCGCATTTTGGAAGAGATGATCAAGCGCGGCTGGCTGGGCGACAAGGCCGGCCAAGGTTTCTATAAAAAGGTCAAGAGTGATGACGGTTCAGATCAGCGCATGGTGCTCGATCTCGCCACCTACGAGTACCGCTCGGCAGCCAAGCCCGCCCTGCCCGCTCTGGATATGGCCAAAAACGCCGACTCGCTGCCGGAGCGATTGCGCCTGCTGCTGGCCAACGGGCCGGATTCGAGTTTGGCAAAGGACAAAGCCGCCGCCTTCCTCTGGCCCTTCCTTGCCGCGCTGTGGAACTACGCCGCTGATCGCATCGGCGAAGTGGCCGCGGACGCCGCCTCCATCGACTGCGCCATGCGCGCCGGCTTCAACTGGGAGCTTGGGCCATTCCAGATGTGGGACGCGGACGGCGTTGCCGCGACCGTCAGCCGCATGAAAGCCCTCGGCCTGCAGGTAAGTCCACGCGTCGAGGCTCTGCTGGCGGCAGGACACTCTTCCTGGTATTCCAGCGACAGCCGCCAGTGTTTTCAGCCGGAGAAAAATCAGCTCGTGCCTGTCGCTGCCTTCACCGGCCACGCCCGCATCGCCGACTTCCGCCGCACCAATGGAGTCATCCGCTCCAACCCCGGAGCCTCGCTCGTTGATCTGGGCGACGGCATCGGCTGCATCGAGCTGCACTCGCTCAAAAACGCCATTGGCGGCGACGTGCTGGCGATGGTCGCCGCAGTGCTCCATCCAAACTCCGATGCGGTGCGCGACTTTGCCGGATTTGTCATCGCCAG
>Ga0181520_10008048_pt1 | contig 15175 bp, 13 predicted proteins | sample PEATcosm2014_Bin_29_FD_132451 | JGI IMG/M metagenome (GOLD analysis project Ga0181520, IMG submission 132451) | Peatland microbial communities from MTU Mesocosm Facility, Houghton, MI, USA - PEATcosm2014_Bin02_30_metaG | ecosystem: Environmental > Terrestrial > Soil > Wetlands > Peat | place...
CAACAACGCCGCAGCGCGTTCGAGTTCCTCACCGCCGCCGTCCATTCTCACCTCGCCCATCAACTTACCCCGTCACTTCTCCGCGGGGTATGAACGGTTGCGATCAAGAGTGATGTGTCGCTCTCCGTCCCGCTAGGGACGTTTGATAGTAGCCCAGCACCTCGGTGCTGGGAAAACCGGCACAACAAGGAGGTTTTCGTCCCGGCGGGACGGCTGAAACCTTATTTCGCGGCCCGTTTTTGCTTGTCCCCGGGGCCGGTCAACGTGACTTGCGTGCAACAACGAGGCGTCCGCGTCCGCGCCCGGACTAAAACTGGTCGCCAGACGATCTATTACGGCGACCCAACTGGGCCGCGGCACCAGATCTGGGGAAACCGCGGCGATTGTGGAAAACTTCCTTGCCCACACAGCTTTGCTTCCCTTGGCGACCGGCGCGCCGTCGGCGTGACAGAATGGTAAAGAGCCTCTATCTGTTAACCTGCCCGGCGCGAGGGCAAGGTGACGAGACAAACGGGAGCATCGCCGTGTTACGGACATTCGTCGCTGGTCTCAAATAGAACTCCGCAAACAGGCCAAATCCCAAGCATATCTTCTTGGGGCAATAGAATCAAATCTATCGTCTCTACCGGATTCGGACTCGCGAGAATCAAATCTCGATCCGTTGGATACACCCGCTTTATGACATTCCCTACAGACTCCGTCTGGACAACCGCTAGCGTCGCATTTCGAATATCGCTGATGTTTTCGCACTTTTCCCCCACGAGCATTTTCTGGCCCGGCCGCGCTAGTGGCTCAAGACTGGCACCCATCACGTCAATCGCGTGGTACTTCCGAATCGTTGCTGAGATGTCAACTGCGCCAGAAGGCTCCCACTCCGTAATCTTGCCAGGTCCGTCGGAAACCTTCGACATCGGCTCGTACAGTACGCCGACGACCTTGCGTAAAGGTGCGTCCATTTTCTTGATGGAGACCGGTGGCAGGGGGTGAACCGGGTTAACAACATCCAGTATCCAATTCTCGCCGTCCGACCAAACTCGGCGCAGGTATCGATTGCCGTTAGAATCCATTACCGCGGCCAAGTCACCGTCATTCGCCACGACGTCTTCACTTGCAAGGAGTGCCCATTGACCACACCTGGCAACGGGCTCCAGGGTATCGTTAGCAACAAGAACCGCGGCTCCAGGCGCCAAGGCGAGCATCTGGTCATCGTCACACATCTCGACGACCCAGGGACTGGACCGTGCCGCTGCGGCACCGATTAGTGGCACGCTAAGCCGTGCGGACCATGTCACTCGTTCGTTTAACCGACTGAAAGGAAGAACCGCCGCAGGGATGCGTGAGCTTCGCAGTTGGTGCTTTCTCACCCGCGTCAGCCGCTCTAATTCCTTGTTCACTTGCGGCTCAAGCAACAATAACTCCCTCAAACAGTCCATAACCATAGGTCTCGTCACGTCGGCTTCAGTCAACCCCCAGGTTGCGTTCGGAACCCGATCAATCCCTCGAAACAGAAAGCAAGCGGGGGATCGGGCGGCCGGCGTCTCCAGGCCGCGGCCGGGTGGCCGATTTCTGCCTTTGAAATGCCCGTCTCCTCGCATTACCATCTTCAATGGTGGACTGTCCGCCCAAACGCGGCGGCCATCGACCCGTTCGGCAACTCCGTCGGCTCGCTTGGCTCGGGCCGCGCTTCGATCTTTGACAATCAGATCGGGTATTACGACGCACGGGCGGGGGGACGCGAGAAGACGGCCCTCACCCTGACCCTCTCCCGAAAGGCGAGGGGACGCGAAAAGACCGACTCTCACCCTGACCATCTCCTGGCGGGTGAGGGGACATGAGAAGACCGGCCGTCACCCAAGAGGCGAGGGAACACAAGAAGGCCGGCCCCTCCCAAACAACGTATTCCAGCGACGCCGGCCCGTTCCAGCCGCAATCTGCTTCCCCTTGCAGATCGACAGATCGCGGGGTATCCTACTTTATGGCAGTACGGGACCGGTTTCCGGCCTGCTTTCAAGCCGCCAGAACGGCGATTTAAGTCTCTACAAGTCATAGACTTGCCAGCGTAGCTTCAATCGGCAGAGCACCGCATTCGTAAAGTAAGCGACTTGTCCTAAGTACTTATTTTTCAAGGCTGTCGGATACCCTAAAACTCCTCTTTTCACGCCAAAAGGTATCCGAAAAGGTATCCGATAGAAAGGCCCGCAAAAGCACCGCATTGTCAGGGTATCCGAAAAGCGATATAAGTTACGGAGATACCTTGTCCATGCGGTGCTTTCTACCAGAAAGGCGGGTTTCATGGTCGCTAAAAAGCGTAGTCAGCGTAATGGGCGCAAGCGGCTTGAGCTAACCCCTATGAAGGTGGCGGCTGGACTGGCTGCGAGGTGGCGAAAGAAGCACCGAGGGCGGATTTACTACTTTCGCGGCGATTACGAAAAGGCCCTTGGCGAATGGCGACAGGTGCAAGGGCGGCTGGCTGCTGAAAAGCCCTATCGGGCTGAATACGAACAGGCCGCCCACACCTATCGCACAATGGCGGCTTGGTTCTTATCGCAAGCGGACCGAGAGAACCACCAGCGATTGATGGATAAGGCGGCTGAATTGAGCGCCCGATTTGATGCCGCCGACAACCCGCCGCCATTGACCCGTGAAGAGAAGCCGCTATACGGCATATCGGAACAAGGGCGGGCGGTTTGGGCTGATCGCCTGAAAACTTTGACCAGCCCAGCCCACCAGCCAGACAGAACAATCGGCGCGGCGGTCAAGTCGTTTCTGGCCCGCAAACTATCCCAATCCGAAGCAGGTGAACGTAGTAAAGGGCGATACGATGGCTACCGGCGCTGCCTAACTGACTTTCAGGATTGGGTTGGTAAAGATACACCAATGGAGAACATTGCAGCCAAGATGCTGCTGGACTATCACAGCGAGTTGCTGGGCAAGATCGCCGCCGAGAAAATGAGTCGTGGTTATGCTAGAGACCACATGACCGCCGTGAAGGTATTTGTCCGGTGGGCGTGGTCCTTGGAACTATGCGAGTTGCCCAGAAACCTGAATAGCAAAGATTTGACGATTGAAGTTCCACCCCAGAAAATCAAGGTTTTCACGGTGGACGAAATCAAAGCCTTGCTGGCGGCCGCTTCGCCCGCTCTACGGCTATACCTGCTCTTGGCGTTGAATTGCGGCTTCACGAGCGGCGACATTGCCAAGTTGCAGCAGAGCGAATTGGATTTAGAGCGGGGCTACATCGTTCGCAAGAGAACCAAGACAAAAAAGTACGAAGACGTGCCAACTGTCTCATATCGGTTGTGGACAGAAACACTCTCTTTATTGAAGCAGTATCGGAGCGACGACGTCGAGGTGGCGTTATTGAACGAGGATGGCAAGCCATTAAAGCGGGAGTGGATCGGCACGGACAACAAAATGAAGAAGACTGACAACATCCGCACCGCATACGAGCGGTTGGTCAAAAAACTCGGTATTAAGCACCCCAAGCCATTGAAACTGCTCCGAAAAACGGGGGCGACGTTGTTGGCGAGTAATCCGAAGTATCGGCATTGCGATGTCCTGTATTTAGGACACAGTCCAAAAGGGACAGCCGCGAGGTTTTACTCTGCTCCCGATCAGAAAACGTTTGATAAGGGCGTTATGTGGCTCGGTCAGCAGGTTGGCCGCTCCTGATCGGCAGAATCTAATCTCATCACCCTCCCCTCCCAATCAAAACCAGAGCCCGTATGTCCACCAGGGGGACCCGTTGGGGCAGCCAATCCCCAGGGAACTCGGGAATAATTTCTCGGTTTTTGGAGAGGTAACTCGGCGTGCCCTTGCTGAGCTTCACGATGCTGTCGTTTGCTTGCCGCCAGTCATCGCAAATGCGGGGCCACGTAAATCCCGATGGTCGCTTCGTACACGGCGGCGACTGCCAACGTGATCGCCACCAGCACATACAATCGGAGGCAACGTCCGACGCCTGCCTTGTAGCCTTGCCAATGGCTGGTCGCCCCGACCTGTTGCGGAGACAGGAACAGTCGCCCCTGGATGTAGGACGCCAGCATGGCCAGTATATAGCCTTGCCCCTCAAGGACGATCAGGACGGTTAGGATCGCCGCCCAGGCGATCTTGCTGGCCGTGAAACCTGGCGCTGTCGGCGAAAACAGTAGCCCCCAAGCCACGGCACGCCCTGCTCCCAGGAGCACTCCACTGAAAGGGACGATGAGGGACGGGACCGTGATAACCAGCAGGCTGCCCGCCAAGAGATTGACGGCGAAAGTGACGGCTATCGCCGATAGGAAATGTTTGTGGGTATAGAGCTTGGCGACGGGTGCGAGCGTTCCCTCCTTGACTTCTTGCTCTATTGAGCGCTGTACGGGTTGTCGCAACGGTGAGTAAGCTTGTGCTGCCAGCAACGTGACGAGAACCAATCCATAATAGCCGACGTTCACCGCGATATACGGTCGCCGGAAATCACGGACGACCTTCAAGGCGTTGCCGATCACCTTCACGACGAGTCCTCCGCTGGCCCCCCCGCTCGACGCCGATCTTACGCCTTCCAGGCAACGCCGACAATCCATCCCCGACCTGCTTCACCCAAGGCGGTGACATTCTGAACAGACCCTCAATCCTTCGTCCCCTGCTTCCAGAGTTCCGCCAGTTCCTTCGCCCTCTTGCCCTTGAGCCTCTTCACAGGAACGCCTGCCGTTAGCTGGCACAAATCATCGACAATCTCCCGCTTGTTCGCGGAAGGGTGAATCTTGATGAACTCGGCGAAGATACGTGCGATTCTGACCCACATCGCCAGTTCGTGGTTGATGTTGCAGTCGCAAAGGAAGCCCAACTGAAACGGCTCCCATGGCTTGTAGTGCTGGGCGCAGGTTTCCCAAACCCAACGGCAGACCATGTTCTGGGCGGGCGTCAGCGACTCGTACCATGACTGCCCTTTCAGCTGTTCGGAGTCGACGGCACTGACGAAGGCTTCACCCGCCAAAGCCGCCCGCTTGGCTCCGGAAGGAAACTGCCTCGGTTGCTTGGCAGCGTCAAGCACTTCTTTCAAGGCTTCGGTAAGGTCCATTGGTCACTCCATGCGGTTCTGTGCATCGCCCTGCGAAGAATACTGCGGCGGACGCCATCTAACAAGAGTCAGTTCGCCCCCAGGTGGTGCTGAACGCCACCTCCCACGTTCTGGAAGAGGTGGTAGAATGGGGGGCGGTCTAGACCGGCGCGTCGTTGGAACGCTGGGACATTGAGGACACCCGTTTGCGACTTGTCGCAAGGAGCGATACAAATGCGGAACACGGTGGCCTTGATCTCCGTGATGGTGCTGGTGATCGACACTCAGGTTCTCTGCGCTGAGACCTATTATCTCTCTCCCGGTGGTTCCGATGCCCGGGCGGGGACATCGCCCCAAAACGCCTGGAAGACGATCCACCGGGTGAACAAGGCATCGCTCCAGGCGGGCGACAGCGTGTTGATGGAAGGCGGCGGCAGCTTCCCCGGCAACCTGTTGGTCCGCGCCTCGGGCACGGCGAATGCGCCGATCACGATTGCGTCCTTTGGAGGCGGAACAGCCACCATCCGCGGCGGCGATTCCTATGGTATCCGGCTGCTCAACTGCCAGTTCGTTGAGGTCCGAAACCTGCAACTCGTCGGTTCCGGCGTGACGCCGCTGGGCAAGTCCACCAACAAGGCCATCGGGCTGGACATCTATAGTACGGTCATGACCGGCAAGCCGTGGCAGAGCATTCATGTGGACAGGGTTACGGTCAAAGGCTTCCGCGAAGGCATCGTTTTCCATACGCCACTGGGCGTCCAAGGCGACTTGCCGCGTTCCTATGACCACTACCGCGCCAATGGAATCGAGTTCTTCAAGCCCGCCAGAGGCGAGGGCGTGGTGGGCTACAACGACGTGCAGATCACCAACTGCGAGGTCGGCGAGTGCCTGTTCAGCGGCATCTACGGCTGGGGTTCCGCCAGGAGCAGCGGCAAGCCCTGGTTCATCCCCGTGGGCAACGGCACGTTCACAAACTGTCGCATCGCCGGCTGCGTGGTTCACGACATCTATTGCGATCCGGTGGGAGACCCCTGGCTTGGCACCCCCATCCAGCTCCTCAACGCCACCGGCTGTACCATCGAGCGATGCACGATTCGTCATTGCGGACAGGCTGCGAACCCCAAGGGATCTCAGGGAGGGATCGGCGGACTGGTCTTTCTGGAATGCGACCGCTGTGTCGCTCAGTTCAACGAATGTCATCACATGCTGACGACTATCCGCTTTGATGGCTGCGCCTTCGACATCGACGGCGGTTGCACGAACTGCGTCCTCCAGTACAACTACTCGCACGACAACGAAGGATCGGGGTTCCAATCGGGACCGTTCGCAGGTTGCAGTCCCTTAGGCGACAACACAATTCGCTACAACATCAGCCAGGACGACGCAAAGAAGAACACCGACAATACGGGCGGGATCATGACCTGGGGCTCCCAGCCCCGCGGCCAGATTTACAACAACACCGTCTTTGTTTGCAAGGGGCTGAAGAGCAACCCTGCCGCCTTCCGCGGCGGCGACGGCTTTGCCGTCCGCAACAACATTTTCGTGGTCGACTGTCATGGGGCGCTTAAAACCGGCCACGTAAGGGCGCATGATACCGGCCACTTACGAGGAGAGAAGTTTCGTCGGGTAGCCTTCAGCAACTCGTTGCTGAAGGAGACCGAAGATGGCGAAACGGCTCACGATGGCCGAAATCAGTACGATCCTTACACTCCACAAAGCCGGTCACTCGAACCGCGAAATTGCAGCCCTTCTGGGGGTGAATCGGGAGACGATCGGCAAGCACCTGGCGCGGGCCAAGGCCCAAAACCAGCCAATAGCGCCCACCGGGAATGCGCCCGACGATCCAAACGGGTGGGTTGCTGATGGTGACGCGGGTATTGAACTTGCGGGCGTCAAGCCAGCGAACCAGCCAGTAGCGCCCACCGGCTCCGCGGTCCCATCCGGCGGACGGCGGAGCGAGTGCAAGCCGTTCCGCACCGAAATCCTGACGAAGATCGAGCAAGGGCTGGAGGCGGTGCGGATTCACCAGGACTTGCTCCGGGACCATGGCGAAGGGGCGCCGAGCTACTACAGCGTGCGGCGGTTCATCGCGCGGCTGCGGCAGAAAGTCCCGTTGCCGTTTCGGCGGATGGAGACGGAGCCTGGTGAGGAAGCCCAGGTGGACTTCGGCACCGGCGCGGTGGTCCGCACGGTCGAGGGCAAGCTCCGTCGGCCGTGGATCTTCCGCATCGTGCTCTCCTACAGCCGCAAGGGCTATAGCGAAGCGGTCTGGCGGCAATCCTCCGAAGACTTCATCGCCTGCCTGGAAAACGCCTTTCGACACTTCGGCGGCGTGCCCAAGCGTCTGGTGATCGACAACTTGAAGGCCGTGGTGGCGCGCGGCGACTGGTACGATCCCGAGGTCCATCCCAAGCTGCAATCGTTCGCTCGGCACTACGGCACGGTCTTCCTGCCCACCAGGCCCTATACGCCCCGGCACAAAGGCAAGATCGAAAACGGCGTGAAGTATGTAAAGCGGAACGCCTTGAAGGCCAGGGTCTTCCAGAGCTTGGCCGAGGAGAACGAGTTCCTTCTCCACTGGGAAACGCAGATCGCCGACCAGCGTATCCACGGCACGACGAAGCAGCAGGTGGAAAGATTTTTCGAGCAGGCGGAACGGCGGGAGTTACTGCCGCTGCCGGTGCAGCGGTTCCCCTTTTTCCACGAGGCCCATCGGGCTGTGCATCGCGACGGGCACCTGGAGGTGGACAAGGCATTCTACTCCGTGCCGCCGGAGTACGTGGGCCGCCGCCTCTGGGTCCGCTGGGACAGCCGCCTGGTGCGCATCTTCAACGACCAGTGGGAGCAGATCGCCGTGCATGCCAAGGCGGAGCCGGGCCGCTTCCGCACTGCGGGCGAGCACCTCCCCAAGGAAAAGGTCTCTGCCGTGGAACGCGGCACCGACGCCTTGTTGCGGCAGATCGCGGCCATCGGCCCGCAGACCCGGCAGTGGGCGGAAGCCACCACGCAGGCCCGCGGCGTCGAGGCCGTGCGGGTGCTGGTGGGCTTGAAGCATCTCGCGGGAAAACACGATGTTTCGGCCCTGGAGGAGGCTTGCCGCGTAGCCCTCTCCCACGGGGCCTATCGCTTGCGGACCGTCCGCCAGTTGCTCCAGCGCCGGGGCCGGGAACAACAGCAGTTCGAGTTCCTCCAGTCGCATCCGATCATTCGTCCCCTGAGCGATTACTCGCTCGCTTCTTTACTCCAGTTCCGAAAGGACCGTCATCCCCATGAATGCCAAATTGGCTGAGTATCTGAAGAAACTGCGCTTAAGCGGCATGGCCCAGACGCTCGCCGTCCGCTTGCAGGAGGCTGCCGCCAACCGCCTCGACCACGCCGAGTTCCTGGAACTCGTGCTGGCCGACGAGATGGCCGTGCGGCAGGAACGGCTGATCGCCCGCGGGCTGAAGGCCGCCGCCTTCCGCGATCAGAAGACCCTGGAAGACTTCCAATGGGACTTCAACCGCACGATCAAGAAGAAGCTGATCTACGACCTGGCGGCGGGCGGGTTCGTCCGCCAGCACCGCGACGTGCTGCTGGTCGGCCCGCCGGGCGTGGGGAAGAGCCATCTGGTGCAGGCCATCGGGCGGCAGTTGATCCATGCCGGGTTCACCGTCTTCTACCGCTCGATCTTCGACGCCGTGCGCGACTTCCTCCACGACGAAGCCTTCGAGGGGCACGACCGCATCATGGCCAAGTACCTTAAGCCCGACCTGCTGATCCTCGACGACATGGGGCTGAAGCAGTTGCCAAAGAAGTCGGGCGAGTACCTCTTCGAGATCATCATGCGACGGCATCAGCTCCGTGCGACGATGATGACCAGCAACCGGCCCTTGGAGGACTGGGGCGAGTTGATCGGCGACGTTCCGGCGGCCACGGCGATCCTCGACCGCCTCTTGGCCAACGCCGAGATCGTGGAGATCACCGGCAAGAGCTATCGGCTGGGCGGTGACAAGCCGGAAGGCAAATGAGCACTGGCAGACGCGAGAACGTGGCCAGGGGAGGTTTTTTGAGGCATGGCAAAGCAAAAGAATGACCCATGGAAACGAAAGAGGCCCGAGGCGTGCGATGCTCCGGGCCTGCGGGTTCATTCTCCCGCCTTGGCCTGGCTATCCCTTGTTGCGTTGCTCCTCAGCAGAGCCCAACTCTGTTTTGCCAGGCAAGAGAACCATACCCGGAAAAAGCCTCGCACGACCCCGGATACCAGCCAAATGCGCCCACCGGGAAATGCCTCCATCGTCGTCCGCGGATACCAGCCAAAAGCGCCCACCGGCTCCCGGCAAACACCATCTCGGCAAAATCCACAAAACCTGCCCTTGCCAAGTGGCAAGATGGAAGGGATAACAGGAAGAAATCACTTCATCCACTGGCTGGTATGAAGCGCCCATCCGTGGCCGGTTTCAAAGCGCCCCATGACAGTCGACCACGGCGGCGAGATCCTTGTCGCTGGGCGGGCCACGTTTCAGAACAACTGCTACTGGAGGACCAACGGCGACCTGCACCTGGCGGGGCATGCCGACTTGGCGGCCTGGCGGAAAGCCTCGGGCCAGGAGCGATTCGACGGCGGCGACGTGGGCTTTCAGATCGATCCCCAGTTCTACGCCCCCGGCGGCGGGAACCGCATCGACGATGCCGCTCGCCTGGGCACGCTGTGGGCCTATGACCTGCTTCCGTGCTCGGCGCTGGTGGGCAAGGGCCTCGATCTACAGCGGCTCTTCAAGATTACGCCGGGCTTGTGCGACTTCCACGGGACACCGTTTCAGCCGGAAATGAAGTTCAGCCTCGGTGCCAGCCAAGGTCTCCCAACAAGCAGTTCTGCACCCTGACGTGCCATGCTCCACGGCCTGGCGTGCCAAGTCTTCACTGGTCCAGTGTGTGATGTGCAGGCCGGTGGCGATGGGCTCCAAGCAGGCCAGCTACCCTACGGTCCGCAAAGAACACAAGCAAACGCTGCTTCACTCACCCCTATTTCAAGTGCTTGCCGAAGAAATCTTCAATCTTCTTCCAACTCTCGGGGGTCGTGAAGCCAGGACCGCCATGCCCGTTGCCAGGGATGCGGACAAGGGTGCTCTCCACGCCTACCTTGTGGAGTGCCTCATCGAGCAGTTCGCTCTGGTTCATGGGCACTCCCTTGTCTTCCTCGCCGTGCATGATGAGGAAGGGAGCGGAATCCTTATCGACGTAGGTGATGGGATTCGCCTTGGCAGCAAGTTCCCGTCTGTCCCGAACTGGACCGCCAACGAGCCGCGCCCACGGGGAGTTTGGGTTATCCTGTGCGCCACCTGTCTTGGTGAAATCGGTCGGTCCAAACCAGTCCACAACGCATTGGACTCGGCTGGATTGGTCCAAGTGCCCACCGTTGCCTTCCAATTCCTTCACACCGCCTGAGGTGCCCAGCATGGCGACCAGGTGACCGCCAGCCGAAGCGCCCCAGACACCGATATGCTCCGCATCAAGGTGGTACTTCGTGGCGTTGGCTCGCAGCCAGCGGATGGCTGCCTTGCAGTCCTCGATCTGGGCGGGGAACAGGGCATGCTGGCTGAAACGGTAGTTGATACTCGCCACGGCGTAGCCCGTGCCGACGAAACGGACCGCTGGGCAACCTTCCTTGCTACCGCCCGACCAGCCACCGCCATGGATCCACACGATGACGGGCAGGGAATTGTCCGCCTTGGCGGGCAAGTATAGATCGAGCTTATTGCGTTCATGCCCACCAGCAACATATTCCAGATCACGGTGAAGGACGGTGCCTGGGGGCAGCTTCGGCTTGGCTGCCGATTGCTGGGGCTTTGCCTTTGGCTGGTCCGCCGCCTGAACCAGCGCCGATGTGCCGAGTGCCACGATGATGCCGAGGAGCCAGAGTCTCTTGTTCATGGTGAGCCTGCGTTTGGTAAGAGAATGAAGACGTCGAGCCCATATTAGGGCACGGGGACGAGGGCGATGTCAAGCGGCGGCATGGCCGGGGGGCTACGCTTCTCCGTCCGAAAAGGTACGTAGTTTCTTGCGCATCTTTTTTGAAGGTAGCTGATGGACAGCGGCTTCACACCATCAAACCACTGCCAAACACGGATACCGCTTGCGGTAGAAGTGTCCCTTGCGGCTACGCAGCAGATAGTCCAACCAGTAACCAGGCAGGTCGCCCTTCAACAAAAGCGCCGCCTTCACCGATTCGTCACCGTATTCGTCCAGCACCCGATGGACGAACCTCGGGCTAATGGCGTCTGCATCGATACATCCACGGATGACTTCTTCCTCTTCCTCGGCCAAGCCTTCGCCCTTCTTCGTCAACCCTTTGATGAGCGAGGTGAATCCCGTCATGATTTCCTTGCCTTCGTCGGGGTTGAGGAAGACGCCGATGCCGTCTTTCTCATCAAGCAGGTCTTGGGGGAGTTTGATTTCTGGGCGATTCTCCTTGAGACCGTGCCGCTTGATGACCTTCTGCACCTCCTCCTGTGGCCTTGACTCCCATTGCGAACGGATTTCTTTCTGCCAGTCCGCCGCCATCGACAAACCATCGGGATAGACGACCAGATCCTTGCCTTGGTAGGCGAGCATCTGCTGGTGGAGTTCGATCATCCGCTCCCTCATAATCCTCTCGTAGTCCTTCGAGTATCGGCATACGATACTGGGGCTTTGGCGTTTCATCGTCTTCTTCAGTTCATCCACATCGACCTTGGAGGCATCGCCCCAAGACTGCTGCTCGCCCGACCAATACCACTCCCCGCGCCATGGGACCAGGCTCCCGAAAACCAGTTGCCCTGCCTTGAACGGATTCCTCTTCAGGCTGATCCTGATTCGATACGGCTGGTCGTTGATGAGGTTCACCGCTTCCAGCGTGTCTTTGCTGACCGAGAGGATCTTGTAAAAGGCGACGTGCCGTTCGTCCCAACTCCGTAACGCCTGGCGGTCGTCATCGGAAATGTCCAAGGCTCCCGCCAGGATGTCGATAGCGCCCAATCCTGACCAGCGTGTGCATTCCTGGCAAAGGAAGTCGTCGATGTGCCCGATGTCTGATTCCTCGGCCTCCTGCTCCTCCATATAGCGGGTGAAGAATGCCCGAAACATGAAGGAATGGCAGCCCAACCAGATCAGCTTACGTTTCACCTCCCAGCCATAGACGTTGGGGGACCGCAGAAACGCCTTTACCCCCGAATCCTTGGGAACGCTGGCGAAGGCATCCGCCAGGAAGGTGCTGCTGGCATCGGCGATGCGCCCGAGGTCCCGATGGGTCGGCGAGAGGAACAGTCCATCGATGAATGCCGGGTAGAGCACCCACAGCAAGTGACGGAAGCGGTCGGCATGGAAACTCCTTGCGGCACTATCACTCTCGGTCGAGGTCAGGGGCAAGGCACTGCCGAAGAACTCGGCGTTGTAGCGTTCATACGATTCCCATATCCCGATGTTGTTGTGGAGGTCCTCGGCGAAATCAACAAGGATACCGGCAAGTTCACCAAGCAGATCGGCAGGCAGCCGCAGCGTATCGTAGGCGAGGTCTCGCTGGGCCTCGGAAAGCACCCGCCGAAATCGCTGAGCGATTTTGGGGAGGTGTAAGTCGCCTTTTCCTCGACACCCTTGGGGGCGATGGGCAGCGTAATCCATGATCTTGCTTCCTTGCTTCGTTCCTTTTTGCGGATCGTGAGGAGCATTGTATCAAGGATTTCTGTTTGGCGGGAGCGGCTTCTGTTTCCATGCTGCAAATCTATCCCCACCGAACATACATAGGGTATGGACACTTTCTGGCAATGGTCGAGACTTCGGGGCTTCCTCGAAGCCGCTTGGTATACCTTTGATGCCAAGCAATACAACGATCTCTTCAACGACGAACTGGAAAAGGTCATCGCCAAGGTCGGAGACCCCCAAGCCCTGCAAGCGCTGCGGGGCTTCAACTGGCTTTCCTACATCACCGCCTCGGTCTGGCACGCAGGCTACCGTGACCAACGGGAACGGGACGAAAAGACCCACGAAGTCGTCGTGAAGTTGCTCACGGGAAAACTTTTCCGAGGCTACGACCCTCGGCTCCATGGTCCAATGGACTTGCGGTTCAGGAGAAGCGTCGGGAATGCCATCAGGAACATGGTTGAGTTGGAGCGGAACAGGAAACGGCTCTTGCCAAGCATTTCCATTGGTCAAGAGTTTGAGCCAGGCGGCGTGACTGCCGATGAATTGCCCAACCGAATGCCAGCCGATGACGAAAAAGTTATCGATGATTTCCGCCGCTTGGTGAAGAAGCGTTTGGGCGAACTTGGGGTTGCCGTCCTCGATGTGCGGCTGGGCGGCGGCGAGACGAAATCCCTGGTCGGTTCTCCATCGCTCGGCAGTCCTGGGAAGTGGACCATCAAGCGGGTCGTGTGGGGCATCAAGCAGTTGGCGAGGGAGTTTGCGACTTCGTTGGGCGATTCCGAGATGCTGAGGTGGATTGAAAAGGCGATGGCGGCGGAAGAGGAAACGGTGGCAAAGAGGCGGGCGACGACGATGGCGAGGGCGGGGGCGTGAGGGGGTGTTTTCCTTTGGTCTCATGCTGAGACCAAGTTGCTGGGGGCTTCTTTGGCCTCACCGCCGTAACGGTCGTCTTCGGGTTGTGCCAGAGGCAAAGCCATCATGCGGAGATGACGATGCCGAATGCGACGACCCACCCCATTGGTGGAATTTTTCGAGGGGGTCTCCCCCCCTACAGAGCCAATTTTGGAAAAACCACAGGAACAACATACGGATTGCTTGATCTTTTTCGCATCTTTTTGTATTCTCCGGCTATTCCGCCATCCAGAGCAGTGGTTGGCGGTTAGTCCCGAATTGAGGCAGCTTCCGTACCGCGAATTCTAACCCCACGCTGAGGCAGCGTTCGCATCCCATAACAAGGACGATTCGGTTCTATCCGGACGTTTCGGGGTGCATTCTTGTTCGGCTCGATGCGAAGAGCCGTTTCCGTGTTTAGCCAACGTCGGCGTCCGCATGGACATTGGACTCCGTTCATAACCAATAACCCCAAATACAAGCAGGCAGCTTTAGCGTCGTGAAGGATCGGCAACTTTGAGCAGCACCTGTCCCTCCGCTTCTATCATTGTCGGCACACACAAGATCCCCCGATCCGATTCTTTCGGACGTGGCGGCGTGCCTTCTCTGGTCGGCTCCCTGCTGCGGACCGTTTCTCGTGAAGATTTCTGCGGAGATTCTCCGTCCATCAAGCCGTTGAAAAGTTTTTGCCCCAGCAGGGTCATTCTCAAAGTTTTTCAGCCATAACAATCCGAAAGCGAGGCAGCGTTAGAGCGGCATGGTTCAGCACTCCACGGGAGTGCTTCACGACGGACCTTTCCTGACGGTGAGAGGTTGCGTCGTGCGGATAGCCGCACGTTGTTGCCTTCGGATTATCTCTCCTTTGGCTGTCCTCCGTTCGAGCCAAGTTGCATGAAGTCCGAGTAGCGTCGTGTTGGTGCCGTTCGACTTGATTCCCGGCGTGTGCTGAGGGTTGAACGGCTACAGAATCACATACAGGAACCCGCAAGGACCATTTCATGTCAAGTTCAAGACCCCACCGCTGCACCGCATTTGTTGCCACCCACCTGTTGTTTTCGGCTGTCATCCTGGCATCTGTATCCGCCGCCAGGGCGGACAATATTATTCCTATTACTTACAACATCGTCAACTATCCGGTCGATCAGTCGGACTGTGAGAACCCTGGCACCGACCTGCTGTCAGGGACGATCATAACGGACGGAAACCTGGGCACCTTGACCGGCAGTGACATCGTAGGCGGCACTTTGACGATCGTTTCCCCGGCGGGGACTTTCCAGGAACTGACTCTACAATCTCTGGGTAGTCACGACCTATCGGGGTTAAAGGCAACCGCGGACCAACTCTTAATACCGCATAACGCGTGGCTGGGTCTGAATTATACAAGCCCAAACGCCGCCCTTAACGTCATTTGGGAGAATGACTCAGGTGGTTACTACCAAGGGTCGGTAAGGGAAGACGGTAATTTGCCAGCAATTCCCGGCGGAGAACTGTTTTGGACCTTGGCCAGCCCGCCGAGAGCAATTGGGGCGGTGTCACGGCGGACTTGCTGGCAGAACGTGAGAGTGGGGAAGGCGGCGAATTTGCAGA
>Ga0181520_10008049_pt1 | contig 15174 bp, 11 predicted proteins | sample PEATcosm2014_Bin_29_FD_132451 | JGI IMG/M metagenome (GOLD analysis project Ga0181520, IMG submission 132451) | Peatland microbial communities from MTU Mesocosm Facility, Houghton, MI, USA - PEATcosm2014_Bin02_30_metaG | ecosystem: Environmental > Terrestrial > Soil > Wetlands > Peat | place...
CCGCGCGATGCCGAAATCCATGATGCGGATGCTGCCGTCATTGCAGAGCATGATATTCTGCGGCTTGAGGTCGCGATGGATCACCCCGCTGCGGTGCATGTAGTCGAGGGCCTCGCATACGCGGCTGGCGATTTTAACCGCATCCGGTTCCGGCAGCGGCCGGACGCTTTTAAGCAACTCGCTGAGCGTCTGGCCGGTGAGGTACTCCATCACGATGTACGGCCGGCTCTTCTTCTCGATCGGGACGAACTTGAGGATACAAGGATGGTTGAGCTGGAGCCCAATCTCCTCCTCGCGCCGGAAGCGATCGAATCCCGCCGGGTCGCTCTCGATTTGGAGATAAGGCACCTTGAGGGCGACTTCATCTCCGGTCTGGCGGTCTTTGGCCTTGAAGAGCGAAGCCATGCCGCTTTTGGCGATGACGTCGGTGACTTCGAACCTGCCATCCAGCAGGTCGCCGACAGCCAAGTCCCTTCCCGCCGGTCCCTGGCCTTTGCCGGGCAGGGTGTCCCGCTTCTGGGGCTGGTCCACATCCCACACCTGGACGATTTGCACGGAGACGTTGTCGCTAACTTGACGTTTTTCGGCGAGGGCGATGAGGCGCTTGCACGCCTCGCCCGGGTGGTATTTGACGACAGCCTCAGCGATTTCGTCATCGAGCAGGAAGCCATACAGGCCGTCGCTGCACTGGAGGATGACATCGCCCTTTTGCAGCGGCTCGGTGGAGATGTCGTAGTGGCACATCGGCTCGTAACCGATGCTTCGGGTGAGGGTAGAGCGGTGCTCGCTGGTCATGGCGTTGCGCTCGAGCAACAAGCCGAGCCTCACTTGCAACGAGGTGTACGAATGATCGGTGGTGAGCCGTTTGATTTTTCCGGCGCGGATCAAATAAGCCCGGGAATCTCCGACATGGGCGATGGTGACTTTGTTGTGGCGAAAGACGCAGGCCAACAGGGTGGTGGCCATGCGGCCTTTTTCCTGGGCTTCCTGGAAGACCCGGGCGGCGGCACTATCAAACATACCGCGGACAACGTCGGTCGCGGAGCCTCCGGGCTTGGCTTGCTGGAAAGCGGTCAGGGCCGTCTGGACGGCCAATCGGCTGGCGAGGTCCCCGTTGCCTTCACCGCCGACGCCATCGGCAAGCAGGGCCAGGCTGCCTTTCTGTTGGCGGAGCTCAAAATCTTCGGGTTCCCAAAACAGGGAGAAATCCTCATTATGGTCGCGAACGGCGCCGGCGCTGGTCAGTTGGTGGCACTTGACTTTCATTTGGCCTTGGTAATCTATGCCTAAAGGTTTGGAAGTCAAAGGTTGTAAACGTCCGAAGACGGCTGTCAGAGCTGGGATTGGCATAGTGAGTAGAGGCAAGCCCGGCCACCTCTCAAGAAGTGGCCGGGCTGCGGTTACTTGTCCGGGCTAAGATTCAAGCCGGTCTTTCCTTAAGGAACATCGGGCGGGAGAGTTCAACGCTCCGTTTCCGGAAGTAGAACAGGCCATAAAGGCCCCACAAGCCCGCAACGCCCAGGGCGATGTAAGGTTCTTTCCAGCTCATTCCATTGACCGTGAACGGTCCAACCAGGTAGAACACCATGCAAGCCAAGTTCGCCAACAGGCCGAAGATCGGGATGAAGAGGTGCTTGAAGGTGTTGAAGGTATGGTGCTCGCGGAAGGCAACCATGGCCACGATGCAGGTCATCATGTAGAGCATGAACGTGCCGAAGTTGCTGATCAATGTGATGATGAGCAGCGTATTGGGCAGTTTGGCCAGGAGCTCGGGTTTGAAAATCCCGAAGCTGTACCAAAGGTTGCTATACTTGGCTTCCAGGGGCGTCACGGTGGCGCCGCCCAGATACACCGTCACCGAGATAATGCCGATAATGGCGGACAGGACTGCCAGGGTCCAGATGGCCCGGTGAGGCGAGAGGGTCCTGCCGTGGACGAGGCCGAAGTGGGAGGGCACTTCCTCATCGCGGCCCATGGCGTAGGTCACGCGCGCGCCGGTATTGAGGCAAGAGAGAGTGGTGCCGATCAGGGCCAGGAACACGGTAAAGGCCTGAACCAACATGAAGGCCCGGCCGGCCGCATAGCTTCCGAACAGCCAGGTGCCAGTGATGACCATCAGGTCGCCGAGCGGAGCGCCCGAGGCGCCAGCGGCGGAGATCGTATAGCCATTATTCAGGAGGTAATTGGCCGCAAAGTACTCGAACAGGTAGCAGACCGCCCCTTGAATCGCCAGCGAGAGCAGCACCGCGCGGGGAATGTCCCGCTTGGCGTTCTTGGCTTCCTCACCCATGGCGGTGACCGATTCAAACCCGACGAGGATCAGAATCGCGATGCAGGCTTGAATGAACATGAGGTTGAAGCCGTGGGGGGCAATCACCGAAGCCGCGGTGGTATGGAAGTTGAAGGTCAGGGGATCTTTGGCGTCCCCGGCCTTTCCAGACCAGGCGTCTTCCGGTTTGTAACTCACGGTGAAGGGATCGGCCAGGGCTCTGCCGTCTTTATCAACGACCCATTTGCCGTCTTTGTCCTTTTGGAACGCGGGGTAGGGGTCGCCTTCGCCGAGGCCCATGGCGGTCAGCGCGGCAAGCACCGGGGCGTCTGCGTTCTTGGCCTTGTCCAGGTCATCCTTGGTGACGGTGCGGTCCTGGGTCTTATAAACCGGTTGGCCTTTGTCGTCGGTCTTGGGCGAATTGTCAGCCCAGGCGTCTTGCACCGGCTTGTTTTTGTCGTCGGTGACGTTGACTTGATCTACGTTGTAGGCGACCGGAGTGCCGTTGGAGAGGTGGAGGCCGACCGAGCCTTGCGGGTGGTGCACGCGGTAGGCAATGGCGATAATCGAGAAGACCACCAGCGCGGTGATCTGAATGATATTAATGACCATATTGACCCCGGTGGTGCCATTCACACCGCGGAAGGCGATATAGGCCACGCCGAAGGCGAACACGACGCAGAAGAGGTACATGAACAGCGGGCTGTTGAACGTGCCGCTGAACGTATTGGGAAAGAACTGGTTGAGGAGGTAGCCGCTGAGAATCGCGGTTACCCCGACCATACACCCGGGATAGACCCAATAATACAGGTGGCTGGCCCAGCCGGTGAAGAACTTGGCTATGCGGGCGAACCTGTAGGCTTTGGTTTTGCCGAGGAAGGCCTGTTCGGCGTAAAGGTAGGAAGAGCCTGCGCCGGGAAAGAGTTTGGCCAGTTCCGCATAACTGATGGCCGTGGCGAAGCAGAGCAGGAGCGCCGCCAGAATGCCGAACCACATTGCGGCGCCCGCCAGCGGCGCGCCGTAAAGGGCTTGCATCTGATAGGTGAGCCAGAGGAAAGCGCCCGGCGCAATGAGCGCCATGGCGTTGCAGGTGAGGCCGGTGAGGCCTAGCGTGGCTTTCGTGGTGGTAGGACTGCCGCCTCCACCGGCTGAGGATTTCTTTGATGATGTTGTATCTGCGTTTGCCATAGACTTTGTTTTCGTGCTGAGTGTGTTATTTGTTCGATTTAGCCCCTTCGCAATGCAGGCCGGCTGGTTGGTTCGCCTCTGGCCGAAGAGCCGCTTTGGCGCCTCTCGGAGAGGGTTGTTTATCCGTAATCCTGACCTGATGCATTTTGTTTTGCACTGTTTTCATGGCTCTTGTCTGAGCGTTGTAACCCCTTTAGCAGTGCTGATGCCACCTGGAGGAAGGAATGAACAGGTGGGGTAAAAACCCCTGTTTTTATGGGTTTTTAATGAGTTTGCTTCTTTTTTAACACGCGGCTCCGTGTCGCGATTTGCTCAGTGAAGAAGTTTTTCTACAGGAGGGGAGGGGGCACGCTGCGGTGGGAGGCTTCCATCCGGTCGGGTTCCGGGCGGGCAGGAGCAACGGGATCAGCAAAGGATTGCCCTTTGGCGGGTTGGCCTCGATCTTTCGGGGCAAACAAGCCATAATACACAAACGATGGTTCTCGAAATCCAGCCCAATCCGCTGATGGCAGCGCCTTTCATCGCGTTGCTGGCGGCCATCGCGCTGGCGCCGCTGTTCTTCGCGGAGTGGTGGGGCCGGCATTTTATCAAAATCATTTCTGCTTTCATGGTTTTGACGGTGGGTTACTACCTTGCCGGCCTGCACGCTCCTGCGCGCGTGCTCGACACCGGCGCGGAGTACATCAGCTTCATCTGCTTGATAGGGTCGTTGTTCGTGGTCTCGGGAGGGATCCATATCAACATCAAGGGGGAGGCCTCGCCGGCGGTTAACACCTTGTTCCTGCTGATGGGCGCCGGGATCTCGAATGTTTTGGGCACGACCGGCGCTTCGATGCTCCTGATCCGCCCCTGGATGCGGATGAACAAGTATCGGCTCACGGCCCATCATATCGTCTTTTTCATCTTTATTGTATCCAACGTGGGGGGCGGCCTTACGCCGGTGGGGGATCCGCCGCTGTTCCTGGGCTACCTCAACGGGGTTCCGTTCTGGTGGGTGGCCAAAGAATGCTGGCATATCTGGATCACGGGCCTCGGCTTGCTGCTGGCGGTGTTCTACGCGGTGGACTCCATCAACTACCGCCGGGCGCCGCGAGAAATCCGGGCCGTGGAGACCGCACGCGAGCAATGGCGATTTCAAGGCCTGGGCAACGCGCTTTTTCTCGCGGTGGTGCTCGGGGCGGTGCTCGTGAACCATCCGCCATTCCTGCGCGAGGCTTTGATGGTGGCTGCCGCAACCGGATCCTACTTCACCACCGCAAAATCGGTGCACGAGGCCAATGACTTCAATTTTGCTCCCATCAAGGAGGTCGCCATCCTTTTCGCCGGGATCTTCGCCACCATGATGCCCGCGCTGGACTGGCTCCACGCCAACTCTGGCCGCTTTGGCAAGCCGAGCCCCGGGCTGTTTTTCTGGGGCACCGGCGTCCTTTCCAGTGTTCTGGACAATGCTCCCACCTATCTGAGCTTCCTGAGCGCCGAAGGCGGCGCCTTTGTGTCCCCGGACACCTGCGCGGCGGTCGTTGCCTATGTCAAGGCTCATGGCGCCGACCTGAGCATGGTGGCGGGAGCGCCCCATGCCGAACAGATTTGTCAGGCGGTGGCCGCCCTGAAAGCTCACTTCCCGGGGGCGCTTGCCGCCCGAGCTGTTACGGCCGACCAGACCGCGATAGCGACCCTTCTGGTCGATCCGTTTTACGTGAAGTGCCTCAAGGCCATCAGCATCGGCTCGGTCTTTTTTGGCGCCAACACCTATATCGCCAACGGGCCCAACTTCATGGTCAAGGCCATCGCTGACCAGCAGAGAGCGCACACCCCGACATTCCTGGGCTATATCTTCCGGTTTACCCTCCCGTACATGCTTCCGATGCTTCTGATCGTCTGGTGGCTTTTTTTTCGCTAAAGGCGGGTGGGAATGGCAGGTTGCTCGTTCAGGCGGCCAAGTGACGCTTCCAATTCAGGCTGGTTCGTGAGGTTGATTCTGCGCAAGGCGCCCGGCGGGGCCTTGGCGATGCTGGTTCCTCCGTGCTGGCAGTAGGGAATGGCCAGGCTGGCGTCAGAGATGAAGGTAGAGCCGACCAGATGAATCCCGTAGTCAAAGAACAACGGGCTGCACGGAACGGTAGGTCCCAGCAAAACACGGTACCTTGCGCGGGGGGTGCGGTTAAGGACTTCCAGGAACGTGCCGTTTATCAGGGTCAAGCCGGTGATAAAGACAATCTCCGCGTCGCGCAGGGCAGGTTTGGAGTCATTCCAGTGGACGTCTCCGGGGCGCGGCTGAAGCTCGACAATAGTTACGGGATATCCCTTGGCGCGCCAGACTTCCGCCTGGTTGAAGTGGCCGATGAAGCAACTGGGGCAATGCGCTATCATTTCTGCAAACGGGTCCACGGCATTGGCCTCGAAGACGCCTTTAGGAACCGGCAGGGAAGCGTTGAGGCAGGCCTTAATCAAACTTAACCGAAGAGCATCCTCGGAATCGGCGAAGTTCTCGGCGATTTCCGTGACGGGCCGGCCGAGCTGGTCGCCCAGATAGGAACTTGGGCCGCAAACGCCGCCGGCGTTGTAGGGCCGGAAGAAGCTTGCCATGGCATATCGGTCGCACCGGGCGATAATCCAGTGCAGACAGACATGCAGGCGGTGCAAGCGCGGCACAGGCTGAGGCAGGTCAACGAGCAGGCGCGAGAGGATTTCACGGTTGATGGGCATATTTTCCAGGTGTTAGAGCAGCGGTTGGATGCCTAGGGCCAGGGCGAGCGCAAGAGCGAATAGGTCGGCTGGTCCCAATCTCCGGGCCGGGAGCCCTTCCGTGCCCAGGCCAATACGCCGCACGACAAGCATTACCGACATGTCATGCGCGCGGCACATTTGGGACACGAATAGGGGGACAATGATGGGCAGCCAGCTCCGCGGAGCCCACGGACGCAGCCGCAACCCGCGGCAGCGCTGGATGTCATAGATCCGGCGCGCTTCTGCCAGCGAGAGAGGGACGAAGCGCACGGCTGTGGACAACAAGATCCCGACCGAGGCGGGCACCCAGCGGCGCGGGAACAGCGAGAAGATCTCCCGGGTGCTGGTGATGCTGATAAACAGGAGGTTGGCGAGCAAGACGGACTCCAGGCGCAAGGTGTATTTGATGGCTTCGAAAAGGCCCCAGGCGAGGGCCTCGGAGCACGAATGCGCGCGCTCGTATCCGACGGCCACGAAAAGGAGCAGCGTTCCGGGCAGCCCCAGCAAGTGCGCCCAGAGGAGAATCCGATAGTGAGCGGCGGGTGTTCCGCGCGCAAGCAGGAGCAGGAGGAGGCCGCAGAACAACAGCAATTGCGGGAGTAATTCCCGCTCCAGGGCGGCGCGCAAGCATACGGTCAAAAAGAGCGTTGCACGCACCGCCGGGTGCAGCTTTGTCCATTGCGCACCGCTCACCCGGCGCCTCCCCGCATTTCGGTGTCATCGGTAATCCGGCCGGCGCAAAGTTTGATGACGCGGGTGGCCACGGCTTTCACGAAATCGGAGTCGTGCGTTGCCATGAGCACCGCCGTGCCCTGGGCGCTGACTTGCCTGAGAACTTCGGCCATCTGCTGGAGGCAGTCCCCGTCGAGGCCCACCGTGGGCTCATCCAGGCAGAGGAGTAATGAGCGCCCGGAAAGCGTCGAAGCCAGCGTGAGCCGCCGCTTTTCGCCGTAGCTGAGCGAAAACGGAAACCTTTCGGCGTGGCACTGCAATCCCACTTGGGCTAACACACGTCGGGTTCGAGTGGCGACGTTGTCGGGAGACAGGTATTGATTGCGTGGCAGGAAGGAGCACTCCTCAAAGACGGAGTGAGCGAACAACTGGCTTTCGGGGTTTTGAAACACCAAACCTACGGCGTCCATGCGCGGGCTGGAGGAAGCACCGACGATTCGCCCCTGGTCGGGCTCGATCAGGCCCTTGACCAAATTGAGCAGGGTAGTTTTTCCCGCCCCGTTTGGGCCGACCACCGCGATGATTTCGCCGGCCGCAACCGAGAGGGACACGTTCTCCAATGCGGTCCGGCGGCCGCCGTAGCCGAAACTGACCTGCTGGATAAGGATGACAGGTTCTCTCCGGCGCCCGGGGGGTGACCTGCCGACGGTGTCGGCGGCTTCGACCAACCGGGGTGGCAATGAATAGGCCGATGGCAGGTCATCGAACACGATTCGGCCCTGGCGCATGCCCAGCAAACGCGATGCCCAGGTCATGAGCCGGGACAAGTCGTGTTCAATGAGCAGCACCGTCAGGCCCTTGGTCCTGGATTGTGCGGCCAGCACGTTGAACAGAAGGTCGATGGTTGGCTCATCAAGGTAACTCGTGGGCTCATCCAGCAGCAGGACCTTTGGGTCAAGCGCCAGCATGCTGGCGACCGACAAACGCTGCTTCCAGCCCAGCGAGAGAGTGGCTACGCGCCGTTCGCTCATGGTTTCGAGCTCGAAGAGCTTCAGGCATCTGTCCAACTCATGCTTGCGGTCGAAGTCTCCGATCCGGTTTTGGAGGCTCAGGGAAACCTCCTCCTCAACCGTTTCGCCGAAGAGTTGGATTTCGGGGTTTTGAAGAACAACGCCCGCAAATCCCTCGCACCCCTCGCGCGTGCAGTCGCGGTCATTCAGCCATAAGCGGCCGGAGGTGCGGCCGAGCAAGGCGACTTTATGCAGGCCGGCCAGGTGCAGCGCGAGCGTTGTCTTGCCCGAGCCTGACGGGCCGAAGATGCCGACACGCTCTCCCGCCCCAATCCGCAAGGAGATGTCTTGCAAAAGCGGGGCTTCCGCGCCGGCCGCATGAAAGGTCAACTGTTCTGTCCGGATCAAGCTTCAACCTTTAACATTTGGGTGATTTGGAGGTTTCGGATGCGAACCCAAATCGCCAAACCCACGCCGGCCGCCACGGCATCCAGAATGACGGAGGTGGCGGCCTGGAGCCCGAACAGGGCTTGTGTGACCTTGGTCCAGGGCAATCCGAGGACTTCCACCCGGAGCACCGTCAGCGCTATGTTGCTCAGGAACCCGCCAACGACGGCGGACACGAATACCCGAGCGCGTGGGAAACGGCGGAACAAAGAGAAGCCCGCGTCGTGGAATAATCCTTGGATCAGCGCAGGGAGCAACTTGAGCGGCCCGGGCAGCATCGAACCGGGAAGCGCGAATATGGCCAGCATGCCCCAGGCAAATTGGTAGGCGGTGAGCACTCCGAAGCGGTCCAGGATTAGCCTGGTGAGCATCCAGAGGGTAACCGGGACGAACATATCCAACCGGATAAAGTTGCTGATTCCCGAGGCGTGGAGCAATGACTTGGAGAGTTGCCCCACGGCAAAGTCCAGCGCGACTACCGAGCCGATAAAGACCCAGTGCCGTGTGCCCAGCCGCTCTGTTCGCCGCGTGCGTTCCTCGGTTTGTTGGTTTGCAATCATTGGTCGAATGTCGTTATGCGCCGCGGGATGGTTCTCAATCCTGTGCGGGCGGTGGGTGGCGCCGCCTCCAGGGTCATTGCTGGCTGCTCAGACGGTAAAACGCCTTGGTCCATCCAGCCTGAAACGTCTCCGACCAATTGGTCGAGGTGCTGGTTGCCACGAAGGATGAAACTGCGGTCCAACTGTTGGCTGTCAGATCCAGCGAACGCTCAATTGTGTTGGTGGCGCCCAGGGTGAGATTGGTAATGCCGAAGGATATGGCGCCGCTCGCGACGGTTGCGCCTGACAAGGAGGGGGCGACGGTCAATTGCAGGGAGGGCCAGTATGCGGGTGTGTAACTGAGGTCGTAGCAACTGGTGAACGGGGCTCGAGGCATGCCGGTGGCGGGGACGGGAGTCTCGTCGATTCTCAGCATCGCCCCGTAGTTCCGCAACTCCGCCCGGCTTGCCGGACATTGCAGCAAAGCGGTGATGTCCCAACTGAAAAACCGATCGTTCTCATCCGGATCCAGCACAGGCTCTTTGACGCCGACAACCGAATAATTCGCATCAAAGTCCCCGCCTGGGTTGGTCCATGGATTGGCCCCGTCGCTGGTTAACCAGGTTGCGCCGTCGGGTGGCAAGGTTCCGCTGCCCGTTCCCTGGACGAAGCTCCTTGTCAGAGGATAGAGCGTGACGTTTCGGCTTTCCGTATTGTCCTGCCACACATAGAAGAGCATGGTGGCCGACACAATCTCTGCCGGTGAATAGGACCATAGCTCAGCGGGGAGCTGGAGCAATCCGCGGCACATGGAGCCATCGCTCGTGACGTTATTGTCGATGACGACCTTGATAGTATCGGCCTGCCCGAAGTTCAGCGACTGGTTGGCCACCCGGCTGTCGATGTACGCGGTGGTGGTGATGGAGAAGGAGTTGGTAAGGGCCTGTGCGCTCGGGTTGGCCAACGCCATTCCGAGCACGACGAGCAGGGTCTTCGCGGGATGCGGGAACGGGACGCGTTTCCGGCGCCGGTTTTGCGGTTTCATCAGTAGTAGTAAGGGAACCATGTCAGATCTCCTCGTTTAGGAATTTGGGGGTTGGTGAGAGACTTGTCCCAGAGGTTATCCCGCCAGTCGGCATGGCAGTCCAGATAAAGGACATTGCCGCCCAGTCCGCTGGTATTGTGCCGGTGGCGTTCGCCCTCGGCGCGCGCGTCTTCGGCGGTATACTGGCCGGCCGTGTCGAACGATCCGGCCTGGCCGTATCCCTGGGTTGGATCAAGCGTCTGCTCGAACAGGAGGATTGTCTTCGGCGGGCAGGAACAAAGCTCTAATTTCAGGAAGCTGGGCTGGAGACTGGCGCCATAGGGCAGCCCGAAGAGAAAATCCTGCTCCAGGTAGGAATTCATCACGTAGCTATGGTATCCCTGGCTGGACGGCTTGAAGGAGGGATTGTATGCCGAATCCGGCAGCGCCTTGGCCAGGGGGCATTGCCAGACTCCGCCAGTCGGTTTCTGCCCGTTTGGATAATTGCGCCAAGGACTCAGGCCCATGTAAGGCGGCAGCACATCCACATACCCGCACTCGTGTTCGGGATGCTTGGGGTCGTAGGTGAATGGAGGATCATTTCTGCCCTCGTCGTCCGCGTGGGGCAGGGAGCCGTTATAGTCACCGGCATAGACATAGAAAGCCTGGCCCCAGGCGCGCAGATTTGCGACGCATTTTGCCTGCATGGCGCGCGCCTTAGCTTTGGACAAGGCGGGCAACAGCAGCGCCACCAGGATGGCGATCACAGCCAGCACCACCAGCAATTCGACCAGCGTAAAAGCCGAAAGCCTGTGCATGCAGCGTTGCGTGCCATCCCGGATGGGCGCGTTTTGGTTGAGTGCTTCCACCGGCCTGGGGTTAGCTCGGGCGCCGCGCGTTGCGGTTTTTGCGCAAGCCGGTGATGCCGGCCGCGCCGAGAAGGGCCAATATCGACGCGGACGGTTCCGGCACGACGGTCAACTCGATCGACGGCAGATAGGGCGCCGAGTAGGACGTGCTGTCGGCACTGGTAAAGGAGGCCCAGTCCTGGCCGGTGGCGGGCGGGGCTTCGTTAATCGTGAGCATCGCGCCGAAGTCCTGGAGTTCCGCTTCGGTGGTCGGATTGCTCAACAGCGACGTGATGTCCCAGGTGAAGAATCGGCCGCCGGGGTCGCCGGGATTCACCCCAAGCGTCCCTTTTGTGCCGATCACGGCATTGGCGGAGTCAAAATCGCCGCCGGGGGTGGTCCAGGGGTTTGTGCCGTCATAGGTGTTCCAGGTGGCGCCGTTGGCTGGCGAGGTTCCGTTGCCGGTCCCTGGCTGGAATGCGGTCGTCAGAGGGCACAAGGAGACGTTGTAGTTCCCCGTGCTATCGTTCCACACATAGAAGGACACGGTGGCCGATACGATATCGCTCGGCGAATATGACCAGAGGGCCGAGGGAAGATCAAAAAGCGTCCGGCATGGCGTGCTGCTGATAACGACTTTGTCCGAACCGGATGATCCATAATTCCTGGTGGGGTTTGAGCTGTCGATATAAGTGTCCGCGGTGATTTGGCAGGTGAGCGTGTCGGCCAGGGCGGTGGTGCCGGAGGCTGCTCCCGCCAAGAGGCAGGCCATCGCGCAGTGTTTGATGTGATTCATATCTGATTTTTTACCTTTCCATTTTCTATCTGTTTGGTTGTCTGTTTTTTGTTTCTGTCCCCGGCGCCGGCCGGCGGACCAAATCTGGTTTTTAAGGAGAGAGAGGCCTTCATAGGGGAGCCAACGCATACCAGGCGGCCAGACCCGCAGCCAGCAACAGTCCCATCGCGACAAGGCAGATGCTCCAAAGCCGCTGTTCCAGGGTCGGGGTGGGGGTCAAACCCAATATGTCCGCGCCTGTGGAGACGCCGTTGCCCGAATGATAGAGCGCGGCCACAAGGCCCAGGGGGTAGAGGAGCGCAAAGAGCGGGTTCCAGCTTGCTCCCGCCGACCAACTCCCGCAGAGGTTCCAAACGGTTTGCGAGAGGGAGTGGAAGGCGTCATGAGGATTAAACCGCCCGCCAAACCAGTGGTGCAGGGTCATCACGTGAAAGGCGAGGAAGGCCAGCAAAGCCAAGCCGCTGACCTGTTGCAGCCACTGGCGAACGGCGCTGCCTCGGCGTTTGTTGACGCTGAATCTCAGTTGGTCGCGCCACAGCACGCGCAGACCGAACGGGATGTGAACCAGCAACGGGATGAGGACCACGCTGGTTTCCAGGACTGGCAGAGCCGATCCAAGGCCATGGATACGATTCACCGCCGCCTGGAAGCGAGCGGGCCAGAAGCCAAGCAGGTTGACCCCCAGATGGAAAACCAGGAACACGGCCAGGACAAAGCCGGTGACAGTCAGGTAACGGCGCGGACACGCGTAATGGGGATGTGTGCACTCGTGCGGTTCCTCCTGGATCGGGCTGGTCACAGAAGGCCTCGGTTGGCCGGAGCTGTCGGCGAGGTCGATGGGAGACGTGAGCATATCATTCCGGATTTTAATGCCGCTTAGGTTCCAAGGTGCCATTCAACAAACAGGCAAACATACTTAGTTGCGCCGACAGGCCCGTGCTAGATGCCGCCGGGCCTCGCCCGTTTGACCCGCGACCATCTTTTTCGGGACACGAAGGCGGAACCTGCTTGTGATACGATAGTGCCATATAATGCTATTATAAAATCAATCCGGCGCAAATAAAAAATGCCGGATGAAATGCCTTTAGCAGCGGCGATGCCAGACGCGGAGGCTTTCCGGCGGGGTGGAGAAACTCACCGCAAAACGAGGGTTTTGCGTGGGATCAAGGTTTTCGGGAGTGGGTTTCAGCCGGAAAGAAAGCTACATGGGGGAAGCCTTTTGAATGGAAAGTTACGTAAATGTGGCTCCAAGCAAACCGCAGGACGGTGTCGGTTCGTGCACACCGCCGGTCCGACCCCCAAGGACGGTTTTAGTTTTTTTTGAGCCGGGTGCCGGTTCTCAGGCACTTGCACGATCACCGCTCCCCCGAGCAGGGAAAAGCGGGTTATCACGATCGATAGCATTGCTCGGTTTTGTCAGCGACGGTATCCCAGTTGAACTCGGATTCAACGGCGCGCCGGCCGTTGGAGCCCATCCAACGGGCCCACTCGAAATTGGTGAATAGCGTTCCGAGACCCCAGCCAACCGACTCCGGAGTCGGATGGACCTTCAGGCCGTTCACATCGTGCCAGACGAATTCGCCGGGGCCGCCGTGTTGGGAGGCGACGACCGGTTTGCCCGCAGCCCAGGCTTCGAGGGCGGAAATGCCGAAGGGTTCGTTGCGACTTGGCAGGCAGACGACATCACAGCTCTTGTAGAGATCGGGCAGTTCACCGCCGTCGCGGTAGCCCAGGAAGCGCGTGGCGTGGGCCACTCCAAGCTGATGGGCGCGCCGTTCCAGGTCGCCGCGCAGGTGACCTTCGCCGGCGAAAACGAATTTGGCATGCGGATAGTGCCGCAGGAGGCCTGGCACGGCTTCCAGGAGCAAATCGGGGCCTTTCTGCAGGGACAAGCGTCCGCAGAATAACACCGTCGGGTCCAGGGGGCCGATGCCGTAGCGCCGTCGGATTCCGCCGGCGTCCACAAAGCCATCAAATCGATGGAACTGCACGCCATTGTAAACGACCCAGCATTTCCAATCCGGCAGGTTGTACATCCACATCAACTCGCCTTTCAAAGCGCCGCTGACGGCGATGACGCGGTCGGCGCAGTAGGTGCCGTGGCGTTCGTGGTCGCGGATGCGGGCGGAGCTCCCGCTCCAGAAGTTGTTGCCGCAGCGGCCGTATTCCGTCGAATGCATGGTGAGGACAGAGCGATGGAGCGGCCTGGATTGCTTGATCCAGGCCAGCGCGTTGGAGGCGAGCCAGTCGTGGGCGTGGATGACATCGAAGCCGCCGATGTAATCTTCGGTTTGGACGAATTGCCAGGCAAAGGAGCGGCACATCTCCTGGATCTCTTCGGCAAGATCCGAGTTGAGGCTGTGGGGGCAGAAGTGATACCAGACCCCGTCGATGCGGGAGACTCCCCCTGACCCGTATCCCGGGCGGGTAAAGACATGGACTTCGTGTCCGCGCCGTTCCAGGGCAGCGGCCAGCTCTGTCACATGGGCCGCCACTCCGCCGACCCGATGGGAGTGCAAAGACTCCCAGGAAAACATCGCAATGCGCATAGGCAATTCTTCTTTCGTTTATTCCTGGATATTCTGACCGCCGGCAGCCTTACCATCCCTTCCGGCCTGCATTTTCCTTATTGGAGCCCTCGCCGGCGCGTGTGCCTGCCGTGCCAATGCGCTCCTGCTGCGCTGCCCTGCTGAGGGCAGGTGGGTGCAAACCCACTCACCTTGGCCCACACCTGGCGAGGGCGCAAGCGGCCCAACGACTTTCCGAACGATTCTTTTCGGGAAGCAGCGCCCGGGACATGTCCCGGCGCAAAGGCGGGACCGGGGAGAGCAGATAACAGAGGTTTGTTTGGAACGCTCATCTGCGCTGATAGAACGCTAATCAGCATCAAAGGCTATTGAGTTGGGCAACCTGCTCATGGCCTGGACTTTGGGAGGAATGTCAACCAGGAATTACACCGAATTGTTACAATTTGATGAATCGGGTATTGCAAGTGTCTGAGGGGGAACAGGATGGCGAAAAGTGAATCAAAAAACGGTGTAGAAACGGAGTAGAAACGGTGTACTTTTGCGGTGACAATGGGTTGATGCGTGGTGCGTGAACCCGGACTCCGGCGCGGCAAGACGTGAAACGTGAAACGTGAAACGTGAACCTCTCTTCGCATGGCTTCTGTCTCCGCCGGAGCTTCTGGGGGGCAGGTCGGCGGGGCAGGGGGCGAGGGTTGCGCGGGGTTCGCGCGGTTTCGACCTATCGAGTTCATGGCTCGTGGATGATTGGGAATGGATGTGGTGAGCTGATCGAAAGCGGCGGAATACGCCGCAGTCCAAACGCTTCGCGACGGCGCAAGAACTCCCGTCCTGGCGAAGCCCTTGGACAGCGCGGCATTCCCGCGCTTTCCGGTCCATTTGGCATGGGCATCCATACAGCTATTCATAGAGTATAACACAAGGAATAGCGTGTCAAGGGGGAACCGCACTTTTTTTGTGTATTGGCGCTGGTTACGCATTGGCAGGCCGGCAATCGGGCCTGGATTGGCAGGGGGGGACGGGGACAGGACGGTTTTTGGGTTTTGCAGCGCCTCTTTGCGCAGTTCCGGAGGGCGGAGTTGGACCACAGAAGGAGGCGAAGGCAACGAAGAGAAACCGAGATGGCCAC
>Ga0181520_10008050_pt1 | contig 15174 bp, 8 predicted proteins | sample PEATcosm2014_Bin_29_FD_132451 | JGI IMG/M metagenome (GOLD analysis project Ga0181520, IMG submission 132451) | Peatland microbial communities from MTU Mesocosm Facility, Houghton, MI, USA - PEATcosm2014_Bin02_30_metaG | ecosystem: Environmental > Terrestrial > Soil > Wetlands > Peat | place...
AAGCTTTTAGTATAAATGATTACTGAAAGCCCTGTTAAAGTTGGTTGTCCTGAATTTGCGGGGGAATCATTCTTGTTTTTATATTTATACGTTCCACATCGTTTTTTGATTGAATTGTGGTAGTATAAAATTATTAAGCCACCAAAACACGGAGGCGGATCATGATACCCATAACGGAAATTCCCGAATTTATTCACGCTTTTGCGGGCACACCCGCTTTAAAAATGAATAGTGCACAAAGAAGACATCTGGAGGAGTATTTAACAGGCCTTATAGTCTGCGATAATCATACGGTAGCAGGGATGAATGACCTGTTTACAGGGCATAGAGATCAAAGTGCGAAAAATAATTTTATGACAGATGCTCCTTGGGATGATAAGAAACTGGAAAAAGTACGAAACGAGCTGATACGACAGGCAATAGATAAGAACCGGATAAGCAGGGGCGCGTTAATTTTTGATGACACGCTTTTGCATAAGACCAGAAAAGAGATAGCATATACCGGCACTTTTTATGACCATTGTTCAAGCAGCTACGTTTACGCACAACAAATAGTAACGAGCCATTTCGTCTGCCGAGATTTTCATGTGCCGCTTGATTTTGAGATATATCAAAAGGCAGAACAAATAGATGATAAAGATTTTATGACCAAGATTGAATTATTCAAAGCTTTGTTTGAAAAGGCAAAAAAGAGGCAAGTGCCTATTGAAATAGCCCTTATGGATTCTTGGTTTTTGTGCAAAGAAACAGCTGATTTTTTTGAAGAAAAGAACCATTTCCCGTATATAGCCGCAGCAAAAAGCAACTTGCTAATGTATACACGAACAGCGGATATGTCACTGTCCGAATACGCAGCGTCCTTGCCGGCGAAAGCATTTAAGAAAATAGAGCTCGAATTATCGCAGGGGCATAAACGCCCTTTTTGGTATTTTACAAAATGTGTGAAATTAAAAACAATAGGAAAAGTACGTCTTGTAATAACCTATGAGGCTGATAGAAAACGCGAAAAAAGCGAACCAAAATTTATGGTTACGAATCAAGTAGCTTGGGAAATACGGCGTATATTAAAAGAATACAGCCAGCGGTGGTGCATTGAACGTTTCTATCAGGAGTCCAAACAACATTTGGGGTTAGAATCCTGTGAGCTGAGAAAGCCTCTTGGAATTCAAAGACATTTCCGGATGGTTTTTCTGGCCGACACGCTTCTTCAACTTAATGCTATGGTTGGCACTCTGACGAGGTGGTTCAAGACCAATGTTAAATCTCTTTCCGGTAAGTGTAATATTGTTAAGAACCAGGTTGTTCGTTCTTTTATATCTTGGACATTAAAACAATCACATCTTCATCAGGAAGTGGACGACATTCTCGAGATGGCATTTTTACCACAGAAACAATTACGTTTTACCCTTGTGGAGTAAATTTGCCAAAGTCGAGTAACTTATATCATTATATACCAGAATAACCACGCCGTGTCAATCCCGCGGGCCTTACTTAATTTTACGCGGATTCCCTTATCTTCAGTTCAGGGGCAAGCACAATACACTTCGGTTCCTTCAGCTTTCCCGCCGCCGCAAGCACCGCTATTTTAAAAGCTTCCCTGCCAAGCTCGGTTATTGACTGTTTTATCGTCGTGAGCGGAGGATTTACTATCGCGGACATCTCCAGGTCGTCGTATCCCACAACAGCTATATCCTGCGGCACTTTTATCCCCTGTCGTTTTGCCTCTTCCAGGAACCCCATGGCGACATAATCACCCGCGGCGCAAAATACGGCGTCGAGTTTGGCGCCGCCGGCCAGATATTCCTTCAGGGCCTCTTTGCCGTCCTTATAATCAAAATTCTTTATCTGAATCACCAGGTCCTTATTAAAAACAACTCCGTTATCCTCCAGCGCCCTTTTAAAACCTCGCAGGCGTTCGTCAGGGCTCGTGCCGACTTCATCGCCGTTAATCTCGCCTACTATGACCCCGATATTCTTATGCCCTTTTTTTACAAGATATTCCCCCGCCAGAAAGCCGCCTTTGTAATTATCCGTTTTAAGTGTATGCGCGCCCTTCATTTCTTCCTCTATGAGTATAATGGGAAGCTCGCTTTTCTTGAATTCTTCAAGCATTGATTTTTCGGGTTTTATTGAGAGCGATATCAGGACATCGGCCCTTTTACCGTACAATATCTGTTCCATTATCTGCTGTTTTACGCCAGGCCTGCCCCTTGTGGAATATTCATTGATCTGATATTCGGAATCGCCTATCTCCTGTTCTATCCCCTTTAAAAAATTCATTTCAAAAAAAGATGAAAAAAATGTGGCCATGACCGCTATGGTATTTGTTTTCCCCTGTACGAGCCCGCGTGCAAGGTAATTTGGGTGGTATTTCAGTTCCTCGATGGCGGCGAGAACCTTTTTCTTCGTTTCCGGAGTTATCCTTTTGTCGTCATGTACAACCATTGAGACTGTTGTGTGTGATACTCCCGCTCTTTTTGCGACGTCTTTAATGGTCACGCTCATGTAAACCTCCCGAGAAATTTAAAAGTTAAAATTCAAAACCAAAAATCACAATTTAAAAGTTTCAAACTGGTAAAATCATAAATTCCAATTTTTGGTTTTAACTTTTAAATTTATCTCAACGCCCTGCGTTGAGATAAATTATACTATTTTATTGTTAAAATAGCAAATATTATAGGATTTCAGGGTGATAAAACGGTAAAAAACTGTTTGTTATAAGCTACGCGGATTTCCTTATGATAAACTTCGGATCCAGTATAATGAGCCTGTGCTCGTCTATTTTAACCTCGCCTGTAATACATTTTACCGCGAGTTCGAACGCGTCGGAGCCCATCTGTTCAAGCGGTTGCTTTACCGTTGTCAGGGCCGGTTTGTAATACTGCGCCGTCATAATGTCATCGTAGCCGACCACGGAAATATCTTCCGGGATTTTTATATGGTTTTCGCGCAGTTCCTCAATTACTCCCATGGCGCATAAATCCCCGGCCGCGCAGAAAACAGCGTCAAGGCCTGCCTTTTCTTCGAGGAATTCCTTCATTTTCTGCCTGCCTTCCTCAAAAGAATAATAGGCCACGTGCTTGATGAATTTTTCATTTAAGGCCATACCGTAATCCTCAATTGCCTTCCTGTATCCAATAAGCCGTTCGATAACCATGGAATTTGTCCTTTTATCAAGAAATTCCCCGGCAAGAACGCCTATTTTTTTATGCCCTTTTTTAATAAGGTATTCGGTCGCGATGTATGATCCCTTGACGTTGTCCACTTTCACTGTATGGCCGCCTTCGCAAGATTCCTCGACAAATATCACGGGTATTCCGGAATTTTTATAGGCCTGAAGAAGCTCCTCGTCCATGGGCACACTTATTGATATGACAGCGTCGGCGCGTTTCTCATATAATATGGTTTTTAACATATCCCTTTCCACGTCAATACGTCCGGTCGTCGGGTAGTAATTTACCTCATACATCCCCTTAAAAAGATGCGGTTCTATCCCCTGAAGCACCTCATGGACAAAAAAATTGGAGAAAAGTTTTGATACAACCGCTATTGTGTGCATTGTTTCAGCCATTTAGTTCTCCCTGTTTTGCTTATATATAATATTTTACATTAAAAAAAAGGCAAAAGCAAGGTTTCATTGTTTGTGGTTGTTTTCCAGGCTCCCCATATATTCAATCGTTTTCAAAAAATCTTCCGGCAGTGGAGCCTTTATTTCCGTCCTGGTTTTTCCTCCTGCCGCCTGAAAACTTAAAAAAGCCGCGTGCAGCATCTGCCTCTCCGGCGCCTTACTTCCGAATATTTTTTTATCCAGCGCGGCGTCCCCGTAAACCGGGTCGCCAATGCAGGGATGTCCGATAAATTTCATATGCGCCCTTATCTGGTGGGTCCTTCCGGTCCTAATTATTATTTTAAGCAGGGTTGCGCTTTTGAATAGTTCAACCGGTTAATAGTATGTTAAGGCCCGCATCCCCCCCGATTCCACGGTATCCCTGAATTTTACACCTCCGCCGCCCTTTGATATTTCTTTTTCGATTTTCCCGTTTTTTATTATCTTCCCGTGCACAAGGCAAAGGTACTCCTTATGAACCATTTTATCCATTACCAGTTTAGAAAGTTCCCCTGCTTTTTCCGGAGTAAGGGCAATTAAAACTATCCCTGAAGTGCCCCTGTCAAGGCGGTTTACGGCGTGTATTGAGCTCCCGGAATATAATTGCTTTACGGCGTTGACAAGAGTATCTGATTCCCTGAATTTTGTGGGATGCGTAAGCATTTGAGGTGGTTTATTGACGGCTATAAAATCTTTTTCCTCATAAATTATATCCAGATTGGTTTTGAAGGCGGCCGGCGCGGTTTTTTCATTTATTTTATGCGTAAAACTTACGCTGTCTCCGGGCCTGATTATTCCGTGGGGTTTTTTCCTGACCGCGCCGTTCACAAAAACAAGGCCGGAAGTTATCATTTCCGCCGCCCTGGCGCGGGTAACAGGCGCCGCTTCTTTTATGTAAAGGTCAAGCCGCTGGGCCGCTGCCGTTACTTTTATGCTCCTTATTACCGCTTTTTCCATTTTCTATTTTAAAAGCAGCAGTTTGCCTATATGATACTTTTTGCCGCCTGCTTCTATCATATAATAATAAATCCCGCTTGAAAGGCCGTCCAGGTAAGAGCTGTCAACTTTTCCGGAATAATAACCCTGTGGTACATTTTCCCAGCTTACTTCCCTCACGAGCCTGAAAAGCCTGGTATAAATCTTAAAAGAAGCTTCATCAGAGGGTTTATCCGTGTTAAAGGCCACATACAGAGTGTCAATTCCCTGCCTGCACGGGTTTGGATAGACTATGCTGTCCTTTCCGCCCATATCCTGCGTTGCCGTGGGTGTTATGACAACCGTGGCCTGTGCCGTAAGCGTGGGAGTCGCCGTTAAAGTTCCGGTAAAAGATGGCGTCACGGTAAAGGTCCCGGTTATAACAGCCGTAAAATCCGGCGTGGCCGTAAAAGTATATGTGGGTGTATCAGTCGGCGTGGCCGTTAATGTAAATGTCTGCGTCGCGCTCGGCGTAAATGTTTGCGTGGCGGTATAGGTCCGGCTGAAAGTGGATGTGGTTGTGATTGTGGGCGTATCTGTTACAGTCGGAGGAGTGCCCGTTATTGTTGCAGTCGCGGTGGGCGATACGCTGAATGTAGGCGAGATTGTGAATGTCAGAGTTGCCGTAAAAGTCCTGGTTGATGTCATGGTTTGTGTTGAAGTGAAAGTATAGGACGCGGTTGCCGTCGGCGTCGCGGTATATGTGTCCGTTAACGAAGCCGTCCATGTCGGGCTGTATGTGGAAGTCATGGTAAAAGTGGCGGAAGCAACTATCGGTGTCCCGGTCATTGTCCTTGTGGCGGTCGCTGTGGCTGTCCCGCTCTGGGTCTGTGTAAAAGTAGCCGTCGCGGTCAAAGTTGGCGTGGCCGTGGAGGTCCCGGTTAATGTCGCGGTAGAAGTTGACGTTGCCGTACTTGTGTATGTCAGTGTGGGTGTGGCTGTATAGGTCCCTGTTATGGTCGGTGAAACTACCGGCGTTATTGTCCCTGTTTTTGTAATTGTCGGTGACGGCGTGGGTGTAGGCATTATCCTTAATATCTGTATGGCCTCTATTGTCGGATTATCGGCATTACCCTGTGAAAAATTTATAGTAAGTTCCCCGCCTGTGACCGTAACCGTAAATGTTTCATCAACGGCATAATCCGCTTTGTTCCCGGCCGTCGCGTAAATATCAAAATTTGTCAGCACCTGCGTGCCTTCAATGGCCACATTAAACTCCCTGCTGCCGACGCCCGTAGTGGTGCCCCCGCGGCCTGCAATTCCCCACCAGAGTTCCGCAAATTTAAGGGTTACCTGATACTGTCCGTTTGGCAGGCCGTCAAAAGTATAGCCCATGGTCGCGTTCCATCTTTCATAATCATATAACGTGCCGTCCGCGGTTCCGCCTATTGTATCCGTAACCGTATTTACCGTCCCGGCTACAGTATAGCCCCAGCTGCCAGCTGAATAGGGCTGGTCCGCGAGCCAGATATTTCCAGAACCGTCGGTGTACTGCGGCCCGGCGCAGTCAACGCGCAGCGAGGTAAAGACCGGTGTGGATGTATATGTCGGAGTGATTGTATAGGTTGATGTTATTGTCGGTGTGTAGAAAGGCGTGTTTGTCTGTGTAAAAGTAACCGAATAATAAGGCGTATTCGTGCATGTCGGCGTTTTTGTCATTGTGCTGGTCGGTGACGGCGGCGTCCCTGTAATAGTGACCGTGGGCGTACAAAGTGTTGACGCGTCCAGCACTTCAATTGCCGAAAATACAGGATTATCTTTAACGGCTGTAGTAGTTATGTCTATTACCGTATTGGTTACGTTCACATCATAAGTGTAGTCAATTGCCGTAAATTCCGCCCCTGTTACTCCTACAATATCAAAATTTGAAAGCACCTGTGTTCCGTTTAAAAATACGTTGAATATCCTTGAACCCGATGTCGCGTAATATATCTCCGCAAATTTCAGGACAACCCTGTATGGCCCGTTCTTTGGAACAGTAAATTTATATTCCAGCGTCGGGCCGTAACTGCCGCTCTGGTAAAGCACGTCATCATTTGTGTTGGCTATGGCGCTGGTAACAATGGTTTCAGGTCCGCTGCTGTTTAAGTAACCCCAGCTGCCGGCAGCGAAGGCCTTGTCGGCGCTCCAGGTATTTCCCAGAGAATCAACAGCCGCGGGCCCGCCGCAATTTACCCTGAAAAGGGGCGAAGCGCATGGATTTTCCGTGGGGGCGGGCGTCGGAGACGGCGTGTTTGTCGAAGTTGGAAACGGTGTACAATTCCCCCCGGCGCAGGCCAGATCATACGCGCGCTTTGCACCCCATACAGTTGATGCCCTCATATAATAAAAAGCGCGGGGGCTTGTAAGCCCCGTCTGATAAGCTTCAGGGGTCCTGAACCAGAACTGTCCAAGGTTCCATACGGTGTTATAAAGGCTTTGTCCGATATCATTTGCCTGGGAATTCATGCCGTCCTGTATCATGCCGGATACGGCTCCCCATGAAGTTCCCACCCAGCACTCCTCTGTCTGGCTGGATGTGGTGTCAATGGCGCCGGCAGCCGTCATTACGTTCACCAGGCCGTGCGTTCCCGAATCAAATTTGCTGAAATTATTGTCGTGAAGCGTCTGCCAGGCGGACTGTGCATGGGCATTGCTTACAATTCCGCCAAGCCCCAGCGCCTCAGAATACCACTGGCCGCAGAGCTGGTCGCTCATTATTCTTGTGGGCGCTGAACTTCCCGTGTCAATCTTATAATATGATCCCGTCCACAACTCGGATTCAAAATTTGGCTGGGCCGTATTAAACCATGACTGGTATGTGGCCGCGGACGCCGCATCACCTTCGGCATCGGCTATCTGGACAGCGGCCTGGCAGGCAGCAAGAAAAAGGCTGCCGCAGTATGCAGTAGTCCCGGTGAGCCCCATATCGTCATAAGTCTGGTCAATACCGCTTGACTGCGGCAGGCCGTCAGTCCCGCATTCGCTGTAAACCTTATTCATGGCGGTTTTTACCGAAGTCCAGCAATAATCAAGAAATGTCTTGTCCGTGCTTCCGGTAAGCAGAAAATCGCGGTAAACCATCAGGACGAATTTGGAATTAAGGTCCTTCCATGTTGTAGAATCCCGGTAAGTATATGCGTTCCATTCCTGAAAAACATGCGCTGGATCGCCAAAATCATGGGCGCAGGTTCCAAGCGGGGCCGGCCTGTCTGTACGGGTTGTGTATATTGAATCAGAAAACTGCCTTATTACCTGTTTGTCAATATCGGGCCAGTTTAAAAACAGCCCCCACGAGCCGTAAAACCTTACGTCCGAAGTTCCGTAAAATTCATAAATATATGATTCAAGCTGGGAAAACATGTCCTCATTCGCGTTGTCCGCCTGGCCCGAAGCGGCGCCCGCCTCCCAGATTGTACCGCCCGTAAAATAAATATAAAGTTCGTTGAACAGCATTGTTTTTAACCAGTCAGGATAAAAAGCGTCGGAGAGTATCCCCGATTGCCATGTGTCTATCTGCGACTCGTATGATGTGTAATTTGCCAACGCGTCCTGCGCGATTGCCCAGGAATTTTCACCGGTCCTTGACCAGTAACGGGTGTATTCCCTGTACCACTTGCTCCCGGTTGAAGGCTGGGCAATGGGAATGTCCCACGAAAGAACTATCGGAATCTTTACCTCGGCGCCCGGGGCCAGGGTGATTTTAAAAGCGACACCGCCTATTGTATTGCTTCCAACAGTATCAGGCAGGGTTCCGTTTGTAGTAAAATCAGATTGGATTGTGGCAAGAGACGCGGCCGACATGTACGACACGGTTGCTGACGTTGAATCCGCGGCTACACAAAATTCTCCCTGGTTTGCGTTTGCCGGGTTTGCAATGCCGCTTGCCAGTACAATTCCGTTATATGTCCCGCTGGTGACATGTTGTACCGTGGCCCCTGAAAAATCCGTATTATCCCATGTCAACAATATAGCCGCGTCAACGCTTGAGGACGTTGGATTTGTCAGGTCCCACTCATATATTCCCACGGGATAACTCGTCCGGGTAAGATCTTTGGGAATGGCCGGTGTAAACTGAGTGACAACCGCTTTTACAGTAAACTTACTGCCGTAATAACTTACCCAGGCCTTTGGAAATAGCGAGTAATAAGTTGCCTGCCCCGACCCCAGAGTGGCTGCGTCCAGCTGCAGGGTTGCCGCGCTTGCACCGGATGGTTTTTGATACAAAAAAAACTTGCAGTTTGTATCATCATTAAATACCTCGTTATCAACCCCGTTGCCGCCTGATGATATCCCGGCGATGTTAAGCCTTGTCTTATAAAAATTCCCGTTAAAACGCCACGTAACGGTGCCGGCTCCAAGCCCGCCTATCGGCGCGCCGTCAAGATACCCTCCGCCGTTAATATCCCTGGACCATGCCTGTGATGGTATGGTGGTCGCCGCAAAAAGCGGGGCAACTATAAAACACATTGCCATTATGTAAAACACCAGTTTTTTTATTATTCCGCTCACAGCAATACATCCTTTTATGGATTTTAAATTTTGACAATAAAAAAAGCCAATAGTTGCGGCGTTTATCGTTTAAATATACCTTATTTTACAGGAGATTTATACTATTTTTTTAATATATAATGCCATAAAACTTCCCACGTCTGGGAAAAAACCTCTTTCCACGAATCCGAGTCTTTAATTATGTCTTTAATAATATCCCTGAACCCCATTACATAAACCATGCTTATCTTTTTGTTGTCTTTATAAGTCTCCCTGTAAAGGAGTCTTCCATCCCTTAAATAGATTGAAACCACGCCGTCAAGATTGCCTGCTTTGTAAGTGCCCTCTTCCTCAATTATGCCGTTTTCATTATATATCCTGTACCCGCCGTTCACCTTGCCATCGGCAGCCTGAGTTTCCATCTTTACCTTTCCGGATTCATAATAAGTAGTCACAGGCCCTGTGAGTTTGTCCTTTATATACGAGCCTTTTTCAAGTATTTTTCCTGATTCATAATATTTTGTATAGGGCCCTTCAGAGAGCCCGCCGCTTATCATATCGATTTCTTTCACCCTGGAGTTCTCATAATAAGTGTAATATTCGCCCTCTATCTTTCCGTGTATGTAAACCCCTTCTTCCATTATTTTCCCGGACGGATAGTATTTCTTATAATCCCCTTCTTCTTTCCCGTCCGTCATTATCCATTCTTCCTTTAACTCGCCTGTTTCATAATAGCCCTTTACCGGCCCCTGCGCCCTGCCGGATATATAATTGCCTTTTTCCTTTATTTTCCCTGATTCATAATAGTCTGTGTAAGGGCCGTCCGCTCCGCCGGCTTTCATAGAGCCGTCTTCCTTTACCGCGCCGGATTCATAAAAAAGTTTATATGGCCCCTCTTCCTTTCCATCTTTCATTTTCCATATTTCCTTCAATTTCCCGGAAGGATAAAATACCTTAACATCCCCCTCAAGCGCTCCGTTTTTGTAAGCCCCTTTCTCTTTCGGCTTCCCGTTCTCTCCATATTTCACGTATGGCCCTTCCTCTTTTTCATCTTTAACGGTTCTTTCGTCCTTTAACTTTCCGTTTTCATAATACTGCAGCACCCTGCCCGCTATTTTTCCGGCGGTACAGGCGCCGGTTTCTTCTATTTTTCCGGATTCATAAAAATCCCTGTAGGGCCCTTCAGTGCGGCCGTCCTTCATTAGCCCCTCTTCTTTTACCTTTCCAGATTCATAATAAAGTTTATACCCGCCGTTTTCCTTATTGCCGGCATAGTTCCATTCTTCCTTTACTTTGCCCGATTCGTAATATTTAACCACTTTTCCTTCAAGCCTGTCATTTACAAAGGTTCCCTGTTCGGTTATTTTTCCGTTTTTCGAGTACATTGTGTACGCTCCGTCAGACTTAGCGCCGGACATAGAGCCTTTTTCAGCCACGGTTCCATTTTCATAATAGTCCACGTACGACCCCCGGTGGGTCCCGGGATCAAGTTTCCAGCTGTCTTTAACTTTACCGCTCTGGTAATAACTATGCCCTTCACCCGACAGCGTTCCGGACTCCATCTTTCCCTTTTCCTTTATTTTCCCGGATTCGTAAAACTTTGTATATTCACCGTCGCCGCCGCCGTCCCTCATTGACCCTTTTTCTTTGACGGCCCCTGATTCATAAAATGTTTTATACGGCCCGTTTTCTTTGTCTCCCTTAAAATTCCATTCTTCCTTTATTTTACCGGACGGGTAATAGACATTTACAATCCCCTCAACCCTGCCGTTTATCGAAGAACCTTTTTCGGTGAGTTTTCCATTTTCATCATATTTGAAGTAAACGCCCTCCTCGATCCCGTCCTTCATTTTTGTCCTGAACCTGACCCCGCCGTTTTCATAATAGGTCCTGTATTCGCCGTTCTCTTTTCCTCCAACGGCTGTGCCGGATTCCTGCAATTTTCCGGATTCATAATAACTCTTCAGCGGGCCGCTGAGTTTCCCGTCCTTATAATATCCGTCGCTTTTTACCGCTCCGCTTTCATAAAAATTCCTGTAAACCCCGGTTAGTTTGTCAGCCGAATATGTCCCCTGTTCCTTTATCTTTCCCGATTCATAATAAACCTTATCGGCCCCGTCAAAAAGGCCGTTTTTGGCGTTCATCTCCTCTTTTAATTTACCCGATTCGTAAAATATTTTTACCGGCCCTTCCTGTTTATTGTCCGTGTCGGTTCCGGTTTCCTTAATTTTTCCTGATTCATAATAAACTGCATAAGGCCCCTGCGCCTTGCCCTTGATAAAATGCCATATCTGTTTTAATTTCCCGGATTCGTAATACAGCCTGCCCTCGCCTTCCGAAAGCCCCTTATTATAAGTCACAATTCTTTTTACTTTTCCGTTCTCAAAATAGGCGGTATCGTCCCCCTGGCACTTTGCGTTTTTATAGAAAAATTGTTCCTTTAGTTTTCCGGAGGGATAATAGCGCCTGGATGTGCCGTCAAGTTCGTCGTTTTTATAGGCCATTACGGCCTCAACCTTTGTGGTAAGGCCGGCGTAATACCATGTATAAACGCCGTCTTTTATATTATTGTTTGAGAAAAAGTAGACTGAATTGGTGGTAATGCCTTCTTCGTCGATTACGGTCATTGCAACCGTACCGTCAATTTTTGCGCCTTCTTTTACAGTCGCGCCGTCGTCAGGATAGCTCCAGATAGCGGCCTGTTTTCCGTCTATGTAAAAAAACCTTTTCCCGTCGCCCCTTTTGTCCCTGAAGCTTGTAACCGCGCCGAAAGCGGCCGCGGAATATAAAATTGCTATAAGTATAATAATACATTTTTTCAAGGCATAATCCTCATTTTCCCGAAGAATACCCGGATTTTTACCGGGGCTATTTTCAGGGACATAATAACACAGGAAGTTATTAATATGAAGAAGAAATCTATGGTATGTTTATGTTCTTATTTACAAAAAACGCCCCTACACGCACGGCCTGAAGAGCGTTGTTGTTTGAAGCAGTAAGTGAATAATAATAGAGCCCGTTGGCCAGTCTTTGCCTGGGCAGCCAGAGATAAACATTTGTTCCGGCCGCGACCGAGTCCTCTTCCATTTCCGCAATTTTTCTGTCACCGTAGGTATAAACCCTTATATAAAGTTTTTCGGCAAACCCCGCAATAGTGCACCTGAAAGTCACCTTATCCCCCATTGTCGGGTTGGGATAAGTATTGTAATCGGTTATGGCAACATACCGGGCAACAGCGGTAGGTGTAAGCGTTATTGTCGGCGTTATCGTATATGTAGGGCTTATGGTAAATGTCTGGGTAATGGTAGATGTCTGGGTTATGGTCGGGGTCTGCGTAATAGTCGGCGAAACCGTATAGGTATATGTAACCGTGGCGCTGGGAACACAAATAAGCCTTATATTATCAACCATCACTGTATAATTGGAATTAGAGTTGTCAACAAAATCAAATTCACCGATATTGGCCGGCACTGAAGCATATAATGAAGACAACGGTATTGTAATTGTCTGCCATGTATTTGTTGAATTCAATGTTATACGGTAAGCCGCCGCTCCCCTGTCAAGAGTGAACAAAAATGCCGATACGCTTCCTGAAACAGTTTTAAAATCAAAGGCTATGTAGTTGTTCTGTCCGATTGGAACCGTTTTTGACCAGGAATGTCCCTCCCAGTAAGCGGGCGAGGCGTATGACAGTTGCATTCCGTTCCCCGGATTTCCACCGGTTGTCTCTGTTATGGTCCCTATCGGTGTGCACTGAGGATTGACCCATGCATTTGAAACCGCTACACCATCCGCCAGTTTGGCCCCTGCAGTGTCGCCGTCATAAATCAGGTCCCACGGTATCTGCGTCGGCGTTATGGTAACCGTCGGGGTCTGGGTTGGCGAGCCTGCAAAAGGAGTGGGTGTGGCGGTGAAAGTTTCCGTACCGCAAAAATTTATGCTAGCAGGGCTGTTAATATTCGCCATTACATAATTCCCCGCCGTTGAAAGCACGGAAGTGCTGTATGTCCCCGTCCCGCATGTCCCGGAATTAAGCATTGACGAAGTTGCTCCGTCGTCGGCGAATGACCACGACGACCAGCTTATCTTTTCTCCTGTTGTGTTATAAGAAGTATTTGAACCGTTAAGTATGCCCAGGAAAGCCGTGGCGTTTGGGTAATTATCCCCGCCGTTTCCGGATGAATTTGAGGCCGCCCATTCAGTGACAATAATAGGCAGCGGGGACTGTGAGGTCGTATAAGGCGAAAGCATTGAAAGTGTATGAGTGCCGGCATAGAAATGAAAGGTATATAATAAATTCGGATAATTCAGCTGATTCTGGTAAACAACGGTTCCTAGCTGCGACCAGTTCGGCGTCCCTACTATTATAACAGCGTTTGGATCTATCCCCCTGATAAGCGGTATTATGGTATTCGCGTAAGTTGAGATTTTAGCCCATGTAACGGGCGTGCAATCCGTGGAATTGCCGCTTGGTTCGTTGCATATTTCGTACATTACATTGGTATAGCTTGCGTACCTTGTCGCCATCTGTGTCCAGAATGATTCCGCGTCCGTTATGTTAGTATTAGGATCTCCCTGTCCGTCACAGGTGCATACTGTAGGCACGGCAGTAGCATTGCATGTAGGACCGGTGCTTATGGTTAAAATATGCCAGTCTATAATAACGTACATTCCGCGCGCCGTGGCCATGTCAGCTATGGTGTTAATTTCTGTTATCGTATTTGACTCATTCGTGAGGTATCCGCCCTGATAAACATAAACAGCAATCCTTATAAAATCGGCATTCATAGTGTAAGCTATAAAATCCATTGCCGCGCTTGTATAGCAGTCGTAGTGCCACTGCAGCCCGTGCGTATCCACACCCCGGAGCTGCACCGGATTGCCGCATGAGTTTGTGAGCTGCAGCCCGTTTACATGAAGCCTCCCGTTAACTGATACAGGGGTCGCGTAAGAAAATACGGCCGATATCAATATTATCAAAAGCCCCGTTAAAAATTTCCCAATTTTTTTCACTTTGTCTCCTTGAAATAATATATATATATATATATGTATATTTGTTACTAATTATCCACGGCCAAAGCTATTTAAGTAATATAAATTCTTTTATGCGGCTTCTCTGCGTGGTGCCGTCAATAAGCGCAGCCTCTATTGAATAAAAATAAATACCATTGCTTAAATCCACCAGGTAACTTTTGTCTATCTTTCCTTCCTGCACTCCCGCAGGATAGCCGCCTAAATCAACCACCCTTATAAGCCTGTACGCCATTGTATAGACCCTGAAACTTACATCTGATGCCCCGGCTGTCAGGTTAAAGGCGACGTTTATATCCTGTGTCTGTGGATTGGCCGGGCAGGGCCATAATAATTCTTCGGCCACCGGCGTTTGCGTAGGCGTTGCGCCCGGTTCCTCTACTGTAACGGTAATTGTCGCCGATGGTTGCGTTGTAACTGTAAAAGTCGGGGTGAATATTATTGCAGTGGCCGTGGAAACCGCGGTCCGTGTATATGTGGCCGATGATGTCGGCGTAAAAGTTGAAGTATTTACGGGCGTTTTTGTATAGGTCACCGTCGGCAGCGCCGTGACTGTATCCGTAAACGTCGGGGTGAATGTCAGTGTTACTGTTACGCTCGGGGTAAAAGTTACGGTAGGCGGTGTCCCGGTACTTGAAACAGTTATGGTCGGCGAGGCCGAGCTGGTCTGTGTAACAGTTGCCGTATATGTTTTTGTTGCCGTAAAACTCTGGGTTGAAGTAAACGTAGGTGTCCCGAAAAATGTCGAGGTCGCGGTATATGAATATGTTTGTGTAAAAGTAGGCGTGCCTGTGGGTGTAAAAGTCGGAAGCGTTGTGTATGTATATGTCGGGGTAAATGTTATTGTAAATGTTGCGGTGTCCGTCCGGGTTCCGGTAACGGTAAAAGTCGGCGTCGCCGTGTATGTATATGTCGGCGTATTTGTCGGAGTCTGTGCCAGCCCAAGGAAAGCCGACATCGCGTAAATAATCGCACCCTGCCAGTTAATTGCCACTTCATTTGAAGAGTATGACCATACCGAATCGGCCCAGTAATCAGCTTCAGGCAGCCCGGAAGGCGTAAGTGTTAAAACCGGGTCCTGCTGATTGTTG
>Ga0181520_10008051_pt1 | contig 15174 bp, 14 predicted proteins | sample PEATcosm2014_Bin_29_FD_132451 | JGI IMG/M metagenome (GOLD analysis project Ga0181520, IMG submission 132451) | Peatland microbial communities from MTU Mesocosm Facility, Houghton, MI, USA - PEATcosm2014_Bin02_30_metaG | ecosystem: Environmental > Terrestrial > Soil > Wetlands > Peat | place...
CGATGAGCGTGTGGGTGATGCCGCGATGATGCTTGAAGCTCTCGATAGGGCCGTCGAAGGACCAGAGGAGGTCGATGTCGGGAGCCTCGGCGGCGAGGACTGTGGCGAGGGTGCAGTACGCAGTGGTGCGGTTGAGGCCGGCGCGGCCGATGCATGCGCCGGTGAGGAAGTGGGTGACGGGCTCCATAGGGGAATCGTATCGCGAGCAGGGGCGGGGGCGCGCATGGAAAATGGGCACGGGCCAGGCGCGGGAGATGAGGGAAAGGGAATCGTCGGTGTTGGGAAATCGTGGGGTTGGCAGGGGCTCTCCTATAATTCAGCGCAGGAGCGAAGCGATCGAGCGCATGAGCGAAGACATGAAGGGGCGAAACGAGGCGGCAGCACGAGTGGAGTGGCTGCGGGCAGAGCTGCGCCGGCATGAGCATTTGTACTACGTGTTGGATGCGCCGGCGATCTCCGACGCCGAGTACGACGCGCTGATCAACGAACTGAAGCGGATCGAGGCCAAATTCCCTGAACTGGTCACGGCGGATTCACCAACGCAGCGCGTTGGAGGGAAACCGGCCGAGGGGTTCGGGAAGGTGCGGCACTCAAGGCCGATGCTGAGCCTGGACAACGCATACAACGCGGAAGAGCTGGCAGCGTGGGACAAGCGTGTGCGGGAGCTGGCGGGGTCACTGCCCGTGGAGTATGTGGCCGAGCTGAAGCTCGATGGGCTGAGCGTGGCGCTTCATTTCGGCCCTGCGGATGGCGGAGGGGCGCGGCTGGAACGAGCGATTACACGCGGAGATGGGCAGACGGGCGAGGATGTGACCGGAAACATTCGGACCATTAAGAGCGTGCCGCTCACGGTGAGTGCGGAGGCGCTGAAGAAAGCGGGACTGCCGCAAGCATTTGAGGTGAGAGGCGAGGCGGTGATGCCGCTGGCCGCTTTTGCGCGGATGAACGAGGAGCGTGAGGCGGAGGGATTGGCTCCGGCGGTGAATCCGCGGAATGCCGCAGCGGGAACCCTGAGAACACTGGACGCGAAGATTGTGGCGCGCCGCCGGCTGGATTTGTATGCGTATTTTCTGCTGGTGGAGGGGGAGTACTGGCCGCAGGGGCAGTGGGCGACGCTGGAGACGCTGGCGGGGCTGGGATTTCGCGTGAACCGGAACCGCAAGCTGGTGAAGACGGTGGAGGAGATGACAGCGTTCATCGAGGACGCCGAGGCGCGCAGGGCGACGCTGGGGTATGAGATTGACGGCGTGGTGCTGAAGGTGGACTCGCAGGCGACGCAGCAACGGCTGGGGTATACAGGGCGTGCGCCGCGGTGGGGCATCGCCTACAAGTTCACGGCCCGCGCGGGAGTGACAAAGGTGAATTCGATTACGGTGCAGGTGGGGCGGACGGGCAAGCTGACGCCGGTAGCGGAACTGGCGCCGGTTTTCATTGGCGGGACGACTGTGAGCCGGGCGACGCTGCACAATGCCGACTTCATCGCCGGTCTGGGCCTGAAGATCGGCGACTGGGTGAAGGTGGAACGCGGCGGGGATGTGATTCCGAAGGTGGTGGAGGTGATTGAAGACCCCGAGCACCCTCGCGGAACGACGGAGTTTGTGTTTCCAAAGGAGTGCCCGGAGTGCGGGAGCGAGGTGGTGCGAGCCGAGGGCGAAGTGGACTGGCGGTGCGTGAATGCGAACTGCCCGGCCAAGCTGCGTGAAAGCCTGTTGCATTTCGGACGGCGGTCGGTGATGAACATTGAGGGGCTGGGCGATGCCGTGGTGGCGCAACTGCTGGATCGAGGGCTGGTGCAGGGGGTGGCGGACCTGTACAAGCTCACGGAGGAGCAGCTTGTCGTGTTGGATCGGTTTGCGGAGAAGTCCGCGCGGACACTGCTGGACGAGATTGACGGGTCGCGGAAGGCAGGGCTGGCGCGGGTGCTGATGGGGCTGGGAATCCGATTTGTGGGGGAGCGGACCGCAGAGCTGCTGGCACAGGAGTTCGGCAGCATGGACGCGCTGATGGCCGCAAGTGCCGAGGATCTGGAGCGCGTGGAAGAGGTGGGGCCGCGGATTTCGCAGGCGATTCTGGAGTTCTTTGGGCAGGAGGCGAACCAGGAGCTGGTTCAGGCGCTGAAGGCGGCGGGCGTGGAGATGACCGCGGAAAAGAAGCAGCGGGCGGATAAGCTGGCGGGCCTGACGTTTGTGCTGACCGGGACCCTGCCGACGCTGAGCCGGGAAGAGGCCAAGAAGCGAATTGAGGATGCCGGCGGGAAGACGGCGGGTTCAGTGAGCAAGAAGACCAGCTTCGTAGTGGCGGGCGAAGAAGCCGGATCGAAGCTCGATAAGGCGCAGGCGCTGGAGGTCCCGGTGATTGACGAAGCAGGACTGTTGGCGATGCTGGAGGGCGGGGCGGGCCCGGCAACGGCAAGCTAGCAGGAGCGGAGCGGCGGCCTTAGGAACCGGCGCGGCGGCGGATGGTGAGGTCCGCATTCCCGTTGCGCAGTTCGCGATTGCGCTCGCGGTTCCAGGCCTCCGCGCGCCACTGGCGCGACGAGAAGCGCGGCGCGGAGTCCGCAGCCGCAGCGGGGCCCCCAAGCGGATCCGGACGCGGGCCGGGAAGCGGACCTGGATACGGGGCTGGATGCGGGCTGGGCAGCGAGGACTCCGGCGAAGCCTGCGGACGGCCAGGCGAGGGGACAAGCTCGGGGTGGGCGCGAAACGGCAGGGGCCGCGGAGTGGCGGAAGCGGCAGGCGATACGGGCTTGATGAGGCGCGCGGACGACTCGCCATCTTCATGGATGGGGCCGGCGGCTACGTAGCCGTCGGAGTCAACGTCCCGTCCGGGGTTGCGGTCTGGAACGCGTGCCGGCCGGAAATCATTGGAGCGGTCTAACGCCCGGCCGTCCGTGCGATCGGCAACGCGCTCGGGGAGGTCGAGCTCGTCAGCAACAGCCTGAGGGCGGCCCGAGATGGCCTTGGCCATGAACTCATCGACGAGTTTGTGGAGGCAGGTTTGACCGCAGAGGTGCTTGGAGCCGGGACGCAGGCGATTGCGCGAGCTCCAGCCGGCGACCCGCAGCTCTCCCCCCTGGTCATAGGCTACGAACCAGTGGTTGGTTTGTCGTTTTTCACTGCCGCAAATGTCGCACGATATTGCCTGCCGGATCACCGATTTCCCCCAGTCCGCACAGTCCTTCCCGCGGTGTGGAGCGATCCGAGAGCTTTGTTTCTGCGATGCAACATTGGATTAAACCGAACCGGGCAGCGCAGATGGGAGAACTCTCGGAGCACCTTCTCTTCATTTCATCGCGGAATGGCGGGAATCGATGAGAAATGAGGCGAGAGAATCCAGTGTTGGATCAATTTGGCCGGGACCGAAGGAAGAATGTGCCAAAAGGGGACAATGAAGATCGCGCCAGCAACGAAGGAGTTAAGGAGTGAAACAGTGAAGAAGTGAAAAAGAAAATATGGAGGCGCAATATCGGTTTGGCCGGGACCCAGTCGCAGCCGCCGCTATTGCCGCGGGGCGAAGTAGCCCTTCTTGGCACGCACGGCGTAGCGGCGATCGTTGCAAAAGAGGTAGATGGTGCGGAACGAGCCGTCCGTTTTGAAGTCGGCGGGGGTGTAGTTGAGAGCGTACTGGCTTCGAAGTTCCTCTTCGATCTGCTTGAAGCTCTGGGACATCTCTTCGACGCTGGGTGGGAAGAAAACGGCGCCGCCGGTGGCTTCGGAGAGATCCTGGAGGGCCTTGTCGCCTTTGCCGCGGCTGGGGGTCCAGTTGGTGCTGATGGCGAAGATGATGGTTTCGGCGCGCTCGCACTCTTTGATGGCCTCGTCGGGGTGGACGCGCGACTGGTTGTCGTCCCCGTCGGAGAGTAGAACGATGGCTTTGCGGACGGGTTCGCGATCGCGTGAGGAGTCGAGCAGCTTGTCGCGGCAGGCGGTGTAGACGGCGTCGTAAAGCGCGGTGCCGCCGCCGGGGCGCAGTCGATTGATGCCGTTCTCAAGGCCGTCGATGTTGTTGGTCCAGTCCTGGGTGACGGTAGGGGTCACGTCGAAGCCCATGACGAAGGCGCGATCGCTCTTGGCCTTGAGGATCTCGAGGAGGAATTCGATGGCGGACTGCTGCTCGAACTGGAAGCGCGAACGGATAGAGGTGCTGGCGTCGATGACGATGCCGACCCGCAAGGGCAGATTGATCTGCTGGCGGAAGTAGTTGATTTTGGCCGGCGCTTTCTGGTCGTCGAGCAGGGCAAAGTCGCTCTGCTGCAGATTGGAGATGTAGTGGCCGTGCTTGTCGGTCACGGTGAAGATGAGATTGACCTCGTTGGCGCCGATATGAAGGACGGTTGGAGCGCTTTGATCGCCCTGCTGATCAGCCTGCGAGGCGGGGGCGTGCGCGGCGGGCGTCTGCGCGGCCTGCGGTGTGGACGCGGCGGGCTGCTGACCATGCAAGGCGGAAACGGCGAAGAGGCCGAGGGACACAAGAACGGGAACGCTTCGGTTCATATCTTTCTCATTCTATCAATCGCCCGTGCGCGTTTGCGCTTCCAACGCTTTTCGAATTGCCTCCGCATCGGCAATATCTTGCGGCCTCCCCGCAGCAATTTTGGCCGCGATCAGATCAGGCGCGGAGATGAAATACGCCTTAAGGCCGGTCTTCGGGTCGATTGCGCCCTCAACTCGTCTATGCCAGGCTGCCTCAAAGTCGACGCCGGGAATACTTGGAAGAATGTCAAACCCGTGTGGATCGTGTCCAAAACGAAAAAAGGTGCCAGGCTCGGCAAAGTCTTCCGGTCGAATCCCTTGAAGCTGTGCGCCGAATGTGGCGAGCGCAGCAAAAGTCGCTTGCGCGTTTGCAGAGTCTGCTTTTATGAAGATGTCAATGTCCTTCGTAAAGCGAGGCTGCGAGTGGTAAATCACCGCATACCCACCAACGATGAGGTATCTAACGCCATGGGCATGAAAGGCGGACAAAAGGTCTTTGTAGTCTTGGTACATCTGGCTCGATCTCCCAACCCTTAAGCTCGTAGGCGGCTTGGATCATCTCCTCGACTGCGTCCATTCGCTCATGCACGGGTCTGCCTTGCCAGTACCGATACTCGTCGGCCTTCATCTCCCCGAAGCTCATGTACTTGCGTAGGACCGCATCCATAGCTCAATTGTAGCGCTCGAGTGCGTGCATGTAACGTTCCTATTCGAGCACCGATCAATGCGGCGCATCATCGCCTGGGGACGTTGTTGCGGGCCGGCCCTGCCTTGGGTGCCCCTGCATCTTTGCGCTGCTTAGCCCCTGCTTCTACCTGCACCTCGGCTGCGGCTTCAGCCTCAGCAGGGGAGACAGATCGATCGGGGGCTCCTGTACGCCTTTCCGGCGGCAATGAAGGGCCGGGTGATTCAAGGCGGGCGAGATACGACTCGAGTTCCGGCGGGAGAGGCGCTTCGAGGGTGATGAGCTTATGCGTGCGGGGATGGGGAAACTCGAGATGGGCTGCATGGAGGAAGTTGCGGCCGAGCAGGAGGCGCTCCGGTGCGAGCTTACGGCGAGCGGCGCGGGAAGAGGCGGATTGAGCGGCGACCTGATCCGTGAGCTGGCCAGCGCCGCCGTAAAGCGTGTCTCCCACGACAGGGTGGCCGATCGACGCCATGTGCACGCGAATCTGGTGAGTGCGGCCGGTCTCGATGCGGACGCGGACGAGAGTGAAGCGGCCAAAGCGGGTGTTGAGGCGGCGGACGATCTCCCAGTGGCTGACAGCGGAGCGCGCGTTGTCCACGGGCTTGGTGGTCATGCGCGTGCGATGAAGGGGGTCGCGTGCGATAGCGGAGTTGATGGTTCCCTTTTCGCGCGGGAGGTCGTCCTGCACAAGCGCAATGTAGGTTTTGCGCACCTCGCGCGAGGCGAACATTGCCCCGAGCGCCGCGTGGGCGCGATCGTTCTTGGCGACGATGATGAGGCCGCTGGTGTCCTTGTCGAGACGGTGAACGATTCCGGGCCGCAGGTCGCCGCCTGTCGCGGAGAGCTTGCTGAAGCGATGGAGCAGCGCGTTGACGAGGGTACCCTGGCTGCGCGCGTCCGCTGTTTGGCCGGAGCCGGCGTGGACCATCATGCCGGCAGGCTTGTTGATGACAGCCAGGTCGGCGTCTTCATAGAGAACGTCGAGAGGAATGTCTTCGGGAATGGCTTTGAGGGGCGCGGGATGAGGCTCGCCGCTGATGCGGATGGATTCGCCGCCACGAAGTTTGAACGACGCCTTCTCTGCACGGCCGTTGACGAGGACGCCGCCCTGATCGATGAGAAGCTGGATGCGCGACCGGCTGACGGCGGGGGCGGGTTCGCCGGGTTGCGGAAGAGCGAAATGAGCAGAGAGGTGCTCAACCAGGAACTTGTCGAGGCGCTGGCCCGCGGCTGCGGCCGGGACGACGAACTCCTTGTTCAGCTCCGGGGGCTGCTCAGCCATGCGCGGCCTCGATGGATTGCTTTGCCGTTTTGCGCTCAAGGAGGATTGCCGCGCCGATGAGCACGAAGACGATGGCGGCGAGCTGCGGGCCATCGAGCGCGCCGTCAAGAAAGATGCCGCGGCCCTCCTGGTCGCGCCAAAGCTCGGTGAGAAAGATGGAAAAGCCTGCGCCGAGAAGGAAGATGCCGGCGACGTCGCCTGCGCGGCGGCGCACCGGGAGAACAAGAAGCAGAAGGAGCGCGAGCGTCAAATAAGCAAGCGCAGCATAGGCCTGGACAGGATGAAGAGGAACGCCGAGCGGGGCGCCGCTCCAGCGCGCGGCGAAGATGTCGGTGTAGGTGACGGCCCAGCGGACTGAGGCCTCGGTGCCGTAGCCGGACCCCGCCAGGAGCGCACCGACCTGCTCAAAGGCGAGTCCGAGAGCAAGTGGAGCGGCGAGCGCGTCTGCCGTGGCAGCGAGGGGCATGTGCCTGATGCGCCCGTACACAAAGGCGGCGACAAGCGCGGCAAGCACGCCGGCCGAGGCGAGCAGCGGATGGTGAATCATGGAGAGAGCGAGCAGCCAGCGCGGATGACGGCCGAGATCGCGCCAGTTGAAGAGTACGAGCAACAGACGCTGAACAAGAAGCGCGGCGAAAAGAGAAAGTATCGAGAGGCTCCAGACGTGTGCGGCATTGACGCGAGCGATGCGCGCAGTGCTTTGAGCTAGAAAGAGCGCAGCCAAAACCCCGAGCGCAGCGCATGCGCCGTAGGAGGGTACGAGCAAAGCTCCAATTTGAAAGAGGACAGGATGCACGTGAGCAAGCATAGTGCATCACGGCATGCGAAAGGTAGAAGCCGACCCACTGGGCCGTGAGCAATGCGCAGGTGAACCCGTCCTAAGACGGTGGAGCTCTCCGCGGTTCGTTAGGCATTCCGGACTGGCGGACACGGCACACGGAACCGATTGTCGAGTCGAGCCCCTGTTCATTGAATGTTGGTTCAACCTGCGTTGACCACCCACCTGCTTTGCAGGCCGGTTTCTATTGCGGATAGTATGGGTCGGCGCTATTAATTGCAAGTCTTGTGCGAGTAGGGCGGGATATGTTACTTTGACGCGCTCAATATTCCGGGAAGTGGGCGAACCAGATAAGAACAGGCAAGCACGTTGGTGGGTCTTTGCCCTTGCGCACTCCGCAGGAATGTAGTACTCGCACCGTTACAAACTGAGCGATCGAAGTCCCAGGACTGTGCAGGCGTTGTACCCGAGTCTCTGATTCAATGGGTTGGCGCAGACGTGTGCGTGGAGGCTTCCGCCGCTCGCGCAACCAGCTCTCTGAGCTTGCCCTCGACTTCCTCATTGCTTAGATGCTCGCCATTGATATCCTCGCTCCCTAAATACTGATATGCCAAACCGCCATTCGCATCGATGATGATTGTGTATGGAATGCCCCGGACCGCAAACAGCGTGGCAAGGGCGCCATCGAATCTGCCATCGCGATACTGCGGCCAGGTCATATGGTTTCTCGCCGTGTACGCCTTCCACCCGGCTTCATCCGGATCGAGGCTGATGCTGAGCATCACGAATGGCTGGCGCGCGAATTCCTGGGCAATCTTCTGAAGGTGCGGCAGGGCTCTGCGGCAAGGCGGGCACCATGTGGCCCAAAAGTCGATGAGCACCACCTTCCCCGTCAGGCTCTCCAGAGTGATGGTCTTACCGTCCAGCGTGGTGACACGGAAATTCGGCGCAAGGCGCGAGCGAGCCAGATCGGGCCGCTCGATGAGCCGCTGAACGCGCGCGTAGTTCAGATCGCTCGGTCCGGCGAGTTTGAGATACAACTGGAAACGCGCAATTGCCTGGTCATCGTGCTTGAGATACGCCAGTGCCGTTCCGTCCTCGTAGATGCAGTCGAGATAATTGGGCCTGAGCTGCAGGGCTGCTTGAAACGCGGCATCCGCCTGCTCAAACTGGCTATCGCCATCGACCAGAATGCCCAGAGAGAGGGTGGCTTTGCCGAGCATGAACTCCGCCTGCGCCTTCATGGCCGGCAGCGTCACATTGTTCAGCATCGCCGTTGCCTGGTCCTGCGCCATATTGAACTCCGCCGCTTGCATGGCTGCGTCCCAACCCTCGAGCTCGCACATGAAGCAGTGGCCGCCGTCCAGCCGATCGGCTTTGCGAAACCCATCCAGCGCCGAGGCCGCACGGCCTTTCTCTAGAAGCTTCAACGCGTCGTCGAAGCTCTTCTTCGCATTAGAATCCGTGGGGCTGTAGTTGAGCGCAGCGGAACCGGCCGGCGAGGGTGGCGCCGGACTCTGCGCGTCGGAGAGCGCGACGTTGGAAAGCAGGACGCAAAAACAGGCAAACCAACTCGTGGTCCGTCGCATGCAATCACCAAAACTGCGCCCGACTCTATCTCCGGAGAACGAAACACGAAGCAGGCTAGGGCTGTGCAGCCGGCGGGCCGGAGTCTCTGGTCTGGAGCGTAGGAGTAGACGCGTGCGTGGGCGCCTCGGCTGCGCGCGCAACCAGCTTTTTGAGCTTGCCCTCGATGTCCGCATCGCCCACGTGCTGGTCTTCAAGCACTCCATCCGCATCGATGCTGAAGGTGGCGGGAATGGCATTGACGCCGAACTTGGTGGCGACTCTGCCGTTGAAGCCGCCATCGCGGACCTGCAGCCAGGTCATGCCGTTCTTTTCGACGAAGTCCTTCCACTTGGCGTCGTCCGAATCAAGGCTGATGCTGAGCACCACCAGCGGCTGTCCGTCGAATTTCTGGGCAATCTTCTTTATGTGCGGCAGAGCCTCCCGGCATGGACCGCACCAGGTGGCCCAGAAATCGATCAGCACGACCTTGCCCGCCAGGCTGTCCATCGATATCTCGCGGCCATCCAGGGTCGTGGCCGTGAACGGCGGCGCCATGGTCGCCCGCGCCAGCTCGATGCGATCGATGAAGCGCTCGGCACGCTCATGAAACGAGGGGTTGTTGCGGTCCTGATCGAGGAATGCGCTGAACTGTGCTCGCGCGGCGTCATCCTGGTTGAGATGAGCGAGAGTGACGCCCCAGTGAAAACGAGCGCGGCTGAGTTTTGGATCGAGATCGAGGCAGGTCTTGAATTCAGAGCTACTCTCATTGAACAACGGCTGTTTCTTGTCCATGACGCCCTCAGTTTGCAGCGCCATGGCGAGGAGAAAATGTGCTTGCGCCTTTTCTTTATCGCTCTGCGCCGTTGGGACGATGTCGCGCGCGATGTCAACCGTATCCTTGTACGCATCAAGCTTGATAGCCAGGCTGTAAGCGCGGCGCAGACATTCCCAGCAGTGGCCACCATCCTGCTTGTTGGCCTTACGAAACTCCTCGAGCGCTTCGTGGTAGGCACGTAGCTTCTCCCAGGCGATTGCATCCGCAAACGTCTTGCGCGCTTTGGGGTCAGTGGGTTCGGCATTCTTGGGTGCGTTGGCGGCCGCGACTGAACCCGGCGCTTGTCCCTGTTGGGGCGCTGCCGGAGCCTCTTGTTTTGGAGAATCGGGCTTGACGATGTCGACCACACCGGAGGCTGACTGCGAGAGCGCAGGAAGCGGAAGAGCGCACATCGCTGCAAGCAGCGCCAGGAGCAGAGAACTCCGATTGAATCGTTGACGAGGGTACATGTCGATCATGGATGATTCTCCAGTTGCGCCTGGTGGCGCAGAGAAGCCGGCAACAGGAGCCGAATGCAGAAGCGTGGAACTACGAGCCAGTTTTGCGCTCGTCTTCCAGGACTTCATCGAGCAGGCCGCGAAGAGTGACGGCGCGGGCGTGGCCAAAACGCGAGTCGGGGCGCTGTTCCGCCGCTGGATTGGCGCGAGCAGGATCGGAGCGCTCAAGCTGAGAGAGTTCGTCGGCGAGGTTGAGCGCGGCGAGGACGGCAACGCGAAGCGAGTCCGCAGTGCGGCCCTGAGCAGCGACGGCGCGCATTTTAGCGTCGACGCGCGCCGCGAGAGCGCGGATGTGGTCCTCATCCTGACCGGAGAGGTGATAGACCTGGTCGTAGACCTCGACTGTGACGTAGCTGAGCGGTGCGCCGTTTTCGTCGGTCATGATCCTCCTCTAGAGTTCGAGTGCATCGAGCTGAGAAAGCAAACGCTCGACCCGCTCGCGGACTTCATTGCGTTCAGCGCGCAGGGCGGCCAGCTCTTTGCTCAAATCATCGGCGGCGGCCATCTGCTCGCGCCGCTCGGAGTCGGCATGCTCCACGCGGGCCTCAGCGCTGGCCGCGCGGGCTTCGGCTTCGGCGCGAAGCTGGCGCTCGCGGCGCACCAGTTCGACCGCGCGCACGATGCGCTCCTCGAGCGCCGTGAAATCGTGCGCACTGAGCGAGACCGTTGAAGATGCCGAGGATTGGTCAGGCTCAGGCGCCGACGCGGGCGGCTGTTGCTGTTCGTCACTTTCCCAGGAGAATTCGGACATGGTGCAACCTCCGCCCGACGGCTTTCGTGCAAGTATATCGCCGAATGCGGCGGGGGATACAGTCAGGTGCGGAGGCGCGCACCGGCCTCGCCAACGGCTGCAACCACGCGGGCCTGGAAGTCTTGCAGCTCTTCATCGCGCAGCGTCCGGTCGGGAGCCTGGAAGGTTGTGCCGAGCAGGAGCGAGTAGTCGTTCGCGCCGAGACGCGCATCGCGGAAGACTTCGCAAACGCGCCAGTCGACGAGTTCGGGGATTTCCAGGGCGGCGAGCGCCTGATCGATCTTTTCCCAAGTGACGCTCTGGTCGAGGACAAGCGAAAAATCACGGCGCACGGGTTGAAAGCGGGAGATGTCTCGGGCCACCGTCTTGCGCAGCGGATGCTGGTAGAGGCGATCGAGATAGAGCTCGCCGACAAAGACTGTTTCCTTGAGCTTGCGCGCGGCGGCTTCGCGAGGATGGAGTTGACCGAACCAGCCCAGCGTGGAGCCGTCGACAACAACACGCGCGGAGCGGTAGGGATGGAGCCACGGCGGCATCAGGCCGGCGTCCAGCTCGAAGCGATCGAAATAAACACTGCGCGACTGGAAGCGCGCGAGGAGTTGCTCGACGGCGCCCTTGAGATCGTGGAAATCGATGGAGCGTGCCGGATGGAGCGAGCTCTGCTCGGGGAGCGAGCCGGCGGCGCCGAAGGCAAGGGCAGGACGCTCTTCGACCTTTTCGGTGGTCCCGGAGAAGACGGTGCCGAGCTCGAAGAGGTGAACATCGTCGACGTCGCGATGGAGGTTTCCGGAGACCATGGCGAGCATGCCGGGAAGCAGCGATGGACGCAGAACACCGGCCTCTTCACTGAGTGGGTTGCCAAGGGGGACAACAAGGCCGGGCTGCGGCGCAGTCAGCGCGGCCTCGGCGGCGGAGCAGAAGGTGCTGCCGATGGCCTCATGAAAACCGGCGGCGAGGAGCGTGGTGCGAACAGCGGATTCGCTGGCGGCCCAGGGCACAGAGCGAACGCCATCGCCAAAGGCAGGCAGCGTGTTGGCAAAGCCGTTGTAGCCGTAGACGCGGGCCACTTCTTCAATCAAGTCGATCTCGCGCTCGAGATCGAGACGCCAACTGGGCAGCGTCACGCGCCAAGATTCCGTCGACGTTGCGGCAAGCTGGCACCCCAGGGCGGTGAGAACATTTTCAACTGTGGCCGCACTGATGCCCGCAGGGTCGATGGTCTGGCCGAGGATGCGATGGACCTGAGAGAGCGCGAGCGTGACGGGCTCACGCCTGGCGGTGCGGGATTCGAAGGCAGGGACACTCACGTCTACCAGATCGCCTTCGATGTGGCCACCGCTGGCGAGGAGAATCTTAGCGACCAGGGCGGAGGCAACGGGGCCGCCATGAAAGTCTGCGCCGCGCTCGAAGCGATGGCTGGCGTCGGTGTGGAGGCCGTGGCGGCGCGCGGTGCGGCGCACGGCCATGGGCTCAAACCAGGCGGCTTCGATGAGAACGTTCTTTGTCTCGGCAGTGATCATCGTGTCCCAGCCGCCCATAACGCCGGCCAGGCCGACCGGCTTGGCGTGGTCGGCAACGACGAGGTCCTCGGGATCTAGTACGCGCTCGACGCTGTCGAGGGTCTTGAGCCGCTCGCCCTTGCGCGCACGGCGGACGACGATGCCGCCCTCGAGCTTGTCGAGGTCGAAGACGTGTGTGGGCTGTCCCATGGCAAGCCACGCGAAGTTGGTGGCGTCGACGGCGTTGGAAATCCTCTTCTGCTCGAGGAGCTCAAAATATGTTGCAACTTCTGCCCCCGGAAACCAGTCCTGGGACTCACAGATCGTGATCCCACGCAAGACGCGAGCCGTGAATCGACCGCAACCATCTTCGGCCTCAATCTTCACAGGGAACGGCTTGGCGGTGGGTATGGGAGAAGGAAGCGGGAAGCTGAGCGATTTCAGTTCTACGCCATAAATGGCGGCTGCTTCGCGGGCAACCCCATGGTGGTTCATGGCATCTACGCGATTGGTGGTGATGTCCATCTCGTAAACCGAGTTGTACTGCGGCGGCTGGGCCCCTGCAACAGTATCCAAGAAAATCTTCCCTTCAACCGCGATGCCGCGCAGAGTTAGGTCTTCGGCTAGCAGGACATCGTCGACGGGGAGAGCTGGCAAATATGAGCGTAACCATTTGGTAAGGATCTTCATTTTGGTACCTTTTAGCGAGTTAGCCTACGCTTCGCTGAGCTGCAAGTTAGCAAGTTAGCCGCGGCTCATTTGATTCACCCGGTTTGCAAAACCGCAATCAATCCATTGATGAGCTTCGCCACCTCAGTTGCGAGTTCGAGTACCTGATTCGTAGCCTGCTGAGGGAAAAAGCCCAACCCCGTCGCCAAATCAACTTGCTTATCAAGCTCGTAAAGCGAGCCACGAGCCGTACCCAGCGACTTCCTCAATTCGGCGTCCGAGAGTCGTCCATGTCCGTCCCCGATGTGACTGGCAACATTCACAGCTGACCGCCGCAGTTGCATTCTGAGCCCAAATGTCTCCGATTTTGGAAACTCCTCCGTTTGCGAGTAAATCAAGCGTGCAAGCTCCATGGCTTTTTGCCAGACAATCAGGTCGCGATAATGTCGTGTCCTCGCCAAAGCCCCGTCTACCTCTCGCCCGCTAACCTGCTAACTCGCAACCCGCGCGCAGCGCGGCTAGCCCGCTAAACAAATTGACTAAGAAACCGCATATCTCCTGCAAAGAGGCTGCCGATCTCGCTGATTCCGTACTTCATCATGGCGATGCGTTCCACGCCCATGCCGAAGGCGAAGCCCGAGATCTTTTTCGGATCGTAGGCGGACTGCTTTTCCGCAGCAAAGGCGAAGACAGTGGGATCGACCATACCGCAGCCCAGCAGCTCGATCCAGCCGGAGTGCTTGCACTTGCGGCAGCCCTTGCCGCCGCAGAAGATGCAGCTGATCTGCACGTCGGCCGAGGGCTCAGTGAATGGAAAGAACGACGGAAAGAAGCGCGTTTTGACCGAAGAACCGAAGAGCGCCTTCATGGCGTGGTCGAGCGTGCCCTTGAGATCGCTGAAGGTGATGTTGCGGTCGACGCAGAGCCCCTCGACTTGATGGAAGATCGGCGAGTGGGTCGCGTCCTGCGCGTCGTTGCGATGCACCTTGCCGGGGATGACGATGCGCACGGGCGGCGGCTGCGATTCCATCGTGCGCATTTGAACCGGGGAGGTGTGCGTGCGCAGCAGCAGACGATCGCGCAGTGGGCGGCGCTCCTGATTTGCGATGACCAGCGTATCCTGCGTGTCGCGCGCGGGATGGCCGGGCGGGAAGTTCATCGACTCGAAGTTGTAGAAGTCGGTTTCGACCTCGGGGCCGACGCCGACCGAGTAGCCGAGCGCGGCAAAGACGCTGGTGATCTCGTTGAGGGTTTTGGTGATGGGGTGCTCGGCGCCGGTAAGACGTCGGGTTCCGGGCAGAGTGATGTCGATAGCCTCGGCGGCGAGGGCGGCATCCGTCGGGCCGCCGGAAGAAGCCTGGTCGAGCAGACTTTCCACCACGACCTTGAGTGCATTGAAGCGCAGACCAAGGGCCTTTTTGGCATGGCTCGGCGCGGACTTGAGCCAGCGACTGGAGACATCGTTGAGGCGGCCCTGCTTGCGACCCAGCCATTGCAGGCGAAAGGCCTCGACGTCGGCTTCGGTCGGGAGGGAGGCAGCGTCGGCGCGGGCATGGGCCTCAAGCGCCGCAAAGGCCTTGTCCAGCGAATCGTCATCGAATGCTGAAAGGTTGGGGATTTCGTCGGTCATGGCGCGTAATGGTCAGGATAAACCATTGGCATTGCATGCAGCAGACACACACTCCGATCGATACGCCGCGCGGACGGATCAAGAGCTATTCGTGATGCAAATGCGAATGGTTTCTGCTTCGGAAGCTCAGGCCGGAACGGCCATGCGCATGACCTGCGTGACCGGCTCGGGGATGGGTAATCGGTCTTCGCGCATTCCTTCGATATGAAGCTCTATCCCCTCGCGAAGCAGTTTCTCCGTCTCCTCGAAGGTCGCTGCGGCTACGCCCAAGCCCGGCAGGTCGGGAGCGTAGGCACTCCAGCCATTCGATGTCTTCTCGAATACTGCCGCGTATTCCTTCATTTCAGTCCCGCCTGTTGGAGTGGGCTCTTGCGCGTCCATGCCTTAGGATAATCCCCATGAAGAAAGTCTTCCTTCCCATTGTCCTGGCTTTTGGCACATTCCCCGCTTTCGGCCAAAGCGCTTCTGCCGTCTATCCGCAACAGGAAGGGTTCGTCGATGCGC
>Ga0181520_10008053_pt1 | contig 15169 bp, 16 predicted proteins | sample PEATcosm2014_Bin_29_FD_132451 | JGI IMG/M metagenome (GOLD analysis project Ga0181520, IMG submission 132451) | Peatland microbial communities from MTU Mesocosm Facility, Houghton, MI, USA - PEATcosm2014_Bin02_30_metaG | ecosystem: Environmental > Terrestrial > Soil > Wetlands > Peat | place...
GACGGTCCGACGCCGACCTCGAGGGTCCGTGATGACCGCGCTGTCGACATCGAAGATCATCGTCGGTCGGGCCTGGAGGTCATAGGCGGGCCAACCCGGATGTCCGGTGGTCGCGAAATCCGCCCAGGCCTTGTGCATCGCCGCCGCCAGCGCGCCGGGCGCGACGGGACCGAGAACTCGTTCGAACCCCTCGGCGTCGAGCGTGTCGAAGACAAACGGGATCTCGAGGCCGTGGCAGGCGCCGAGCCGGCCCTCGTACATCGGCGACTTCCACGCGAACTCGTACAGGTACGAGGCACCCCGGTGGGCTTCGGCCAACCGGATGGCGGGAAGCCAGAAAAAACAGTCGGTGAGCACCTCGGCCAGCGTCTCGCCGGGGTTGTCAGCGTAGTTGGACGCGGCCAGGCCCGCGGCGTCGAGCCCGAGGGCGCCGGCCACGGTCGCCAAGGTGGCGTCGGTCGTGGCGTCCATGGCCCCCGTCGGCACCAGGAAGAGCCGGTGTTCGTCCGTGTTGGTCCCGACAAGCAGATCGACGTCGGCGCCGGCTCCGTCGGCCACCGCGTCGACGGGCCGGGCCGAGAGCAGTTCGCCGTCGACGACCGGCGCGAATGCCATCTCGATGACGGTGGCCTCCCGCCACCGCCCCGGGTCGGGACTTGCGACGATATCGTCCGAAAGCCGCCGCTGTGCCGCCACCAGCCGGTCGACAGGGACGCCGACAAACCCTTCCCGGGTGGCCGCCACCCCCAGGCGGTCGGCCAGCTCCGCGGTCACCAGGCGCGCCGTGTCGGGGGACAGCACGTGGTGGCCCGCCCCACTCTGCGGGATGGCCCGCCGGAACAACCCGGCGGCCCTCGACATGGCCAGCAGCGTCGTGACGCTCATCCCGCCCGCCGACTCGCCGAAGATCGTGACGTTGCCCGGATCGCCCCCGAAGGCGGCGATGTTGTCCTGTACCCACTCCAGGGCTGCGATCTGGTCCAGGAGCCCTCGATTGGGGGTGGCGTCCTCCAGGAACAGAAAACCGTCGCAGCCCAACCGGTAGTTGATCGTGACGCACACCACGCCGTCCCGGGCGAAGCGGTGCCCAGCGTACCGAGGCAAGGCGCCCGACCCGTTGACAAATGAGCCGCCGTGAATCCAGACCATGACCGGCAGGCCGGCTCGGCCGGGATCAGGCGTCCAGACGTTGAGGTTGAGGCAGTCGTCGCCGGGGATCGCCGGTTCGGGGAGAAGCTCGTCGAACGGCCGCGGGAGCGGCGGCTTGGGGGCGGTCGGGCCATAGGCGAGGGCGTCGCGCACACCGTCCCATGCCAAGGGGCGAGCCGGGGGCTGCAGACGGTGGGGCCCAAACGGCGGGGCCGCATATGGGATCCCTCGGAAGGCGGCGATGCCACCCGCCCCCTCGCCGAGGACCTGCCCGTACTCCGTCTTGACCACGCTTTCCATGATGCTCGCCTCCTCTGGTCGCGTCCCCGGCCATGATTGCACGATCCGCTGACCGCCAGACCCTCGCGCCCGCGAGGAACCATCAACCCACCCCAAAGAGGGCAAACGTTGGCGGTCAGGGCACTAGCTAGTTTGAAGTTACATCCCTGGTTTAGGCACTGTCTCCATGGTGGCTGAACGCGGCGTCGAAGGACGCCTCCGGCTTGGGCCACAACCAGGACCGGACTCGCTGGACGGCTTCGCGTGCCCCGCGCCGGCGGTCCATACCGGCGTCCTCCCATTCGACCGAGATGGGCCCCTGGTAGCCAATACTGTTCAGAGCCCGGAACGCGTCCTCCCAGGGGCAGTCACCGTGCCCAGTTGACACGAAGTCCCATCCCCGCCGGGGGTCGCCCCAGGGCAAGTGGGACCCGAGGACGCCGGCACGGCCGTTCCGCGGTCGCAACCGGGTGTCTTTGCAATCGACATGGTAAATGCGGTCAGCAAAATCGATAATGAAACCAACCGGGTCGACCTGCTGCCAGAGCATATGGCTGGGATCCCAGTTCAGGCCGAAGGACGGACGGTGCCCGATAGCGTCCAGCGTCCTCACCGTCGTCCAGTAGTCATAGGCGATCTCCGACGGGTGGACTTCCAGCGCGAAGCGTACGCCCTCGGAGTCGAAGACGTCCATGATCGGCCCCCAGCGCCGGGCGAAGTCTTCGTACCCCGCGTCAATGCGCTCAGCGGGGACCGGGGGGAACATGGCCACGAAAGGCCAGATGCTCGACCCGGTGAAACCCACAACGGTGTCGACACCGAGCTTGCGGGCAAGAATAGCCGTGAGCTTGAGTTCTTCGGCGGCGCGCTGGCGGACGCCCTCGGGGTCCCCGTCCCCCCACACGCGGGGGCCGACAATGGCCTGGTGCCGGAAGTCGATGGGGTCGTCGCACACCGCCTGGCCTTTTAGGTGGTTGCTGATGGCCCAGACGCCGAGCCCATGACGATCGAGGATCTCCCGGCGTGACCGGAGGTAGTCGTGGTCCTCCGCCGCCCGCCACGCGTCGAGGTGCTCCCCCGAGACGGCGATCTCCAGCCCGTCGTAGCCGCAATCGGCGGCGAAGGCAGCGACCTCCTCCAGAGGTAGGTCAGCCCACTGCCCGGTGAACAGCGTCACCGGTCGGTCACCGGCAGCCCGGGCAGGATCGTGTTCGGTCATGTGGTGCGCTCCTTTTGCACTGTTTCATCTATCCTTTGACTGCCACGAACGTGGCCGCCACGAGGAGGGGTTCGCCCGAGCCGTTTGACTGCATGAGGCCTGCGATCTAGACGGTAATCGGCTGGCTGAGGCTGGGTGCCCCAGGAATATGAGCGGGATCAGCGGGTCGTTCCACGACCAGACAAATTGTAACAGGGCCAGGGCAGCCAAGACGGGGGCCGCCAGACGAGGACCGCCAGACGAGGACCGCCCGCTCTCGGCATCTTCGGCGTACCTAAAGGATGTAAGTACGGATATACCAATATGCCTTACAACATCACGGGAATGTGCGAAATAGGCGCGCACTTTGGCCACGGAGACGCTTTCTCGTGTCACAAACAGCGGTGCTAGTCGACATGGGATGGTTCGCGGCGCGAAGGAGCGGTACCCATGCTTGGGGCGACACGTTTGGCACCAGTCCGGCGCCCGTCCCGGGAACCGGCGCGTTCTATGGAGTGGCGTGCGCTAGCGCTAGCGCCGCCTCGTGCTGCCGGAGCGGTCACCGTCGGCTCCGCCCAGTCCGTGGCCACCGTCGGGCTCTACGGCGTAGCCTGTCCCGGCCCAAGTTCCTGTGACGCGGTCGGTGCCATCACCTCGGACGTCCAGCCGTTGGTGGACGATGAGGGAGCGGTCGTCCCCCTTGGGCTCACCGGCCCAGGTGCCCTGACCGTGGTCCCAGAAGAGCCTGTGGCGGAGACCGTCCAGCTGTTCGGTGTGGCCTGCGGTACTGCTGGCCCGTTTCAGGCCGCTGGTGCCGCCTACTCGAGCGGCGAGGAGGGCGTCGCCGCCACCCTGCCGGCTACCCAGACAGTCAGCCTCACCACCCCGGCCTCTGGTGTAGTGAGCTTGGCACTTAGGCTGCCAATTTCTGAAGTGCCTCGACCTGTCCCATCGTTGTCGTCTTCCGCGACGTCGCGTAGGTCAGCGCCAGCCAAGCTCCGGCGCGATATCGCTCAGTACCGAGTTGAGGACATGGGCGCAGTAGTCGACACCGAGCTGATTGGGGATGGTCAGCAGCAGAGTGTCGGCGGCGGCGATTGCCTCATCCTGGGCCAGTTGCTCGATGAGCTGCACGGGCTCCCCGGCGTATGTCTTGCCGAAGCGCGCCTTGCTGCCGTCGATGAACCCGACCTGGTCCTGGGAGTTGCCTTCGCGGCCGAAGTAGGAGCGGTCGAGGTCGTTGACGATCGGGAAAATGCTGCGGCTGACCGAGACGCGAGGCTCGCGGGCGTGGCCGGCCTCGGCCCAGGCCTTGCGGAACCGCTCGATCTGCTCGGCCTGCAGCTGATGGAACGGCACGCCGGTGTCCTCGGTGAGAAGCGTCGAGCTCATAAGGTTCATCCCCTGCTCAGCGGTCCACTCCGCTGTCTTCCGGGTGCCGGCGCCCCACCAGATCCGCTCGCGCAGACGATCAGAGTGCGGCTCGACCCGAAGCAGCCCAGGTGGGTTAGCGAACATCGGGTGCGGGTTCGGCTCGGCAAAGCCCTCGCCTTTTAGGACCTCGAGAAAGACCCGCGTGTGCTCGCGAGCCATGTCGGCATGGTCGGCGCCATCGGCCGGGACGTAGCCGAAGTAGCGGTAGCCGTCAATGACCTGCTCCGGCGACCCCCGGCTTATGCCGAGCTGCAGGCGGCCACCCGAGATCAGATCGGCGGAGCCGGCATCCTCGGCCATGTAGAGCGGGTTCTCGTAGCGCATATCGATCACGCCGGTGCCGATCTCGATACTGCTGGTCCTGGCACCAACGGCGGCGAGCAGCGGGAACGGCGAGGAAAGTTGATTGGCGAAGTGGTGCACTCGAAAGTACGCCCCGTCCGCACCGAGCTCCTCGGCGGCGACGGCGAGGTCGATGGACTGCAGCACGGCATCCGAGGCCGACCGCGTCCGGGAGTGCGGTGAGGGCGTCCAATGGCCGAATGACAAGAACCCAATACGCTTCATGACCAACTGAACACCTGGCAGTCCACTGTTCTTCCTTGTCCAGACCGACGGCCCGAGCCCGGCTCGCGGCGTGCCGGCCTGCCGAGCACCACCGCTGCACAGGATGACCGGGACGCGACCGGACGCTGGCTAGGCTCGGCAGGCACACCGAGCGGCACCAGGAGCAAGGAACTTGGATGTACGAAAGTCAGCTGATCGGAGTCAGAACGCCGGAGTTCCGCGAGATCTTCGATCAGATCAAGTTGGCCACGCGGCTCTCCTCCAAGCTCAGCGCCTATTGCATGGACGAAACGGAGTCGATCCAAAAAGCCTTCGAGGAGTTGATCGGCAAGCCCGTTGGCGACTCGTTTTGGCTCATCCCTCCCTTCTTCACGGATTACGGGCTGAACATCACCATCGGTCGGGCCGTCTTCATCGGTTACGGGTGCACGTTTACGGGCCACGGAGCCATCGACATCTCAGATCAGGTCATGATCGCGTCAAAGGTCAACCTGGTCACGGCCGGTCATCCCGTTGAACCCGACAAACGGCGGGCATACATCACCGCGGAGCCGATCACGATCGGGACGAACGTGTGGATCGGAGCGGCGGCCACGATCTTGCCCGGCGTGAACATCGGAGCCGACGCCGTCGTCGCCGCCGGTGCAGTCGTGACACGTGACGTCCCTCCGGCGACCCTCGTAGCCGGTGTCCCCGCGACGGTTATCAGGCACCTCTAATATCAGCCCAGGACAGGGCCGCCTTGTGCCAAGCCGGCGCTCGGCTGCGAGGGTACCGAGCGATGTGAAAGGGCATGCAATGTAATGAACCACCCTCTTTGACTGGTTCCCGGCCAAAGCCAGGCGGAAGCCCTGCCTGCCCACCTGTTCGAGGCGGACGTAGGGCGGACCGCGTCAGGTCACCTGGCTGACATGGATGAACAGGTCTTCCCCGTGCACTCGTCGCCGGTGCTGGCTCGCCGACCTGGCTCGCTGTCGGCGATCAGCCGCTGCTTAAACGGCTGGCCCACTCGTCGACCGAGACCACCTCGGCCTGACGGGGGAACACCTTCCCGATGAGCACCCGGTGCACCTCCTCGTCGATATCGAGGCAGCCGTCGGCCAGAACGGTGAGCCGGTAGTCCTTGTCGGCCGCCTCGCGGAGTGTAGAGAGCACCACGCCACTGGTGGCAATACCGGTGAGGACCAGGTGGGTGACGTCCAATGACCGGAGGAGGACCTCGAGGTCGCTGCCCGAGAACGCGCTCACCCGCTTCTTAACCACCACCAGGTCTCCCTCTCGGGGGCCCACGGCGGGGTGGATCTGCGTGGCCTCGCTCTCGTCCGTGAACCTTGTGCTCGCCTGTGAAGCCAAGGCAGAAAAGGACCGGTTGTTGACGCTCACCTCGGGATGCCCGGCTCGGAAGGCCACCCGCACGAAGATCACCGGGACGACCGCCCCTCGGGCGGTGTCGACCGCTCGTGCCAGCCGGCTTAGGAGCTCGCCCGTTCCTGCGAAACGCTCGACGACGCCGCGCTGGACGTCCATGACCAACAAAGCGGTGTGCGCTGTGTCGTTGACCATGTATCCCGACCCTAGGGCGGGTGGCACTGGCGCCGTGCACTGGACCGAACGTCACGGGATCGTAGGGGCGAGGAACGGGTGGCCCAGTTAGGCGGCGTCTCGGCGCACCAGCTACGCCAGGCGCAGGATCGTGCCGCAGGGCGCGCCTAGCCTGCCTACCAATGAAAGACCACGAGCACGGCGAGAAGCGGTTTGGGGCGGCGGAGCAGGTCGCCGAGTGGGACGCGAGGTACGGCGAGCGAGAGGCCGGGCTGTGGAGCGGGCAACCGAACGGGCGGCTCGTCGCCGAAGTCGCCGGCCTCAGCCCCGGCCGAGCGCTTGACATCGGTTGTGGCGAGGGCGCGGACGCGATCTGGCTCGCTCGGAGCGGCTGGACAGTCACTGCCATCGACATCTCCAAGGTTGCGATCGGCCGGGCACGCGAGGCGGGCGAGCTGGCTGGTGCCACTGTCGAGTGGTTGGTCGGGGACGTCCTGGGGGTGCCGTTCCCGGCCCGCTCGTTCGACCTCGTGTCTTTGCAATACCCGGCGCTGCCCAAGGCCGCCGGCGAGCAGGCGGTGCGGAGGTTGCTCGACACCGTGCGCCCCAGCGGGTTGATGCTCGCCGTCTACCATGACCTCGACGATGAGCACTGGGAGCATATGAAGTCGCGGGGCGTCGACCCTGCGGACTATGTCGGTGCCGACGACATCGCCCAGATGCTTGAAGACGACTTCACGATCGAGCTGCACGCGGTTGAGCCACGCACCGACCCGCCGCCCGGTACCCCGCATGTCGACGATGTCGTGCTGCGCGCCCGGCGTCATTGACTGCGCCCGTCACGCGTCCGTGCATGAAAGTTGCGGCTGATCACGGCTCGGTGCGGTAACGGACAACGCTGACCGCCTCGCTGTGATCGGCGAGGTGCCTGAGCGCTCGAACGACGCCAGACGCGTCCACAGCATCATTGCTCGGAGGTTCCTGTTCCCTCGGCGCGAGAGATGGTTTGGCCTCCCTCCCGCTTAGGCTTAGGGCTGACAAACGTAGCAATTAGTAGGCGTGTCGACGTGGGCGCGATTAGGAGGCTTCGCCTTCTTCGTTGCACTGTTAGTAGTTGTAATCAAGATAACGGGCTTGGCCGATACCTCGGCCATGCACAACGCCCTAGCTGACCCTGACGACGATGGCTCCAAAGCGAGGCGGCTCTCAGATGACGGGCAACCGGGCCTGGTCAAGTACCCTCTTCTGACGAGAACGAGGTAGAGGAGGCGCGCGTGGGACAAGGCGAGCTCCTCGATCATGGGTTCTTCCGAGAAATAGTCGTTTCAACCGCTGTGGCAGTGGTAGTTGTAGGAGGCGACGGGACTATCAGTTTCGTGTCAGGGCCGGCCGTAAGGGCCCTTGGAGCGGGGCGTCAAGTGGTGCTCGAGGGATCGCGCTTCATCGACTTGTTCGTCCCCTCGGAGGCGGCGACGATGACGGCCTACCTGGAGTCTCTCAGGCAGCTGCCGGCAGGGCAGAGCCGCTGGCATGAGGCGACGGTCCAAGTGGGTGATGGTGCGCGGGTGATCGAGATGGATGGTGTGAACCTGCAATCGTCCCCCCACGTGACTGGGTTCGTACTGACGGTTTCAGACGTGACCGAACAGAGGCGTCGCGACGACCAGCTGCACACGCGCGGCGCGCGGACCCTCTCACCGGCCTACAACCGGGCTGGGCTCGGCCCCAAGCTCGACCTTCTCGCTCGTAAGTTGCCCGGAGCAGGTTGTGTGGGGTTGCTCGACGTCGACAATTTCAAGCTCATCAACGACAGCCTCGGTCACGACGTCGGCGATGAGATATTGCGCCGCGTCGGGCTCTGTCTTGGACAAGTGCTCCGCGAGGCAGCCGGCCTCGCTCGCATAGGTGGCGACGAGTTCGTCGTCGTGCTCCGCGACAGCACGGCCGAGGAGGCCCGCGTCTGTTTTGAAAAGGTCATAGTGGCAATCGTCTCGCTTGGGCTGGTGGGAAGCCACGAGGTCGGGGTCTCGGCCAGCGTGGGCATCGCCGAAACGGACGGGGCGGCCACAGGGGGACAATTGTTGCAGCGGGCGGACATGGCGATGTACAGAGCAAAGAGCGGGAAAAAGGGCAGCATATGGGTCTACTCCGTAGATGATGTCGACTGGGAGCGTCGCCACAAGGCAGAGCTAAGCCTCATACAGGCGGACCTTCAGCGCGCCGCCCAGGAAGCACGAACCGACGCTTTGACCGGCCTTCCCAACACTCGCGCCTACCATGAGTACCTTGTTGCCGTGGACAACCGAGAGCGGGACGGGGCCCTGGACTATGCCGTCCTGTTCTTCGATGCCGACGACTTCCACGTCCTCAACAGGGAGCGCGGCGACGCAACGGGAGACGACGTGCTGCGGCTCCTAGCGAAGATCTTCTCCCGGTCGTGCCGTTCGGGCGATGTCGTATTCCGGAAGGGTGGAGAAGAGTTCGTCGCATTGCTCCCCGACTGTAAGCACGCAGAGGCTTGCGAAGTAGCCGAGCGCACTCGCCGGGCCGTCCAAAGCTCCGCTATCCCCAGCGGCGCGCCAGACAAGGTCCTGACGATCAGCGTCGGGGTGGCTTGTTTCGACGCGCGGCGGCACGCCGCCGCCGCCAACGTTGTGGCCGAGGCGTCGGATGCCATGACGCTCGCCAAGGACAGCGGGCGTAACTGCGTCCGGTCCGTCCGCCCGCCTCTCTCACTAAGGCAAGAAGGCCCCGTTCAACGCGTCGGGTCGACCAGGAGGTGAGATGGCAGATTACAACGCCATAGACAGGCTAACAGCGCAGCTCAGCCGAGCCCAGCCGGCGGCCAGCGCGCGACAAGCCGATGTGGCCGGTCGCCTTCACCGAGCCCGCCGAGCCGTTGTGCTCAGCGGGGCCGGGATCTCGGTCGCCTCAGGTATCGGCACTTACAGCGGCGCTGGCGGCCTGTGGGAAAACCCTGAGCTGTTGGAAGCGCACCAGGTTGAGTCGTTACCCGACAGCCTGCCGATCATCTGGTCGGTCAAAGGACCGATGCGGGCGCGGGCGTTGGCGGCGCGGCCCAACCCGGCCCACATGGCGCTGGTCAAACTGGAAAGCCAGCTGGTCGGTCGGGGCGGCAGGCTGACCATCATCACCCAGAACATCGATGGGCTCCACCAGCGGGCCGGCAACACCGAAGTGCTGGAGATGCACGGCTCGATGATGCGCAGCCGCTGTTATGACCGGATGTGCGCTCTCAAGCCTTTTGAGGACACCTATGCCCCGCCGGCCGGCGAAGTGCCAATTTGCCCCCGTTGTCAAGTGCAACCACTGCGCCCAGATGTTGTCCTGTTTGGCGAGGCGCTGCCGTGGTCCGTGATCTAAGCGGCTGAGTCCGCGCTGCACCAGGCCGACGTCCTGCTGGTCGTCGGCACTTCGGGGGCCGTCAGTTCAGCCACCACCACGATCGACACTGGCGCCGCGTACGGCGTGTACTGCGTGCTCATAAATAAAGAGCCCTGGGACCGCCCTCATCCTCACGTGAACGAGACCCTGCTCGGTCCTGCTGAAGAGATCCTGCCCCGGTTGGTCTTCCTGGCCGGTGCTCAAGCCGGGGCGGCATAGTGCCTGCCACGAGCTGACGCCAGAAGCGCCGGCGTGTCCTGTCCTGGCCACGTCCCAGTGAGAACGCAGACCCCCGCCGTGTCCGCGCTGCCCGAAACGTCGATCACCCGAAGGATGGTCAGTTCGAGGTCGCCGGACCTGACAATCGTCGTTTTTCCTTCGTTCCAGTAAGTCACAGGGCCGACGGGCGGTACGGCCGATCCGGGCGCGCCGCTCCCAGCGACCCTCGTCGTCGCCTGGCGTCGTTCGTACCCTTCATCGGTTACCACGTCGAGGTCCGCCTGGGTGCCTCCGGTCAGGATGGCCGTCGCCAACGCTTCGACATATGCCGGGTCCCCGCAGGCGTCATAGACCCACCGCTCGCCGAGGACGGAGTGCTGCGTCGTCGCGATCAGGGATGCCTCGGCGCCGGCCACCGGCGCGCCTCGATAACTTACAGGGACCTGAAGCACCTGCCCGTCAGCGCTCCGGAGCAGGTGGGTCTCAATCCCGACTTCACCTTCGCGGTCGTCGAAACGGTAGGCACCGACGGCATCGAGGGTGCTCGAGCCAGCAAGGGCGCCACACCATGGTTGGAGGGGGGCCCAGGCGGACAGCAACTCCATCTTGGATGGGGTCACTTGGGCTCGGTAGAGGATGGCCACAGAAAAGATGTTAGACGCCGGCCTCGATCGCAGCCGGAGCGGGAACGTCGAAGGGGTGGAGAAGGCCCTGCACGTTCCCCTATATCTCAGTATCGGAGAAATCCCACGCCCGCACGTGCCCGGGTTCGAGGCGGACCACGATGTCGTCAGAGGCGGACTCGGCGTAGCGGCGACCCCGTGTCCCCCCTAGGTACCTGACGGCAATACGCTCGACGGTAGCCCTGACGTCGTGGCGGACCAGGATGGCATTGGTCGTCACCTCCACGCCCCGGTAAGGCGGCGTAGGCTCGGCGACCACCAAGACGGCCCTGGGGCCCGGCGCAGGTGACGGGCTTTGATGTCGGTGTCCGAAGTGCACACACAGAACCCACCGTCCCTGTACTCATGCCACACCGGTGAGAGCAAGGCCGTGCCGTCGGCCCGGTAGGTCGCGAGTACCGCCAGCAGCGGAAGGTCGACCAGGTCCCCTAGGTAGTTGGGCAGACGTGCCACCGCTTGATGTCCTGGTCCTGCCCGGCAGCCAGGGCACCCGCCCTTTGTTGAACGACTCGACGATGCTCGATTGGGTCCGCCGCCGTCGGGATGAGGGGACACTGATGACCAGCGTGTGTACTGGTTCCCTGGTTTTTGCCGCCGCTGGTATCTTGCACGGCAGACCGGCCACGACACATTGGGAGCAGCTCGACTTTCTCGAACAGCTCGACCCTACGATCGAGCTGAGACCGTCGTGCCGTTGGGTGGACTCGGGCGAGGTGATCACGGCCTCGGGCGTCTCGGCTGGGATCGACATGGCACTGCACCTTGTCCGCCGTCTTGCGGGTGAGGAGCGCGCCCGGCAGGTCCGACGCGCTATCCAGTACGATCCTGACCCACCGATTTGAGCGTGGCCGGCATCCAGCATCGCCATCATGGCGGCCAGGGCTCCGAGGACCGGGGGCAAACCGAGAATAAAGCCTGCGCTCGCTTGGATGTCCTTGATCTCGGCCCTGTACTCGACGGCGTAGTCGTCGTGTAGGTAAAGTTCCGTCGAAGGGCGAGGTCTAAGACTACGCGGCCGGGGAACTTCTCCTGCCAGGCGAGGTTGAACCTCTGTCAAAGTCGGCTAGCACGCCGTCTTGGTCTACAAGCACCAACATGGAGTTCTCCCAACTCTCGGGTCATTAGCCGCTACCTGCGTTATGGGAAGACTTATCTGGCGATGACTTACGTCCCCGAGCGCGCTGGTAGCTCCTGGTCCGCCACCTCGGCCCAGCCCCCACTCGCAAGCACTGTTGACTGGTCAAGGGCTGGCCTCCAGAAGTGCGGCCCATTGAGCGGGCCCGCCGTCAGCCACCACGTTCCGGACCATGCGGTCCAGAACGAGTTCGAGGCTCGTGAGTTCTCTCTCGCTGATATCGGCACGGAGCCGCTGGTCGAACGCCACCGCGGCCGCGCGCAGTCGTAGGAACATCTCCTCACCGGCACCGGTCAGTTCGACTACGTGAATTCGACGGTTGGTGGTGTCGCGGCGCCGTGTAACTAGCCCACCGGAGTCCATGGCATTGAGGTGATGCGTGAGCGTAGCCTCCCTGACCCCGATCGCCTCGGCCAGCTCCCGCTGGTTGGCGGGGCGTCGGACCTTCAGGTTGACCAGCACCAGCCACTCCGGCAGGGACCCTCCGACCTCGGCGAGCGCCTCATCGAACGCCCGCCTCACTATCCGGGCGGCACTAGCCAGACGAAGACCGATCGGAGGCTGCATGGGGTGCACCTGATCAGGGTAGCACTACGCATCGAACTCTAAGTCTTTGATATCTAAGGCTCAGCAAGCTATGCTTTTTGAAGTTCCCTGAGGCGAAAGGAGACGCAGATGACCGAGCTGCAAGGCCCTACCGCGCGTCGAAGAGAGCGAGAGCCGAGCCTCGCGGGACTATTTCGTCGTCCCACTCCCGGGCGGCTCCTTTCGAGCGGTCTCGGTCATGGGGAGAACGGTGCCGCTTCTATTGCTATCCTTGCAGCTAAGTATCTTCTGCCTGTCCGCCGGGAGGTCACTCCGACGGACGTGTCGATATGAACCTGTTCTGGGAGCCCACGTGTACCGTAAGAAATCGCTCTTAGCTGCCGTTCTGTTGGCGACCACCTTGGTCGGCACCGTCGGCGAGGCAGTCCCGGTCTCGGCCGCCACAGTCCCTCACGCCCCTCAGCCGGCCGTACCGGTCGCAACCAACCCGTCCTTGGCGTCCTGTCGCAGCGCGGTGCAACGCCAAACGTACTCAAAGGGCATATTGACCGTCGCCACCGACGACCCCGGTTACCCGCCCTGGTTCGAGGACAACACACCCTCAAACGGACAGGGTTATGAGTCCGCGGTCGCCTACGAAGTCGGCTCGCTGCTCGGGTTTGACCACAAGCAGGTCAAGTGGGTCACCGAGCCGTTCGATTCGAGCTATGCCCCAGGCCCCAAGGCGTTTGATTTCGACATAAATGAGATCTCGGTCACGCCTGACAGGGCAAAAGTCGTCACTTTCTCGACCAGTTACTACAACACGACGCAGTCGGTCGTCGCCCTAAAGTCCGACCCGATCGTGACGAAGCACACGCCGGCCGAGCTCAAGACTTACCTGTACGGCGACCAGATTGGCACGACAGGCTTGGCATATATTTACGACTACATCCACCCGGCACGCTCCACCCGTGTTTACAATACGTTGGACGAGGCCGTAGCCGCTCTCCAGACAAGGCAGGTGGACGCGATCGTCGTCGACACGCCCGATGGCCAGTACATGGCGACTTCGGAGGTGGAAAAGGGTGTGCAGGTGGGACAGTTCCCCAGTACTGGTGAGCATTACGGCTTGCTGTTCCGAAAGGGCAACCCGCTCGTGGCCTGTGTCGACTCAGCCCTGACGGCGATGGGCCGAGACGGCGTGCTCGCCGCCCTCTCGAAGAAGTACCTCGGGATCTACAACTCGGTCCCGGTCCTCAAGCCGTAGGTGCGCGGGACGACGCGCGGAGCCGTTTAGGCGGTGGCACTGACCGTACCAAGCCCTCCGGCCGGTGCGGGCGGCCCGCCTGCCGGCGACGCGCCGCCCATCTCGCTTTACGCCAGCCATCGTCCCCGCCTGCGCGGGCGGTCGGGCACGGCTGCCAGCACCGTTTCCACCGTGCTTGTGGTGGCTCTGATCGTCCTGTTCCTGGCGTCGCCGGAAGCCGGTGCGTTCCGCAACGGCTTCCTCAACATCCACCAGATGTGGGTGGCGCTCGCCGGCCGCCCGACCCAGGGCATCCTTTCGGTCGGCAAGGGCTTCGTCCTCAATATCTGGCTCTCGGCCGTCTGTGAGTCGATCGTCCTGCTGCTCGCCCTGGGGATCGCCAGCCTGCGGCTCACGACGGGGCCGGTGCTGTTCCCGTTCCGGGCCCTCGCCATCGCCTACACCGACTTCGCCCGCGGCGTGCCCGTGATCCTCGTCATGCTGTGGGTCGGTTTCGGCGTGCCCTCGCTCAACATCGCCGAGGTCTCCTCGCAGTCGCCCGTCGTTTACGCTGGCTTCGTACTCGTCTTTTCCTATACCGCCTACGTCGCCGAGGTCTACCGCGCTGGCCTAATGTCTGTTCCTCGCGCCCAGGTCCAAGCCGCCCGCAGCCTCGGGATAAGCTCTCGTACGACGCTACGCCGAGTGGTCCTCCCCCAAGCCGTGCGTAACGTCCTGCCGGCACTGCTCAACGACTTCGCCTCGCTACAGAAGGACACGGCCATCGTCTCTACGCTGGGCGTTGCCGAGGCGGTGCATTCCGCCCAAATTGCTGGGGGCGTCGAGTTCAACTACTCCGGCTTCACCATGGCGTCGCTACTGTTCCTCGCCGTTACCGTCCCCCTGACTCGTTATACGGACCACATCATGGCCCGGGACCGGTCCCGCCGGCTGGCCGGTACGACCGTGTGAGCGCCGAGAGCTCGGTCACTTCCATACGGGCCGCAGCCGCGGCCCCCGTGCTGAAGGCCGTCGGCGTGCACAAGTCTTTTGGGCCGCTCGCAGTCCTGCGGGGCGTCGACTTGTCGGTCGGTGCCCATGAGGTCGTGTGCCTTATCGGCGCTTCGGGGTCGGGCAAGTCGACCTTGCTCCGATGCTGCAACCTCCTGGAGCGGGTGGACTCGGGGACGATCGAACTGTTCGGCCATGACCTGGGAGATGACCGCATCGACGAAGACCTCGTCAGGCGTCACACCGGAATGGTGTTCCAGTCGTTCAACCTCTTCCCGCACCTTAACGTGCTTGACAACGTCACCCTCGCTCCGCGACGTGTCCTTGGGCTCGAGCGCGGCCCGGCCGAGCAACGTGCCCGCGAGTTGCTGAGCCGGATCGGCATGGGGGAGAAGGCGACCGAGTACCCCGACCGTCTCTCGGGGGGCCAGCAGCAGCGTGTCGCTATCGTCCGGTCCCTCGCCATGAGCCCCAGGCTGCTCCTCTTGGACGAGGTCACCTCCGCTTTGGATCCTGAGTTGGTCGCCGAGGTACTGGATCTCGTCGGTGACCTCGCCCACCAGGGCATGACGATGCTGATCGCGACCCATGAGATGGGCTTTGCCCGCGAGGTCGCCAATACCGTCTGCTTCCTGGAGGGCGGCGTCATCGTCGAGTCCGGCCCGCCCGAACGTATCTTCGGCGATCCCAGCGAACAGGCCACCCGACGTTTCCTCCAGCGGATCGTGGACGCGGGCCGACTGTAGCGCTGCCCCTCGTCGGTTCAGCGCGCC
>Ga0181520_10008054_pt1 | contig 15169 bp, 8 predicted proteins | sample PEATcosm2014_Bin_29_FD_132451 | JGI IMG/M metagenome (GOLD analysis project Ga0181520, IMG submission 132451) | Peatland microbial communities from MTU Mesocosm Facility, Houghton, MI, USA - PEATcosm2014_Bin02_30_metaG | ecosystem: Environmental > Terrestrial > Soil > Wetlands > Peat | place...
CCGCCTGGCCGTCGCGGATGGCGATGTCGGACTTTGGATCGAACGTAATCGCCAGGCCGGTCGGAAATTCGCCGGGGCCGGATTCAACCGTCAGCGTGACCGGCGGCGAATTGCTCAACGCCCTGCCGTCTGCGTCCACGACCGTCACGATGATCTGCGCATCGTCCGTTCCATCGGCGGATTTCAACGTGGTTTTGTCGGCGGAAAGTTTGAGTGCGGCGGGCGTGCCACCCGCCGGCCATTCCGGCGGCGGAATGTGGTTGTATTCGCTGCGATACCAATACCATGCGCGCTTCGGCAACCGGAAATAATCAATGATGCCGGTTCTGCCCTCGTCGCCAGCGATGCTGCCGTGATCAAACGCGCACCAGAGAACTTCGCCGCTGCGCCACGGGTAACGCCAGAAATAGGGCTGTGATTTGTCGCCCGGCCCCTGGACAAGATTTCCCCACGCCGGTCCATAATTGCCGGGACGGACGGCGCGGACGGAACTGTATTCGGTGACCAGATTTGGAATGCCGGGGTTGATGAAAAGCCGCGCGCCGTCTCCGTTGTAGCCGGCGATGTCGCCAAGCTTGTCCAAGTCGGCGCGCTGGCAGCCGCCAATGCCCGCCGGCCGCGTGGGATCAAGCTCATGCGTGAGCGCGACAAGCTGTGTCAGAAAAGTCCTGACCTTGGGCAGAACGGATTTGTCTGAAAAGAAAACCTCGTTGCACATGCTCCACGCGACGATGGACGGATGATTGCGGTTGATGCGGATCATGTCGCGCAGACTATTTTTCACGCTTTCTTCAAACGCCGGCTCGTCCCCGGCTTTGACCGGATAGGCGCTCGCGTTCCAATAGCCGTCCGGCGACCTTCCGCCCATGCCCCAAAAACAATTTTCCGACCAAAAGAGAACGCCCAATTCATCGCACGCATCCGCGAAAGCCGGGGCGTGCGGATAATGCGAGCCGCGAATGAATTGAAATCCCGCGTCCTTGACCATTTTCACGTCGCGGTGAAACCCGCTGTCCGCCACGGCATCGCCCCAGCCGGCGTGATCCTGATGCACGTCCGCGCCTTTGATGTAAAAATGTTCGCCGTTCAGGAAAAATCCCTGGTCCGCCGTCCACTTGAACCAGCGGAAACCAAACTGCGTTTCAAAATTGTCGGCGACTTTGCCGCCGTCAGAAACCGTGCTTACCGCCGTGTAGAGAAACGGGTGATCGGGATGCCATAGCTTCGGCTGGGCAACCGGTGCGGTGGTTTGATCGAAAGTCACGGTCGCTCCGGCGGCAACGGTTTGAGTGGATGAAACGCTCGCGACCATTTTTCCATCCGGATCGAGAATGTCGGTCTGAAGCGCGCACACTTTCGCCGCCGCGCTGTCGTTGCGGATTTCCGTTTTCACATTCACCATGCCCGACTCCGCCGAAATCTGCGGTGTGGTGACGAACGTGCCATACCAGGCGACGTGCAGCGGGTTGGTCACGACCAGCCGGACATCGCGGTAAATGCCGCCGCTGAAAACGTGTTCGCCCGCGCGCGGGGCGAGCTGCGGATCCCAATTGTTGTTGAGCCGCACGGCCACCACATTGTCGCCGGTCTTCACCGCGCCGGTGATGTCCAGGGAAAATCCCGTGTAACCGCCCTTGTGTTCGGCGATGCGTTTGCCGTTCACAAAAATTTCCGCATCCTGAAACGCGCCGTCAAATTCCAGGAACAGCCGTTTGCCGGACCAATCCTCCGGCACGGCAAAATGTTTCCGATACCAGCCGTAGCCGGTGTAAAACTTCGGCGAGGCGAAATACGGCATGCTGAAGGAATGCGGCAGCCCGATGTCGTCCCATTTCGCATCGTCAAACGCCACCGCCTCCGCGCCGGCGTGGTCGCCCAATTGGAATTTCCATTCGCGGTTGAAGTTGATCTGCTGGCGCGGCGATTCGGCGGCAAAAAGCAGAGCCGGCAGCAACAGGACGGCTAGAAACAGAAGCGGTTTTTTCATGGGTTGTTCAGTTTAAGTTTGAAAACGACCGCCATATCAGAAGGCGTTTTTTGCGGCGGCTTGATTGTGAGGGCATCGTCGGTTTGCGACCACTGTATTTTTTCAGTGTTACCTAGAAGCGTAATGCTGCCAATAGGCTGATCCAGCAACTTCGCCGCCGTGCCAAGCGACTTGATCTGCAAATCTTTTTGCGGCGCTCCAAGCGCGATGACGTAGAGGGTGTCGCCCTTCGTCGTGAAGCGGACATCCTCGGCGGTGAACGGCCTGCCCCTGCCCTCGTTGAAACCTTGCGCGGAAAGCGCCGAGCCTTCCGAAGCCGGACCTTCGCCAAAGACTTTCCACGGGCGCGAGTCGAAGATGCACTCCTTGTTCACGTCCATCCAATTGGCGATGCCTTGGAGCACCGCGACCTCCTTGTCGTCAATCGTGCCGTCGCCCCGGACGGGAATGTTGAGCAAAAGGTTTCCGTTTTTGCTCACGATGTCGCAAAGCATTTGAATGACGGTCTTGGCGCTCTTGTAGCGGTTCCGGTCATAGAGCGAGCGGTCGTAATGCCAGTTGCCGATGCAGGTGTCGGTCTCCCAAGGGAGCGGCTCAATCCGGTTGGCCGCCCCGCGCTCAATGTCCCAGACCATGCACTGGCGTTCGTCTTCGGTGAGCATTTTGCCGAGCAGCACGGCCTCGAGTCCGCCATCATGCTGTTTCATGTTGAAGTTGTAAAAATCGGCGGCGATCTTCAATCCGGCGTCGCTGACCGGCCACAAAGGCAGCGTGTCGTCGTCGAAGTAAACCAGGTCGGGTTTGTATTTGTGTATGAGGTCAATCGTGCGGTTGTAAAACTTCTCGCAGTAAGCCTGGTCGGGTATGCTCGCGCCGTCAGACCAATTCCACTGACCACCAATGGCGCCGGAATTGGTGAAGTTCGCGCCGGGTGTGTGGCGCTGTTCGTAGAGGTCCTGCGGGTCGAGGCCGTCCCACCATTTGCCCTTGCCATCGGCCTTGGTCAGCCTGCCATCGTAAGGCACGCCGGCAAACGGGCCGTTCTTGTCGGCGCTTTGGGCGATTTCATAAAAACTCCACGCATGGGCGGCATGAACGCTGACGCCGAAGGGCAGGCCTTGTTCGTGCGCCGCCTCGGCGAAGCCGCCAACGATGTCTTTCTGCGGGCCGACCTTCACGGAGTTCCACGATTGATACTTGCTGTCGTAAAGATCGAGGTTGTCGTGATGATTGGCCATGGCGACAAAGTATTGCGCCCCGGCGCGCTTGTAGAGCGCCATGAGTTTTTCCGGGTCCCAGTTTTCGGCCTTCCAGATGTGAATAACGTCCTTGAAACCGAATTGCGAAGGCGGGCCATAGCGGGCGACGTGGAATTTATTCTGCGCGCTGCCTTCCACATACATGTTGCGGGCATACCAGTCGCCCTGTTCCGGCTCATTTTGCGGCCCGAAACAGGCCCAGATGCCGAACTTCGCGTTGCGAAACCAATCCGGCACCTGATACTGCTTGAGCGAATCCCACGCCGGCTTGAACTTACCAGGAGTAGGCGGCTCGGTCTTGGTGTTGACGAGAACGGTGGGAACGGCAGTTTCCGGAAGGGGTTCGACTGCGCGAACGCCTTCAACAACGCCAAGCGCCACTAGAAGAAACAAGAACTGGAGCTTGGCTTTCATTTTAACAATGATAAGTGGGGCAGGTTGGTTGCCAAAGAAAATTTCATCGCGCAATCAAAATCCACGCAGGTTGGTGCTGCTGCGTCTGGGCAGGCCGGGCGCGGGCGTCCGCTTGAGGACGAGATATTCGATGCCGAGCTTCCGGCAATATTCGCGTTTGCCGCCCTTGTCGCCGTCCTCGTTCACGGCGTAAATGTCCGGCTTCAGTTTTCTGATTTCGGGGTCGGCATCCAGCCAGCCCTCGCCGCTGGAAATCAGCGCCCGCTTCACAAACCGGATCGAGCCGACGACGTAGCGGCGCTCTTGCTGCGGCAGCAGCGGATGGCCTTCGCCCTTGAGCAGCCGGATGTTCGCGTCGTGGCCGATGATGACATACAAATCCCCGTAGGCGCTGACCTCCTCGGTGAACCGGACATGGCCGGAGTGAAACCAGTCGTAGCAGCCGGTGGCGACAATTTTCTTCCGCCCCGGCGCGGACGGCATCGGCGGCGGTTCGGGAAACCCGTTCAATTCGTCCACCTTGAAAACGCGGCGGGCGATTTTGTTTTCAGCGGCAAATTTTTCGCGGGCGGAGTTCGCCGTTGCTTCCACGTCGGCCCAGAGATCCGCTCTCAAATTTTTCGGCAGCGTGTCGAAATTGGCCGGGGAATCGGCTTCAACCACGCGGCTGACGTAACGAACGGCGTTCAGGAAATACCGCCTTTCGGCCAGTGGAAATTTCGGCGCGTTGCCAGCCAGCTTTTTCAGCGCTTCGTCAGGCCAGATCAGAACGGTCAGTTCGCCGAGTTTGGCGGACTCTTCAAGAAAGCGCAGGTCGCACGACTTGATGTCGTCGAACCCGCCGCTCACCACAACCTGCAATTTAGCCTGCATTTTTAAGACTGGATTTTCAGCGCCAAGGCGAACTGGCTTGGCGTCTTTTCGGGCAGCGTGACGTGCAGGCCGTTTTCGTCGCGGGTGAATTTCAAGTCACCGGAAACTCCGAGCTGCCGGACTGTGCCGATATTGCCAGTCCAGTCTGGCGAATTGCTGGCGAGCGATTTGATGGTGATTTTGCCGTCGGTTGGAAGCGCGAGGGCGATGGCGTAAAGCGTCTTGCCGTCCTTGGCCTGCGTGAAACGGATGTCCTCCGGCGTGTAGGGTTTGCTCGCCGCGGCAATGGGGCGGCCACCGCGCGCACCCACCTCCGCAGTCGTCGAGGGGCCTTCGCCAAAAACCTTCCACGGGCGCGTCGCGAAAATCGCTTCGCCGTTGACCTTCAGCCACGCCCCGATGTCGGTGACGATTTTGATTTCGTCCGAGTCCGGCACACCGTCGCGGTTCAACGGCACGCTCAACATGAGGTTGCCGTTTTTGCTCACGATGTCCGCGAGCATCGGGATGATGGTCGAAGCGGGCACGTAAAGATGTTTCTCCAATCGCTCAAGTTTGTAATGCCACGAGCCAATGCAGGTGTCGGTCTGCCACGGCAACGGCAGGATGCCGGACGCCCGGCCGCGCTCGATGTCATAAACCATCGCCTGGCGCTGCATGTCGTTGAGGTCCTTGCAATTCAGCACGGCTTCGTTCTGGCCGTGCAACTGGATGCTGGAATTGTAAAAATGCGCGGCAAGATTCAAACCGATTTGATCCGACACATCGTGCATCGGCAGAACGCTGTCGTCGAAATAAATCATGTCCGGCTGGTAATCATCCCAAAGTTGCTTTGTGCGGTTGACGAATTTTTCAATGTAGGCCGTCTCCGCCGCGTTTCTGCCGCCGGTGTCCGGGTTCCAAACCAGTCTCTCGCCGACCGGATGGTTTTGCGCGTAAAGGTCCTGCGGGTCGAGGCCGTCCCACCAAAGGCCCTTGCCGTCCGCCTTGGTCAGCTTGCCGTCGTAAGGCACGCCGGCAAACGGGCCGTTCGTGTCCGCGCCCTGCGCCACTTCATACCACGACCAGGCGCGCGCGGAGTGAATGCTGACGGCAAAACGCAGACCATTTTTCCGCGCCGCCTCCGCCCAGCCGCCGATCAAATCCTTGTGCGGCCCGACATTGACCGAATTCCACGGCTGGTATTTGGAATTGAAGTTGTCGAAATTATCGTGATGGGAGGCCAGCGCCATGAAATATTTCGCGCCGTTCTCCTTGTAAAATGCCAGCAGCTTGTCGGGGTCGAAGTCCTTTGCCTTCCATTGATGGATGATGTCCTTGAAACCATTGGTGGACGAATGGCCGTATTTTTCGAGGTGGGTTCCGTAAACGGTCTGGCCCGGAATATACATGTTGCGCGCATACCAGTCGCCTTCCTCCGGTTCGCACTGCGGCCCCCAGTGCGCCCAGATGCCGAACTTGGCGTCGCGAAACCATTCGGGCGTCTGATAATTCGTCAGCGAATTCCAAGTCGGCTGAAACGGCCCGGTCGCGATGTCGCGAATCACGTTGGTTGAGCCTGTGGTCTGGATTTTTGTCTGCGCCGAGGAGGCGCAAGCGGCCAGGGTTGCGACGAGGGCCAAGCACACAATGACGGTTTTCAGATTCGCGGAGGCTTTCATGGTTTTATTTATTTTGGCGAAACACGGACATTGACCTTGAACGCGCCGGGAACCGGCTCGTTGGAAACGACCATCAGATACCCGCCGCCGCAGCCGGAATACATCGCGCCCAGATATTGCCGCTGATACGCCTTCAGCAGCGGCATCAAATCCAGCCGGATCAGCGGATGCCGGACGACGTGCGGCAGCAGCGTCTCCCAGCATTTCATGTTCAGGTTGAGCGCCGCGCCGAGCGCCTTTGCGTCCATTTTGATGATGGCATTGTAGCAATCCTGTCCCGATTGGCCGAGCCTTGCGACCCATCTTGGCTCCAGATTTTTTATGCCGAGCGGACTATAACCATCGGGCCGCGGCTCGACGGGAATCAGGTGCAAAACCTGGTCCAGCCAGCGCGCAACCTTGGGGCTGTTACACGATTCGATGTGCGACGGGAAAACGCCGCCATGAATTTTGAAGTCGTAATCCAGCCGGTTCACGCCGGGATAAACCAGCCCGATCATGTCCTGCGAACCGCTCGGCTCGGCCTTGCCCTTGTTTTCAGCTTCGTAAAGTTCACGCGCCAAATCTTCCGGCGGACGTTTGGGCAGCCTGCCTTTCCAAATCCTCATCGCGATGGCGCGCGTGCCGCTGGCGATGCCGGAACGGTCCATTGGGCGGAAATTCGGCTCGATCTGCACAACGACCATCGCGCCGGGCGGCTTCGGATTGTGCTGCGAAACGAACGGCTGGTCAATCCAACCGCCCGCGAGTTGCAGGCGGTTGGGAATGGAGCCGAGCGCTTTGGCGACGAACGGTGGGATTTTACTGTTCATCAGCCGATGCCCACGCGTTTGCCGGCTTTGCGGTGGTTATATTGTTCCCTGATCCACTTGTAAGTTTCCGCCAAACCCCTGTTGAGCGTGGTGCTTGGTTCCCAGCCGAGAACTTTTTTGATGAACGTGTTGTCCGAATTGCGGCCCGCCACGCCCTTCGGCGCGTTGAGATCGTAGTGCCGTTTCATTTTTACGCCGGCGATCTTCTCAATCTTGGTCAGCAGTTCATTGATGGAAACCAGTTCGCTGGAACCGAGATTAATCGGCGTCGCGATCAAATCGTCGCAGTGCATGATCTTGTCAATGCCCTGCACGCAGTCGTCAATATACATGAAACTGCGGGTCTGATGGCCGTCGCCCCAGATCGTGATGTCCTTCCTGCCGGTGTCAATCGCCTCAATGACCTTGCGGCAGAGCGCGGCGGGCGCCTTTTCGCGGCCGCCGTCCCAGGTGCCGTGCGGTCCATAGACATTGTGGAAGCGGGCAACCGCCGTCTTCATCCCGCGCTCATGCCAGTATTCCTCGCAAAACATTTCGGAAATCAACTTTTCCCAGCCGTAGCCGCGCTCGGACATCGCCGGATACGCGTCGGATTCCTTCAACGCGCGGACATTGGGGTCCTGCTGCAACAACGTGTTGTAGGCGCAGGCCGAACTGGAGAAAAAGTAGCGGCGCGCGCCAGCCCGGTAGGCGGCCTCGACCATGTGCGTGTTGATGAGAACGGAACGCAGGCATTCGACCCGGAAACGCTCGATGAAGCCCATGCCGCCCATGTCGGCGGCAAGGTTATAGACTTCCACCGCGCCTTCGCAGACGCGACGGCAATTGTCCTCGTTGCTGACATCGAGCGACAAATTCTGCACGCCGGGAACGTGAAGATACCATTCGTAAAGCGGCTTTTTGTCCACCGCGCGGATGTTGGCGAAGCCTTTTTTCTTGAAATACAGCGCGAGGTTGCCGGCGATGAATCCGCCCGCGCCGGTGATGACAATCAAATCATCCTTTTTCAAGGCCGGGTCTTTTTCGATGAGTCGTTTCTTTTCCATATCTTTTGTTTTTATTGAACCATGTTGCAAAAAATTACACTGGACATGGCGGCAAGGGAATGCCAATAGTTTGCCAGAGCATGACGATTATTGACTTTTCATGAAACGGCTAAATCAGCCGAAATCCGCTTCCTTGGAAGCGCCTGAATATTTTTCGCCGCAAGTTTCAGCGGCGAGGCGTTTTTATCTCAACCTGAACCCGCCCAAGGGCGTGCCGCTGGCCATCGTCAGCGGCGGCTGCGAACACTGCGCGCCCGACTACGAAATCCACCGCGCGACCTTCCCCTTTTATTCGATTGAATATGTCCTGCGGGGCCGCTGTTCGTTGAAACTGAAAAAACGCAACCACAATCTGGACCCTGGCAGCATTTTTTCCTACGGTCCCGGCGTGCGGCAGGACATCATTGCCGATCCGGACGATCCACCGGTAAAGTATTTCGTTGATTTCTGCGGTTCCCAATCAAGAAAGATTTTGCGTCTTTGCCGCCTGCCGCCCGGCGGCGTTTCGCGGGTGTTCCCGCCGAATGAAATCCAGAACCTGTTCGACGAATTGATCCGGTGCGGCCAGCGCGGTTCTCCCCGGAGCGCCGGACTTTGCATGCGACTGCTCGAATGCATGGCCTTGATCATTTCCGAATCGCGCGCGCCGCAGGAAGGCGTTGAAACCCTTTCATTCACAACCTACCAGCAGGCCCGCCGGCACATTGAAAATAAATTCCAGCGTCTCAAGACGCTGCGGCAGATTGCGCAGGAATGCCATGTGGACGCCACCTACCTGTGCCGATTGTTCCAACGCTACGACCACCAAAGCCCATATCAATTTTTGATGCGCCTGAAAATGAATCTCGCCGCCGAATGGCTTCAACAGCCCGGCACACTGGTCAAACAGGTTGCGGAGCGCGCCGGTTTCGGCGACCAGTTCCATTTCTCCCGCGCCTTCAAAAGCGTGTTCGGAATTGCGCCCGATATTTTCCGGCGGCTGCGGTGAACCCAATCAGCGCCCGCTCCATTGAAACGGTTTGCCCTTTCAATTCAATGCCCGCCGATCTCCAGCGGCACGCGCAAACGGATGTCATCGGAAGCCGCGCCCACGAGCAGTTCGTAATCGCCCGGCTCGACGACGTATTGTTTTTTGTTCGTGTCCCAATAACGAAACCGTTCCAGCGGAATATCCATTGTGAGGCGCACCGTCTGGCCCGGCTGTAAATGAAGCCGCGTAAAACCGCACAGCGCCAGCTTCGGCTGCGGCTGCGCTGAATTCACATGGCGGAAATAAATTTGCGCCACCTCGTCGCCGTCGCGCGCGCCGGAATTGTTCAGCGTGAAGGAAATTCTTGCGGTGTCGCCCGCCGCGAGGTTGGTTTTGTCGAGCATGGCGGCGTCGTAATCAAATTTCGTGTAGCTCAAACCGTGGCCGAACGCGAACAGCGGCGCGCCGCCGAAGTAGCGATAGGTGCGGTTGCTCATGGCGTAATTTTCAAACGCCGGCAAATCCTCCGTCGAGCGGTAGAACGTCACCGGCAGACGCCCGGCGGGATTTTCGTCGCCGAACAAGACGTCCGCCACCGCCCATCCGCCCTGCTCGCCGGGATACCACGCCTGCACAATCGCCGGCAGGTTTTCCGCCTCCCACGGCATGGCGATGGCGCTGCCGCTGCAATTGACAAACACAACCGGCTTGCCGGTGGCGGACAAAACCTTGAGCAGCTCCGTTTGTTGCGATGGCAGTTCGATGCGCGTGCGGTCGCCGCCGTTGAAGCCGTCGTAACTCACCTTCATCTCTTCGCCTTCCAGTTGCGGGCTGATGCCGCCGACGTAAATCACCACGTCCGACGACCATGCTGTTTCAATGGCCTTCATCCATTTTTCGTCGCTGATTTCGCCGGTGACGTTCGTGTGCAACGCCAGCGGGCAAGCCGGTTCATAGGCCACTTCGCAGTTCGCGCCGGCGGCATATTTGATGCCGGCCAGAATCGTGACCGGCTGCGAGGGCGTGCCGTTGTAATTGCCGAGCAGCACCGGAACGGAATCGGCGTTCGCACCGATGACGGCGATGCGTTTGATTTTGGAACGGTCAAGCGGCAGCACTCCGTCGTTTTTCAGCAGCACGATGGACTCGCGCGCAACCTGCAACGCCAGCGCCTCGTGTTCCGGCGTGTCGTTTTCCCAAACCGGGATTTGCGCGAACGGAACCTTTTCCGGCGGATCAAACAATCCGAGCCGGAACCGCGCTTCAAACAAACGCGATACCGCCGTGTCAATTTCCTTTTCCGAAATCAACCCCCTTTTGACCGCGCGCATCAGCGAATCGTAATCGGTCCCGCAGCACAAATCGTCGCCGGCCTTGACCGCGTCCGCCGCAGCCTCCTCGGACGAGCCGGCAAACTTGTGGTTGGCGTAAATGTCGTAAATCGCGCCGCAGTCGGAAACGACGTGGCCGGTGAAGCCCCACTGCTCGCGCAGAATTTGCGTGAGCAGCAGCGGGTTCGCGCATGCCGGCTCGCCATAGACCGAATTGTAGGCGCCCATCACCGCGCCAACGTGACCTTCGCGGACGGCAGCCTCGAACTGCGGCAGGTAGGTTTCGTAAAAATCGCGCTCGGTCGGCTCGGCATCAAACGTGTGCCGCAACGGCTCCGGCCCGCTGTGAACGGCAAAATGTTTCGCACACGCCATCGCCTTCACATAATTCGGGTCGTCGCCCTGCAAACCGCGGATGAACGCAACGTCAAGCCGCGCGGTCAGGAACGGGTCTTCGCCGTAGGTTTCCTGGCCGCGTCCCCAGCGCGGGTCGCGGAAGATGTTCACGTTCGGCGTCCAGAACGTGAGACCGTAATACCGCGCGCTGTCGCCGTCATGTTTGGCGGCGTAATCATTGTGCTTGGCGCGCGCCTCCGTGGCGATGACATCCGCCTCGTCGTGAATCAATACGGGGTCCCACGTCGCCGCCATGCCGATGGCCTGCGGAAAAACAGTGGCCGTGCCCGCCCGCGCCACGCCATGCAGACATTCGCTCCAAAAATCGTAGGCTGGAATGCCCAGCCTCGGAATCGCCTCCTCGCCATTGCGCATCATCTGGATTTTTTCCGCCAGCGACAGCCGGCGCACGAGGTCGTTCACGCGCGCGGACACCGGACGCGCCGCGTCCTTCCAGATTTCCGGCCAGGCGACGACGGGAATTTTCAGCGCGGCGGCATCCCCGGCATCCACCAAATCCGCCGCGCGCATGGAAATGATGGAAACGCCGCTTGCGTCGCGCAGTTCAAACGTGTTCAACTTCGCCGCGTTCGTGCGTCCAATAAAATTCAATCTCAACGGCCCGCGCAGCGCGCCGCCGGGGAAATCAATCTGGTTCGTAAGCAGCAATACCTTTCCGGCGCCGCCCGTGGCGGCGAAAATATCGAGGTTGCTGGCGAGCATCTGGCCGCCGCAGGCGATGTCGAACGCGCGCTGGCCGGCGTCCAGGAAATCCACCTCCGCAAGACCGATGACGGCGGTGTATTTTCCGGCGGAAAGATTCGAAACCGTCACGGAAAAATTCGTCCCGTAGATTTCCTCGCGGAAGGACTCTTCGCCGTGGCGCGGCGCGCCTTCAATCGCCAGGCTCTCGTGTCCGCGCCCGTGCTGGAATTGCCCGGTGACAAGAACTTTCCGGTCGCACGCGGCGCACGTCTCCTCACCGCCGCGCAAGGCGGGGGTTGAAAGATAAACGATGAAAATCGCCAGCGCGGGAAAAAAACGGTTCATGGCGCGAGGCTACTATACGCACCCTGCCCCGCCAAAAGTTTTTTGCGCGCAAAAACCGGTTCATCCCTTGGACAAACAAAAAGCCAGCGCCTGATTCTGGCAATCTTCGGGACGCCGCGGTGCCTTTTGGCTTTCAAAATGTGCCCGTTTTCAAGCAAGATAGGGCATGGACAATGAAGGCAGATTTTTGAAACTTTGGGTCGTTGCCGGCATCGTGATGGCTCTGGCGCTGATGGCTTTTCCGGGACGTTCCGCTTATCAACATTTCAAGGAGAAGCACGCCGTGGCTCAGGCAAAGGTCTTTTTCGCCAAAGGCGATTATCTCAACGCGGGGTTGAGCGCGCGGCAGGCGTGGCTGCTCAATTCCAACAATGTCGAAGCCTGTTTCCTCATGGCCGAACTGGAGGATGTGGCGCATTCACCCGCCACGCTGGACTGGTGCCAGCGGGTGGTGGAATTATCCCCCACCGTAACCAACAAACTCCTGCTGGCCTCCGCGGGATTACGGTATCAGGGACCGCCCTACCCGCTCGCAAGCCAGGTGCTCCAAGATTTGTCGGCGTCCGCCGCGGGTGTGCCGGCCTTTCACATCGTTTCCGCTGAACTGGATTTGAACCTGCATCGCTTGGCGGAGGCGGAAACTCAATTGATCGCCGCGTGCCGGTTGCAGCCAACCAACCGGCTGTTCCAGCTCAATCTCGCCGTCATCCGGCTTGACTCGACCAACGCCGCCGCCGCCACCGAGGCCCGCGCCAAACTGGAACAACTTTGCGCCGACGCGAATTTCGGCCCTTTGGCGTTGCGTTCCCTGATAGCCGACCGTCTGATGCACAACGATGGTGACGACGCCCTGAATTACTCGACACGATTGCTGGCCGGCGCGCAGGCGACCCTGAATGACCGGCTGCAACATCTCGCCATCCTGAAGAGCCTGCAAAGTCCCGCCCTGACCGCCCAATTGAATGCCCTGCAACGGGACGCAACAACCAACGCGGCGATGGCAGCCCAAACCGCCTCGTGGATGGAATCCCACGGTTATCTGTCCGAAAGCTTCGCCTGGTTGAACACACTGCCCGCCAACATCCAGGCACAAACACCGGTGCGGCTTGCCTTCGTGGATTACTACCTTAACACCACCAACTGGCAGGGGCTGCGCAATCTCACATCCAGCGGCAACTGGGATGAATTGGATTTTCTGCGGCTGGCGTTATCATCCCACGCGTGGAGTGAACTCGGCGAACCTCTGGTGGCCGACGGTCACTGGCGCTCGGCGGTCAGCGAGGCGGGTGAAAGGCTGGGCGCGCTGGCGGCGTTGCTGGAACTGGCAAACCGCTGGCAGATGCCTCGAGAACCGGAGGATTTGCTCTGGCGCATCCTTCGGGAATTCCCCGACGCGCGATGGGCACAGGACAGCCTGGAACGTCTCTATTTTAACGCCGGGAACACGACCGGCCTGTATCAACTCTACTTAAAACAGCTTCCCTACTCGCCCCAAAACGTGGCGCTAAAAAATAATCTGGCCGCCACGGCGCTGCTGTTGAAAACCAATCTGACACAGGCCTGCCGCTGGGCGGCTGAAATTTATGCCCAAAAAAACAGTGACCCGGTTATCGTGTCCACTTACGCCTATTCCCTGCACTTGCAGGGCCGGGACAAGGAGGGACTCGCTGCAATGCAAAAACTGAAACCGGCGCAGCTTCAACAAACGACTGTGTCGCTTTATTACGGTATCCTGCTGCGCGCCACGGGGCGGTCCAACGAAGCCGCCCTGTTCCTGTCCCTTGCCAAAAACGAGGGCAGTTTGTTGCCGGAAGAAAAACAACTGCTTGCCGCCGCCAGTGAAACAAAATAACCCTTGTCGGCAACAAGGAAACGGAAGACATCCAATGACGGTGTGTTGAGAAGATAGTGTGTCTCTTTGACTCCGCTCGACGTTTTTTTCAAGGACAATAGCCGATTTTTACCCCGTTTTAGGGTATCCCCACACCCTTCCCCACATGGGGAGGGGTGCCGATTTCAAATCGTCCTTTGCTGACAATGGTTTTTTGCTGTTTTGCCTCTCGGTGACACCCCCGACTTCCTATGGTTTTGGGTGGCTCGCGCGACTTCTGTCTCATGACGGTCATCACGACGGTCTGGTCGAACCGCAGGCCGGTGGTTTTGTCCACGGGACGGGAGTAACGACGGGCACAGCGGAAGTTTTGCCTGGCACGGGTGACGAAGAAAGCACCGCACTGATGAATCCGATGCCACCGGGCGAAGTCAAGGTAGCTGCGGCACTTCGACGTGCAGATCAATCCGATCAAGCTAACGATTTTGAATCACCTGGAAAAAAGCTGGGGGCGGTTTTCAACCACCGCATTTTTCGAGAAGCAGGCATTTTATTTCTGACAAAATATTCCTAACTCGTTGATAATGAATATGGTGGCTGGGGGCGGAATTGAACCGCAAATGCCCGTTTTTCAAGGAAAGACTACACCGCTTCTCGCACTATTTCAATATAATCTTTCACTATTTGGCTTAACCAGGTTTAACCCTCTTACTGAAGATTTCACTGAAGGTTTTTAATGGATATTTCATCCAACTTCGCCAACTCCGGCATGGGTAAAACACCTGATATTTTATTTATCCATATTTGTGTATCAATTTGGGGTGGCAGGCGTATTGTGAATCACGGTCCATTATTCCTCCCACGGACTCTTGATGAAACCAGCAGACGATGCAGTTCAGCAACCACCTCATGAAGATGGCAGACTGAAGAAGAACCAAGATGCGAAAGCGCCCGGTCATGAACTGCGGATTGAACAGGCGCAGACGCGGACGGATCAAGCCAATCTGCGGACGGACGAGGCAAACGCCCGCACGGACTTGGCGAATACGAGAACGGTAGAAGCCAACACCCGATCCGAGCAGGCCGATTTGCGGACGGAGCAGGCGGAGAACCGCGAGCAGGGAATGCGCGCCTCCGAGTTGAGTTACCGCCGGCTGTTTGAGACGTCCAAGGACGGCATTTTGATCCTCGATGCGGGGACGGGAATGATTATGGATGTGAATCCGTTTTTGGTGGATCTGCTGGGCTATTCGCACGCGGTGTTCCTCGGCAAGAAAGTCTGGGAACTGGGATTCCTCAAGGACCTCTTCACCCAACAGGTCAAATTTGCGGAATTGCAGGAGAAGGAATACGTCCGCTACGAAAACCTGCCGCTGGAGACCGCCCAGGGCCGGCGGATCGAGGTGGAATTTGTCAGCAACGTTTATCAAGCCGGTGACAAAAAAGTGATTCAGTGCAGCATCCGCGACATCTCTGAGCGCAAGCGGCTGGAGCAGGTGCTGCATGAAAGCAGCCTGGAGTTGCAGCACAAGAACGCGG
>Ga0181520_10008055_pt1 | contig 15167 bp, 15 predicted proteins | sample PEATcosm2014_Bin_29_FD_132451 | JGI IMG/M metagenome (GOLD analysis project Ga0181520, IMG submission 132451) | Peatland microbial communities from MTU Mesocosm Facility, Houghton, MI, USA - PEATcosm2014_Bin02_30_metaG | ecosystem: Environmental > Terrestrial > Soil > Wetlands > Peat | place...
GGCCCTTCAGTCGGACTCCTTTTGGTATTTCCTTAACAACCGAGCGGGCAAGGCCCAGAATCGCATCGGCTTCCTGTTTGAACTTGTCGCGCGAGCAGAAGGGCCGCCTCCAGAGGCAGATCACAACGAATACTGGATTTTCTATGCGTTCAGCCAGAAACTAAGAGAAGCTGGGAGTAGCCCGGAGCAAGAATGGCTCAAGGTCAAACAGACCTTTATGGAGCTTGAAGAATGGTTTGAGGATCGTCTCCTTTACCACATCGTTGGCTTTCTTGTCAGTGAGGGGATGAGCATTGGTGCGATCCGTGAACTCTCAAAGGATTGCACCAAGAGCGAGTTTGAACAAAAACTGCGCCGGGAAGCCTTCGCCAGGACGATCGGCGGCCAGCACCTCGAAGACATCGCCGAGGAGGCGATCAAAACCCGGGTGGCCGACAAGCTGGACGAACTCGAATACGGCCCGCACAGTGGGAAGATCAAATCACTCCTGTTGCTGTTCAACCTCGCAACACTGCTTCAAGACAAACGATCTAACCTCCGGTTCCAGTTCGATAGTTTCAAAAGTGAACGGTGGAATATCGAGCATATCCGCTCCGTGACTTCGGACAAACCCGTACGACATTCCGAGCGCATCGAATGGCTAAAGCATTGCCTGGCATATCTACAATCACAAGAAGATGGAGATGCGCTCCGGGCTGAGATCGAAGCCTTCCTGGCGTTGCCAGCGCAGGCCGCCTTGGAGACTGTGTTCGATCCGCTGTACGACAAACTGTTGGAGTTCTTCCACGAAAGGACGGATCAAGAGGCCGACAATGGCATCGCGAACCTCACCCTTCTTGATGAAGGTACGAACAAGAGTTACAAGAACGCAGTGTTCGCCGTGAAACGCCAGTGTCTCCTCTCGCTAGACCAGGCCGGAGTCTTTGTTCCACTGTGCACCCGCAATGTGTTCTTAAAGTGTTATAGCCCGCGTGTGGGCAGCGTCATGTTTTGGAGTCCAGAGGACCGGGACGCCTACCAGGGCGCAATCATCAAAGCGCTGGTTAGGTTTTTTGCTGGGAAAACGGAGGATAGGATATGAGCGACTACGGCGGGCAAATCATCTACAAGCAGCTTCTGGACCGTCATCTCCGCGTTCGGATTCCGATGATCCAACGGGATTACGCGCAAGGGCGGCATGACCAAAAGGAGGTGCGGGAGGAGTTTCTAGGAGCGCTCGCAGGTGCGCTGGCACGCCCCGTGGGCGATCCGTCATTGCCGCTTAACCTCGACTTCATCTACGGCAGTGTAGAAGGGCAGAAAGAAACGTGTTTCTTCCCGTTGGATGGGCAGCAACGGCTTACCACTCTATTCCTTCTGCACTGGTATCTGGCTTGGAACGATGAACGATGGAATGACTTTCGCGATATGTTCCGGACGCATAGCCACTCACGCTTTTCCTACAGCGTACGTCCGAGTAGTAGCGAATTCTTCGACGAACTCGTAGCCTATGGGCCCAAATGCCGGCCCGGAGTTGATCCTCCGAGCCGATTGATCACCGACCAACCTTGGTTTTTTCGAAGTTGGCGGCTTGACCCCACCATTCAGGGCACACTCGTCGTTCTGGACGAGATCCACAGGCGGTTTGCGTCGTCCAATGGCCTTTTTGAGCGACTCACCAGTGAGAGCCATCCGGCGATCACTTTCCAGTTGCTCGACCTGGATAACTTCGGGCTATCGGACGATCTCTATATCAAAATGAATGCCCGCGGGAAGCCGCTGACTCCTTTCGAGACGTTTAAGGCGCGCTATGACCAAGAGCTTAAAAAACAGTTTAGTGGTGAATCGAGGCCAATCGGCAATCAGGAGTTTCCGATCGCGGATTTCGTCGCGCGGCGGATGGACACGGCGTGGTCTGACCTTTTCTGGGCGCATCGCGACACTAAAACCAATCTTTACGACAGCGCCATTATGAATGTCTGTCGGGTAGTAGCTCTTGTTACCCGGAATCCCGAAAGCGAGACGTACGCTGAAGATGTCTCGTTACTCCGGGCCTCGTGGAGCCCACCTTCCTATTCCACCTTTTACAGCCAGGGCTGGCTGGACCGGGACTTCACCACGGCGCTGATCAGTTTGCTCGAAAGCTGGAGCGCGACCGATGGATTCTCAAAGCCGCTTCTGCCGGATTCCAGGTATTTTGACGAAAAGAAGATTTTTGAGAGGCTGATTCAGAATTCAACCGGCCTGACGCTGCCGGAGGTCGTTCAGTTATCCGGATACACACTTTTCATAAGGGCGCACGAGCAATCACTCGATTCCGAGTCGTTTCAGGAGTGGATGCGGGTCGTCCACAACCTAGTCGTAAATTCCAATATCGAACGGCCCGATGAACTGCGCAGCAGCGCTCGGGGTTTACGGGAACTGCTGCCCAAATCAAAGCATATTTTGCAGCATTTGTCTCACCTGACTGCAAAGGATCGGGTCACGGGCTTCAACGACCAGCAGGTCAAAGAGGAGGCGCTTAAAGCCGGTTTGATTCTGAGCCACCATTCTTGGAGGCCGCTCATTGATCGTGCAGAAGGCCACGGCTACTTCCGCGGGCAAATCGAGTTTCTGCTTGATTTCAGCGGCGTTATGGTGGCGAGCGCGGAGAAAGGAAGGCTCAATTGGGAGAAAGACTTACACCTCTCGTTGCAAGAGCGGTTCGAGGGGTATTTGAGGAAGGCCGAAACGATGTTCGGCCCGTCAGGACTCAAGGATGACGGGACACACCGCTGGCAGCAGGCACTGTTGAGCATCGGGGACTACCTCCTACCCAGCGGTACGCAGAATAGTTCATTTCTCGCTAACTCATCAACAGATCCAGCCAGTTGGAAGAGGCTACTCAGAGGGACGGGTCCTAAGGCCCCTGAAGCCCGGAAACTATTACATCAGCTTTGGGACCGCTTAAAGGAAAATGAGTCTGTTGAGGAGCAACTCCGCGCTATCATTTCAGGAGCCACCATCCAAGATGCTTGGAGGAAGGAGTTGGTCCAGACTCCGGCCGCCTTGGATTACTGCGGCAACCGGGCCATTCGTTGGAATGCGCCGGACGAGATATATCTACTCAAGAAGAGTCAGATGAATGGCGCGCACGCCGAGCTGTTCACCTTTTGTCTTTATGACCGGGTGCTTCTCCCACTCTTTAAGCAGGGGCAATTGGCGCCTTTGATCCTCCGCGATTACCGGTCGGTCAACGGCACGGATCTTGAGCCGCGTATCTTGATTGCCTTTGCGCAAGAGGAATACCCTCCGAGCGTCGAGGTCGAGTTTAAGAAGGGTAGTTTCTTCGTCAGCATCGACTGCGGGTCGCTACATGATCGGCCCGACGTTCAGGCGGCTCTTCTTAACTCGTTGGGCTTCGTTCAAGATGAAGGTCGAATGTCAAGGTCCGTCGATTCCTCAAGTATTGAGAGCACGATCCTGGCCCTTGCCGAAGCTGTGGCTACGTAAAGCGTCTGCTGCTTTGCCTTCGTTCAAGTCCGCACGTTTGAAATGTCCCCGGTAGTGCATAGGTTACTCCTGACCCGCCAGGGTTCGGCGATCGACATTGCCGACTCTCCAGCCGTTGAGCGGGTCTCGCCGGCCTAGAACGGCGCCCGGTCCACCCGAACGTTAACACCTCATATCGGTAGGCAACCAGACTGCCCGGCGGAAAAATCCCGGCCGGGGGGCGACGCCGCCGGGATGAAGTCCGCTATCGCCGTCTTTCGGCCGTTATCTGGGCGAATGGCAGAAAACCAACCATCGTGAAACGCCTGACTTTGGCCAGGACCGCACGAGGACCTCGGCTGAAAGCAGCTGCTTGGTATGGCGGGGCACGAGACCCTCGTCAACGGCGCAAGATGCCGCCCGGATGCTTTCGCGAATACGCTAGCAGGCTCGCAGAAAGCTTGGGCAAATTACAGAACGCCACATCGCATTCCTGAAAGATCTGATCCCGCTTGGTGCTTGGCGTCCTCAGCTTCTGGTCCAAAATGTCAAATGCCTCGCCGGCTCCCGGTCCCAACACTATGGCCGAATCCGGTACGCCTAATGCGCGGACCGCTCGCCCCGCAATCTTCGCGGCGTCTTTACGACCTATGTGGATGAGCGCGTCTTTAACAAAGAACGCCCACCGCTTTGATGAATTGCGGAAAAACTGATCAAAGCCGCCATTGTTTACTTCCCGCAAAAGGGCCATCACGGCCATGATGATGTTTTCAACTCCAGTCGTTCCGGGATTCTTCCGCCGATGCTCTTTAATGGCCTCCTCCAGGCAAGAAAGCAGTTGGTACGGATCCTCCGAATCGGCAAACGCGAGGATGTCATCGACGGATTGACCTTCGTAGCCGTCGATCCAGCCAAGGTCCGCCAACGAGGCGCCTCGGCGGTGAGAGCGAATAGTCCGCCGCGCATCGGATGAACTGGCAAACTCGTTCAGAGCCTGCGCGCCCAGCTCTGTAGGTGTCATTTCCTTGGCTTTGGCGAGTGCCGCCAGACGCTTGGCGACAAGTTCAGGAACAACACACGGGATAATCGTTGTCATAGCTACCAGTATCCATCTCGGCCCTCAGAATGCGAACTAATGTCGTAGTATTCACCCTCCCGTGAGAGGCTCCGCGTCGATCGGAAGGTCCACCTCGGACACAACTTCCAGGAAAGTGGCGTTTGTGGAAAATGACCGCCCGAGCCGAACCGTCCCGGCATTGTCGCTCCATGTGCCCAAGCCGGCATGATGGAAGTGAGCACGTCGCGTTGTTTGCTGGCCCCTGAAAGAGTCGGGAATCCAATCAAAGCTCAAAAGCGATGTTCTCCCCATGTGCACCCACAACTTGCAAACGTCTACGAAGCTGAGGCCTCACGCACCATCGGGAACGACTCAGGTGAACCACGTGGAAAGGTCATCATCCGACCGTATCCCGCCCCGCGTGATAGTCCAAAGCGCGCGATCAGACTCTAACCTGCGGCGGGAACGTCCGACCGATGCCGGTCAGGAGGTCGCCGTCATCGCGATGCACGCTCGATCGAAGTAATTGTGTCCAGGGGACGGAATGGTTTCCCCCCGTCACTGTAGCCGATTGCCATCGTCTTGGGATCGATATCGATGGCAGCCCCCTGACTGGCCAAACGCAGGTGTCCGGCAGGGGCGTCGGCAACTTCGGTCCAGTAGCGGGGAGTATTCAAATCCTCGAATGATTCGATCCAAACTGAGCCGCTACGGCGAAACTCCCCACGTTGATTTGTCCCGTTGCGAACGTAAGAAACGACCGAAATCGCAGATGAGACGTTGCGCGTTGCGTCATGTGCGCCGATAACGAGGAGAGCCGCTCCGATAAACAAGGTAACACCTGCCTGTCCAGCCTTCTGGACTGAAATCTCGAAACCGAACGCCCTAAACCTCGCGTCGCCTTCTCCCGCGCCTTTTCCTACATAAACAAATGCAATCCCGGCGAGAATGCAAATCGCGCCGAGAGCCATCAATACCCCGCTCACCATCTCTGCCACCTGCAAATGTATGCGAACGAATCATCGCCAGCTGTCGATGTTCCACCCGACCATCGTCAAAAGATAGCAGAATAATGCGGTCGATGCACTCCAACGATTTTGCACCGGGCGCGCGACTGGATGATCTGTCCCGGCGCCAGAGCCTATTGAAGTCGGTCAATGACTGTCGGAAGAGCCCATGAAATCCAATGAACGGGCACTTAGAAACACGCTGATGCTAGGCGGGGATTCGTCCCGTGGTGCTCCTCGACGCCAACTGGCCGCAAAACGCCCTGCTCGTGGATTGGCCGGAGCGAGGCTCTGGCTGAGTCCGGAACGATATGTACCAATATCGGTAGCCAACTCCGCGTGCTGGCCGGCGGCTCGGCGCTGCAAATAGACGCGAACGTCCGATTCGGTCAGATGGAGGGCACGCGCGAACGTCGCCATTAGGCTTTCGTTTTCACCACGAGCGATCCCGTTTTGCGCCAGCCATGACGAGATCTTCCCTGCGCCCGACGGGCCAGCAGGCCGTGGCGGATTTGGTGGGTATCGCCTCTCCAGCTTTTGAAGGCGCCTCGTGATCGCTTTCATCGCTATTCGCGCAACCTCCGCAGCCATGCGGGGACAGTGGACGTGGGCATCTCAACCGTGCAATCCACTTCTTCGGTTCCATCCGGTGAGACGTATGCGATCTCGACCATCACCGGCTCAGCGGCCGGGGCGATGCGCGCTTCGAGTTCTTCCAGCCGGCGAGTGAGTTTCCTGCTGATCATGGTGATCACCTTCACGCAGCCCGGGGCGTTTCCAAATCACTCCCGTCCGGGATCGCCTGCATTACGGCACGGACAGCTTCAAGAGTGAGTTGGGCGTGCGGCTTCCCAGCCTCGTAGAGATGGACCTGCCGCTGCCAGAACTCCAACCATGCTGGCGAATGCGGCGTGAAACCGCTGCCGTCCACTGAGCGCGATTCGAGTTCTTCGATGCGTCGGAGAAGGCTGGCACTGCCGGGTTTCCGTTTCATATCATCCTCCCAGCGGCTCGGCGGGAATCTCGGATTCGAGCACCAGCGATCCGGTGACCCGTCCGTTCGGGGCAACGAACTGGATCTGCGCCACTATCGATAAGATCTCGGGCGTCAGCCGCGTTTCGAGCCGCTCCAGCCGCCGCAGGAGATTCCTTCCGGCTATCATCGTGCTACCTCAGTGGCTTGCGCCCTTCTCCCGCAGGAACGTCGTCAGTTCCTCCGCGCTCAGACCATCGGGGATTCGGTCGAGCCAGACCGATGCCGTGGGGTGGCCAGATTCCCGGAGAATCCGCAGACAGGTATCGTGGTCCAAACTCAGCATTTGGCCGTGCCTCCACACCGTGACGCGGAGTGGCGGCTCCGCATCCTCGGTAGACCCGCGCTCTTCCAGTTGTTCGACTCGATGCGTCAGCTTTGCGTTCATGTTGCTCACATGCTCCTCACGGCCGCTGCCCCGGCGTGGCAGCCGCCGCCTCAAGTGCTGCTACGCGCACGTCGATGTCTTCAATCTCGATTGATTTGGCGGAGTGGTCCAGCACGCTGTCGGCAGCCCGCACTTTGGTGGAGGCGGGCGTAGTGGGGTCAACCATGACTTTCAGCAGTGTCGATACCGCGGCGCTGGTCGCCTGCTGGAGCCGGGCGATGGATTGCGAGTGTGCGGCGCGCCGGGCCTCGCGATAGGCCGCCTGGAACTCCGGCTCCTTCATCCATTTCAGCAGCGTGTTGGGTGCGATGCCGGTCGCTTTGGCCGCTTCCTCAATGTTGCGCTGCGTGAGCAACGCAGCAACCGCCTCTTCCTTCTTCCGCCCGAATTTGGTTCCGTGCCCCCTCATTCACCGCACCCTGCCGCAATCTGACGCAATCTGCCGGGCTCCGGACATCGCCTTTCCATCGCCTAAGCCACAGAATCCACTTGCTTTAGGTTGCGAGCCGAGCGATTGATGTCGTGACGCGGTAATCCCGCAAAAGGAGATCAAACGAAAATGACCACCGAGAACGCAGCAACCACCGACACCGCCGCCAACGTGGCGGCACAGGGCGCCACCGTCGCGCCGGAGAAGGCTTCCTCGAAGAAGGGTGCCAGCAAAAAGCCGGGCGCGCCCAAGGGCCAGAAAAGCGCCAAGGGCGGCAAACCGAAGGCCAGCGCGCCGAAGAAAGCTACCCCGGCGAAGAAGGTTGCCAAGGCGCCCAAAAAGGCTGCCAAGACGCCAGAAGCCGCCGGCCCCCGCGAAGGGAGCAAGACCGCGCAGGTCGTCGCGATGCTCCAGCGCAAGAACGGCGCGACGCTGGCCGAGATTATGGAGAAGATGGGCTGGCAAAAACATACCGTCCGGGGCTTCATGGCGGGCGCGATGAAAAAGGCCGGGTACACTGTCGAGTCCTTCAAGCCCGAAGGGGGCGAGCGCACCTATCGCATCAACCCTTAGCATCGAACGCCTGCCTTCCTGGCCCGCCCGGCTCCGGCCGCGGCGGGCTTTCTTGCTTGGAGAGCCTCCTCGACAATCTGGTCCCGGCACCCGAGTAGCCGGCCTTCCTTGACGTGCTCGAAGGTGGCGCCCTTGTAGTCACCGTCGCCCAGCACAGCCTGCTTGCCGCTTAACGTCTGCCAACGCTGCACGACCACATCGACATACTTCGGATCCATTTCGATGCCCAGGCAGACGCGCTCGGTCAGTTCGGCTGCGGCGAGCGTTGTGCCGCTGCCCAGAAACGGATCGTAGACCAACTCGCCCCGCTTGAGGTGGTTCAGGATCGGGCGCCGCATCAACTCAACCGGCTTCTGCGTGGGATGATCGAACTTCTGCTCATCCGAGCCGCCCATGATGAACTTGGGCGACGGCGAATCCCAGACCGTCGAGTTCTCGCCGGCTTTGCCAAACCAGGGCGCGTTTTTCTTGCGCAGGTACCAGGCGGGCTCATGTTGATACCAGTAGTGCGTTCTTGTCAGTACGGTGCGCTGCTTATTCCAGATTATCTGCTGGGGATAGAGAAAGCCGATCCGCAGGAGTCCGTTCAGCACCTCGCGCGTGAACACTGATGCGTGCCAGACATAAGCGATCTGCAAGCTCGGCACGAGTTCAAACGCTTCGGACCAGTCGGCCCGCGTGTCGCCGGAAATGGTGGTTTCGGTGTGACCCTCCGTTCGGTGCTTCATGTAAGAGGCTTCTGCGGGTCCGCAACTGTTGAGGCCGGCACGGTCCCGCCATTCCGAGTCCAGCTCAATGCCATAAGGCGGGTCGGTGACGAGCAGCGATGGCTTGCGCTCGCCCAGAAGCTTCGCCACGGCCTCCGGGCTGGTGGCATCCCCGCATAGCACGCGGTGCGAGCCGCAGACCCACAGGTCGCCAAGCCGCGAAACCGGGTTGTCTGGTAAAGGCGGAGTTGCGTTGGCTCGCTCGTCTGCTTCCGGCGCAATGAGCAGATCGTCGAGTTCTTTCGGATCGAAGCCGGTCAAGCTGAGATCGTAATCGGACTCGTTCAGTTCCTGTAACTCCAGGGTGAGCAACTCTTCGTCGAAGGCGGCCCAAGTCGCGGACCTGTTCACCAGGAGTCTGAACGCCTTCACCTGCGCCTCGCTCCATTCATCACAGAGGATCGCAGGGATACTGGTAGTGTCGCCCCCGGGCCAGGATCCCAACTTGCGAGCAGCCTTCAGCCGTAAGTGGCCGTCCACGACAGTTCCGTCGCTTCGGGCGAGCACCGGCACCTTGAACCCGAACTCGCGGATGCTGCTGCACATGCGGTCAACAGCGGCATCGTTCTTGCGCGGATTGCGAACGTAGAAAATGAAGCGCTCTATCGACCAGAATTGAATCGCCAGTTGCGGAGACGTGATCATTCCTCCCCCTCAATAGCAGTTGCGGATTTCATTCGTCAACAGACGAGCTTGGAGGGTCGCGCTGGTCGAGTTTTGCCCCGCCGTCAAGAGCTGGCGGAGCCCGGAGTTTTGAGTGTTGTGAGGATTGTGAGTAGGCTGGTACGTTTACGCGTTCCCAGCAGCCGAATGTCGGGTTTCTGGGGCGAGATGTCGGGTAAATGTCGGGCTGTTTTTGGAAACCCGACATCAGTTTCACAAACAGAATCAGTCGGTTAGACCAGAAATGTCGGGTTTGTTTAGGAGTAGAGAGGCGCCAGGAATTTGAGTGGCGTTTTTCGTGTCCTGGGGAGGCCGTGCGGCTGGCGTCCATTTTGGACTCCAGTTGGACTCCAAAACGCGACCCACGATGAATGTCTTGGGTGTAAGTCTTTGAGGAATTTGGTCGGGCCGCCGAGATTTGAACTCGGGACCTCTTGCACCCCAAGCAAGCGCGCTAGCCAGGCTGCGCCACGGCCCGAAGTGCTTATTGTACACGCCTTCGAGCCCAATATCCAGCACCACCATCTTTGGTTAATACGCGCCCTCTAACCCTCGAACAGTAATCACAGTACGGCCATCAAAGCGGTATTAACCTAGCGTAACTTGCGATGGGGCTGACAACGCCGCTACGCTGACCGTGGCAGACTAATAACTGTTTCGTTACACTGACTAGCATGGGCTCTCGACCGCTGTCTCAGAGCCCCACCGACCGGATGGGCTTGGAATCCGGTAACCGACTGCCAGCGAATGGTGAGCATTCCGCCGGACCAGATCGCCGTGGAAGTGAGCGACTGGCGGCCACGCGCAAGCAGTCAGCCTGAGTCGAACAGGAGGTTCAATCCTTGAGCGACCAAATCGGATCGCACCCCAATGCGGACCTCGAGTCGTTGGCCACGCGGCTCGCGCAACTCGAGCAGATCCTCGCCGCTGTTGCAGACCGGCTCGGCAGATTGGAACAGAATGTCGCCGCCCTTGCCGGCCAGGCTTCGGAATCGCGGCAGCGGGTGGAGGCAGATGTCCAGCGAATCGAGAACCAACTGGCGGAACATACCACGATCCTCGCATCTTCCCGCATCGCGGTCGCCCAGACCGACGACCTGGTGGAGCGCGTGGTTGAGGCGCTCGAATCGCTCCAATCCACGGTACTCCAGCAGCCGGAAACCGGGGCGGTTGGGGTGAACTGAGATGGCTGCGAGGAGTGTGACCGATTTGACAGCGCGGGTCGGGCACGGCGCCATGCCGGCGGCCGGGACGCGATCGCTGGCGGATGTGCTGGCTGCGGGCCCGCTGCCTTTACCAGTGGCTCTGTCCTACGCCAACGAGATAGCATCCAGCGCCGCTGTTTTTCACCGTGGCGGCAACGCTTATGGTGCGTTGAGCGCGGCCCGAATCACGGTCGGACCGAATGGCCCGATCCTGCCGCGGCCGAACGGCATGTCGCACTTGGCCACTCAATCGTCGGATCTGCACGATTTTGGGTTGCTGCTCCATCAGATGCTGACTGGTCTCGATCCCGCAAGCTACTCCCCGCTGGCGAGCGCCGACGACGACTTGGAACCGTCGCCGGAGATGGTCAAATCGGCGGCGCTGCGCCTTGTGGAACGTTGCTGCTGCGCGCCCGACGACTCGGACTTGCGGCACGTGTCCACCGAGCTGCGGCTGCTCCAGATCATGGCCAACAACTGCGACTCTGGCGAGTTGGTTGGGCCGGCCCCAGAAGCCCGCCCGGTGGAACAGCCGGCCATCCCCACGGTCTCCGCCAAGCCCGCAGAGTCCAGTGCCCGCAGGTCCGGGTGTCCGTCCTGTGGATCGCCGGCTTATCACCCCGCCCATAAGCTCACGCTTCTGGAGAAACTGCAGGCGGTTGTGGACTTCAAGACCTATCGCTGCTACGGATGTTGCCAACGCTTCATCAGCATTTTCGGCCTGCATGTGCCGCGGCCCGAGGCTAACTGACCGGCTGGCGGCGTCCTTTCCATCTCCCACCTCCGCCGCGCCACCATCCCCACGCCGAGTGAACGGTGGCGCCCAGGTAGAACAGCGCCACCAGGGGAAGGCACGCGGCCTCGTACGCCGGACGGCCGAAGAACCGCACCGCCGGCCAGTAGCAAAACGCCATGATGAGCCAAGCCGCTGCTCCCAGCCAGCGCGCGCTGCCAGTGGCCGCCAGCGCCAGCGCGGGCGGAGCCGCGTAAGTCAGCAACAGCCCGGCGACGGTCGCGGCCAGCAGCCACGCCGAGTGGTGGAGTTGGGTGAAAGCGCTGCGCGAAATCATCCTGCCCGCTTCGCGGAAATCGGCGTAGCCGCGCATGCTGCGCGTTTGCTCGCTGACTCCCAGCCACACCTTTCCGCCGCGCCGTTTCATGGCGCGTGCCAGGGCGCAGTCGTCGATCCAGGCTCCGCGGATGGCGCCGATCCCGCCAACGCGGGCGAGCGACTCGCGCCGAATCAGCATGCATCCGCCGGCCGCTCCCGCCGTGGCCCGCTGCGAATTGCGAATCCAGGCCGGCGGGTACAACAGAAAAAAGAAAAAGACGAAGGCCGGCATCAGCGCCCGCTCCGCCGTGGTGCGGCAACTCAGCCGCGCCATGTACGATACCAGGTCGTAGCCATCGCGTTCGGCGCGCAAGACCAGGTCGCTCAGGTTGGAGGGCGGATGGGTGATATCGGCGTCGGTCAGCAGCAGGAATTCCGGCGCCCTCCACTCCGCTTCGGCAACGCCCTGGCTCACCGCCCAGAGCTTGCCCGTCCATCCATCGGGCAGCGGAGCCGCGCGAACCACCGTCAACAATTCGCTTTCCGCCGCCGTTCGCGCCACGTCGGCGGTGCCGTCCGAACTTGAGTCATCCACCAGAACGATATGGAACCCGCCCTTGTAGTCTTGGTTGGCAAGCGACCGGATCGCCTGGCCCACCACCTCGGCTTCATTGCGCGCCGGAATCACCGCGACCACGGCCGGCAGCGGCGCAGCGGGAGCATTCATCGGCTCGGCCGATTCCATGCGCCAGAAGCCGCCGCGAAAGGCGAACAGGTAGATCCACACTGCCAGCGTTGTGGCGCCCAGTACGAGCAGTATCATGTCGGTTATTCGCCCGGAACAATCCATTATCCTCTCCCTACGGAAGGGCCACGCGCCGGGCAGCGCGCTACACTGTTGTCTGGGAGCACGCGAGCGTGGCTACGATCGCATCCACGGCGTCCGATAACGCGAGCAACCAGCGCTTCGAAGGCCTCGCACCCGAGCAACTCATCCGCGCCTTTCGCCTGATGCACACCGCGCGCCGGCTGGACGACCGGGAGGTGACGCTGAAGCGGCAGAACCGGATTTTCTTCCAGATCAGCGGCGCCGGGCACGAAGCGCTCCAGGTGGCTGCGGGCATGGCGCTGCGCGCTGGCGAAGATTGGATCTACCCTTATTACCGAGACCGTGCGCTGTGCCTGACGCTGGGCGTGACGCCGCACGAAATGCTGCAGCAGGCCACCGGCGCGGCCGCCGACCCGGCCTCGGGCGGCCGGCAGATGCCGTCGCACTGGGGGCATCCGCGGTGGAACATCGTCAGCGCGTCGTCGCCCACCGGTACGCAGTTCCTTCAGGCGGTGGGATGCGCGGAAGCGGCGCGCCATCACGGCTGCGAAGGCGAAATCACGCTGGTAGCGTCCGGCGAAGGCGCCACCAGCGAAGGCGAATTCTGGGAGGCGTTGAATGCCGCCTGCCTGGGCAGCCTGCCGGTCCTCTTTCTGGTGGAAGACAACGGCTACGCCATCTCCGTCCCCATCGAGGCCCAGACCGCGGGCGGCAGCATTTCGCGTCTCACCGAAGGCTTTCCCGGGCTGCTCCGCCAGGAAGTGGACGGCACGGATTTTCTGGCGTCGTATCGCGCGATGAAGGCCGCGGTGGAATGGTGCAGGGAAGGGAAGGGGCCGGCGCTGGTGCACGGGCATGTCATCCGGCCTTACTCGCACTCGCTTTCCGACGATGAGCGCCTGTACAAAACCGCCGCCGAGCGCGCCGCCGAAGCGGAGCGCGATCCCGTCCTCCGCTTTCCGAGATTCCTGATCGACGAGGGCGTGATCGACCGGCACATGTTGCAGCGCATCACGCATGAAATCGACGAGGAGGTTCACGCCGCCACTCACCAGGCGCTGCTCGACGAGGCGCCGGCGGCCGAGAGCGCTTTGACGCACCTCTATTCGGATACCATCGATCCGGCCGCGGACTTGTTTCTCGCGCCGGCGCATTTCAGCGGGCCGCCCATGACCATGGTGGATTTGCTGAACGCGACGCTGCACGAGGAAATGCGGCGCAACCCCGCTATCGTGGTCTTCGGCGAAGACGTGGCCGATTGCAGCCGGGAGGCCTCTCTCGGCGAGGTGAAGGGCAAGGGCGGCGTCTTCAAAGTCACCGCCGGTCTGCAGCGCGAGTTCGGTTCGCGGCGCGCGTTCAACAGTCCGCTGGCGGAAGCCGGCATCGTGGGCCGCGCCATCGGCATGGCCACGCGCGGGTTGAAGCCGGTGGCCGAGATCCAGTTTTTCGACTACATCTGGCCGGCCATGATGCAGCTTCGCGATGAACTGGCCACGCTGCGCTGGCGTTCTCATAACGGCTTCGCCTGCCCGGCGGTGATCCGCGTGGCAATCGGCGGTTATCTGAACGGCGGCGCCATGTATCACAGCCAGTGCGGCGAAGTGGAGTTCACCCATATTCCCGGATTGCGCGTGGTGATGCCCTCGTGCGCGATCGATGCCTGCGGCCTGCTACGCACCGCGTTGCGCGCTGACGATCCGGTGCTGTTTCTGGAGCACAAGCGGCTCTATCGCGAACCATACAACCGCTCCCCGCACCCAGGCTCCGATTTCACGATTCCGTTCGGCCGTGCACGCCTGGTGAAACCGGGGCGGAGCCTCACCGTGGTGACTTATGGCGCGTTGGTGCAGAAGGCACTGGTGGCGGCTGCGCATATCGAGCGGCACGCGCCCTCTGTCAGCATCGAGATCCTCGATCTGCGGACGCTGGCGCCTTACGATTGGCCGGCCATTCGCGCCTCGGTCGAGAAAACCAGCCGGGTGATGGTGGCGCATGAAGATTGCCTCTCGTGGGGCTACGGCGCGGAACTGGCGGCACGCATCGGCGACGAGCTTTTCGACCGGCTGGACGCTCCCGTGCGCCGGGTGGGCGCGCTCGATACCTGGGTGGGCTACCACCCGCAACTGGAAAACGCCATTCTGCCGCAAACCGAAACCCTGATCGCGGAGATAGAGCGGCTGCTAAGTTATTAGGGAATGTAATGGACATCGGCTCCAGCCGTCCTTTATAACATGCCTATGTTTTCGGAGCGTTCATGAGAGACAACGCACTTAGTCCAAGCGGCGGATGTGGCGCACGCACTCGTGCGTGCCGCGTCGGCACTTTTGCCGACGCCGGGCGTGGCAAGGCTCAAGCGCGTCGAGAAGAGTCTCGACGCGGCACGCAGGAGTGCGTGCGCCACGGCAGCCGCCAGATTTTCTCCATGCAGCGCCTTCGACCACGATTTGCCCTGGTATCGGTAGTACTTCTCACTCTGTCGCCTGCGTTGTTCGGCCATACGATTGCGGTGCCAGTACCTATTGGCCCGGATCCGGATGGGAAACCGAACGCAGCCTCATCCGTGGCGGCGAAACCGCCCGCCAGCGGATGGTCGTTCGAAGTGGCGACCATCAAACCGGCCAAGATGCCCACCGCGGCCGACATGATGAGCGGCAAGGCGCATGTCGGCATGAAGACGGATGCGGCGCGCGTCGATATTGGCTTCCAGTCCTTGA
>Ga0181520_10008056_pt1 | contig 15162 bp, 20 predicted proteins | sample PEATcosm2014_Bin_29_FD_132451 | JGI IMG/M metagenome (GOLD analysis project Ga0181520, IMG submission 132451) | Peatland microbial communities from MTU Mesocosm Facility, Houghton, MI, USA - PEATcosm2014_Bin02_30_metaG | ecosystem: Environmental > Terrestrial > Soil > Wetlands > Peat | place...
AATACGTAGCCTTTTGGATCTTACGCTTGCTTGCGCTATGCATCTCGAAAACAACTTCAGCTATAGCATTGCAGGCCTCGTTAAAGCGATGCATCGTATCCAGAAGAAGCTGGTACGTCTCTTCCGGAGGATCAAGCATCACATTGAATATATCATCGCAGATAGCTATAATTTACGCACGTCCCTCCTCCCCGACCTGAAGACAGGGGTCTCCGGGGCTGAGGTGTTAATATGAATATGAGACTCTTGATGCTAATTCTATCTTCTATTGCACTAATGGATGTAACCTCGGCCACCATTCCCCGGGGGATCCAGCCCGGGACATCAGCCACCTACGAGATGGCCTCGGCCTTCGTCAAGAATGGGCGGTACAACAGCATCGCAGTCTATGCCCTGGTGACCCTCCAGGCGGACTCAGTATCACCTCAAGGGGCGACCGGGCACCTATCAGATATTTCAGCTCTAGCCCTCATAAGCCACCTATCTCCTGCCCTATAGATTAGAGTGCATTATCAGGTAAGGCCATCCACTAAGATAAACTATTGAGTTTAAACTACATAAATGTCGGAACGGTTGAAGACGATGCCGATTTTGGAGCTATTAATGGCTATAACGGCTATGATTATAACGGCTATATGGAAGCAAATACTGATGGCGAGTACCAGTATTCCCATGGTCAGGATGATCGGTAGATCCTGTAGATGGGTATTAAACATATCTTGATATCGCTGAGCAAAGAAGCATAGTTTAATACTTGTCTACATCAAAATACGTAGATAGGCATTAACATAATCGATATCACTGGGTGGGATAATAGCGGCATCGTAAATCTTATATACATGCATGCTAGCACGTAGCACGTTAGCACAGAGAGGCAGACCGATGAGCGAGATTGGAAAGAGAGTAAGAATCGAGAGGATTATGAATAGGGACAGCGGGAACACCGTCATCATACCACTGGATCATGGCATATCCGTGGGTCCCATTAAGGGCCTGGTAAATCTTTCAGACATGGTGGATAAGGTGGCCAAAGGCGGAGCCAATGCCGTCCTTCAGCAGAAGGGCATGGTCAAGCATGGCCACAGAGGCTACGGCAGGGATGTTGGTCTCATAGTTCACATGTCAGCGAGCACAAACCTGGGCCCTGATCCCAACAACAAGGTCCAGGTCTGCCAGGTCGAGGAGTGCATAAAAATGGGGGCGGATGCGGTGAGCGTCCACATAAACGTGGGCTCTGAGACCGAGTCCAACCAGCTGAGCATCCTTGGAGCTGTCGCCGAGAGCTGCGACTTCTGGGGCATGCCCCTGGTGGCCATGATGTACCCACGGGGCAAGGGAATATCGAACTCCAACGCCCCCGATGTGGTGGCCCATGCCGCCAGAGCCGGGGCCGAGCTTGGAGCCGATATCATCAAGACCAACTACACAGGAGATCCTCAGAGCTTCAGCTACGTGGTCGATGGCTGCCCCGTGCCCGTGGTGGTGGCGGGAGGGCCCAAGACCGAGACCGATCTGGAGTTCCTCCAGATGATAGAAGGGGCTATAGAGGCCGGAGCCAGGGGCGTGGCCATCGGCAGAAACGTCTTCCAGCACGAGGATCCCATAGCCATGACCAGGGCTTTGTCAGCGGTAGTGCACGAGGGTACCAGCGCTGAAGAGGCCGTCCTCCTCCTTAAAAAGCAATGAAAAAGGAAAAGCGATAAGAAAGATAAATAATAAACAAAAAGCAGAAGATAGAAGACAAAGAGATCAAGGAGCAACGGGGTTCCTTAGAACTCCAATGCCCGCGATCTCCACTTCTATCACATCGCCTTTCTGGACAGGTCCGACTCCGGGGGGAGTGCCCGTGGCAATGACATCGCCCGGCAGGAGGGTCATGATTCCGCTTATGAATTCTATGAGCTTTGGGACATTGAAGATTAGGTCAGAGGTATTCGACTTCTGCTTGACCTCGCCATTGACCCTGGTCTGGATGCTTGTGTTTCCTAGGTCCATGGATCTGGCCTCGGCAATCCACGGACCGAAGGGTGCAAAGGTATCGAAGCTCTTGGCCCTGATCCACTGGCCGTCCTTCTGTTGGAGATCTCTGGCGGTGATATCGTTAAAGCAGGTATAGCCAAGGAGGTACTGATCCGCATCCCTGGCAGAGACGTCCTTGCACCTCCTGCTGATTACCACTCCAAGCTCTCCCTCGTAATCCATCCTCTTGCTCTGCCTGGGATAGATTATGCTCTCTCCAGGGCTTATGACCGCTGTGGGAGGCTTGAGGAATATTATGGGCTCATCAGGGACCTTCTGGTTGAGCTCTCTGGCGTGCTCCCTGTAGTTCAAGCCTATGCAGACGATCTTGCTGGGCTCTGAGGGCGCCAGAAGCTCGATCTCCTTTAGCCCCCTCTCCTCTCCATCGAATATAACCCGGCCACCCTTCACATCCACGGTGCCCGATAGCACCTTTCCCCTGTACCTAAACCTGGCCAACAAGAGATTTCAACCCCTGCAAGATCCTCTGCTCCCAGAAGGACCTCTCCTATATTTTCCAAACTCCGAGTTCAAAAGGCGATCGGCCGTGATCACAGGTCCCTCGACGCAGACCCTTATGCCCTCGTGATCCAGGCAGCACGAGCCACAAACGCCTACGGCGCACTTGAAGTACCTGTTGATGCTGGCCTGAATTTTTCCAGAGTATTCTTTGGACCTGGATAGTATGTCCCACATCATGGGCTCAGGTCCGCACAGGTAGATCTGGCTGTACCCTCCGAGGTTTAGCTCCTTTAAACCTGCCGAAGCAAAACCATGGAGTCCCAGGCTTCCGTCGTCGGTGGTGATCACCAGATCCCCAAGCTTCTTCAGCCTCTGCTTGAACAAAACATCTGCCGAGGACCTGAAGCCTATGAGAGACGTGACATCGATGCCCTGAACTTTAGCAGCCTCTCCCAGGAAGGCCAGAGGAGCAATCCCCACTCCCCCGCCAATGAGAAGGATATTATCACCCCGGAGGGTGAAGCTATTGCCCAGAGGCCCTCTTAGGCCCAGGCTTCTTCCTGGCTCAAGATCTGCCAGGGCTTTTGTGGCCTGGCCGACCTCGTGGACTGTGACCTCCCTGAGCCCTGAAAATCCCATGGGTATCTCATCCAGGCCGCGAATCCAGGCCATGAGATACTGGCCGGGCTTTGGGTCCAGAGATAAGTCGAAGATCAGAGTCTTCACGTTGGGAGTCTCCTGACTAACCTCCAGGATAGTTGCATCAACGGATTTAGCCCAAGTTGATGGAGATTCGGATTTAGGACTCATGTCCGCCTCCTAGCCAAGCCGCGTAGATCGCTCAAGCGCATGGATTTTCTCTCCAGGTACGTCGAGAGACCCTCGACTATCTCCCCAAAGACGCCATAGCCCCTCTGAAGGGCCGTGCCTATCTGCACTCCGCTTGCCCCTGCCATGATCATCTCCACGGCATCCTCAAAGCAGGAGATGCCGCCAACCCCGATGACGGGGATATCAAGGGCTGAGGAGAGATCATAAACGCATCTGACAGCCACGGGCTTAATAGCCGGGCCTGACAGGCCTCCGAACCTATTTCCGAGAATTGGGTAACCGGATTCTATATCGATGGCCATAGCCTTCAAAGTGTTTATGGCCACCACCGCATCAGCTCCTCCATCCTGAGCAGCCAACCCTAGATCGACGATATCCGCCGTGTTGGGGGTGAGCTTCACCCAGACAGGCACCCTTACGCGAGCTTTTACTGCTTTAGTGACCGATCGGACGGCCTCAGGATAGCGCCCGAGCTCAGCTCCGTACTTCTCGGCGTGGGGACAGGAGAGGTTAAGCTCGAAGGCATCGGCCGTCAGGCCTGAAGCGATGGAGGCGAATTCGTCAGGATCAGCTCCGAAGATGCTGGCAACGACTGGGACACCTCCTGTCTTGCCGATATCGACCTCTTCTTGAAACTCCCTATAAGAAGGGTTGGGAAGGCCCATGGCGTTGATGAGGCCGATGTCCAGGGGGACCACGGTGGGCCCGGGATGTCCGTCCCTGGGTGTAGAGCCCACCGACTTGGTCACCACAGCGCCCGCACCGGCCAGGGCGGCACGCCTGATGGAGGCTCCTGTAGTGCCTAGGATGCCGGCAGCGAGCATGACCGGATTTTCAAGGATAAGGCCGCCGACCTCTCCTGCTAGGGATGACATAGATCCTGCTTAGATAAAATAGAGATAAAAGGATTGGGCTTGAGAACCCAAAGGGAAGGATTAAGAGAAGCTTGAAAAACGATCATCAGAAGGGAGAATTGCAGCAGCTTACCTTTGGCCTAATGCAGCTTTAGATCGATTATCGGTGAAATCCAGCCGTGAAGCCACCCATGAAGAAAGTAGTATCTGAAGGCGTCACCTTTGTTAATCCAAGATCTTCAGCTTAGAGGTAAAACTCCCATGGCGTTTGCAATGCTATTTGGGTATTTTTCTAATATCCAATTTGCCTTAATTACCATAAAGCACAAAGATTAATCTTACAATCCTTCAATCAGTGGATTATTTCCTTATATCTATATATACATATCGTAAAGTTTATATCATAATATCGTCGTATTACCATAGTTACAATAGGAGTTGACAGTGGAGGTTCGTCAATCAGATGGAATACGCCGTTCCTCTTCTGATGTCATCTCCTTTATCCTCATACAAGGATGCACGCAGACACGCTATACAAGGAGAAGATCACGACGGGTGCGTCTAACCTACTAAGGTTAATTTAGTGTTAATTTAAAAAGAGTCAAAGAGTAATGTATATTTTGGATGTTAAAGCGATGGGATACTAGAGTTTACGATATCGATCGCATTTTAGAAGTATATGATTCATTATCGCTAAATCTAGATTCGATGGATATACCTAGACCCAAAGTCCACGATCTAGACGTGATAATAAAAGCACTTATAATAAAAGAGTTTGAAGGTCTTTCTTTAAGATCGGTTTAACTAAGAACTTAAGAGGTATTACGTGTAAGGCTAGATCATGCGGTTTTACATTTTCGGAAAAAAAATTATCTAACCATATAGAAGAGGTTCTAAATAGAGTTCTCGCAAATTTAGAGCTAATGGATTATTCCAAAACCTTTGTTGATTCTACAATGTTCACTAATAAAAAAGAGAAAGTGCAGGAATACAAGCAATAACAAGATACAATGAGACTATATTCCCTGTCAAAGTAAGGATAAGGTCAAAATTAAAAATCCCAAAAGGAAAGGGACCCTTATACGGGGATGGAGAATACAATTCTAAATGATTCTTGAATAAGGTTATCAGTCGAGGTTATTTGCCTGTAATCAAGCCTAAGAAAAGAAACCCAAAAGGTTTTGGAGCTAGGATAAGGGATAAAATCTATAATGAAGAAGTATATGAAAAAGATAGATTTGTGAAGGCTTCTTTGGTGCGTTAACTAATTGGTTCGGATAATAAGGCACCTTGTTTCCTCGATAATACTGCTATAACCAGAATTGGCTTAAGAATTGTGGCTTATGTATTGAGAATATTATTAAGACTAAATATAAATTCGTTGATATGATAGACGCACTCGATCATGGCAAGCGTTCAAACGTCCGATGCAATGCTACGACACGAGAAAGTGGATAGCCTGGGTGACCGAAACCAACCCCAAGTGGATACCTGGAAAGGAGAAGAGGGTAAATCTGGTGCCAGATGCACCTGAAATAGCCATGGCCTTCGCTGTGATCGCCACTAACGTAACGGTTGCCTTGAGCCTTCACTTGTAAGATATAATCTTACTACTATGGTCAATGCCGCAGTGGATCGTATCCCATGTCGTGGCTGGATGTACCCTTAATTATGTGTGCTCTACCACAGCTCTCTTTTTTATTTAAAAATACTCAGCTCCACCAGCTCAGCTAAAAGAGCGCCATCGGTTATATTGAGAACGGCCAGGGTTGCCAGACGCCCGAACCTCCTGGGGCCAGCAGTCCCTGGATTTATGTAAAAGACGCCTTCTTTATCCTTGATGGAGGCCCTGTGGGAGTGGCCCATGACCACGGCCTTATAGCCCTCGGCCTTCAGGGCCACATCTAGATCGGAGATGCGGTGGAGGAGATAGATCTTGGCTCCATCGACCTCTACAGTCTCAGTCCTGGGGAGTTTATCAGCCAACTTTCCCCTATCGTTGTTTCCCTTGACAGGCTACCGGCCAGGGTTCTCAAGGCCTCCAGGACCCTTGGGCCGATCCTGGCGTCTCCTATGTCTCCGGCGTGGAGTATCAGCTCACAACCCTTCAGGGCATCCATGGCATCGGGCCTCATGAGGCCGTGGGTGTCCGAGATTACTCCCACAAGATGCTCCTTTGTCTCGTCCATCTTGCGCCTCTGACCTTATACCTCGATCTGGACCCTCACAATCTGGACGCGTTCCACAATCTTGATCTCAACCACCTGAGGTTTCCTGAGCACGCTTATCTCCCCGGATCTCTCCAAGCAGGCGCCCTTCGCTTCGGAGATGTCAGAGACCCCTTCAGTTCTGAGAGCTGATCTAAGATCTCTGAGGCTTACGTGCCCCCGTCTCATCCCGCCCCGGTGGATCTCTCTATCCTTCACCAGAGGATGGGGCCTTCCTTTCGCCAGGGCGCCGAAGGAATCGTACCTGAAAGATAAATCGGCGAAGATCCAATGGGCAGCTATAATGGCCATGACCACTCCTATGAACGGAAAGAAGGGGGAGGACCCGACGATGTCTTTGGCAGCTATGGCACCTATGGTTATTCCCATAAAAAATCGAAGGCCGTGCCCCCGGAAAGGAACCTTTTATCGCTTAAGTGGACCGCAAAGAGCATGAGGACGTAGAGGACGATAGCCCTGGCGGCCATCTGCCAGAGATTGAGGCTGGCCGAATCCAGGTCCAGAGTCCAGTTGAAAATCTCAAAGATCCCTTGAACCATCCATCTCATATTAGACTTCTGGAAATATCCATGTTTCCAGATCCAAAAAGGTACTAATTTCATGAGGTCCATATTATCCAACCGACCGCCGTAAGAGGTGCTGTCCTTGGGAAAAAAGACTGGAGAACCTATTCTCGGTGTTGTGGGAGGGCTGCTTGGAACCCTGGCCGGCGTCATTGTCGTTTATTTAAACGGCCTGGGAGGAGCAAGCTCCTCCGGCATGGCAGCGATGGTGTCAAACCTCGGTTATGCAGCCATAGTCTTAGGAATCCTGGGATTCATCGGCGGAGCTATCGTGGGCAGGTACAAGAACGCGGGTGGGGCCTTGATGCTTCTATCGGGGTTTCTGGGCTTTCTTTCCATCTCCTTCTTCTGGATCCTGGCCGGGATACTTCTCATCGCCGGCGGTATACTGACCTTCAAAAAGCCCTCGGCTATGAAACAGAAAGCCACCGATATATCTCCACCACCTCCGCCGAGCAAGTAAACCGAGGCCCTAGTAAAGAAAGGATGGCGTGATAAAGACCCTTCAAGCGCGCAAAAGCGTAATTAAGTGCATCGAGATAACGGTAATTCCATGCTCAAGGTAGGTGACTTTTTCCTCTGCGGAAATAGCGGCGGCGTCATGGGCGCCGTGGTACCTCACGGCAAGGGATGCATGGGGGTGGCCCCGGCCCACATCTTCCGCCTGGCAGGCACAAGCCAGCTAAGAATTGGAAACCAGAAGGCCAAAGTATCCCACTTCTCTCCCACTACTGATCTGGCCTACTTCCCTCTCCTGGCAGCCAGCCAGCCCTCGGTCCTGGAGAAGCCCAAATTGGGAGAAGCCTCCCTGGAGAACGCCGCCAGGAAGATGGACTGCACGGTCTCCAATGTGAGCTGGTCGGTGGTCTACGTCGTCCTTCAACCCAGGAACCTGCCAGGGCCCGGAGATAGCGGCACTCCCCTTATTCAGGAGGGAAAAGTGAAGGGAATGCTTCTTTCCATTAACCTAGGGACATGCAGAGGGATTGTGGTCTCCTCGGAGATCATAAAGAGCGAAGCTCCAAAGTCGTGATAGCAAAGGGATTTATCGGTTTTCAAAAAGTTAGCCCTTGAAATCTAAGGGCACCTAATGGATCTTAAGCCAAAACTGTTGCCTTTATGATCTTAACTGGGGTTAAGGGTTTGTCCTGGGCATTGGTCTTCACCTTTCCTATCTTATCCACCACGTCCATGCCCTCAATCACTTTGCTGAAGACGGGATGGGCCTTGTCCAGATAGTTATTTTTTACCAGGTTGATGAAGAACTGACTGCCACCTGTATTCGGCCCGGCGTTGGCCATGGAGATGGTTCCCCGATCGTTCTTGTTCTTCCTTGTGAACTCGTCCTTGATGGTGTAGCCGGGGCCGCCCATGCCCGTGCCTGTTGGGTCTCCGCCCTGGATCATGAAGCCGTCAATGATCCTGTGGAATATCACTCCATCATAGAACCCCTTCTCTACCAGCTTCTTGAAATTGCCAGCGGTGACTGGCATGTCGTCGTAGAGCTGGAGGACGATGTTGCCCATGCTCGTCTCCAGAAGGATCTTATTGCCCTTAGCTTGAGCTTCTTCTGCCATGTGATCTTCTCCATCTACAGAGCTTTCAGCAATTAATGTGCAGCGATCTGTAAAAAGGTTAATGGTGAAAGGCCGTGAAAAAGATCTCCGGTCAGAAAACCAAAAGAAGAAGGCTCGAGCCAGGGGCCTTTAAGACAGGACCTCTGCCTTGATGATTTTGACAGGAGTAAAGGGCTTGTCCTGGGCGTTGGTCTTGACATGGGCGATCTTATCCACGGCGTCCATCCCAGAGACCACCTGGCCAAAGACAGGGTAGTTGGCATCCAAGTCATGGCTGTTGTCTATCTGATTGACGAAGAATTGACTGCCACCGGTATTGGGCCCGGCGTTGGCCATGGCCAAAGCGCCCCGGGCGTTGTGGTGCTTGTTGGGAAGCTCATCCTTGATCGCATATCCCGGCCCACCCGAGCCGTCGTCGCTCGGATCTCCGCCCTGGATCATAAAGCCGTTTATAACCCTGTGGAAGGTCAGGCCGTTATAGAACCCCTTTTCCACCAGACTTTGGAAGTTTCCGGCGGTGATGGGCATATCATCGTAGAGCTGTATGGTTATGTTGCCCGTGGAGGTCTGCATCAGAACCTTGGTTGGGCCTACCGGAGAATCGCTGGCAGAGGAGGCCATAGCTAGAGCCAGGAGCCCAATAAGAGCAAACAGCGCAATTCGAGTCATTGCCCACAAAGCCTTCCCCAGAATGGTTAAACCTTTCCGCACGAAAAGTGAGGTGCAAAGGCTATATATGAAAGTATATGAAAGGCCCAGAGTACCGTCTTTAAAGAACGACATTTTTCATTATTACTAATAATTGAACAATCTATAGATTAATTACAACAAATTAAATTATCTATAACTAAATCACCACTAACTAAAAGGAAAGTAACTATAATATCCTACTGTAGGGGCTTGAAATACCATGAGGTCGTCTAGTAGTCGGGGAAGGACCGAATGAAGGCTATAGGAATCGTTGGAAGCCCAAGAAAGAACGGCAACACCGACACCCTGGTCCAGGCCGTCCTGGATGGTGCCAAAGGGGCCGGCTATCAAACCGAGAAGTATTATCTGAATGAGATGAGCTACAGGGGATGCCAGGGCTGCGGCTACTGCAAGGCCCATGAAAACTGCCAGCTCAAGGACGATGCCTCAAGGCTTTTGGAGGCACTACAGGAGGCAGATGCAATAGTCTTTGGATCTCCCATCTACTTCTTCCAGTTCACAGGGCAGTTCAGGCTCATGGAGGACAGGATTTACTCCTTAGTGGACAGCAACTTCAACTCCCGCGTAAAGCCTGGAAAAAAGGCAGTGGTTGTGACCAGTCAGGGCAATCCTGACGAGAACGCCTTCAATGGAGCCATCCAGGAGTTTGCCAATGTGCTAAAGCTGGTTGGCATCCAGCTGACAGGGCTTGTAAAGATGACCAATGGTGGTCGCCTTGATGCAGTCAAGAGCAGAAAGGATCTTCTAGAAAAGGCGATGGCCCTGGGAAAGGCCTTTTAATAATACTTTAACAACACGCTTTTCCCGTTTTTATTTTATAAATCTGATCAGATCTCAATAGATTAAAGATAGATTCGGCTGCGAAGGTTCATTTCTTTATAGCCCTGCTGTCGTCCACTACAATATAATCCCTCACAGCGCAGACCGAGCTGAAAGGCACTAGGACGAACTTCCCCTCCTCCCTGTACTTCTGACGATTAAGCTCAGCATCTGGCTTTATCACCAGGTCCACCAAAATCCCAGTATTCACATCGAAGATCATGTTATCGACATCGCCCATCACCGTCCCCTCGATGGTGACTACCTCCTTTCCTGCGAGGTCTCCGGCGTAAACCTTAGCCATTTCTCTTTGATCCCCCTGGACTCGAACTACATGTGACCTGACTGAGTTTTGCCTTCACCGGCATATATTAACATAACCTATACGCGGCCGATCTGCTCTTTCTGTACCTATCTGTAGCCTATGTAGGAGCCGGGCTCCATCTTGACGCCGCCCTTGAACCTCTCATTGATTCTCTCGTAATAGTTGACCATGCTCTCCTCAATGCTCGGCCTCACCTTTTTCAAGGCCTCACGGTAATGGTCCATGCCCACAGTCTCCAGGTTCTCCCTCATGGCCAGCATGACCGCCTCGCGGCAGAGGGCCTCTAGGTCAGAGCCCACGTACCCTTCGGTGAGCTCGGAAAGCTCCTCCAGCTGGACATCTTCGGCATTGGGAATTTTTGCCGTATGGATCTTTAGGATCTCGTGCCTTCCTGACTTATCTGGCGGCCCAATCATCAGGAGCCTGTCGAACCTTCCGGAGCGAAGCAGGGCGGGATCTATCATATCCGGCCTGTTCGTCGCTGCCAGGACCATCACGTCCTTGAGGGTTTCTAATCCATCAAGCTCAGCCAGAAGCTGGTTTACCACCCGCTCCGTGACCCGACTTCCTTCGTCCATTCCCCGGATGGGGGCGATGGAGTCCAACTCATCAAAGAATATGATGGCCGGCGATACCTGTCTTGCCTTCCTGAAGACCTCGCGGATGGCCTTCTCAGACTCCCCCACCCACTTGGAGAGGAGCTGGGGCCCCCGGATGCTTATGAAGTTGGCATTGATCTCATTGGCCACAGCCTGGGCGATCATGGTTTTCCCCGTGCCCGGAGGGCCGTAGAGCAGGACGCCTTTGGGAGGGCGGATGCCCATCTTGTGGAACCTTTCAGGCTCTTTTAGAGGCCACTCTATGGACTCTATGAGCTCCTGTTTTTGCATACTGAGCCCACCCAGATCACTCCAGGTGACCTTGGGGAGTTCGATCAGAACCTCTCTCATGGCGCTGGGCTCTATCTCCTTCAAGGCCTCCTCGAAGTCGTTTCGGGCGACGGACATCTTATCTATGATCTCCCTGGGGATCTCGTCCTCGGTGGTCAGATCGGGCAGATATCTCCTCAGGGATTTCATGCCCGCCTCCTTGCAGAGGGCATTGATGTCTGCGCCCACAAAGCCGTGGGTCCTATCGGCCAAACCCTCCAGGTTGACCTCCTCATCCACGGGCATGCTACGGATGTGAATCTGGAGGATCTCCACCCTGTCATTCCTGTCGGGGACGCCGATCTCTATCTCCCTGTCAAAGCGCCCTGGCCTTCTTAGAGCTGGATCTATGGCATCCAGACGGTTGGTGGCGCCTATGACGACCACCTGGCCCCGTTCCTTCAAACCATCCATCATGGACAGGAGCTGGGCTACGACCCTTCTCTCCACCTCTCCAGTAACCTCGCTCCTCTTGGGGGCGATGGAGTCCAGCTCGTCTATGAAGATGATGGATGGAGTGTTGTGGTTGGCCTCCTCGAAGATCTCTCGCAGCCTCTGCTCGGACTCACCATAATACTTGGACATGATCTCTGGGCCTGCTATGGAGAAGAAGTTGGCACCGCTCTCGTTAGCCACTGCCCTGGCTATGAGGGTCTTTCCGGTGCCCGGAGGGCCGTGGAGGAGGACGCCTTTGGGAGGCTCAATCCCAAGTTTTTGGAAGACCTCAGGGTGCTTCATGGGAAGCTCTATCATCTCCCTGACCCTTTGAACCTCAGTCTTTAAGCCTCCCACGTTCTCGTAGGTGGTACCTGTGGCCCTGACAGAGCTTACGCCTTTGGCTGGCTTCTCTAAAAGAAGGATCTCGGTCTTCTCGCTTATGACCACCACGTCTCCAGGCTCGGTCTCCGTGACCACCAGGGGGACCGCCTCCATCCTGCCTATGAATGGGTGGCTGGCGGAGCTCATGATAGGCAGGATGTCCCCCGCCACCACCGGCCGCTTCAGAGTCTGGCGCCTGATGAGCTCAGCGGCCTCCTCGCCGTAATGCATATGGGAGCCCGTAGGAGGTGCAAGGACGATCCTCACCGCGTCCTCGTACTTGGCCTTGCTCACCTTGACCCTGTCGCCTATGCCCACCCCCGCGTTCTGCCTTATGAAGCCGTCAATTCTGATGTAGTCTTGGGACCAGTCTTGCCGGTCAGCCCTCCAGACCTTGGCTGCGGTGATCCTCTTGCCTTCGATCTCTATGATGTCCCCTGGGGAGAGCCTGAGGGCTAGGAGAGCATTGGGGTCCAGCCTGGCTATGCCCCTGGCCGAGTCATTGGGGTAAGCCTTGGCGACCTTGAGCAGAATATCTTTCACTTCCCGCACACCCTGGATTATTTTGAACCATTCGATTTAAATTTATCCTGTAATCGCTCAATTATAACAAGGACGTAGATAGTAGCCTATTTAATATTTTTGGCGATAGGTAGGAGGATTCGGATGTAAAGAGGGATAGGCCTTTGATGGTGGCATGAGTGGCGGAAGAAGAAAGAAATCCATTTAAATATCCTCAGGACGACCCCTGGAGCCATGGAATCCCTGGAGCCTCTGGAAGATCTCACCATGGCCACCCGAGGAGAGACGGAGGTAGATCTTCTCATAGAAGGAGCAGAGCTTGTAAACACCCTCTCTGGAGAGGTTCAAAGGGCTGATGTGGCCATACACAGAGGCAGAACGATAGGGTTTGACTGCTCCTGCGCCAGAAAATCCCTAAACTTGAGCGGCTCTGTTCTGTCACCGGACTTCATAGACGCCCATGTCCCCCTAGAGAGCGCCATGGTCACCGTGACCGAGTACGCCAGGGATGTGGTGCCGGAGTGGATCACCACTAGTGGCGGCGGATCCTCACGAGATTGCCGATGTTCCGGAATGAAAGGCGTGCGCTACATCCTGGAATCATCCAAAGATGTACCTCTTAACGTTTATGTCATGCTTTCCTCCTGCGTGCCTGCTACGCATCTGGAGACCTCTAGGGCAGAGCTGGATGTCAAGGCCCTACAGGAACTCATTGATCACGAAAGGATTCTTGGGCTGGCCGAGGTCATGAATTATCCAGGGGTCATTTACCGGAATCCAGCGGTCCTGGAGAAGATAAGTATGGCCAGGCCCAAGAACATCGATGGCCGTCCCACAAGGCACTCTGACAGGGGTCTCCAGGCGTATATAGCAGCAAGGATCAGGTCAGATCACGAATGCTCATCCTTAGAGGATGCAAAAGAGAAGCTTCGCCTGGGGATGAGCATCATAATTCGCGAGGGAAGAGCAGCCGAAAACCTCCAGGATCTGCTCTCCCTGGTAACCCCCTTAAGCTCCAGGCAGTTCATGTTCGTCTCGGAAGACAGACACCATTCGGATATAATGGATGAGGGGCACATTAACTTCATGATCGGAGTCGCAATTCAAAGCGGCATGGACCCTACCCTAGCACTGCAAATAGCATCCTTCAACGCTGCCAGGTACTTCTGCTTAAAAGATCTCGGGGCAATTGCTCCGGGATTCAGGGCAGATATAACCGTCCTGGACGACCTGGAGAACCTCTCGGTTAAGAAGGTCTTCAAGGACGGTCGACTGGTGGCCGAGGATGGGCACATACTGGTGCCTCTTCCAAGCCCTATTATTTCCAAGGGATCTGCCATGAGGGTAAGAGATCTCAGTCTAGAAAAATCAGAGATCCCGTCCGCGCATGAGCTCGATTTTATAAGAGTCACAGTTGCGATCCCGGATCAGATAGTGACAAAATCCCTTCTTCTGCCAGCCAAGATCTCCGAGGGAAAAGCTATCGCCGACATTAGCCGGGATATATTGGTCATGGCGGTGATAGAAAGGCACAGGACCACTGGCAACGTAGGCCTGGGATTTGTTCAGGGGTTCGGATTAAAGGGTGGCACCTTGGCAACCTCCGTTGACCACGACCCCCATAATATCGCCGTTGTCGGCATATCCTCCAAGGGATATGCTCTGCGTCGCCCAGGCAGTTACCTGCATGGACGGAGGGCTGGCTAGTGGTTAAAGATGAAAATGTCAAGGCCTGCCTTTCCCTGCCTATAGCGGACCTCCTCTCTGATAAGCACATGAGGGAGGTGAAGGAGGGCATAGACCTACTGAACTACAATGCCAGGCAGATAGGATGCCCTCTAAGAGATCCCTTCATGACCCTATCCTTCCTCTGCCTGTCGGTAATACCCGAACTCAAGCTGACGGGTAAGTATCTGGTGGATGTGAACAAGTTCGATGTAGTGTCAGTCGCGGCGAGGAACTTTGCTTAAACTCAAATCAAGTAACAAAAAAGTTAACAATAAAGTCTGGTTTCGAAAGTCCAAGAAGAACCTCTACAGCATAGCAGCCCTTTTGTCCTTGGTGGACGCTGAGCTCTCGGACTGCCCAAGGCCCGGAGTAATGCTCTACAGCCTGGCTACACCCCAAGCAGAGGAGATTTACCAGGAGGTCAGGAATGCCAGAGATGAGGGGATTGAGGCCATCTACATCGCCGGTGGCCCTCATCCATCGGCCAGGCCTTCGGAGGTCCTGGAGATCTTCGATTACGTGGTTGTAGGTGAGGGAGAGGAGGCGCTGCCTGAACTTATAAAAGTCCTGATCAGCGATAAAGATCCAAAGGATGTTAGAGGGATAGCCTTCAATATCAATGGAAAGGTCAGATACACGGGCCCAAGGCCTCCGGCTGACCTAGATAAGTTCTCTCCCTTCGGCCCCAGGATCAAAGCCCCAGTGGAGATAAGCAGGGGATGCCCCAACCGGTGCGCCTACTGCCAGACGCCCAGACTCTTTGGAAGAAGGATGC
>Ga0181520_10008057_pt1 | contig 15160 bp, 13 predicted proteins | sample PEATcosm2014_Bin_29_FD_132451 | JGI IMG/M metagenome (GOLD analysis project Ga0181520, IMG submission 132451) | Peatland microbial communities from MTU Mesocosm Facility, Houghton, MI, USA - PEATcosm2014_Bin02_30_metaG | ecosystem: Environmental > Terrestrial > Soil > Wetlands > Peat | place...
ATCTCAAAGAGCGGCTCGTCCTTTTCCACCCGGTCGCCGGCCTTCTTGAGCCACTTGGTCAGAGTGCCTTCAAAGATCGACTCGCCCATTTGCGGCATGATTACGTCGGTTGGCATCGATTCCTCTCCCCGCCTTGCGGAACGCCGTAGCTCCCGGTTCCTGCCGGATTATAAATCGCTTGCCTGCTTATGCCCGAATCGGATGGCCCGCTTTGCGCATGAGCCGCTCCACCTCGGCCGGAACCTGCATCGGGGTGTCTTCCGCAGGAAATTCCAGTCTGGCTGCGGCAGTTGCCTCGGCTTGAGTTCGCAGCGCCTCGAGACTCTCCACCGCCAGCACCTGTTCGCCAAAAACCAGTCCGAACTGCCGCGCCGCCTCGTGCGCCACAGTTTCAAGTGAAGGCGAATCCTCCGCACGCTCCATCTCACGCTCCAGACTGGTCACCGCATGATCGGGAATGCCGCAGGGAACGATCAACTGAAAAGCCTTGAGGTCGGTGGTCACGTTGAATGCGAATCCGTGCGATGTAATCCCCCGAGCTACATGAATGCCTATCGCGCCGATCTTCCGCTCTAACCCGTCGGACACACTGTTAGTCCCTGGTCCCTTAGTCCCTAGTCCCTGTTTTTCGATCCCTGACCCCTGATCCCTGACCCCTGCACTAACCCCGCACCACACGCCTGTCAGTCCGGCAATCCTTCCCGCACGCACGCCAAAGCCGTCGCAGAGCCGGATCAGAGCTTCCTCTATCCCCCGCACAAAGTCCACCGGGCCCATTCGCCCGCCATTCTCGGTGTGCAGGCTGCGCAGGTCAAAGATCGGATAGCCCACCAGTTGCCCCGGCCCGTGATAGGTCACGTCGCCGCCGCGGTTAATCTCATGCACCGTGACGCCCCGCGCGGCGAGCAGCTCATCCGATGCCAGCACATTGGCGCGATCGGCGTTGCGGCCCAGCGTAAGCACCGGCGGATGCTCCAGCAGCAGCAGCACGTTTTCGACGCGGCCCTCGAATCGTAGAGCTGCAAACTCGGCCTGCAAGCGGAGCCCTTCGTCGTAGGCCACTCGACCGAGATAGAGGTACTGGATCATTGCTACCCTGATTGTAGCCAGCCGACCTGCACGTTCAACGAGGCAGCGTTGGGTAAGCCTTCACTCCTCAAGCCGCGCCGCAAAGAGCCTTTCAAAGACGATCCGGTGTTCCCAGGCCACCAGTAGCCAGAGGAGCGTCGCAAAGGCGCCCATCCCAATGCCGCTCGGGTTCATTAGCAGGTGATAAGTGAGAATGTTGAACAGCACAGGCCCTAGAAGCGTGAGCCCCAGCCCGACAAACCGGTTGGCCAGCAGCAAAATCCCGGAGATGACCATGAGCGCGCCCACCACATAGAAGTAGTGTGCGGCGATCAGGGCGGCTGTAAACTGCCCGGCCACCCCGGGCGGCATCGACCCCATGGGAATGAACATCAAGAACATATTGGCGCCGAAGACCAGAAACATCAGTCCCAGCAGCAGGCGCGCAATCATCGTAACAATCTTCATTGAGTTCTCCTTGATTTGAAGTGAATTCGGGGAAAAAGCCGGGGAGCCGGGCCCAATGATCGCATCGCCAAAAAGATTGTAACCCCTCAAAGAGGCGCAGTGGGATAGGAAGTTCCGCGATTGCTTTTCCGACACGCTGCCTGACCTGAAATTCGGTGGATCTATAAACACAAAGAGCCCGCGCAGGATTGCTGCGCGGGCTGGCTTCGGCGGCGTGACCGAGATAAATTGAGTTCGAAGCGGCGCCGGTTTAGAAGCGGAAGTAAACGCCGATCATCGGCTCGGCGGTGTGGGTGAGTGCGTTTGTCGAGGCGGAACCTGAAACGAGGTCAGGTGCCTTGTAGAGGTTGCCGCGGTACTGGAGGCGCAGGCCGATGTGTGGCAGAAGCCCCCAATCCACGCCTGCGCCATAGACAAAGACAGGCTTGGCGGAGGTCGTGGTGGCAACGGTTGTGGAGGTTGTCGGAAAGGTGGGCGGGTGGATTTCGGTGACGGTGCCTGTGGCTTGCCCACTGCTGGGCACCTCAATAAGGACGCCGCCGCCGGCCAGCGCAAAGGGTCTCAGATTTCCGACCTTCAACGACGCAACCCAATCGCCGGTCACCTCGTGCGCATTGGCTGAAACCGGTATCCACACCGATGTCGCGATGGGGCAGGCCCCCGGACAGGCGTTGGATGGGTCAAAACCAGAGTTGTCGTTGTAGGTCTGGTTAGCACGGTTGATGGAGTAAGTGCCTTCATAGCCGAACCAAGGTTTGGAGATGTGGCGCACTTCGAGCAGTCCGCCGGCGGCGTTGGAGTAACTCTGAGTAGTACCGATTACTCCCTCCGGAGCCATAATTTTGTTGTTATAGCTCCCGGTGAAAGCTCCGAAAAGGCTTAACGAAACATCCGTTTGCGCATGTCCCTTGGCGCCAGTCACCGCCTGCGCTTGAAGCTGGGCGCCGGCCAGCGCGGCCAGCCCAGCCAGTAGAAAAAGCGTCCGTCCCCATTTTGTTCTCATGACTTGCTCCTCTCTCATGACTTATGGATCGTGATCTGAAGCGATAACTCCAAGTAACTGATTTAAGAAATGGACGGATTGAAGAAGATTTTGTTGGCACTAAGTTATAAATATTTTTTAACGCTGCAAGTCCGTCGTAAATTGACAAGAATTGTCGTGGGCTTCCTGCTCGACTGCCGGCAGTCTCCATTGATTCAGGCGACTCAGTCGCGATTGCGCGGCCCAAATACGCACGTGCGACAAAACGAGTTCGTCAGGGAATCAACTGAAGAGGGAATGAGCAGTTTTCGCGGTACACTAAAGGCTGGCAGGAGGACCGGGCGGTCGCTGCCGGAGGGCTGGGAAACCAGGTTCGCCGGGGGAGGAAAGTCCGAACTCCGCAGGGCAGTGTGCCGGATAACGTCCGGGACGTGGGCCTCAAAACCCATGGACGGCCAGTGCCACAGAAAAGATACCGCCTCGGCTACCCCTCTTTCGGGAGGGCATCCCTGGAAACGCAATACCCGAGTTGGCCCGGCTTGCCGGGTACGCTCGTCGTTGCGATAACTCCAGCGCCGGGGTAAGGGTGAAATGGTGCGGTAAGAGCGCACCGCTCCGGCGGTAACGGCGGAGGCAAGGTAAACCCCACACGGAGCAAGACCAAATAGGGAGGGAAGCGTCTGCATCGAGCCATGCAGCGCTGCGCATCGGCCCGACGCGTTCAGGCGGCTCGTAGCAATCGCCGAAACCTCCGGGTAGGTCGCTGATGAGTGTCCGCGGCAACGCGGCGCCTAGAGGAATGACCGCACACGACAGAATTCGGCTTATAGGTCCTTTTGCCGAATTTGTTGTTCGATAAAACGACAGCCCCGGCCGGGAACCTCCCCGCCGGGGCTGACCATTTTGTCGGGCTTAAATCACCGGCTTACCCGGCGATCTTGCTCACGGACCTCCTTCATGCGATTCTGTGAGTCTGGAGATCGGGATGTCCGGAATCACTCGCCGAACCTTGATACGCAACAGTGGTCTCGCTGCTTCAGCCACACTCATGCCCTCCGGCCTTGCGGCAGATCAAGCGCAGAACGTCTTTCATGCCTTTGCATTTCAGTGGAAGCCCGGCGCCACAGATGCGCAGAAAGAAAGAGCGGCAAAGGACATTCGTTCCTTTCAGGGAATGATCCCAGGCCTTCTTGAGACCCACGTCGGCCCCAACATTTCACCGCGCGGAAAAGGCTACACCTTCGGCGGAATCATGCGTTTCAAAGACAAGGCAGCTCTTGATTCCTATGTGCAGCACCCGTCCCATCAGGCGCTTCTCGTCTGGCTGGTGCCGCTCATCGACGCACTCGAGTTAGACCTCTCCGCCTGATCCTGGAACTGTAATTGCGCAGCAGTTTCTCCCTTGCGGAAACCCAACCCGGCCCACTGCCCTAAGATGAAATCATGCTTCGCGTAAAGTTGCTCACCCCGGCCGCCCGCGTCCCAGTCGTCGCGCATCCAGGCGAAGATCTTGGCTATGACGTTTTTGCATTGGAAGCCGTGACGCTAGCTCCCCGCGCCACTGTAAAAGTGCGCACGGGCATCGCCGTCGAAGCGCGCCATCCGCAAACCGGCGTCCCGCTGGGACTGCTGGTCCGCGACCGCTCTTCCATGGCATCACGAGGAATTGCCACTACAGCCGGCGTAATCGATGCCGGCTACCGAGGGGAGATTCTGGTGCTGATGACCAACCTGGGCGAGGCTGCCGTCGAGCTGAAGGCCGGCGAGAAAATTGCCCAGATGATTCCTGTTCCTGTTCTCACAGGACTAGTCCAAGAGGTAGAAACTCTCGAAGTGTCGGCCCGCGCGGAAAGAGGCTTTGGCAGTTCCGGACGCTGATTTACGACGTCTGCCTCATGCGATTGTTACGATCAAATTCGTACTCGGCTAAGTTTTTCGCGGCTTGCCCACACACACTCAGGAACCCTCCGTCGCAATTCCGCGTATTCGATTATGCGGAGCAGTTCCAAACTGCGCCCGATTTCGCGCACCAGGCAGCGTGCTATGCATGGTCGACAAGGAGCGGTGGAGATTTCGTACACTGGTATCACCGGGCAGGAACCGTTCAGCGCGCCTCCATTCGCGGGCAACATCCGCGCCAGGGCGCGAAAAGACATCGCCGGTTCCGCGAACGAAAGCAGGGCCATGCGGTTCAATGAGGCCTTCAAACTCGCGCTGCAGTCGCTTTGGGCAAACAAGCTGCGCACCATCCTCACCCTCATCGGCGTGGTAATGGGCGTGGCTTCGGTCATCATGGTCATTACATTGGTCAACGGGGCCGACAAGTATGTGAGCACTAAGCTCACCGGCTATGGCGCAGATATCTTCACGGTAGCCCGGGGATCCAGCGTGACCTTGACTCTCGAAGACTACACGCGCTTTCAGAAGCGCAAGATCATCCGCATGGAGGACTACGAGGCGGTGCGGGACAACTGCACCGAATGCAGCGATGTGGGCGCCGCGATTCTCGGCAGCGGCACGGTCGTCTACAACCGGCAATCAGACAAAGACGCCCAACTGCACGGCTACACATGGAATATGCCGGCGCTGCATAACATCAATATCGCCCTCGGCCGCGGCTTTACACCCGCCGACGTGGACCGTGCCACGCACAATGCAATCATCGGGTACGACATTGTGGACAACCTCATCGGCAATGAAGATCCCCTGGGCAAGGAAATTCGCGTGGACGGCGTTCCCTACATCGTCATCGGCGTCGGTGAGCGGCTAGGAAAGACACTGGGCCAGTCACAGGACAACTGGGTAATCGCCCCCATCACTACATATCAACAAACCTACGGCACCAACGACTCGGTGAAGATCTACGCACGGCCCAACGGAGGCGCAGAAGTGATGGAGCGCGCCAAGGACGAGGTGCGTGTGCTGATGCGCATACGCCGTCACGATGCCCCCGGCTCAGACGACGACTTCACGATGGAGACCAACGATACCTTTCTCGATCTCTGGAAACAGATCAGCGCGCTCTTCACCTGGGTGGTGCTGGGCATTGCGTCCATCTCGCTGGTGGTGGGCGGCATCGTCATCATGAACATCATGCTGGTTTCGGTTACCGAGCGAACCCGCGAGATCGGAGTGCGCAAGGCCCTCGGCGCACGGCAACGCGATGTGCTGCTGCAATTTCTTATCGAAAGCGCAACCATGGCACTGGTAGGGGGGGCCATCGGCGTGTTGTGCGGAGTGGGCGTGGCCAAGCTGATAACGGTGATTCTCGGTTTTCCCACAAGTGTGCAGTTATGGAGCGTACTCCTGGGACTAACTCTGGCCGGCTCGGTAGGCGTCTTTTTCGGCGTTTACCCCGCCAGTAAAGCCGCCAAGCTGGATCCGATTGCGGCGTTGCGAGCAGAGCTGTGAAAAAACAGTTGTCAGTTGTCAGTGATTAGTTGTCAGTTAAGAAGGAGCCGAAATCATGGCGCAATCATTTCGAGATTTACAGGTTTGGCAGAGATCAATTCAGTTATCCGTTGCAACATATTGCCTGACCAAGGGCTTCCCGCGCGAAGAGCTATACGGTTTAACCAGTCAAATCAGGCGCGCAGGAGTCTCTGTGCCAAGCAATATTGCTGAGGGGCAGGGGAGGATGAGTATCGGCGAATTCCGGCAATTTCTGGGCATTGCCCGTGGTTCAAATTTCGAATTGCAGACACAGCTCGAGATCGCGCGCGCACTTGAAATGGGTAATCCCAAACTCATTGATGAAACAGAGAGTCTATCTCACGAAGTTGGGAAAATGATTCACGCGCTTCTGCAATCGATCAAAGATTAAGCATCAAAGAACTGACAACTGATCACTGACAACTGACAACTAGGTGCTTTATGGTGCGCGGACAAACTCGAGAATCAGTCAAGATGGCCTTCGATACGTTGAAGGCCAATAAGCTGCGTTCGGGATTGACCATCCTGGGCATCGTCATCGGCGTCTCCACGGTCATCGCCATCTCCTCCATCATCAGCGGACTGAACAACCGCGTCGCCGACTTCGCCAATTCGATGGGTACAAACACCATCTGGGTCTTCCATCAGCCCTTCGCGCACATCCAACTCACGCCCGAGCAGTTGAACCGGAAAAAGCTTACTCTCGACGACGTGGTGGCGCTGCGTGAGCTGCCGCACGTTCTGGCCGTCGATGGCACGATTAACCACGCAAACATGACCTTCCATGTGGGCGACGTGAACGTGAAGTACCAGGGTAAGAAAGTGGCCGGGACGGTTCTGGACGGCTCAACCGCGGAGCTGGCGGACGTAATGGACCTGGTCTTTGTTGAGGGCCGATTTTTTACTGAAGACGAAGACCAGCGCGCCGCTCATGTCTGTGTGCTAGGCCATGACACATGGGAAGATCTCTTCGGCAGCGAGTCGGCGATAGGCAAGGAGGTAAGCGTCGAAAGCAGCGTTTATACCGTGATTGGCGTACTCGACTATCAGAAGCAGCCATTTGGCAGCGGCAAGAACCCCGACGACAATCAGGTCTATTTCCCCATGAGTACATTTCATTACCTGCATCCTGAGGATCAGGATCTCATCATCAGCGTGAAATACGACGACCAGAAAAACAAGGCGCTGGTCGAGGATGAGGTTCGCGAACTGCTGCGCATTCGCCGCAAGGTGAAGGTGGAAGCGGACGACAACTTTGAGATGTTCGGGCCCGATTCGCTGCTGAAACTCTGGGGAGATATCACCTTCTACCTGCGCATGTTCATGATTGCAATCTCCAGCGTCGGACTGATGGTGGGCGGCGTGGGGGTGATGAACATCATGCTGGTTTCGGTTACAGAACGCACCCGTGAGATCGGCATCCGCAAAGCTCTCGGCGCCACCAGGCGAACTATCCTCACCCAATTCACCACCGAGGCGATCACACTCTGCGCCCTTGGTGGGGTGATCGGCGTTCTGGCGGGCGCCGTGATCACCTGGATCGTCTACCTTCTCCCAATCCGCCTTCCCGCAACCCTTTCCACAGTATGGGTCCTCATCGGCTTCGGCGTTTCCTGCGCGATCGGACTGCTCTTCGGAATTTATCCCGCCTGGAAAGCGGCTAATTTAGACCCGATTGAGGCGTTGAGGTACGAGTGAAACCAGTTCTCAGTTGTCAGTCATCAGTTGCCCCTAATTGGACTTTCATGATTTGGTTGCATCGTGGGGCTCCGATTGAGCTTTTGGGTTACTGACAACTGATGACTGAGAACTGACCACTGTCTTGCTACACTAACTCCCAGCGATGCCTCACTTATTAGCCCAATCCGTGGAGGTTCTCACCACGGTCCTGACTGTCGCCTGCATGGGCTACTATCTGGCCGCTATGGTTGCCGCGCGCATTTTTTTGGCGGACCGCCGTGCTCAGCCCGTGCACTTTGCTCCCGGCGTCAGCATCCTCAAATCCCTCAAGGGGCTCGATCCCGGAATGATCGAGGCCTTCCGCAGCCACTGCCGCCAAAATTATTCCGGCGAGTACGAATTGCTCTTTGGGGTATCGTCGCTTTCCGACCCGGCAGTCTCCGCCGTCGAGCAGCTCAGTCAGGAGTTTCCTGATAAATCCATTCAGCTCATCGAGTGCCCCGAACGCCTGGGAACCAACGGTAAGGTCAGCACGCTGGTCCAGCTCGCGCCCCACGCGCGCTTCGACTATCTGCTGATTAACGACTCCGATATCACCGTATCGCCCCACTACCTGCAGCGGGTGATGGCCTGCTTCGCATCATCTTCAGGCGAGACCGCCATCGCCGGTAATGCGCAACAACAAGTTGGCCTGGTTACCACGCTCTATCGCGGTCGTGCGCACGGCACGCTGCCCTCACGGCTTGAGGGGCTGGGAATCGCCACCGATTTTCTGGCCGGCGTATTGCTGTCCAAGATGATTGAGGGCGGCCTGCATTACGGTCTTGGCTCCACGCTGGCTGTAAGCCGCGAGGCGCTCGATAAGATTGGGGGACTCACGCCGCTGGTGGATCATCTGGCCGATGACTACGAAATGGGGGCCCGCGTGGGCCGGGGCGGCTACCGTGTGGCACTCAGTACTGAAGTGGTTGAGACCTCGATTCCCGCTTACTCCTGGAGCAGCTTCCTCGATCACCAGTTGCGCTGGTCTCGCACCGTCCGTGACGCACGGCCCTGGGGCTACGCCGGGCTCATCTTTACGCATGGACTTGGCTGGGCGCTGCTCAATGTGCTGGCCAGCGGACTCAGCCCGCTAAGTTTGTGGCTGCTGGGATTGAGCTTTTTCCTGCGCCTTACCCTGGCCATGATGGTCGGCGCTGAAGTGCTCGGCGATCACCAGGTGCTTCCCAACTTGTGGCTGCTGCCCTTTCGCGATTTGGTAGCGATGGGCGTCTGGGTAGCCGGATTCGCCGGCAATATCATCGTCTGGCGCGACGAGCGCTTCCTGCTCAAAGATGGAAGGCTGCATAAGGTGGAGTAGAGCGCCTTAGGCTTTCGCAACCTGACTCTTAGCGCTGATGGCCTCATAGTCGATCGACAGGCACGCGCCCAGTTCTTTGAAATTCTTCTCCCACAGTGGCTGGTCGGCTTTGTCCAGCGGAGTCAGCGCATATTTTGGAGTACACAAAATCTCGTACCAGATATTCTGCGCCTGCCACAGGTTCAGCTCGAAGGGCATCTCCACCAGGATGCGCGCCAGCGACAGCGCGCGCTCCAGCTTCTCGAGCGACCCCGAGGACATTTGCAGATCAACCATGGCGCGCTTCATCCGCTTGTCGGCGATGTAGGAGAGCGTAGCAGTTTCCAGCGGAACCTCGTCCGTGCGGGCCAGCGAGAGAAATGACCTTAGTTGCGCCTCGTCAGTCGGGTCGGCCTCCAGCGCCCGTCGTAGTCCCGCGTTGACGGCAAACCCCGCGGCCAGGGTGAGCGAGGGGGGCTTGGGCAGCCCGGCCGAAAAGAGATAGTGCAATAGGCTGGCATGGTCTTTGTAGATGCCCGTCAGCGAATTCTCAATGTCTTCAAGCGTCGAGGTGAGGATCAGCTTCACGATGCGCCGCTGCTCGTCGGTAAAGAGCGAGGTCAGCGAATAATCCACGTGGCCGTAATAGCGGTCGAGCAGGCGAATCACGTCAGGGAAGTCGGCGCGCTGCACCTGCTCCGCCGCCTCTTTGGCAAAGGCCTCAAACTCGGCTGCATCGGACTCGTTGTAAGGCTTTACGGCAGCAGTGATGTTCTGATCCCCGAAGTGGAGCACCGCGAAGCTGAAGCTCTGCTGCTGGCCGGTGATGGTGCTGGCGATTTGCACCCGTCCCAGAGCCAGCCGGCCGCGGCCCGAAGTGTAGATTTCATAGGAGATGCGGTGGACCCGGTAGCAGAACAGGTCAGTCTCTTCTGAAAACGACGAGAAGACGCTGCTGATGGCATAGTGGGCCGCCACTTGTTCCAGACTCAGTTCCTTGGCTGTCACACACGCCTTGTAAATGTCGGCGCCATTGCCGGCGCTTGGCACGTTGGAGTGAGCCTCCGCCATCCGCGCCAGGAATTTGGGCTCAAGCCCCTCCGCCTGTTGACCAAAAAGCTCCCGCGCCAGCTGCAGCACACGCGCTGCATAAGCGATCACCTGCACCGTCTCAATGCCTGAAATGTCGTCAAAGAACCAGCCACAACTGGTGTACATAAGCTGCGTGTGGCGCTGCATCTCCATCAGTTCTCGCGCCCGCACTTTCTCTTCCTCTGTCAGAGCGTGGTTCTCATGCTCGCTGAAGAAGTACTCGAGCGACTCCGCGCCGCGGTCGAGTATGGCTTCGATATAACCGTTGCGCGCGTCCCACACATCTTTGAAGAGCTTGCCGCCTTCCTGCTCTGTCAGCGGAGTCACGGCGTCGCGCAGTTCGTCCAGTGCCTCCCGCAGCGGCGTGCGCCAAAGCTGGTTGAACCCCGGCTTGCCGCCGTTGCAGCCGCAATTGGAGCGCCACCGTTCCACCCCATGCTCGCAACTCCACGAGGTGTTCTCCACAATCTCAGCTTCGTACTCCGGCGGAAACTGTTCCAGGTAGCGGCCATAATTGGTCAGCTTCACCGTCTTGTCTTGTTCCAGCAGGTACAACGCATAGGCCAGCGCCATCTCGCCGTACCTGTGGTGGTGGCCGTATGATTCGCCATCGGTGGCCACGTGAACCAACTGCGGCTCCGTGCTGTCTGTGAATCCGCTTTTGAGCCGCGCAGCCAAGTTTTCACCTAAGTTCAACAGCCCCTCAAACGCAATCGCCCGCGACATCGGCCCGTTATAAAAAAAGACGGCAATCGAGACTCCGGACTCAAAGCGCACCAGGTAGGGCCGCGAGGTATCAACGGTTGCGTTGGCGGTATCCGTCCACTCCGCATCCCCTTCCAGCGGCCGGATGCGCAGGCACTGGTGCGGCGCCAGCACTGTGAACTTGATGCCGTGCGCGGCGAGCAACTCCAGCGATTCCTTATCCGCCGCCGTCTCCGCCAGCCACATGCCCTCGGGAGGTGTGCCGTAGTGGTGCATATAGTCGGCAATGCCCCACCGGATCTGGGTAATGCGGTCGCGCGTGCTGGCCAGTGGCATAATAACGTGGTTATAAACCTGCGCCATGGCTGAGCTGTGGCCGCCATAGCTCTTCCGGCTGCGACCCTCGCCGTCAAGGATCATGCGATAGGTGCGCTGCGCGTTCTCCTTCAGCCAGTTGATCAGTGTAGGCCCGAAGTTGAAGCTGATGCGCGCGTAGTTGTTCACGATGCGCTGGATCTGATTTTTGTTGTTCACGATTCGTGCCGCGCCGTTGGGGGCGTAACACTCCGCGCAGATGCGCTCATTCCAGTCGTGGTAAGGCGCGGCAGAGTCCTGGGTCTCCACTGTTTCCAGCCAGGGATTCTCCCGCGGCGGCTGATAAAAGTGACCATGAATACAGATGAATCGCTTGCTTGCGGCCATGAAAAATCAGCTCCTGGCTTCTAGCCTTTCGCTAAAAGCCCCAATGCGGAATCTCTTGAAAAGGCGTTCCTGCTTCCCAAGCCACACCCACTGAATGAGTTTCCGGCAACAGAGGTAAGTTAGATGCTGGAAGCTAGAGGCTAGTAGCTAGAAGCTGCTTTTGATCATTTTAGGCTCGACCGCCCTGAAGGCGCGGTGCCTTTGGCAAGATCGCAGGCCCGCCACAGGTACCAGCTTGCCACGGAGCGGAATGGCGCCCATCGTTTTCCCCTTTTGAAAAGCACCTCCGGCTTGGGCAGATCGGCGGCTTCGAGCGGCCTCGTCTTCGGCACGCGCTGAAAGGTGAGCGCGAATCCCTTGCGCACGCCGTAGTCTGTCGCCGGCAGCACGTCCGGCCGTCCCAGGCGGAAGATCAGCAACATCTCCACCGTCCACGGTCCAATGCCGCGCACCTCGGTCAGCCGCTCCACAATCTCCGCGTCCGACAATTTCTTAATCGCCGCGTGCGTGGGCACGGTCCCGTCCAGCGTCTTCGCCGCCAGATCTTTCAGCGCCTTGATCTTGTTGCTTGAAACCCCGCACGCTCGCAGCCGCTCATCCGGAGTATCGAGCAGCAGTTGCGGCGCGGGGTCGCCGCCAAAGTGCTCCCGCACGCGCCGGTGGATGGTCGCAGCTGCCTTGCCGTGCAACTGCTGGTAGAGGATCGACTCCAGCAACGACTCGAAAGGCGAAGGGGCCGCATCGAGCCGCAGCGTAAACTCGCCCGCCCGGTCGATCAGTTCGCCCAATTTGGGGTCGCTCGCCCGCAAATGCGCCAACGCCTCGGCAGGATCGAAGGGAAGTTTGCGGCTTTTGCCGTCATGGATCATGGGAGCAGTCTATAGCAGAAAGTGCACTGGTCGAAACAAACCCGGAGGATTGGCTGGTTTCTGGATTGCAGACAATTCATCTTGAATCATCCGCAGACAGAATAAGATTTGTGGATTTGGCGTCTAAGTCGACCGATGTGCCGGTAATCCAGTCGTCCATCTCCATCCGAATCGAACTGTCTGCCAAATAAGGAGACCGAGCCACCAGATCCAGGCCAATGCCGCGATCAAGGCAGGGAGCCTCGCGATATCGTTGACCCACGGAATAAGCTCCATACAAGTCGCGATAACCGTGCACGCTGTAATGAACATTCCTGGCTCGGTCCACCATTTCTTTGTTTGCATTAGCGGAAACGAGCCCACGAGGAACCATTGAATGACGATTAGAACGCATAGAGCCAAATCGACTTTCTTTTGAGCGGCAGCCGTTGCAACCGTGGGTGCCCACCCCTTGCCTACGTGCAGCCTTCCTGAAAGCGTCCAGCTTGGAGGACATAAAATACGCCAGCCTGTCAGCGTGAAGGCCGGAATATTGCCAAAATGCGCTACCTCATACTGGACACGATAATGAACGCCCCACATCTCACACGGATCCAAAGTAACAGTTTCCCCTTCCTGCTCGGTATCTGTTTTCGCAGGCTCGGAATTTGTGATTTCACCTTCCTTTGATATGGCCACACTAGCCACGACTTTAGCCCCCGGCGAATGGTCCCGCAGGTACTGCGCGTCTTCTGACTCCATCATCAGGATCAGTGGCAACGCGGCCACTAAGTTAACCCCAGCCAGTAAAAGTCCTCGCCGCCATTTCATGGCCATTAGCGTACTCCAATTTTGAGGTTGTGAAATATCTGATGTTTATGGCAGAGCACTTTATGCCGAAGCCAATGATTAACTCACCCAGTTGCGATTCTGTAATGCCACCTTACAGTGGTAAACTTCGAGCGATTCAATAAAAGAAGGAAATCAGCCCATGAAACGCCGCGATTTTGTAAAGACCGTCTCCGCCGCCGGAGCCGGCCTGCTGCTCCGCTCTCCGTTTTCTCTCCACGCCCAGCAGCCCCAGACCGACCCCGCCGTCAAGCGCGTCCTGGTCATGTTCAAGTGCCACTTCGACGCCGGCTTTATCGATACGCAATATAACGTCGTCCACAAGAGGTACTTCGAAGACTTTTTCCCTCGGGCGATCGAGATTTCCCGCACGGCAAACGCCGCCGGCAAGCGCCGCTATGTGTGGACCACCGGCTCGTGGCTGCTCTATGAATACCTCGAGCAGGCCTCGCCCGCCGATCGCAAAGCCATGGAGGAGGCAATCGCCCGCCGCGATATCGCCTGGCACGCGCTGCCCTTCACATGGCAGACCGAGATGCTGAGCCAATCCATGATCGAGGGCAGTCTGGCGCTCTCGCAGTCTCTTGATCGCCGCTTCGGCCTCGTAACCACCGGCGCGAAAATGACTGACGTTCCCGGCCACACGCGCGGCATTGTCCCGCCGCTGGCCAAGCATGGCGTCAACCTGCTCGAAATCGGCGTGAACGACGCCTCCACCGCCGCGCAGTTGCCGCCTGTTTATCTCTGGAAGGACCCTTCCGGCGCGACTTTGCCCGTGATGTATCACCTGGGATACAGCGGAGTTGCACGCGTCCCAGGCTCCGATCTGGCGCTCGCCACCCGTGTGCGCGGCGATAACAGCGGCCCGCACACTCCAGAAGAAATCGCCGCCATGCACGCCGAGCTCGCCGCTATGTTCCCTAATGCGGAAATCACCGCCTGCAATCTCTCCGATATGGCCAAGGCGCTGCAGCCTTTCCGCGCTCAGCTCCCCGTCGTTACCCAGGAGATAGGCGATACATGGATTTACGGATGCGCGAGCGATCCGCGGAAGGTGGCCCGCTATCGCGAGGTTTCCCGCCTGCGCGATGCCTGGATTGCCGAGGGCAAGTTTCAAATTGGAGACTCAACCGACCTGGCCCTGCTCCGCAATCTCCTGCTTGAGGCCGAGCACACCTGGGGGACCGACACCAAAACCTGGATCGACTTTGAAAATTACAAGCCCGCCGATCTGGCCCGCATGCTCGATGCCAAGGGCTACAAGGTGATGGAGTTCAGCTGGGAAGAGAAGCGCAAGGATCTCTACGACGCCGTTGGCACCCTGCCCGCCGATCTCCGCAGCCAGGCCCTGGCCGCCGTCCAGGACCTTGCCCCGCACCAGTACGATCAGAACCCCTCGCCACAGGCTGTCGCGGTGCCCGCCGGACAACCGATTGAAACCGCGCATTTCATCCTAGGATTGGATGCGCAAACCGGCGCCATCACTCGCCTCCAGAACAAGGCCACCGGCCGTGAGTGGGCAAGCAAAAGCAACCCCATCGCGCTCTTCACTTATCAGACTCTTTCGCAGGAGGACTACCAGCGCTTTCTCTCTGCCTATGTGCTCTTGAATGATTCAACCATGGAATGGGCGCCCAGGGACTTTGGCAAGCCGAACATTGAAAAGCTTGGCGCAGTCCATCAGGATTGGCATCCCTCTTTGGCCGAAGCGCATGTGGAGGAGAGCGCCGATGCTCACCGCATTGTCGCACGCCTGGAAATTCAGGACGAGGAAGCCTTTCAATCCGGCCGCGCCAGTTTCCCGCGCAGGATTTTCCTCGAATTAGTGCTGCCCAAAGCCGAGCCGGTAATCCAACTCAACCTTTCGTGCTTCCAGAAACCCGCGACCCGGTTCCCTGAGGCTCTCTGGCTTACCTTCAATCCCATTGCGGAAGACCAGAAGGGATGGATTCTCGATAAATCCGGCGAATCGATCTCGCCCTTCGACGTCGTAGC
>Ga0181520_10008059_pt1 | contig 15160 bp, 15 predicted proteins | sample PEATcosm2014_Bin_29_FD_132451 | JGI IMG/M metagenome (GOLD analysis project Ga0181520, IMG submission 132451) | Peatland microbial communities from MTU Mesocosm Facility, Houghton, MI, USA - PEATcosm2014_Bin02_30_metaG | ecosystem: Environmental > Terrestrial > Soil > Wetlands > Peat | place...
CAACCTTTATCCTAAATTCCCGTTCGAACTTTCTCTTTGGTTTCATGTCTGGTCTCCTTTTCCTTTTCAGGTCAGGCTACCATCTATTCTAACACATGTGTCCAGTCCCTGGGGTGCAGTCCAAAATGTTTTAAACTTTACAAGAACGCTGTTGATATACGCCAATGCGATTGTGGTTATGTGTTTTATTGGAAAAAGAAGAGGGGAAAATATAGTGAAGGTTTGTTTAATGATCAGATCGATAAAACGAGGGAAGACGGGCTAAAGTAATGAATATAAAAATGGGGGTAAAAAATGGCAAATTATGCGGTAAAATGCGAGGCAATTGAGGTAAGAGGCGAGAACGGGGTTTGCATCGGCCCTGCCAGATGCAAAAAAGGCGAGGTGTATACACTTGGCGCGAGGACTCCGACCCCTGCAGGCATGTGCGGGATGTCTTTTGCCGCCATCAATCCCATTGTGTTTGCCATGAGGCGCAATGAACGCATGGAATTCGAAAAAAATGATTATGTGGACCTTACCTGTCCTGACGGCTGTGTAACATACAGGTTGTCCAGGATAAAGAACTCATAGATTTTTTAGGGCGCGCAGAACGATAAATTGAACATTTAGGGTGGTAAATGGAATGAAATGACAGGAAAGGAAATTAAATGAGCAAATATGTGCACGGCTATTCAGGCAGGGAAAACAAGAGATTATACGACCAGGCAGGGACCCTTACAGCCTTGTTGCATGAAGGCACGGTATATCCAAAAGGGAGCAAAGTGCTTGAGGCAGGCTGCGGTGTCGGCGCACAAACCGTCATACTGGCCAAAAACAGCCCGTAGGCATCCATTACTTCCGTTGATATTTCAAGGATATCCCTTGATAAGGCTAAAAAACTGGCCGGCAGGAACGGGATAAAAAATGTTAGGTTCGAGACGGCGGATATATTCAATTTATCATTTGAGGACGATTGTTTTGACCATATATTTGTTTGTTTTGTCCTGGAGCATTTGAAAGAGCCCGTAAAAGCGCTCAGTAATCTCAAAAGAGTCCTTAAAAAGGGCGGCTCCATAACCGTAATAGAAGGCGACCATGAAACTTCGCTGTTCTGGCCATACAGCGATTATGCAATGAAAACCATAAAATGCCTTATTGAGGTGCAGAAGCGCCTTGGAGGAGATTCATTGATAGGCAGGAGGTTGTATCCTTTATTTCAGGAGGCGGGATTCAATGAGATAAGGGTAATTCCCCGTCCTGTATATGCCGATGAAGGAAGGCCCGGCATGGTCGAGGGTTTCACCAAAAAGACATATATAGCAATGGTGGAAGGCGTGAAAAAGCAGGCGCTGGATCTTGATCTTATCGGTGAAAAGGATTGGGACAAGGGGATAAAAGAGCTGAAAAGATCGGCAAAGCCGGGCGGGATATTTTACTATACGTTTTTTAAGGGAATTGCCGTAAAATAAGATAAAAATGTATATAAACTTAATTTGAGTTTTGGAGCCGGGATAAAATGAAAAAATTGCGATTATTATTGTTGATTTTTTTTACCGTGGTTTTATCGGGTTGTGCCATACGGTTTGATACCGCCAAGGAAACGGAGACGTCCGGATTCAACGCGGTAATGAAAGTGAAATGTAATATACAGAAAAGCGACTCCCTGTGCGGCTGGGCGGCGTCGGAAACCATCGCGGATTACTATGGAAAAACGTTAAATGCCGGATATGAGGAGAAATTGTCAAAAGAAGCCGGGCTGACCGGGGGAATTGCCGCCGGTAATCTTAAGGCTCTCTTTGAAGCCTCAAATTTTGACGTTGCAGTTTATCCGGGAAAATTCGACATGTCTTTCCAGGGAATATTCAAACAACTCGAGTCAAAAAGGCCCGTGATCATCCTTTTATGCGACAAGCCTGATTCGATAGGCCATTACGTTGTGATTTACGGGTATGACGGCAACAGGGGGCTTTTGGCTGTAATGGATCCGGCAAAGTGTTCATATATACTGCCCATTAATGATATATCAACCGCATGGAGTAATGCAAAGTTTTTAACCATTCTTGCCCTGCCAAAGCAATAAATAATTAATTTGATTTTTGACTTTATATGGGTATAATTATAATGTAAAAAGTTGACAAAATAGTTAACAACAGCATATGAATGAGGCGATTTTATAACTGTCTAAGGAGGGTGATATGAAGGGGTTTATATCAATTATCGTTGCGTGCAGTCTGATTTTTACACCGGTCCTAATTTTTGCTTCGACGGCACAACAGGAAGAGATAAAAGCATTAAACGAACTTTCGGGGAACAGGGATCTTTTGAACTTGTCCGGAGGCAATAGCTGCAGGCAAAACTGTATGCCGTGCGGATATATGGACCAGCAGGTATGCTGCGATACGGTATGCGATGATAATTCGTCCTCGGGGTATGCCGGCGGCGGCGGGGGCGGCGGGGAACTAAGCGTCCTGGGATGGATACTCGGCGGCGCTTTAATGGTCTGGGCGCTTTATGAAATCTGGAATCTTCCAGGCGGGCCAGGGGGGAAATAGCCGCTGAATATTATTTACGGCAATAACCCGTTTAAGATTGCATACAACTATAAGTCTAAAAATAGGTAGTCTTTTTAGCAATGCTGTTGATTCAGGATACGGAAAGCAGCCATTAAGGTTACAGGTTACAGCCTGCCGAGCATTAAAACAAACGCCAAAAAGGTTCCGTGTTTATTGCCGGCGCCATATATGAATATCCTTGCCAATAAAAACAGGGGTGATAAAATGGGAAGTGTCAGGGTTGACGGCAGGGGAGTATGTTAAAAATACATGGAGGCGTTTTTATGAAAACGAAACATGTGAAAAGATCAGTTATGGTTTTGCTTCTCAATCTTATTTGCGGGTTCCTGGCCGTGAATTTGGCGGCGAACGGCCTGAATATTTACGTTCCCGGCGGCTGGATCAATATAACGGACAGTGTCGCACAATCAAAAACGCAGGGCCTGCCGCCGAAACTGGTGGACACCTCAAAAAAATCCATCTGTAAATTGTTGGCCGGCGACCCGAAAACGTTCGGGGATAAATACCCCACATATTTTGCAAAGATACATCTGCCGCAAATGGACAATTTTAAATTTTCGGACGCGAGCCTTAAGGGATTGGACGAGGGGATCAAAACGTCCGCAAAGAACAGCGCTTTGATGTCGGTTGTTGAAAATAAGACCGTCACAATAAACGGAACGAAGGTCTTTTGTTCCGTGGTCGACCTGAATCTGGCGGTAAAAAATGAAAAGATCGTCGTGCGTTCGGTGTCATATTATGTGCCCGACGGCGACGGGGCGTCGATGTTCACCTTTTATACCATGAAGGACGAGTGGGAAAAATATTCTCCCGTCTTCGAGGATATAGTGACAAAGACCTTAAAATAAAAAGGGGCCTCCCGCCGCGATATCGATAATTGAACAAAATTTGCGGCCGGCGGAGAAAAAATGAAAAAATCAATCGAAACGATGATTCTTGCCGCGGCAATCGGCCTGCTATTTATAATGACGGGGTGCGCCACATGCCCGAAACATTCCATGGAGCTTGTGACCGAAGGCGAACATAACGGCGTACTGTCCGTCGACGGGACCGTTGTGACGGTATACGGGTCGGGATCGGGGAGAAATCCGGGCGCGGCCGGAATGATGTTTGACGCCAACCATGAACAGGACAGCATGGAAAGGGCGCTTCCCGAGTCAAAAAACGAGCTGAAGAACGGGATTCGGAGGTTTTTTGATTCCGTGGCGGACAAATACAATAATAAGTATCCGGATAAAAAAATATGGGGCGATACGGTCGCCGTGTGGAAGACGAATGCGGACGAAAAGGCCGTGACGGATTCGAAAACTTTTTTTTATTGTTACTGTGCGGACAATTACATAGCCACATACATAGAGACATATGATATAAACATTGCCGGCCTAAAACTTACTCCTGAAGATGCGGAGTTCTTTGTTTCAACCGCGAAAAGTTTAATCAGACCGGGCAGCGAGGAATCCAGGGTGCTTGCCGAACAGCATGCGCCCGCCGGAATAACGGTTCCGGCGCAGGCTGCGGGGGCAAAAAACAGTGATATTACAGGCAGCCTTGATTCCGGCGCAAACACCGGAAATTCCGGCGCGAATCCGGCTGGCCCCGAGCCCTTCTGGGCAAAGGATATGGACGGCAATAGTTATGATTACAAACACGGGGTTGTCGCCGTTGAAAACGATGAAATTACCATTTTCGGGGGCGGGATCATGGCCCGCCAGCCCGCCATAAGCAATGATATCGCAAAGTCGCAGGCCAAAAGGTCTTTTGAGTTAATAATGGAAAATACAATAAGCGAGTATCTAAGGCTTTATCCCTCGGAAAAAGCTGACTGCGACATGGTTAAAACCGCTTCGGACGCGATATCGGGAGAAATCCCGTCGCAGAGCGTTTTAATCGGCAGCTGGATAAAACAGGAAAAGATATTGCTGAGCACGTTAAACACCTATTACTCATTGACCGTATATAAGTTAAACATTGACAGGCTGAAGTTGCCGCAAAAAATGAAGGACATCCTTATTTTGGAGGGGCGTAAGGCCGTGTGCCCTTATGCAGGGGACATCGTCGAATTGATCAAACACCCGCAGGTGGCTGAAACGGCGCCGTCCGCTTCTGATAACGCGCTTGGGATCATTCTGGCTTCACTGGCGGGATTACTCGCTATACTAATAATATTGGCCGTTGCACATAGTCCTTCAGTTTACTGATTTAAATTATGGGAGGGGATCATGAAAAAGGCTCTTAAAGTTTTCGTTTTGCTGGCATCCGTGCTTGCATTTGCAGGTTGCGGGGAAGAATACATGGCAAAGGCGAATTACGACGCTCAGGAAGCCGAGGGACAGACCGTGATGCCTGGCGAGATGACCGAGGCATATTACGCGGCAAAAAAGATACTTAAAGACGAGGGTTTGGTGATAGTAAGCGATTCACGGGACAACAGGCCGGTCATTCTCGTGGGGGAAGCTTATCAGATGAGGAGCGAGGGCGAAAGGATAACAAACTCTTTCATCTCGAACATGTTCGGAGGCGACAAGGCGGCCGATAACGTGGTGTCAAAAGAGATCAAGCGTAGGACCATAATCATAAAGCCCAGGCATGACAGGAACTGGGACGTAATAAAAGGCAAGATCGGCGTCATTTATGCGGGCGAAAAAACAGGGGTCAACTCTCAGGGCGATGCGGTCGAGACCATGGAAAAAAGCGTTCCCGCGGATGAAGCAAAGCGGATAATGGACAGGATGAGGGAATTGACCATGGAATATGTAAAAGACAACGGCAAAATGAAGGGCAATTAGGGCTCATCATAAGGCCGAAAAAAATTTTAAACATGCAGGGAGTCAATAGTGGCCAAGACCATCATCCGGATAATTTGCCCGGTCATCATTATCATCTTCCTCATCGGCTGCGGGGATAAAACCGCCGCATTGAGCGGCGCGGAAATATCAGTACTGTTTATCGGCAACAGCTTTACATCCGTAAACAACCTGCCCGACCTTTTCACAAAACTTGCGACATCCGGCGGTCATCCCGTCAAAACAGACATGTACGCGCCGGGCGGCTACAGGCTCATCCAGCATATGTCCGACCCTGCCGTGACGCAGAAGCTGATAGACAAAAAATGGGACTATGTCGTGCTCCAGGAGCAGAGCCAGGTTCCCGCAATTGAGAACGAAAAAAACGCAGGCATGTACCCGGCTGTGCGCGGGTTTGACGGGAGGATAAAAACTTCCGGGGCGGTTCCGATACTTTACATGACCTGGGGCCGCAAGAACGGTTGCCCCGAGATAGGCTGTGCCGATTACGGCTCGATGCAGGAAAAATTGACCGCCGGTTATATGGCCATTGCCGGGGAGCTTTCCATGGAGGTCGCGCCAGTCGGTGTGGCCTGGAAAGCCGCGCACGAACGCAACCCTTCGCTCGAACTGTGGGCGGACGATGGCATCCACCCAAGCCTGGCCGGCTCTTACCTTGCGGCCGCTGTTTTTTACGCCATTTTATACCAACAAACCCCGGTGGGACTGGGTTTCAGGGCGGGATTGCCCGGCGAAACCGCGAAATTCCTCCAGGGCGTTGCGGCGGAAATTGTCCTGGCCGATCCAAAAGAATGGTTCGTTCCGCGGCCTTGAAGTACGGGGCTGATATTTTTGTTGTTAATTCCACCGATATATTATATAAATATATGGAAGGTTTCAGACCCAAAAATCCATATTTAGAAAGCGCGGGGAATAATGGCTGAAGATAATTCTCCAAAACAAACGACGATCGATTCCTCCAAACTCTTCAACATAAGGGTATGGGAAGGCATACAGTATAAATTCGCCAAGGACCTCGGCATAGCCATAAAGGTAATGAGCGAGGACGGAATGATCAACACCGTCGAGTCCAATTTCAGCGATTTTTACAACATCCTGACCTCCACCGAAGCAGGAAAAAAACTCTGCGAGATCAACCATGAAAACATAGACAAAGAAGCCAGGTTCATAACCCTTTACGCCGACTGCGTTTATTACTGCGCCACCACATATTTTTACGGCAAAAAATTCAACATTTTCGTCGGGGTCAAGGAGCGCGTCCCCAACGAACTGCTTGTAAAGGAGCTCTCCGAAAAAGCAGGCGTGGATTACGCCGAATTGCTCCAGGCTTACAAGACCCAGACGGTGTTCTCGGACGAGCGCCTCATTAATATCGCCGACCTCATAGTGGACCTGTTCAACATAGTCATCGAGTTGTCCGTCCAGGAATACATAACCCACATGGCCAACAAGGAAAAAGAGGAAGAAATAGCCAAGATGAGCGCCCTTATGGACGCGTCAATCATCATAAATTCCACCCGCAACCTCGACCAGCTGCTCAAGATAATCATGCAGTCCGCGGAAAAGGTCATGCAGGCCGAGGCGTCGTCGGTGTTTTTGATCGACAGCGAACGCAACGAGCTCTTTTTCGAGGTGGCCACGGGCCCCAAGGAAGAGGAAGTAAAAAAGATAAGGCTTAAGATGGGCGAAGGCATCGCGGGCTGGGTGGCCTACACCGGTGAATCCCTGCTGGTGCCGGACGTCTCAAAGGACCCGAGGTTCGCGCGCAGGGTAGACGAACAGACGCAGTTCATCACCCGAACCGTGATATGCGTGCCGCTCAAGGTGCGCAACCAGACAATAGGCGTGGTGCAGGTATTAAACAGGATAGGCGGCGGAAGTTTTTCAAAGACCGAGATAAAATTCCTCGAGGCCCTGGCTTCACAGGCCGCCATCGCCATAGAGAATGCGAACCTTTACGAGCATCTTGAGGAGCGCGCAGAGCAGTTGAACAAGGATTTGAAGAACGCGAACCTGAACCTCTCCATAGAAAAACTCAGGATAGAATCCATCGTGCAGTCCATGGAGGACGCGGTGCTCGCCGTGAACAGGGAAAAGAAGATAGTCATGGTCAACAGGATCGCGGAGCGCATATTCTCCATCGACGGCGGAAGGGCCGAAGGCAGGCCGCTGGAGGATGTGGTGAAAATAAGGGACTTAAGGGACAACTTCACCACGGTTCTCGCGGTAAAGAACATAACCAAGACGGAGGTAAAGTTCCAGATGGGGAACAAGGAGCACATCTTCGCCGCCGTATTCGCCCCCATAATAGACGAGAAGAACGAGGCGGCCGGCTCGGTCGCGGTTTTCAGGGACATAACCGAGATAAAGGAACTCGACAAGATGAAATCGGAGTTCTTGAACATGGTTTCCCACGAGCTCAGGACCCCGCTCACCCCGATACAGGCATATTCGGAGCTCATGATGGTGCGCAACGTCGACAATGAAAAGGTGAAAAAATACGCGGATATCATAAACAGGGAGACACAGAGGCTCGGCGCATTGATTGGCGACCTGCTCGACCTTTCCAGGATAGACGCGGGCAAGGGGTTGAGCCTTGCCCTGGAGCCGGTGGACATGAACGAGCTCATGCATACGGTATATGAGACCTTTAAGAACGCTTCGGCCCGGCACAAAATTATTTTGACACTGCCTGAAAAAAGTGAGATAATAATGGTCGATAAGAATAAAATTATACAGGTCATGACCAACCTGCTTTCAAACGCGCTAAAGTATTCGCCCGAAGGCGGGGAAATAACGATAAAGACGTGGTTTGACGACAATATGTTCTATGGAAGCGTAAAGGACCAGGGGCTGGGGATTGCCGAAGAGGACCTGTCGCGCATATTCGACAAGTTCTACAGGGTTGAAAGCGAAAAAGTAAAAAAGATCGGCGGCACCGGAATAGGCCTTCCGATAGTGAAATACATACTCGAGCTGCACAACGGGACGATAAAGGTCATAAGCGAGTTCAATAAGGGAAGCGAGTTCGTGTTCAATATACCAAAAGTAAAACCTTAAGGAGGAGTTAAATGGCGGACCTGAAGAAGAAAATAGTGGTGGCGGACGATGAACCTTTCATACTTTCGGCGCTGCAGGACACCTTATCCGACAGCTACAGCGTGACCACCGCATCCAACGGAGCGGAAGCCATAAGGCTCGCGCAGAGGGTGATGCCGGACCTGATAATCCTCGACGTCATGATGCCGGAAATGGACGGCCTGGACGCATGCAAGAACCTGAAAAGGGACAAGTTGACCTCGACGATCCCGGTAATACTTCTTACCGCAAAAGGGCAGATAACCGACATCGAAAAAGGGTTCAAGTCGGGTGCCGACGCCTATGTTGTGAAACCTTTCTCGCCGGCAAGGCTCATAGAAAAGGTCGAGGAGATATTCGAGAAAGTGGAGATGAGAAAGAAAATAATGGAAGACAAAAAAAAGTAACAAAGCCAGAACCATTGCATATAAGGCCCCCGCGTAAAGCGGGGGTTTTTCTTGTACAGCCTTGTGAAATGTTTCACTTATGAAGCAAAAAATAGTTGAAATATTTTCTTGACTTTAATATCATACTTTGTTATATTTTACGCAAAGATAGTAATAAATTTCACAATCTATTGGGGAGGTAACAAAAATGAAGAAAAAATACATCATGGCTCCGGGACCTACCGAAGTACCGCCTGAAGTGCTGGCAGAGGCTGCAAAACCAGTAATGCACCACAGGACGCCCCAGTTCCGCAAGATCCTCACTGAAGTGCTCGACAATATGAAATATGTCCTTGGCACCGCAAGGAACGTTTATATCATGGCATCATCCGGGACGGGCGCCATGGAAGCGGCCATGGCAAACGTGGTATCGGCAGGCGACAAGGTCATAGTCGGCACCATCGGCGCTTTCGGCGACAGGTGGGAGACAATGGCCAAGGCATACGGCGCCTCGGTCGTAAAGGTGGCCCCGGAATGGGGATACGCGCTCAGTATCGCCGAGATAAAAAAAGCCCTCGACGCCAATCCGGACGCCACCGCGCTTTTTGTCCAGCTAAACGAGACATCGACGGGTGTTTATAACGACATCGAGGCCATCGGCAAGCTAACCGCGGGCCACAAGGCCCTGCTCGTGGTCGACGGCATATCGGGCATAGGCGCCCAGCCGTTCTATATGGACAAATGGGGGGTCGACGTCACGGTCATAGGCTCGCAAAAAGGGCTCATGATACCCCCGGGACTGGCTTACGTTTCCTGCAGTGAAAAGGCGTGGAAGGTCATTGAGGCCAACAAGACGCCGAAATTTTATTTCGACCTCAAAAGATACGAGAAGGCACTTACAAAGGAAAAGATGCCGGACACCCCGTGGACATCGGCGGTATCGCTCATCATGCAGCAGGCCGTGGCCCTGCGCCTCATAAAGGAAGAGACCAATGAAAAGGTCTGGGAACGCCACGCCAAACTTTCGAGATCCGTGCGCGAGGGGATAAAGGCGCTCGGCCTTGAGCTCTTCGCAAAGGAAAACCCGGCGGTCGTGCTGACATCGATCGTGGCGCCGCAGGGAATAGACACAAAACTTCTGGTGAAAAAGATACGCGATGATTACGGCATCTCCATGGCGGGCGGCCAGGGCAAGATGGAAGGGCTCATCTTCAGGGTGGGCACGCTTGGCTACACCGACAGGTTCGACCCGATAATGGGCGTCGCCGCCGTGGAAATGGCGCTCAAGGAAATGGGAGCCAACATCGAGATAGGAAAAGGCGTAAAGAGGACCATGGAAGTGCTCATGGAAGAGTACAAATAAAAAAATCCGGGGAGGTTTAATATGTACAAAATTCTTGTAAGCGACAAACTGTCAGAAGACGCGATAAATATGCTCAAAGGCGAGAAGGATATAGAGGCCGTTGTAAAAACCGGCATGACCGAGGACCAGCTGGCCGAGGAGCTCCCGAATTTTGACGCGCTCATAATAAGGAGCGCATCCAAGGTAACGGCCAAGACACTTGAAAAGGTTAAACGGCTGAAAGTGATCGGCCGCGCCGGCGTGGGCGTGGACAACGTGGACATGGCGGCCGCGACGGCAAAGGGCGTCATAGTGATGAACACCCCGGACGCCAACACCCTTTCCACGGCCGAGCAGACCATAACCCTTATAATGGGCATGGCCAGGAACCTTCCGCAGGCAGACGCGTCGCTCAAGGCGAAAAAATGGGAACGCAATAAATTTACGGGCATCGAACTTTACGGCAAGACGCTTGGCATAGTCGGGCTCGGCAGGATTGGCACCGAAGTGGCCAAAAGAATGGCCTCGTTCGGCATGAACCTTATCGGATACGACCCGTTCATAACCAAGGAAAAGGCCGAGGCGCTCGGGATAGAGACGATGACGGTGGCTGAGGTTGTAAAAAAAGCGGACATTATCACATTCCATGTGCCCAAGAACAAGGAAACAACGAACATGATAACCGCCAAAGAGATCGCCACAATGAAGGACGGCGTAATGGTCGTCAATTGCGCCAGGGGCGGCATCATAAATGAAAAAGACCTTGCCGACGCGCTCAAATCCGGAAAGATAAAAAGGGCGGCCCTGGACGTCTACGACAACGAGCCGCCGTTCGACTCCGACCTTTTTACCGTCGACCCGTCGGTCATCATAATGGCACCGCATCTCGGGGCCTCGACCGTAGAAGCGCAGGAAAACGTGGGCAAGGTGATAGTCGATCAGGTGATAGAGACGGTGCGCGGCGGCATGGTGAAGAACGCCCTTAACATACCGGCCGTTGACCCTGAATTGCTGAAGGAAATGCAGCCATATCTTACGCTTAACGACAAGCTCGGCAAGTTCGCGGCCCAGCTTGTGGACGGCAGCGTAAAGTCGATAACCATAGAGTACAGCGGCGACGCGACAAAATACAACATGAAGTATTTGACCATAGGCGCGGTAAAAGGGTTCCTTTTCCCGGCGATGGGCGACAGCGTGAATTTCGTCAACGCCATGCCGCTGGCAAAAGAGCGGGGCATTGCCGTGGTGGAAAAGACCACGACCGTGACAACGGATTACCCGAACCTTGTCAGCGTCACCATAGAGACGGAAAAGGACAAGAGGTCCGTTTACGGGTCCCTTACCATAAAAAAAGAGGCCAGGATAGTCAGGGTGGACAAGTTCGACATTGAGATAACGCCCGAGAAGAACATAATAGTATACAGGAACAACGACAAGCCGGGAGTCATCGGCAGGATGGGGACCGTGCTCGGGGCCAACAACATAAACATAGCCTCGTTCGTCCTGGGCCGCAACAAAGAGGAAAAAGTGGCTCTTGGCGTGGTTACGGTGGACAACGAAGTGCCCAAGACCATAATCGATTCCATCAAGAACATGGAAGACATAATAGAGGTAAAGTATATTACTTTGTAAAGTTAAAATGCAAAACCAATAAGTGCAACTTTATAAGTTGATAATTGAAATAGAGCATAAACGTGCATTAAATTATTACTTTTAACCTGGACTTATTGGTTTTGCGTTATGACTTTTAACTTCTTAATTTACCTTGAATTCCATGCCAAAATGCTTTATCATTATATGGCATCAGAGGCGTTTTCCAACATTCCCCTAATGCAAATACTGACAAAAGAGGTATTCCTATGTCCGCAGACGTAATATTGGGCGCCCAGTGGGGCGACGAGGGAAAGGGGAAAATAGTCGACCTTTTTTCCGAAAAGTATGATGTTATTGTGCGTTATCAGGGAGGCGCCAACGCGGGCCACACCGTGATAGTGGGATCGCAGAAATATGTTATGCACCTGCTTCCGTCCGGCATACTTCACAGGAACAAGATTAATATAATCGGCCACGGGGTCGTCATAGACATGGAATCGCTCGCCGGGGAAATAAACGGACTCAAGGAGCGCGGGATATCAATATCGCCGAAAAACCTGAAAATAAGCGAGAACGCGTCGATTGTCATGCCGTACCACAAAATGCTGGACAAGGCGAAAGAAGCCGCGAAAAAAGGGGATAAAAAAATAGGCACGACCGGCCGCGGCATAGGCCCGGCATATACGGACAAATATGTAAGGATCGGCATCAGGCTGCGCGACATGTTCAACCCCGCCATATTGAAGGCCAAGATAGAAGAGAACCTCGCGGAGAAAAATTTCCTCCTGAGTAAATTTTACGGCGTGGAGACGATGAGCGCCGCCGAAGTGCTCGCCGAGGCCAAAAAATATTCAAAATTGCTGAAACCCTACATGGCCGACACCACCGGGCTCATCCACGACCTTGCCGCTTCCGGCAAAAAAATACTTTTTGAGGGCGCCCAGGGCGCCCTGCTCGACATAGATTACGGAACATATCCGTACGTCACCTCGTCCAATCCCACGGTGGGAGGAGTATTGACCGGCGCCGGAGTTTCGCACAGGCTCCTTGACAGGGTCTGGGGCATAACAAAAGCTTACCAGACAAGGGTCGGCAACGGCCCGTTCCCCACGGAGATGGACGAGAAGACCGGGCAGAAAACAAGGCAGGCCGGCGGTGAATACGGCGCGACGACGGGCAGGCCGCGCAGGTGCGGCTGGCTCGACCTGGTGGCGCTCAAATACGTGTGCGACCTCAACGGCCTCACGGACATCCTTCTGACAAAAATAGACGTGCTTTCGATATTCGGCGACATCAGGGTATGCACGCATTATGTTTACAAAGGCAAAAAAACAGCGAGGTTCGTGTCCGACGGCGAGGAACTTTATAAATGCGTTCCGGTATATACGACCTTAAAAGGATGGGGAAGCGACCTGACCGGCATCAGGAACTTCAAGTCCCTTCCGCCGGAAGCCAAGGCATATATAAAATTCATAGAAAAACACACCGGCGTGAAGGTTTCCATAGTATCCGTCGGGCCCGAGAGGGACCAGATATTAAAAAGGTAAGCCTCCGGTTTTTTTAGGAAGAGGCGCCCTGCGAGGTGAATATATGCGTTTGACGCTTGCTGTTTTAGGTTCGCTGATCCTCTCCGCCATAATAGGTTACGTGGACGTTGTGACCGGGCAGGAGATAGTGGTCACGGTATTTTATCTCATTCCAATAAGCATCGCCGTCTGGTATGGGGGGAACAAATACGGATTTTTCGTCGCCGCCCTTTGCTCATCAATATGGTTCTACACCGAAACCGTCAACGGAAGGGAATATTCCAGCCGCATAATCCTCGTATGGGATACGCTTGTCCTGGCGGCTTTCCTTTTTGTATTTGCCTTTATGCTCTACGAAATACAAAAGCTTCTTGTCAAGGAGCGCTCCCTTTCAAGGACAGATTACCTGACGGAGCTGGCCAACAGGCGCCAGTTTTTTGAGTCCGTGGACGCGGAGATATCGAGGGCATCGCGCAGCGACTCATGGTTCACGATAGCCTACATAGACGTGGACGATTTCAAGTTGGTCAACGACAACATGGGCCACCAGGCAGGAGACAGGGCCCTGATACTTATCGCCAGAGCCCTGAAGGAACATACCAGAAAAATGGACATAACCGCCAGGATCGGCGGCGATGAATTTGCCGTGCTTTTGCCCTCGGCCGGAAGCCAGGACGCGGAAAAGATAATGGAGAAAATACAGGCTTCCATTAATGGCAATATGAAAAAAGACGGTTTCTCGACGACATGTTCGATCGGGGCTGTCGTTTTCAATAAGTTCCCGGGAAGCACCGACAACGCACTTAAAATGGCGGATTCGATAATGTATGAAGTCAAGCAGGGCGGAAAGAACGCCCTGAAGTTCCTGGTGTATTAATATGGCCGCCGCGCTTTTGAATAAAATGCATGCCAAAAGAAACATGGCCGCTTACATTGCCGTGCTGACCTTATCGATCCTGCTGTCGGTGGCACTTGGTTACGCGGACTGGATGATGGACAGGATAGCCCACTTTGACGTGTCATTCACCGTGTTTTACATCATACCCGTCGGGCTGGCCGCCTGGTTCAGCGGTACTGTAGAAGGTTTCATAGTCGCCGTCCTGGCCTCATCCGCGGTCTATACCGCCGATATCAACGGGAGCTCCGGAAGCGAAAATGCATTTGTGCCGGTCTGGAACGCCTTCGCGGGTATGCTCTTCTTTTTCTCGTTCGTATCCCTTCTTGCCATAATGAAAAAAGAGATCCGGATGCAAAAGCAGCTGGCCAGGGAGGATTTCCTGACAAAAGCGTCCAACGGCAGGGCCTTCTACAATTACGCCAACATAGAGATGAGCAGGATAGCGCGATATAATTCTCCCCTGACCCTCGTGTATCTTGACATAGATAATTTTAAGGAAATAAACGACAGCTACGGGCACCCGGAGGGCGACAGGCTACTGGTGAGGTTCGTCGGTGCGATAAGGGCGAATATAAGGCTGACGGACGCCGTGGCAAGGCTGGGAGGCGACGAGTTCGCCATACTTCTGCCTGAAATGGGAGCCGGGTCGGCCGAGTCTTTTGTGGCTCATATAAGGCAGGCAATTGAAAAGGAAATGAAGGCGACGGGCGGCCCGGTGACTTTTTCGGCTGGCGTGGTGACTTTTGAGAAACCGCCGCACGACCCCGGCGAAATGATAAAGATCGCGGACAACCTGATGTATGAAGTAAAAAAATCCGGCAAGGACAGCATAAAATATATGGTTTATAGATGATCGATTTTCATTCCCATTTCTATAACGGCGCAAGGGCAAAGGGCGCCGAGGAATATCTTATCGAACACGGTCTTGTCCTTAAGACCGCGGACGGCGGGCTCGACGGCGTCCTGCACTGGATGAAG
>Ga0181520_10008060_pt1 | contig 15159 bp, 11 predicted proteins | sample PEATcosm2014_Bin_29_FD_132451 | JGI IMG/M metagenome (GOLD analysis project Ga0181520, IMG submission 132451) | Peatland microbial communities from MTU Mesocosm Facility, Houghton, MI, USA - PEATcosm2014_Bin02_30_metaG | ecosystem: Environmental > Terrestrial > Soil > Wetlands > Peat | place...
ACGCTGTGCAAGCCGCGCGAAAACCCGTCAAAAGCGACTCCAATATCTCCATACCTCAACAAAGCACACCGCGATGGAAAGGAAAATAGCAATCTGGGTTCCCCCGGCCATTTAGAACTGCTGTTGAATGACAGTATATGTTGACAATGGCAGTCAATGCCACATAAGATTCGTCTATCAGTTCGACAATCCCCCTTGAAAGGCGCCCAATTCATGAAATCAACGATGCTCTCCGTGCTTCTTGTTTTAGCGTCCGCCACGGCTCTGGCGGCAACAGTTCCCAACCTGACCGGATCATGGACGGTTCACCACAGCATAGCCGGCAACGAAAGCGAGATGGAATGCAAGTTTGTGCAGACTGAAGCCAAGCTCATCGGCAGTTGCAAAGGCCAGGATAAGGAGGTTCAGATCACGGGCAGCATCGATGGGAACAAGTTGACCTGGAAGTATGACTCCGACTTCAACGGAACCCCGATCACCCTGACCTACGTAGCCACGCTGGATGATTCCGGCAAGATTGCGGGTAGCGTCAATGTCGATCCGTTTGGCGTTTCCGGAGATTTCACCGCGGTGCCCTCGAAGGTAGCTGCTCAATAGGCACACGCTTAACAAACATTCAGAGCGCATGAATAGGGAATCGGTGAGGAGCAAGCGTGGACGAGGCGTCCACGCGAGCGCCGGTCAGGAGACCGGCGCTCGATTTTGCCGATTCTATTTTGCCGAGACCCAAATCATGCAGTCATTGCAACGAGAAAAGGATGCCGCCATGTTTGCAAAGAAAAAGATTGTGGGGATCGTTGCCGCGGCAGTGATCGCCATGGTTGCCACGCATTGTTGTTTTGGCCAGATCTTCGGCGGGCCGAAAAAGCCTACCGGGCCATGGATGGACAAGACGCTGACGCCGGATCAGCGCGCCGAGCTTCTGCTGAAAGAGATGACGCTGGATGAAAAGATTCAGTTGGTTCACGGCACTGGGATGTTCGGCATGGGTTCATCGGATCCTGCTGCCGTGCGATCGAATGGCGGCGGCGGATTTGTGCCCGGCATTGAGCGGCTGGGATTGCCGGATCTGAATATGAATGACAGCTCCGTGGGCTCAGGCGGCGGCGCGCGCAAGGGCCGGTATTCTACGGCTCTGCCTTCCTTTCTTGCGCTGGCCTCCACTTGGAACAAATCCCTGGCGCATGACTTTGGCGCGGTGGTAGGCCGTGAGCTGGCCGACCAGGGATACAATATGTCGCTGGGCGGCGGAGCGGACATTGCGCGCGAGGCACGGAATGGACGGAACTTTGAGTACCTGGGAGAAGATCCGATCCTGGCCGGCAATCTGGTGGCGCAGTGGATTCAGGGAGCGCAATCGCAGGGCATCATTGCGGATATCAAACATTACGCGATGAATGACCAGGAGACGGGGCGCTATTTTGCGAACGCGATCATCGACAAGCGATCGATGCGCGAGAGCGATCTGCTGGCCTTTGAGATTGGCGTCAAGCAGGGCAAACCGGGCATGGTGATGTGCTCGTATAACCTGATTAACGGCGACTGGGGCTGTGAGAACGATTACACGCTCAATCAGGTGCTGAAGAAGGAATGGGGTTTTCAAGGTTGGGTGATTTCGGATTGGTTTGCCACCCACAGCACGTTGAAAGCTGCTTTGGCGGGGCTGGATATGGAGCAGCCGACCAGCCGCTACTTTGGAGCCGCACTGAAAAAGGCGATTGAAGACGGACAGGTTCCGGTGGAGCGCCTGAATGATATGGTGCGGCGCATTGCGCGGACGGAGTTTGCGAGCGGTGTCTTTGACAGTCCGCAGCCGACCAAAGTGCCGGATGTGCTGGGCGGCTTCAAAGTTGCGGAGCGGGCGGCGGTTGAGTCGATGGTGCTGCTGAAGAACGACAGGCAGCAGTTGCCGCTGAATGTGAGTCCGCTGAAGTCGATTGCCGTGATTGGCGGCCATAGCGACGTGGGCGTGCTCTCCGGCGGCGGCTCGGCGCAGGTGGATCCGGCGGGCGGAAATGCGGTTCCTGATCCGAAGTCGGCCAACAATCCTCTGGCGGTTTTTTCGCAGATTGTCTTCCATCCCTCGTCGCCGCTGAATGCGCTGCGCGAGACGGCGCCGGCGCTCAAGATTTCGTATGATCCGGGAACGGATCTGGAAGCCGCTGGGGCCGCTGCCAAAAATGCGGATGTGGCCATTGTCTTTGTTACGCAGCACACGCACGAAGGCGGAGATCTGGAGACGCTGGCCCTGCCGGACGGACAGGATGCGCTGGTGGAGAAAGTGGCTGCCGCCAACCCGCGCACAATTGTCGTGATTGAGAGCGGCGATCCCATTCTGATGCCCTGGGCAAACCATGTGAGCGCCATTGTGGAGGCTTGGTATCCGGGCATCTGCGGCGGCGAGGCGCTGGCCAGCCTGCTCTTTGGCAAGGCGAACTTCTCCGGCAAGCTGGCCATCAGCTTTCCGGCTTCGGATGCCGACCTGCCCCACGCCACCGTCTTTGCGCCGCCAGGAAAGAAGCCGGGGCCCATCGACGGACTATTCGGGTCGAAACCACCCTTTCCCGCTGTCTATGATGAAGGCCTGAAGGTCGGTTACAAGTGGTTCGACGCCGAGAAGAAGACGGCCGCATATCCGTTTGGATTTGGTCTCTCGTACACATCCTTTGCCTATTCCAATCTGAAGGCCACGGGCGGCGCATCGGTTGAGGTCAGCTTCCTGGTTCGCAATACCGGCAAGCGCGCGGGGCAAGAGGTGGCGCAGGTTTACCTCACTCTGCCGGCTTCGGCTGGTGAGCCGCCCAAACGCTTGATCGGATGGGAAAAGGTGGCGCTCAATCCAGGGGAGAGCAAGACCGTGACGCTGAAGATTGATCCGTTGTACCTGTCGATCTTTGATGTGTCCGCGGACCACTGGACGATCCTGCCCGGAGAGTACAAAGTGATGGCGGGTCCGTCGTCGGCCACACTGCCGCTCACGGCTATCGTCAATCTGAGTGGGCCGGGCATCCAGGGCAGTCATTGAGCAATGGTTTGGAGATTTCCCTTCCGCCACGCAATGCACAATGGCTGGAGACGGCATGGGAGCAGTTGCAGGAGGTCGAGACTGACCCGCCCGGCTGCGGCCTTCCCTTCCCCTCGCTGGACGCTGACTTGTACATTCCGGCGCTGTTGGAAGGGGTCTTCGGATCGAAACGATGGATGGCCGCGCGTCAGGCAGAGCGGGATGGCAAAGCTCACTGCAATGCAAAGGCGCATACGTCCAGAGCAAGCGACCGTTTGGGAGACAGACCGAAGAAAGTGGCTGCCTCTGCCTAAAGCGTTTTCGGAGATCGTGTAGACCGGAATTTTGTTGGTTTCCCACCCATTCCGCTGGAAAACGCGGAATGGATGGGGCACGGGAGTCTATAGTAAATGTGAAAACACTCTAAGGATACGAACCATAGCGCAGAAAAGTGCTGGTTAAAGTTCGTGGACTCCCAGGTTCCAAAATCGGAACCTGGGGCGCCCAGTTTGTCAGGCCGAAATAGAGCCCTAGCGCGGATCGATGCTGCGCGAGGCTGCGTTTGTGAGCAGATCGGCGAATGGGCCGGGCAGGCGGTCGCCGGTTACCGCGTGGCCGTAGAAGTCCGCGTCGATGGACTTCCAGGCGGGCAGCGGCTTGATCTCGCTCTTCACCGCGAGGGTGAGCGTCAGCTTGTCCGGGTCGAGCGTGGCGTCGATGCTTCCCAGCGCGCCGTTCTTTTCCCAGCCGTACTCCTCGCGCATCGAGCCCAGGTCGTGCCATTCAGCTGGTTCGGGAAACTTGACGCGCAGCACCGGCGCCCCGAAGTGGTGGCCCATGAAACCGGGCCCTTCCGGGTATAGGTTGCCGTCGGGCGTGTTGCGGGCGTTGTTGAACTCGATGGCCGAGCGGCCCAGGTGGCCGAAAACGTTGCCGTAGACTTGCAGGTTGTGCACGTCGTTGGTGTGGCCGCCGACGGGCCGCGGGCCATTGATGCCGGAGACGGTATCGACGCAAACCTCTTTGCAATCGAGAAACAGGTTGTAGGCGATGATGATGTTGTTGGTGTCGCGGATCAGGATGCCGCCGGTGAGATTCGAGAAGATGTTGTTGTCGATCTCGTTCAGAACATCGCTGCCCTCAATGTGAATGGCGTGGGGATTGACGTCGCCCGGAATGTCGGCGAAGACGTTGCCGGTGAGGCGGTCGTTGGCGTTGCCGATGTCCAGCCAGATGCCGTTGGCGTGGCGGATGTGACGGACGACATTGTTGCGGAAGAGCAGATTGCGGGTATTGTGCATTTTGGTGCCGCCGGACTCGGACATCATGGCCGCGTCCTGCCAGCCGATCCACTCGAAGAGGTTCTTCTCGACGAGCGTATTTTGCGGGCCGCCGGTTCCGCCCAGGCCCTCGATGCCGCAGTAGCGGAAGTTGTTGCCGCGCACAATGTCAAAGCCCACCGGCTGCGGCGGCCATGATGCGCCCCAGTCCTCGTTGCCGATGTCCAGGCCAACCGAGTTGGCCCACTCGAAAGTGTTGTCTTCAAAGATGAAGTGGTTGCCGCGATTGACCGAGACCATGCCGCGCTGCGGAACCGGAAAGCCGTTGCCCGCAACTTGGAAGGTGATGCCCTTGACGCGAATGTACGATTGGTAGCGCTGGGCGGGCGAGAACAACTGCTCCTGCGTGGTGATTTCAATCACGTGCTTGGCCGGGTCGTCGTCATTGGCCAGGCGGATGTGCAGCGTCATGCCGTTGGTTTCAATCCAGAACTTGCCGGCCTCGGGCGCAAACTCCTTGAAGAGCGGCTTCCAGTGCACCTCGGTAAAGTAGTTCATTGAGCGCGGCGAAGGCCCGGCCAGCTCCATCGAGGTTTCCACAGGCTCCAGCGGTTTGCCGTCCACAAAGACCATCCCGCGCCGCCGGAAGTACGTCCCCATATTGTCCTCGGCGTAGCGCAGCCAGGTGTGATTGCCGAGCACGTTGTCCACTTCAAAAGGGTTATAGCCGCTGGGGAAGAGCGACGCATCCAGATGCAGTTCCCAGGCCTTCACCGGCTGATGGGTCACCGTGTCCATGCCGAAGTTCCAGCCCTCGCTGGGATGCAGATCCTTGACCACGGCCGCGCCTTTGACGACGACCTTTGCGCCGGGAGCGGCTTCGTAGCTAATCATCGCGTCGGCGCCGGAGCCACCGCGCGCCGGGCGGATGAACTCGTGATAGACGCCTTCACTAATAACCACGCGCTCACCCGGTTGCAGCACCTGCGCCGCATGATTGATGGTGCGGAAGGGGCGATCCTTGGTGCCGGGGCCGTTGTCGTCGGCGTTTTTCGCCTGGCCATCCACGTAGTAGGTCTTGGAGAAATGCAGCGGCTTCTCCCACATGGGGAACTCGCTGCCGTCGGGCAAGGTTGCGTCGCTTGCAAAGGCAGGCGCGGCAATCATGCAAGTAAATAGAAAGAGCAGAATGCGCTTCATGGAAACCCCATTTCGTTTGCGGTTCACGAGACTTACGTTAATTCATGACGGAACTAGGGATTACGGAGTTTCTTGCAAAATTCAATTTTGATTGCAAAGATGCGTCAGGGCACGACTTTAGAACTTATCCGTAAATTGTAGCGCCGACCTCCCGGTCGGCTGTGGCGTGGACCTCCTGGTCCACGTCGAATTCTAAACCATGCGGAAAAGCATTGGAGCCGCCCGTCCAATCGAATCGTTTTGAGATCAGCAGAGAAAATATGCAATTTACGGATAAGCTCTTAGCCCCTGCGGGATGTTCCCGGTGGATTTCACTCTCACTTAGGCCCTTTTTCCGCAGCCTGTCAAGCCTAATCAAGTTCAACTGGCTTGGGATTCTATGCGATCTACCGTTGTCAGGCTAGCCGGACTAACCCATAATCAGTCATGAAGATTTTACAGCCAGCTTTGGTTTTGTTTTTGGCCGGATTCACCTCTGTCGCCGGAGCTCAGACGAACCGATTGAACTCCGGCGCCATTCAAAGCGAGTCGTGGCAGCTTGTACAACTGGCCAATCAGGCGCGCGCGCAGGCTGGCGCGGGGCCGCTCGCGTGGGATGCGGCGCTGGCCGAGGCGGCGCGGCGGCATTGCCTGCTTATGGTTGCGGCCGGGCAGCTTTCGCATCAATTCGCCGATGAGCCGGATTTGAGCGCGCGCGCCCAGGCGGCCGGAGCGCACTTCAGTCTGATCGAGGAAAACGTTGCCCTCGCGCCCAGGCCGACGGCCATTCACGATGCCTGGATGCACTCGCCTGCTCACCACGACAATCTGCTGAATCCCGCGGTGAATCGCGTGGGAATTGCCGTGGTGGCCGGGCCGCAAGGACTCTATGCTGTGGCCGATTATGAGCGCGTGGTGGAGCAGTTGACCCGAAGCGAGGTGGAGGCGACCGTGGCGCGAATGGTGCTGGCCAGTGGAGTGACGGTGCTGCCCGATCCGGCGCTGGCCCGCGCCGCCTGTGCCATGGACGACGGGATTCCGCGCTCGTCCTCCAGCCCGCAGCCGCGCTATGTGATGCGTTGGCAGAGTTCAGAGCTGACCAGGCTGCCCAAGTCGCTTGTGGAGAGTTTGGCTACGGGACACTATCATCAGGCGGCAGTGGGTAACTGCCCGACCGAAGGGCAGGAGGGTTCGTTTGCCGCCTATCGGCTGGCGGTGCTGCTCTATTGAATCAAGGCGCGCACTATAGACCGCGCAAAGGGTGATTCAGTTCCCAAAGAGTCTTCTCGACTTCCACTCAATGGTCAGTATTTACAGGCTGGATCAAGAGTGCATACTATTCAGTCATGAAGAGTTCTTGTCTGGTTCTGGTTTTCTGTCTGGCGCTGGCGGGCTTGAGCGGCCGTGCGCAAGAGGCATTGGTTCCGTCATCGCAGGACGTGCGTCCGAATCAAATTACGGCGGAGGCCTGGAAGATCTATGAACTGGCCAATCAGGCGCGCGCTGAATCGGGTGCCGCGCCGTTGCAGTGGGATTCATCGCTGGCCGAAGCGGCGCGGAAGCACGCCGAGCGAATGAGCACCGAGGAGACGCTTTCTCATCACTATCCCGGCGAGCCGGAGCTGGCGCAGCGGGCCAGCGAAGCGGGCGCGCATTTCAGCCTCATCAAAGAGAACGTGGCCAGCGGTGCCGATCCGCAAGCGATTCACGAAGCCTGGATGAACGCGGATGAAAGCAATGCCAGCCTGGTCTCCACGGATATGGACCGGACAGGTGTGGCCGTAACCACGCGCAACGGCGCGCTGTATGCGGTGGCTGTCTATGCGCGCTTTGCCAAGCCGATGACGCAAGAGCAAGTGGAAGTAGCCGTTGCAGCCGTCCTGCAAAAGCAAGGCATGGTGGTTGCGCAAAACAGGCAGGACGCGCGTTGGCGATGCATGGGACGCGAAGGCCTCAGTGTGCCCCCTGTCGCCTCACAGGTTTTGCAGAGCCCTAATATGAACAGCCTCGCCGAGAGCCTTGATCAATCGCTGTCCGATGTGCATTTTACCAAGGCCGCGGTGGGCAGTTGCCCGGCCAAGAATGTGAGCAAGTGGGAGACTCAGTTCCGGGTCGCGGTGCTCTTTTACAACTCATGGATTGGCGTGAACTAATGGTTTGGCGCTCGTCAGCGCACCATTGTCGCGCTGGAGAAGAGGATCGATGAAACCTTCCGGTGTGGGCCTGACCGTGTGCATGGCGCTGATTGCCACCCTGAGTTGGGCGCAGGCGGTTTCTTCGCCCGCTTCGCAACAAGCGATGCCCGACCAGCTTTCGCCGGATGCATGGCAGCTCTTTCAGTTGGCCAATCAGGCTCGCGCCGCGGCCGGGGTTGCGCCCTTCCTTTGGGATGCGGCGCTGGCCGAAGTTGCTCGCAAGCAATGTGCGCGGTTGAGTGCGTCAGGCGGCATGGAAGCTCGCGGCTCCGATGAGCCTGTTTGGGAGCAACGCGACGGCGCGGCCGGCGCTCATTTCGGCATTGTCAAGGAAAATCAGGCCCTGGGTGCAGATCTTGCCGAAATCCAGGCGCAATGGATGGGCGCCGCGGTGAGTCGCGCCAACTTGCTTGATCCAAGCCTCGATCGAGCGGGCGTGGCCGTGCTCGTTTCAGGCGATCAGTTTTATGTGGTTGCCGACTATGCGCATTTTGTGCCGGTGCTGACGCGCGACCAGGTCGAGGAATCCATCGTCAAGCTGTTACGCGCGCGCGGCCTCTCCATTGCGCTCGACAAGCAGGATGCGCGCGGGCTCTGCGCCGGTCACACCTCTGTGAGCGTATCGCCAAGCTACGTGTTGGTCTGGCAGGATTGGGATGTGAGCAAACTTCCCGATGCGCTGAAAAAGATTCTTCCTCAAGCGCATTTTCGCAAGGCCGCCGTGGGTAGTTGCCCGGCCAAAGATGTCTCTGGCGGCTTTGCCTCTTACCGGATAGCCGCGCTTTTTTATAGCACCGGCGTCGGCGTCTATTGATTGCCACGCGGCCTGATTCAATGCTCTCCGGCGCCGCCCGGCGGATGCAGTTGGTATTTTTTCAGAAACGCCCAAGCCTTGCCGTTCACCTCATCCGAGATCACATAGTAGTTATGGTCGTGAATCGGGATAATGGTGAGTTCAACGGGAAATCCGTTCGCCTTGAATTCTTTTACCGAGGCATTCACCATCTCCAGCGGAAAGAACTGGTCGCGATCTCCCACCCATATACCGATGGGCATACGCCGGTCTGCATTCGCAAAGATATTGGATTGCGTCTGCTGCAGCGCGCCGGCATGCAATGAGATGGCCGCATAATAATGCGAATCGAAGATGGCAAGCAGCAGTGAATACACAGCCCCCGCGGAATGTCCAAACAGGTAAATGCGATTCCGATCTACGGCGTGTTTGGCTTCAACCTGGTCAACCACCGCATGGAGGAACTCCGCCGAATCCAGATTCGGCTGCCAGTATGCGGGATCATACGCATCCGGCGCGGCGATCATGAAATGCTCCCTGGCAGCCAAATCGGCCCACGCGTCCACCATCACCTGGCCGTTTCTTCCTGAACCATGCAGCAGAAGCACAAGCGGCAGCGGGCCTTCGCCGTTCGGCACAAAAGAGTAAAAAGTTCTCGTATGGCCGGCGAACTCGAAGGTGTTCTTGGTGCTCTTCGGTTGCGACGGAGCGGAGATTGTCGCTTGACGCTTGAACTTCAAAGGCAGCGGAGAACCCTGATCCCAAAGGCCGCTGATCGTCTTGCCGTCGGCGCTGAATTCCCCCGTGTAACTGCCATGAACAATGGGAACTTCAAAACTCAAATGCCTGCCTGACAAAATGACGCGTGCGCATGAAAGATCTTTTGCTCCCTGATCGACGCTATCCAACGTTGCCGTGAAAGCTCCCGCTTGATCGCGTCTGAGGTGGAAGGCAACGTGAAGACTTCCCAACATTCCGGCATAGTCGCCCTCAACCGAAGGCGAGGGCGGCTCTGCGTCAGCGGCATAGCCGGCAAGCAAAAGCGCAAAAACAAGAACGCAACGGATGATTTTTTTCATGGCCAAGCGCAGAATAGCAGATAAATCCTAGTGGGTTTACGCCGGCTTCTCAACCGAAGTCGCGCACCTTCCGCCACAATTCCTGCCACGGAAGGCGCGGCGGACCGCAGACAAAAATGTCGGGATGCCACTCGCTCTCTTCATTTTTCACGACAGCCGGGTTGCCGTTCTGCCCGGCCAGACGGCAGTTGGTGAAGAGTTCGTCGGCGCGTTCGCGGCTATTGCCCAGCAGAATGATGGTGGTGGGCGCGGGCGTTGGATAGCCGCGATACCAGAATGAATTGACCGAACTGATCGGCGGAGGCAGTTGATAGGCGGCCCCAAGCATCTCAATGGCTCCAGCCTCTCCGTAGTTGCCCACCACAATGCCCAGATGCGCCTGCTCGTCGGCGGTGAGCGAGTCGCGAATCGCGGCGACGGTGCGAACCAGCTCCGTCCAGCCAATCTCCTCGCGCAGCGCGTCGTTTTTATCCAAAGCGTTGCGCATCAGCGGGCCGGAGTCAGCCAGCGGCACAATGGCCGCGCCCATGGCGCATCCATAGCAAAGGATTCCCTGAAAAAAGAAGATCTTCACCACCCAACGCCAGAGCTTGGAAAGCCGCGCAACCCACTGTTCGCCTTCAAAGGCGCCCATGGCGATCAGCATTGGATAAGCCGGCGCAAGGTAGTAGAAAACGCCCTGTACAGAGATAAAATACGCCGCCGGAATCAGGTACATCCAGGCCAGCGGACGGTAGCGCGGACTGCGCAGATAGCAGACGAGGCCGCCGATCCACAGCGGCGCGGCAAAGAGGTTGGCGCACATAAGGAACTGCTTTTGGAGGAAGGTCAGCCGGTCGCCGCGGCCCAGGCGAATATCGCGGAGGTGGATGGAGTGAAGGAATTGATACGAGATGAAGTCGTGATGAATCTGCCAGAGAAGATTGGGCAGAAAAATCACGAGCGCAATTGCCACACCGAGCGCAAACCAGCGGTTCCAAAGCAGGCGGCGCGCCGGATTGAAGACGAGGCCGCAAAGCAGCGCAAAGGTCACAAAGAGAATGGTGTACTTGGTCTCCAGACCCATGCCGATGGCCGCGCCAATGGCCAGCCACCAGCGGGGATTCTCCGTGCGCAGCAGGCGAATGGTAAAGAGCGCGACCAGCGCCCACCATAGATAATCAAAGGTTCCGTACTGGAATTCAGTGCCGTTGAACAGAGCCATCGGCGCCAGCGCCATCGAAAGCGCCGCCGTGAATTGCGCCAGCCGTCCTCCGCCCAGCTCGCGCGCCATCAGGCCGGTAAGCACAATGACCGCGGCCTGCGAAAGCACTGAGAAGAGGCGCAGACCAACCATCGAAAGGCCAAAAAGCTCCAGCCCAATGCGCTCCATCAAGGGCGTAAAAGGCGGAAAAGCGACCGTCCCCCAGTCGAGGTGCTTGGCTTCGCTGAGGAACTGAAGCTCATCGCGATGAAAGCCGTAGCGGCCATTGGTGGCCATGTGAATGAGCGCGATGATGGCCGCGATGCCCAGCAGAATCGTCCATTCGGTTTTAGGTAAAGTCACCGATTCGCTCGCTTGAAGCTCCGATGTGGATGGAGTCTGAGAGCGATCAAAAAGGTTAAGAAAACGAGGATGATTGGCCAAAATAGCCTCCTTTTTGGCAGAACACTGGGCAAGAAACGAGGTTTAGAGTTACTGATTTGTACACAGTTATAAGAATTAAAAGATTGATACCATTGTAGTTACTTGTGCGTAGAGGGTCAAGAAGCAGTCTCCACAGGGTAGAGGGGGTGGGGTCAGGCGAAAAAAGCTGGCGCGAAGAACCAAACGGGGCTTCCAGATTGGGTGCCTTCCCTTCACCTTCCTATTGTGCCTGATGAAAGTGGAATGGTTTGCAATCGCAGATATAATTTCAACGCAATTATATGAAGCCCAACGGGTTTACCGGGTTGAATTCTTGGTAACTTCCGGGTGCCGACGATCCGACCACAACCCCGTTGACGAATGCGCCTGGCGCGCTTTTTGATGCAGACTGTGGATTCCGGGGCACGGACCAACACCCATCTGCGCATCGCCATCGGCGACCACTCGCGCATTCGTTTCGCGCCCATGCTAGCCTCAAACTACTAACACCCGCTTGCCGGGAATGCTCTACCCTTGAGGCGTTGCTGCAAAACCGAGTGGATGGCGCCAAGGAACACTCAGAACAATTCAATGGCAGGGTGGCTGTGATCGCTATCGGTTTTCCCGCCCGCAACGGCAAGATGGGTGACCGTCTGACTGGCCATCTTGTATTGGCTGAGATGAGCTTCGAGCAATGATTTGAAGGTCGTCTGGAATTGGCAATCCCAGCCTGGACAATTTGCAATGTCGCTTAACTGCAACAGATGGTCGCGCATCTGCTCCAGCGCTTGCTGCACATGCTCCATTCTTTGGCGCATCACGTCCTGAAATTGAATATGTCCCAACGCTTCGACGAGCCGCGTGACGCTCTCTGCGTAGTTGGCGTCTACCTCGGTGATGACTTCCAAAAGCAGTTGACTGTTCTTGCAGAACTCCACCTGCATATCACCCAGATCAGAGACCAGTTGCGTCATCGCGCTGCTGGCTTCATGCTGCTCCAGCGACTCCAAAGCCTGCACTCTCTCCTCTTCAACTCTTTTGCAGGTGGCTCGGATTTTTTCGGCAATGTCTGCGGCCGCCTTGGTGGAGGCAACCGCCAGCTTTCTCACTTCAAAGGCCACGACGGAAAAGCCCTTGCCTGCGCTGCCGGCGCGCGCTGCTTCAATCTCGGCGTTCAAAGCCAGCAGGCTGGTCTGCTGGGCAATGGAAGTGATGACTTTAATCAGCGGTGTCAATGCGCCGACCTCGCCGGCCATACCTTGAATGCGCTCGAAGTTGCTTCTGAACTCATCGGTTTGCATAGTCAACTGCAACTCAATGGCGGCTATGATCTCCTTGTTGTTCTGCACGCGAAGCTCGGTGTTGGCCGTCAGTTCCAGACCGTTCTTGATGGATTGAGCAATGTGTTCTCTCTGATGATTTGCTTTCGCATTGAGGATGCCGATTTGCTCAATGACGCCCATAACCTCGCGTTCAGAGTCAGCCAGTGAATCGCCAATTTGGTTGTGCATTACGTTGATGTAAGGCTTCGCGTCTTTGATGTCTTCTTCGATTGCTTTTCGGGTCGCCAGCTCACGCGATATATCTTCGAAGCTGCGCTGCCCGAAGGCCCACATATCACTGACGGCGCTCCGCGCCTGACTCCAATTCGTAAAGATGAGAAAGATGCCGGGGAGAAGAATAAAGACAAAAAACAATCCAATATTCCTCTGCCAATGTTCCAAGAGCGAAAATCCCTGCGCGGCGGACAAGGAATACCACGCCAGCAGATTGCAAATCACTCCGAGTGCCGCATGGCCAACCAGGCGGTTTCTGATTTTACGCAAGCGTATTTTGCGATCTATCATGACTCAAACTCCAAGGTCTTACGCTCCTGGTAAAACCTGCTTGATGACTTTAATCAGATCATTGCCGGCGAGCGGCTTGACCAGCCACCCAGTTGCTCCCAGCCGCTTTCCTTCCGCGCGCTTGGAGGCCTCACTTTCGGTGGTCAGCGTGAGGATCGGAGTAAAGCGGAAACCAGGCAGGACGCGAATCTTCCCAATCAATTCGAGGCCGGTCATTCCCGGCATATTGATGTCGGTAAGAATCAGATCAGGCTTGACTCCGGTTTTCAATTTGTCCAGAGCAGCCTGCCCGCAATTGGCCTCCTCGACTTTGAAGCCACTGAGAGTCAGGCCGGTTTTAAGGCTCATCAGCATGGTGGCCGAGTCATCTACAATCATGATTGTCATTGCCATATAAGCGCCTTTCTATGCAGGTTTGAGTGCATTCTCAAGCCAGGTACGCAACTCAGTGTCTTGTGGCCAACTGCCGATGCCTGGCCGAGCCACCATCAGCACCTGAAGATTGGCGGTATGCAGATGGGTGCATGCGGCAAGATCTACCTTGGCGGTCGGCTTCTTCTGCAAGGCTTCCAGCAGTGCCTCGGCCTCTTCCACGCGCGCTACGTCTCGAAAGATCACGCGATTCTTTTTGAATTCAATCGGCATCAGACAATCTCCCGAATATTCAGAATCATCAACACGGAACCATCTCCCATCAACGCCGAACCAGACCATACCGACAAGTTGGAAAGGAAGCCAGCCATCGGCTTCTGAATTACGCCCAGCGTCTCGCGGAAGCCGTCTACCAACAAGCCCAGCACGCAGCCGCCTGCTTGAACCAGCAGTACAGATAGTTCATCGTCCATGTTTGCTTTAGGTTGAGCGGTGATTCCAATCAAGCTATTAAGCGCTTTTAATGGAACGACGCGTCCGCGCAAAACCGCCGTCATACTTTGCTTGATGCGATGAATGGAAGCTCTGGGAATACGCACCGTTTCGATTACATGATCCATAGGCACGCCAAAGAGTTGGCCATCCGACTCAATAATCATGAGCTGAGTTACCGCCATCGAGAGCGGCAGCGCAATGCGGATCGATGTACCCTTGCCAACTTCGCTTTCCACGCCAACCGAGCCGTTCAGTTTTTCAACGGCAGTTCGCACTACATCCATTCCCACTCCGCGGCCCGACAAGTCGGAAACGACTGCGGCGGTGGACAATCCAGCGGCGAAGATCAAATTGACGGCCTCACGATCGCTCATCCGTTCCAGCGCCGCTTCGTCAATCAGCCCTTTTTCATAAGCCTTGCGCTTGACCACCGCCGGGTCAATGCCCTTGCCGTCATCAATGATCTCGATGACCACGCTGTCGGCCTGCTGCGAGGCGCGAATCGAAAGCGTGCCAGTCTCCGGTTTGCCGCAGGCGCGCCTGACTTCCGGCGTCTCCAATCCGTGATCGAGGCTGTTGCGAACGATGTGAATGAGCGGGTCGGCCAACGCTTCGATGATGTTCTTGTCAGCTTCGGTCTGCTCACCCTCCAACACCAATTGCACTTCCTTGCCGAGCTTGCGGCTGGTGTCGCGCACCAGTCGCGGAAAGCGCTGAAAGACAATTGAAACGGCCATCATGCGCACCTGCATGATGGCATCCTGCATCTCATCAGCGATGCGATTGATGACCGAATACTGGCCCTTGATCTCGCGCGACAGCTCGCGCACTCCGTACTGGGATTCGGCTCGCTGCGCCAGATAAGGCAGCGCATTTTTCTCGACGATCAATTCGCCAATAAGATTCATCAGCCGGTCAACTTTGGCCTGATCGACTTTGAGGCTGCGCGGGCCGTTCTGATTATCTTCAGCTCGACGGCCAAACTTTACGCCATCGTCGGCGGCTTGCACCGTCGTGGATGCCGCGACTTCTTCCACGGCGCTGTTCTGATCAATGCTTGCATCGGAGTGTGAAACAGGTTTCGCAGTGAACTGGCTCTGATGCGCGTTGAGCCATTCGAGCATTGGAAGACCGCTGGCAGAAGCAAGAGCCTTTGCAAATGCAGCTTCAATCTGACTGGCAGATTCAGTATTGCCCACGGAGTTTGCAAGATTCTTGAGTACCGTCGCAACCGCCTCAAGCCTTCCAGAGAACCATGCGGGATGATCGTCCAGGGCGAGAGTCTGCTGTTGCGCCGTCAAAATACGGG
>Ga0181520_10008061_pt1 | contig 15158 bp, 13 predicted proteins | sample PEATcosm2014_Bin_29_FD_132451 | JGI IMG/M metagenome (GOLD analysis project Ga0181520, IMG submission 132451) | Peatland microbial communities from MTU Mesocosm Facility, Houghton, MI, USA - PEATcosm2014_Bin02_30_metaG | ecosystem: Environmental > Terrestrial > Soil > Wetlands > Peat | place...
GGTCTGCTCAAGAAACGTGGCAAATCGCGCCGTTCCTTCTGCCTCTACTGCCTCCGGTCGGCTTGGCTCGTGCCACTCCGGACCCGTTTTGCCCTGCGCCAATAACAGCTGCTGGAGCTGGCCCACAAGCTCCGCATTTTCGCAGTGCGCCGTGGTAATCACGCCCAGTTCCGCGCCCAGCCTCAGCGTGTTGAACAGCTCTTCGTCGGTCACGCCGAAAAAGTTCTTGTAGGCGAGGAAGATCTTGAATGACGTTGTGCCGTCGGCGACAATCTGCCGCAGCTGAGCCTCCGTCTTCTCGTCCCACCGCGTAACGGCCATGTGGAACGCATAGTCGCAGGCGCTGTTGCCTTCTGCCTTCTGCTTCCACGTGTTGTAACCCTCCAGCACATCCTCCGCCCGCGAAGGGCAAACCATCTCAATGAATGTTGTCGTCCCGCCGATCAGCGCGGCCTTGCTCGCCGTGGCGTGCGTATCCTTGGCAAACGTAGCCATAAATGGCAAATGGATGTGCACATGCGGATCGATGAAGCCGGGAAACACCAGTTTGCCCGTCGCATCAATCACCTCCGCTCCTGGCTGCGCGGGCAAATTGCTTCCGATCGCGCTGATGGTCTCGTCTTCAATCCAGATGTCGCCGTGCCACCGTGCATCCGCCGTGATAATCTCTCCGCCCTTGATGAGCAATCCCATCTCCGCCTTCTCCTCTGCGCCCAATCGAACTGCGGCGCAGTAATTCTCAGTGAATCTCGATTCCTACCTGCTTGCGGTACTCCTTCATCGTCTCCCAGTCCTCGGTCACCTTGCTCTGCTGCTCCGACAACTGGCTCCAGGTCACTGCGCTCCGCCCTGACGGAACCTCTACCATGCGAATGCAGTCGTCCACCGGGCAAATGTTGTAGCAGAGCCGGCAGCCCACGCAATCCTCTTCGCGCACAACCGGTTGAGGACGCAACTCAGTCGCGTCCTTCTTGCCGTTCGAGCGCACGTCGTAGGATCTGGGCTCGACCAGCGTCCCATCCGGCCCCACCAGATCGATGCACTGGTGCGCCGTGTCGTTGCATGCTACGTAGCACAGGTCGCACTTGATGCACTTGCTCTCGTCGATGCGGGCTATGGCGCGAAACGACAGATCGAAGTCCTTGAAGTCCGACACACGATGGAGGCTATGGCCGCAGACGTCGGCAATGGTTTTGAATCCCTTCTCGTCCATCCAGTTTGATAGGCCGTCGCACAAATCTTCAATAATCCGGAAGCCGTAGTGCATCACCGCGGTGCACACCTGCAGGCTTCCCGCGCCCAGCAACAGGAACTGGGCTGCGTCCTGCCAGGTCGCAATGCCGCCCATGCCGCTGATCGGCAGTCCGGACTTCGAAACAATCTCGTCGGTCCCGAGCGCAGCGAGCATATTCAGCGCAATCGGCTTCACCGCCGGCCCGGCATAGCCGCCGTGGCCTCCTTTGCCTCCGATGCTCGGCGTGAGTTCCAGCGTATCCAGATCAACCCCGACAATCGAGTTAATCGTATTGATGAGCGAAAGCGCATTCACGCCCGCGGCCACGCCTGCCCGGGCAGGCAGCACGATATTTGTGATGTTGGGCGTCAGCTTCATGATCACCGGGACGGTTGCCGCCTCCATCACCCAGCGCGAGATCTGCTCGCAATACTCCGGTACCTGGCCCACTGCCGCGCCCATACCGCGCTCGCTCATCCCGTGCGGACATCCGTAATTCAGCTCAATGCCGTCTGCTCCTGTGTCTTCAATCCGCTCCACAATCTCGCGCCATGTTTCGGGCTTCGACTCCACCATTGCCGAAACAATCACCGCGCGATCCGGCCACGCGCGCTTCACCTCCGCAATCTCGCGCAGGTTCACCTCAAGAGGCCGATCTGAGATGAGTTCCACATTATTGATGGCCAGCATGCGCTGCCGTCCGTAGTGCCATGCGCCGTAGCGGTTTGAAACGTTGAGCACCGGAGCGCCAATTGTCTTCCACACCGCACCGCCCCAGCCCGCCTCAAAAGCCTTGTGAATCTGCGCGCCGGAGTTCGTCGGCGGAGCGGATGCCAGCCAGAACGGGTTCGGCGATTGAATTCCGGCAAAGTTGATGTGAAGGTCTGCCATAGCTACCTCAACGTTTCTATTCCGACTGCGGCGCCAGCTGCGCGTGAATCGCAAGAGCCGCGAGCTTTCCGTCCTCGACGGCCATCACGGTGGAAGCGGCGCCTATCGCGCGAATGCAGTCGCCAATCGCGTAGACGCCTGGAGTGCTCGTGAGGAAACTGTCGTCCACCGCGATGAAGCCCTTCTTTGTTTCAAGTCCCAGCAGGGCCGCAAGCGACGGCTTCTCCTGCCCCACCGCCTTCACAATCTGATCGGCTGCCAGCACAAACTCCGAGCCCTTCACCGCGACGGGCGCAGGCCGGCCGGATGCATCCGGCGCTCCCAACTCCACACGCCTGCACTCGAGCCCTGCTGGCTTTCCGCCTTCGAGCACCACGCGCGACGGCTCCGCCAAAAACCGGAACTCGATGCCTTCCTTGCGGGCGAAATCGTACTCGTGCACGTAACAGGTCATCTCGCGATCGGTGCGGCGGTAAACCATCGTCACCCGCTCGGCCCCCAGCCGCTTCGCGATCGTGGCGCAGTCGACAGCGGTGTTGCCCGCGCCAATCACGAGCACGTTGCGTCCCACCTTCAGGCTCGCTGCGTCGGCTTTGCTCCCTTCAATGAACGCGAGCCCGTCGACAATTGCTTCTTCGCCTTCAATGCCCAGAGACGGTGTCTTGCCCAGGCCCCCACTCAGCACGACGCCGTCGAACTGCTTCTGCAACTCGGCCAGCGAACGATCCTTGCCGAACTCCACACCAACCTCGATCTTCACACCGAGGCCTTCGATCATCCGCGCCTCTTCCAGGGCGATCTCCGCCGGCTCGCGCAGCGCGATGATGCCGTAGGTCGATAACCCGCCCGGCTTCGCGCGCCTCTCAAAGATTGTCACCGCGTGGCCAAGCCTTGCCAGCTCGCCCGCACACGAGAGGCCGGCAGGCCCTGCGCCGATTACGGCAATCTTCCTGCCACTTGGCGCAGCTGTCACCTTGGGATAGATTCCATGCTCGTGTGCGTGGTCCATCGCATACCGCTGCAGCCGACCAATGGCAATCGGCTTGTGGTCCGAGCCCAGCACGCACGCGCCCTCGCACAACTCCTGCACCGGGCACACCCGCGCACAGGTCGCGCCCAGCAGATTCGACGCATAAATCGTTTCCGCCGAACCGCGCAGATTCTGCGAGGCGATCTTTTTGATAAAGCGCGGAATGTCGATGTGGGTCGGGCAGGCGTGGGTGCACGGCGCGTCGAAGCAGTACAAACATCGATCTGCTTCCACGGCAGCCGCATGCGGCGTGAGCGGCGGCAGTTGCTCGCTGAGTGCGCTTGCGGCGTCGTGCAAAGCCGATCCCATCCATCGACTCCTTCTTAAATCAGTTTTCGTTCCCAACTCGCTTTTAGCAGCCTTCGCTCGAATGCGCGACGGCAGCCTCGAGAAACGCGGCTCATTCGAGCGTCGGCACCCTCAAGTGAAACGGGCAAGCGCGCGCCGGAGTACATATTCTAGAGCAAATCCGCCGCGAAGCAACCCGCTTCTCGTCAAAGAGCTGAACTGGCTGCCGAAGCGGCAATCGGATCGGCTTCTTGGGGGGCCTGTACCGCGCGGACTTCGCGGAGCGGCAGCGCGGTCGCTCCGGCGAGAACCTTCTGGATCTCCGCCACGATTGAGAGCGCAACCGTCTCCGGCGACTCCGCGCCCAGGTCCAGGCCGGTTGGCGCATGGAGGCGAGTCAGCCACTCTTCCGCCTGCTCGGGAATCAGCTCCTGCGTATAGCCGGCAAGCGCGGCTGCCTCTGCCAGCAACTCCTGCGTACGGCGCTGCGGTCCCAGAACACCCAGATAGGACACAGCCACCCCACCCGCCAGGAGCGCTGCGAGTACACGGGAATCCTGCTCGAAGCTGTGGCTCATCACAACGGCAACGTCATGGGGCTGAATTGGACCGAGCAGATTCGCGGGCTGGCGTGCAGATTCATTCATCGCAAGGACTCGTGTGTCGTCCGCAAGGGGAAATCGCTCACGCGTTGCCAGGTGCGAGCGGCCATCGGCGAGCACCACAAACCACCCCAGCTCCTTCGCCAGACGCACCAGCGGTCGCGCGTCGTCCCCGGCGCCAAAGACCCACAGTCCCGTCCGCGCGGGCCGAAAGTCGCACCACACCCGGGTCGGCGCTCCGTCCACGTCCAACAAGCTTTCCATCGGCTTTCCGGCCTTGAATGCAAGCTCCGCGAGCCCGCTAAGTCTCTCGCCCTCCGCCGAGCTCGACGCGGTCCCTGCAATCGCGCGAACACCCGTCTGCGGGCCTTCCACGATCGTTGCAACCGCCAGGCTACTCCGCGCCGTGAACGCTCTATCCAAAGCGCCGAGCAGCACACGCGCCGTGGCGCTTCGTTCCAGCAGCAGAATCACAGTGCCGCCGCATCCCGATCCATAAGGGCGATCCCCATCATCGTCCGCGGTCGAGTAGCGCTCAACTGTGGGACCGTCCTTGGTCAGCCACCATGCACGGCTCGCGACCTCCGCCTCAAGGCAGCCGCCACTCACCGTTCCGGCCCGGCGGCCGTCCGCGGTAATCAGCATCAACGCGCCCGGCTTGCGGTAGCTGGGGCCCTCAACCCCGACGACTGTCGTCAGAACGTAGTCGGCCCCGGCGGATTCAAGTTCGCGCCACAAAGCCTGAATGCGTTCGATGTCGGTCATGGGTTCATTCTAATCGCCTTGTTATTTTACGAACTTCAACGAGTACGCGCTGGCTGGGTCAATGGGTTTGCTGAGGATTCCCAGCGACTTCAGTTGCTCATACGTCGATTGCCAACGCTCTGCTGTCATATGGCCCGTCTGCGCGCCAGTGGCATCATTCCCAGTGATGAATTTTCCATCGCGCAGCGCCTGCGAAGTGAATGCCTCTTGCTGCGGGTTCAGCGCCGGATTCAAATTCAATAGGTATTCGTTTGTCGCCGAGGGATCGCGCAGATAGGCCAGCCAGCCGCGAATGCTGGCGCGTGCGAACTTCGCCACCACGTCAGGGTGCGCGGCCGCAAACTCCTTCGTCGTGAAACTAACGCGATAAGGATCGTAGCCCGAGGCGCTGATCATCAGCGTTCGAACCTCCGCTCCCGCCTGCTTGGCAAAAAACGGCTCATTGGTCACAAAGATCTGCTGCACATATCCCGGATCCGAAAGAAAGCTCGCAATCGACATAGTCGAGGGAATCTGCCGCACGTCGTGCAGGTTGTATCGTGCCGTCACAAACTTAAGCCAAACAGCCCCGGTCTGCGCTGCGATCGTGTGGCCCTCCAGGTCCTTGAAGTCGTGAATCGGCGAGTCTTTGTGCACCATGACCGCCTGCGGGTCATGCTGCATCGTTGCGCAAATGGCCATTACCGGCAGCCCGTTCGCGTTCCATTCCAGAATCTGGTCGCTTGAGGCGAGCCCGATATCCGCCTTGCCCGACGTCACCATGGTCGCCGCGCTCTCATACTGGCTCAGCGGCAGCAAGGTCACGTCCAGACCCTCTTCCTTGTAGTAGCCGAGCAGCTGCGCGGTGTAAAAGCCTCCGTGTTCCGGCTGCGGATACCAGTCGAGCTGCAGCCGCAAGGGCGTCAAGCCGTTCGTCGCGGCAGCCTCGTGGCTTCGGCAGCCAGCGAAGATCGAGGAAATCACCAGCAACAGTGCGGCTTGGGAGAGAACTGGCTTCAAACTCAACGTTGACCTCGTTGAACCTCGAAATTGCCCTTGGCTTGAAACTTATCATGCAACGAACGCTGCCATTCCCGCCAGCTTCGCGACGAATTCAAGCAGTGCCTCGTCCGCGCCGCGCGCCGCGGCCAGTTGCACGCCGCTCGCGCGGCAGGGAACTGTCACCACCGGCACACCCCCCAGGCTGAAGGGCGTGGTGTAGCGCAATAGCCGCGCCCGCGTCTGGCTGTGGTCGGCCCCGGCCGGGAGCTTTACCACAGGCGACGCAGGCAGCAGCATGATTTCATGCTCGGCCAGCAACTCATCCATGCGCGTGCGGAACGCCTCGTGCCGCAGACGTAGCGCCGCAATCTCGTCCTCTTCAATCCGTGCGCCCCACCCCAGCCGTTCGCGGATACCGGCGTCAAACTGTTCGAAATGCCCGGCATGAATCCGCGCCGCCTCCCACGCTTGAATCGCCGCAAAGATCGAGAAGGAGTCCGCCCACCATTCGCAATTGATTCTCGTGCTCGCGAGTCCCATCGCCTCCAGCGCATGGATTGCTTGCTTCAGGCTTGTGTCGATCTCTGGTTCGCAATCGTCCAGATGGCTTGCGCTCACCACGGCAAACCGCGAGAGCGTCCTCGGCTTAACTCCCACGTCCGGCGCGAACAGGCCCGCCATCAGTGGCGCATCGGCGAGTTCGGAAAACAGGCAGCCCATCGTGTCGAACGATTGCGCTAGATGCGCGCCGCCCCGCCAATCGCCTCTTCCAATCGAGGCTCTGTACCCAACCAATCCGCACAACGCAGCCGGCACCCGAATGGATCCGCCGGTGTCGGTTCCAATGGCAATTACCGCCGACCCCTCCTGCACGCTTGCTGCTGCGCCCGACGAAGACCCGCCAGTCAGTGCAGACGCGTTATCCGGTTGCAGGCAATCGCCGAACTCCCGATTCTCTCCGGTAATCCCGTAGGCCAGGGGATGCAGATGGGTCTTGCCCGTGATCACCGCGCCGGTCGCTCTCAACCGCTCCACCAGCCACGAATCCCGCCCCGCGATCCCATGGAGCTGGCGATAAAACTCAACCCCGCAGCTGGTCGGCGCGCCCTCCAGGTCGAAGCAGTCTTTCACTGAGATGGGCAGACCCCACAGCGGGCTTCGACCGTCGCTGAACACCCCGCCCTCCCCACGCGGCATCTTCTCTGCGCGAAGCGCTTCGCGCCTTGTCCACTCCGCATCCTGCCACAGATACGTGTTCCGGCTTGCATTCCGGTTGCTGCGTGCGAGGGCCTCCTCAGCGAGGGCCGAGGGAGTCGTCGATCCATCAGCCAACGCCTGCCGCAGCCTGCGAACGCTCCTCGCCTCGCGCTTCATAATCCGATTGTATGCGGTGAAAACAATGCCATTTGCTCTCAGAATTGCTTGGTGCCTTGCTCCTGCTCTCCGTGCTAATTTCGAGTATGGGAGTTCCTTCCTCATCGGTGGGCCTCGCAGTCCGCAAGAGCAAGGCACGTTCCGGCCAAACCGTCTCCGCCGACCCGCCCTCCGTCACAGATCAAGACCTCGAGCGCATGGCAGCGCTTGTGGCCTTTACGGCTCGCTCGCTCACCACGCCCAGCCCCCGCCCCTTCGGTGCTGCAATCGTTCACACCCGGTCCGGCGAGCTGTTGCTGCGTGCCCTCAACGCCGTCAGGCAGGAGTTTGACCCCAGCTCCCACGCCGAGGTGCGCGCAATCCGTAAAGCCACCAAACGGCTCAAGACAATCTCGCTTGCCGGTTACACGCTCTACACCACCTGCGAGCCCTGCCCCATGTGCATGAGCACGGCGCTCTGGGCCGGTCTTGATCGCGTGGTCTACGGTGCCACCATCGAGGAGGCGAACCGTCACTGCAATCAGATTCACATCTCCGCCGCCGAAGTGAATGCGCGCAGCGACATGAAGTGCGTCGTTGACGGCCCCGTCCTCCGCAGCGAATGTTATGCTCTCTTTACTCATCCCAACATGCTGCGGGCATTTCGCCTCTGGTCCAACCGCAGGCGCAGATAGTTAGCTTCGATTCAGTTCCTGAGAGGTCGCCCCAATGCTCCCCTCACTTGCCGCAGAACTGGCTCAAGTTGTCGGCGACCCCGCCCGCGTCCTCACCGCGCCCGCCATGCTCGACCGGCTTTCCCACGACTTCTATTGGTACTCCCCGGTTCTGCGTCCGAAGCTCGTCGCAAAGGTTGCTGATGTCGTTGTTCAGCCCACCAGCGTGGATGAAATCCTCGCTGTGCTCCGTTATGCTCTTCGTCACGGCGTACCCGTTACCGTTCGCGGCGCTGGTACGGGCAACTACGGACAGTGTGTCCCGCTCGAGGGCGGCATCGTTCTCGATCTCTCGCTTATGGACAAACTCGAAGAGATCACTGCCGGCGGTGTTGCCATCTGCGAGCCGGGCCTGCGCCTCGGCGTTCTCGAAACGGAAGCTCGCAAACACGGTTGGGAGCTCCGCATGTACCCTTCCACGCTGGCCAAAGCCTCGGTTGGCGGGTTTCTCTGTGGCGGTTCTGGCGGCATCGGCTCAGTCGCCCACGGCGGCCTGCGCGATTTCGACAACGTGCAGGCTTTTGAAGTGGTCACCATGGAAGACTCGCCGCGCGTCGTCCTGCACCGGGGCGAGGCCGTCCACGAGATTCTCCACGCATGGGGCACCAACGGAATCCTCACCCGCATCTGGTTTCCGCTCGCGCCGGCCCAATCGTGGACGCAATTCACCGCGGCTTTCGCAACTTATGAGCAGGCCTTTCGCTTTACCCAATCCATCGCCGTCGACAGTTCCTGGACCAAGCGCCTGGCTACCGTCTTCGAGTGGCCTATCCCCTCGTTCTTCGCCCCCATCAAGCAGATTGTCCGCGATGGCAAGTCGCTCGCTCTCCTCATGATCGAGTCGACACAGGCCGGAGCCTTGCACGCAGCCGCGGAGTTGGCTGGCGGAGAAGTCACTTTCGCAGGCCCATTCGACGGCCCGCGCACTCAGCCCCTGCTCAGCGACTACACCTGGAACCACACCACGCTCTGGGCGATGAAGGCCGACCCCGCCTACACTTATCTGCAGTGCGGTTTCTCGCCGCAGGAGTGCGAAAATCAGTTCCGCCTGCTCCGCGAGCGCTATGGAGACGAGATCCTCTTCCACATCGAGTTCATGAAGAACGGAGACGGCGTCGTTATCCCCGGCGCTATACCCGTTGTTCGCTTCACTACCGAGGAGCGGCTGAACGACATGATCGACTATTGCCGTTCCATCGGAGTCTTCGTCGCCAATCCCCATGTCAACTACCTTGAAGATGCCGGCCGGTTCCGCGCCGACAACATCCAGCTCCGCGCCAAAGAAAAGTACGATCCGCGTGGCCTGCTGAATCCCGGCAAAATGCTCAGCTTTCGTAAACAGGAAGTCCCCTTATGAAGACCTGGATCCCCGACGCCCGTAACTTTGCCTACCTCACCTGGAAGCAGGTCGACGCGCTCCCGCGTGAGTCCACGCTGCTGGTGCTGCCGACCGCTGCAATCGAGCAGCACGGCCATCACCTGCCTCTCGCAACCGACACGCTCATCAACAATCTGCTCCTCGGCAAAGCGCTCGAGCTCGTCCCCGCGGAGCTGCCCATCTACGCTCTGCCGCCCGTCTGCTATGGCAAGAGCAACGAACACATCGGCTTTCCCGGAACCATGTCCGTGAGCGCACAAACCTTCCTTGCCGTCGTCCACGATCTGGGCGCAAGCATCACCGCAAGCGGATTCAAAAAACTAGTCCTCTACAACACCCACGGCGGCAACTCGTCGCTTGTAGATGTGCTGGCCCGCGATCTGCGTGCGGAGTTCGGCCTGCGCACCTTCTCGCTCTTCGGCTCGTTCAGCGCCGCGTTCGAGGGCGTCAGCCCGCAGGAACGCGCCTACGGCTTCCATGCAGGCGAAATCGAAACAGCCTTTCTTCTCCACGCAACGCCTTCGCTCGTCGATAAAGGCGCTTACACGTCCAACTACATCGCTCGCGTCGAAGCGCCTGAACTGCTTAAGCCCGAGGATTCGGCGGCAAACTTTGCCTGGCTCACCCGCGACATCGCTCCCAGCGGCGTCTTGGGCGACCCCTCCCCTGCCACTGCTGAGCATGGCGAGACCTGGTCCAACCAGGCCGCCGCGCGCATCGCCGAGATGCTCGTCGCCATGCACAACTTCGAGCCGAGGCACGGAGCCTGACCATGCCCCTTGTCGATTGCGGCAACGGCGTGCGCCTGGACCGCGGCGACGTGTGCCGACTCGCAGACGAAACCACGCTCGTCTCCGACCATTACTACCCGCCCGGCGACGGCCCATGGCCCACGCTGCTCATGCGCCAGCCTTACGGGCGCGACACCGCCTCCACTGTGGTCTACGCGCACCCGGTCTGGTTTGCCCGCCATGGCTATCACGTCGTCATCCAGGATGTGCGCGGCCGCGGCGGCTCAAGCGGCGAGTTCTACCCATTCCGTCACGAAGGTCCCGACGGCGCAGCCACCATCGCATGGCTTCTCAAGCATCCAGCCTGCAACGGCCGCATCGGCATGTACGGCTTCTCCTATCAGGGCGCCACGCAGTTGCTCGCCGCTGCCGGGCAGCCTGAGGGTCTCAAGTGCATCGCTCCCCACATGACCGCCGTCGATCTCTATCGTGGCTGGTTCTATCACCAGGGAGCGCTGCGCTTGAGCTCCGCTCTTGGCTGGGGCATCCAGATGTTGCGCGAAGATGCCCGCGGTCTCGGCCTGCGCGATGCCTCGGCCAAGCTCGAAGCCGCTTGGGCCAACATCCGTTCCCAGGCCTCGATAGTCCCGTATGCCGCCCATCCGGCCATCACCGATCCTCAACTGCCCACCTACGTGGGTGACTGGCTTGCCCATCGCGAAGAAGGCCCTTATTGGGCCAATCTCGACGTCAGCACACGCGTCGGCCAGATCCAAGTTCCCGCGCTGCACATTGCCGGATGGTTCGACACCTATCTCGAAGGCTCCATCGCAGGCTATCTCGCCTTGCTCCATGGCGCTGGCAGCGAGTTCGCCCGCGCAAACCAATACCTCATCGCTGGTCCCTGGGTGCACATTCCATGGGGAGACCGCGCCGGCGACGCGAGCTTCGGCGATGCCGCTAACCTCGACACAAACGCGATTCTTCTCCGCTGGTTCAATCACTGGCTCAAGGACTCAGGCGACTTTGCAGACGAGCCGCACATTCGTCACTTCGCGCTCGGCGCGAATGAATGGCGTTCGGCAGGCGAATGGCCGGAAGCCGCAGAATCTGCTCTTTATCTGCATAGCAGCGGTAATGCCAACTCGCGCAAGGGAGATGGCTCGCTCTCGCTGACCACGCCGGTTGCCGAAGAGCCCCGCGATCTCTTCGTCTACGATCCCGAGGTCCCGGTCGTCGCACCCGGAGGCCCGCAGGCACTGAGCGGTCCCTTCGATCAGGCGGCCATGGAGTTGGGCAGCAACCTTCTTGTCTACACATCGGAGCCCCTCGCGCGCGAGGTCGCCGTCCTCGGCCAGCCGCGCGTTCGGCTCTTCGCAGCCACCTCCGCGGCCAACGCCGACTTCACCGCCAAGCTTGTCCGCGTCACTACTTCGGGCCGAGCCGAGTTCCTATGCATTGGCATCGCGCGTTGCTCGTGGCTCTTTCGCGCGTCCGGTTACAGTGCCGACCTGGTTCACACCTGGGATTTCACGCTCGAGCCGATTTCCTTTGTGCTCGCACCTGGTGAGCGCCTGCGGCTTGAGATCGCAAGCTCCGCCTTCCCACTCTACGACCGCAACCCATCCACCAGCGTCCCTCCGCAAGATGCTGACAACTGGAACTGGGGCCGCTCCACGCAGCATGTCCTCCATTCAAGTGAACACCCCTCCGCGCTCTACCTCCCCGTCGCAGGAGATGAGCCATGGTGAGTGCGACTGGCAGCACAGTCCCCGAGATCACGCTCGACGGCGTGACCAAGCGCTTTCGCAGCGCCGCTGTCGCGCTCCAGAATGTCTCCCTAACCGTTGAGCGCGGCGAGTTCGTCACCCTCCTTGGCCCCTCCGGCTGTGGCAAATCCACGCTGCTCAAGCTCGTCTCCGGGCTCAGTCCGGCGAGCGAGGGAAGCGTCCTTGTCAACGGCATGACGCCCGAGAACGCGCGCGAGCTCATCAGCTTCATCTTTCAGGACGCCACGCTGCTGCCTTGGCGTACCGTCGAGCAGAATGTCGGCCTTGGCCCCGAACTCGAGTACGCCGCGCGCCAGCTCCGCAGGGAGCGCGTCGACAAGATGCTCGATCTGGTCGGCCTCAGCAATGTTGCCCGTCGCTTCCCGCGCCAACTCTCCGGCGGCATGAAGATGCGCGTCTCCATCGCCCGCGCGCTTGTCAGCAGGCCGCGCATCCTGCTCATGGACGAGCCCTTTGCCGCGCTCGACGAGATGACGCGCGACCGTCTCAACGAAGAGCTCCTTCGTCTTTACGCCGAGCACAAGTGGACCGTCCTCTTTGTGACGCATTCCGTCTCTGAAGCGGTCTTCCTCTCATCGCGCGTCGTGATTCTCGCGCCTCACCCCGGTCGCGTGGCCCACGAGATTCCCATCGACCTGCCCTGGCCGCGCACCGCCGAAACACGCGAATCCCCGGAGTTCGAAGAGCAGGTCACGCAAACTTCGCGTCTGTTGCGGGGGGTGGTCCACGCATGAAGAAGCAAGCACTTCTTGCCCTCAACAGCCTTGCCGTTCTCCTCTGCCTGCTTGGGCTCTGGCAGGCCGTTGTCAGCCTCAATCATTTCCCGCCCTACATCCTGCCCGGCCCTCTGCTGGTTGCCATTGCGCTCCACGATCGCCTCCCGTCCCTTCTCAGCTCGCTCCTTATCACCACCGAAGAAGCCGCAGGCGGACTCGTCGCCAGCATCGTTGTTGGCGTTGGCATCGCCATGGTGTTCGCACGGGGTCGCTGGTTCCGGCAGATGTTCTTCCCCTACACGGTCCTGCTGCAGACCGTGCCCATCGTCGCCATCGCGCCCCTTATCATCCTCTGGGTCGGTGCCGGCATCTTCGCTGTCACTGTTGTTACCTTCATCATCTGCCTCGCGCCCATCATTGCCAACACTACGCAGGGCCTCATCAGCGTCGACGAAAACCTGATCCATCTCTTTCTCATGTACAACGCGTCGCCCTCGCAGGTTCTCTTCAAGCTGCGCCTGCCCAACTCGCTGCCCAGCCTCTTCACCGGCATTCGCATCTCCGCAGGCATCAGCGTAATCGGCGCCATCACGGGCGAGCTCTTTGCCGGCTCTACACGTGTTGGCGAGGGCGGCCTCGGCTATGCCATCATCTATGCCAGCAACCAGATGGAAACCGCTTATCTCTTTGCTCTGGTTGTAGCCGCTACGGCGCTCGGCTTCTCGTTCTTTTTTATTGTCATGTTTCTTGAGTGGCTCGCCCTGCACAATTGGCATGAGTCGAGCCTTCTGCAGTTGTCTGAGTAAGGAGCGATCCGATGTTGCGCATGGAGTCGGAAACAGGCTGGTGGCTCATCACGCACCCCGATCACGCGCGGCTCGCCGGCGAATTCGCCGCTGCGTGGGGCAACGTTCAGTTTCGCAAGCCCGAGCCGCGCGAGCGAGTGCTCAAGGGCATCGCCACCCACGACGACGGCTGGGCTGCGCGTGATGCTCACCCTTCCATCACGCGCCAGGAAAAGCCCTCTGCATTCTCGATCGAACTGGTCGGCAAGTATTCCGCCTTTGAAGAGATCGATATCGAGGACTACCTGGCCGTTCGCGATCGCGCCGTACGCATCATAGCCGAACAGGATCCCTACGCCGGCTTGCTCATCTCCATGCACAGTTACAGCCTGCTTACCGAGCACGCCGACCGTTCAACCATCGCCCCCGAAGGGCTGGCGCTGCTCGACGTGTTCCTCGATAGGCAACGCGATTATCAGGCCGAACTCCGCGCGCAGATCCACGCCGACGCCGCGCTCACGCCTCTCGAGAAGTCAGAGCAGACGATCCTTGAGCACTTCCGCCTCTTGCAGGCCTGCGACAATCTCTCCCTGCTCACCTGCGTGGCCTTCATGTCGCCGGCCCACTTGCTCCATCCACTTCCACTCAACAACGGCGGCAACTCTGAGGTTCTGATCTCTCCCATCGGCCCGCGCCACTTCCGCCTCGCCCCCTGGCCATTTCCTGAGCCGACGATGACCTTCACCTTTCCCGCACGCTACATCGAAGGAAAGATCTTTCCGAGCTCGCAGTCTCTCGAAGAGGCATTCATCGCCGCGCCCATTGAGCAACTCACCGTCACGCTTACCAATCAAGGCTCAAGTCCGGGTGTCCCCCACGCCTACGCCTTTGGCAATAAGGAGACATGAGCCTGCACAATCCGCCATCCCTCCGGCATCCGCACCCACACCTGGCTCTGTCTTCCGCGCACTTCTCCGCCTGGCGTGGTCCGCTCAAACTCCAGCGTGATGCTGCCAAAGTCCCGTCCAAAGGTCACAATGTCGAGCCGCTTTACGGTGCGCGCAAGGCCGGCTGAAGGCCGCGCCTTGCGAAATGCCTCAAGCTCGTCCGGCCCATACAGATTCTCCGTCGCCCCAAAGCGCATCACCTCGGCTCCGTCCCAGAACATCGCCACAACCGTGTCGACGTCATTGGAGACCAACGCCGATTCGTAGCGCGGATAAAGCGCTGCCAGCTCCGCCACAACCTCTGGATCGTTGATCGTCATTGTGCAGGGAAGAGCTCCCTTTCCGGAAGTATCTGTTTGCTCAGCGCCGCGCTCACTGTGTAGACCGGCTCATTCACCACCTGGCTCAGCCGCAGCTTCAGCGCCACGCTGCACAGGATGTATGCATGGATGTCACTGAATCCCCACCGCTCCACCAGCAGATCGATCATGCGTCCCGTGGCCGCGCGCGATGCCGCCAGCAGGTCTGTCCCAGTCTCCACCACCACCCACGCATCGGCAGTGGAATCCGCCGCAGCGTTGTCACTCGCTTCCACAATCGGTCCCGCCAGCGGCTGCCGCTTGTGCAGATGGAATGCAAGCGTCACGTCCAGCGGGCATTCAATTCCGTTGATGCACACCTCGCCATCGCCTTGCGCCGCGTGACCGTCGCCGCAGCTGAAGAGTGCGCCCGGGCTGTAAACAGGCAGGTAGAGCCTCGATCCCGCGCACAGCTCGCGCACGTCGAGATTGCCTCCGAAGGGTCCCGGCGGCCGCGTACGAAAAGATCCATCCTCGGCCCGCGCCACGCCCATTACTCCCAGAAACGGTCTTACCGGCACAACCGCAGGCTCCAGCGAACTCGTCGACTCCCCATCAAGCTGCCAATGAAACA
>Ga0181520_10008063_pt1 | contig 15155 bp, 16 predicted proteins | sample PEATcosm2014_Bin_29_FD_132451 | JGI IMG/M metagenome (GOLD analysis project Ga0181520, IMG submission 132451) | Peatland microbial communities from MTU Mesocosm Facility, Houghton, MI, USA - PEATcosm2014_Bin02_30_metaG | ecosystem: Environmental > Terrestrial > Soil > Wetlands > Peat | place...
GACCTGCGCAAGACCGGCAAGAAATACATCATGATGGTGCGCAGCCGCGTCCCCGGCGGCGTGATGACCGCGAAACAATGGCAGGTGTTCGACCTGCTCGCCTCGGTCCATGGCAACAACACGCTCCGCATCACGACGCGCCAGACGATCCAGTTCCACGGCATTCTGAAATCCAATTTGCGCGCGGTGATCCAGGGCATCAACAATTCACTGCTCTCCACGCTCGCCGCCTGCGGCGATGTGAACCGCAACGTCCTCGCGCCGCCGACACCCGCTTACACAAAAGCGCGCGAACAGGTTTATGCCGACTGCAAGAAAGTCGCGCTCGCGCTCGCGCCGCAGACGAAGGCGTATCACGCCATCTGGATTGACGGCGTGCAGCTCAAGCTCGACGATGCGGAGAACAAAAACTTCGCGGACCCGCTTTACGGCAAAACCTATCTGCCGCGAAAATTCAAAATCGCCTTCGTGATTCCGCCGGTCAATGATCTGGACGTTTTCACGAACTGCCTCGGCCTCATTGCGATTGTCGAAAACAATCAACTCATCGGCTACAACATCGCCGTCGGCGGCGGCATGGGGCGCACCCACGGCAACGAACAAACTTTCCCGCGCCTCGCCGATGTCATCGGTTTTTTCACACCGGACAAAATCGTGGACGTGGCGAAGGCCGTGCTGACAATTCACCGCGATTTCGGCGACCGCACGGACCGCAAACACGCGCGGCTGAAATATGTCGTGGCCGAGCGCGGCGCGGAGTGGACGCGCGCCGAGATTGAAAAACGCGCCGATGTGAAATTCGCGCCCGCCAAGCCTTGCCAATTCACTACGACCAGCGACCTGCTCGGCTGGCGGAAAGCCGTGGATGGAAGCTGGTTTCTCGGTTTGTTCGTCGAGACCGGGCGTGTCAAGGATGCGGACGGCTGCAAAATGAAATCGGCGTTGCGGCAGGTCGCGGACAAATTCCAGAACATTGAATTCCGGCTGACGGCAAATCAAAACGTGATTCTCGCCCGCGTCGCGGAATCCGACAAGGCCGCCATCAATTCCATTCTCACCGCCAATGGCGTAAAAACTGAAAATCAGGCGAGCGTGTTGCACGCGGCGGCGATGGCCTGCCCTGCCCTGCCCACTTGCGGACTCGCGCTCGCGGAGTCGGAACGGATGCTGCCCGGCTTGATTGACCGCATCGAAAAACTTTGCGCCGAGGTCGGGCTGGCCGGCGAGGAGATCATCATCCGCTCCACCGGCTGCCCGAACGGCTGCGCGCGGCCTTACATGGCGGAAATTGCGTTTGTCGGCAAGGCGCCGGGACGCTACCAGGTCTGGCTCGGCGCGGACGCGACCGGCACCCGGCTTAATCGCATCTGGAAAGACGTGATGAAGGAAGCGGACATCGAAACCGAATTCCGTCCGGTGCTGGCGCGTTTTGCCAAGGAAAGAAATCCCGGCGAACGTTTCGGCGACTGGTGCGACCGGGTTTTTCTGAACGAGAAAATGAATTAACAACAAAGGAACAAAGTAACGAAGCCTCTTTGTTGCTTCGTTATTTTGTTGTTCAAAGAAAATGACACCGGAACAAATCGCCAAAGCCAACGCCGAATTGCGGAACAAATCGCCGCTCGAAATCGTCCGCTGGGCCATCGCGCAGGCGAAAGGCCGCGCCATCGTCTCGACGAATTTCCGGCCCTATGAAGCCGCCGTCCTGCACCTTTGCGTTCAGGCGGAGCCGGACATTCCCGTTCTGTGGGTTGACCATGGCTACAATCGCCCGGCGACCTACAAACACGCGGAGGAATTGAGAAAATTGCTCAAGCTGAATCTCAAGCCGTTCATGCCGCGCATCACCGCCGCGCACCGCGACGCGATTTACGGCGAAATCCCGACGACTGATGACGAGAAAGGCTTGAAGGAATTCAGCGCGTTGATGAAGCTGGAGCCGTTTCAGCGCGGCATGAAGGAACTCGCGCCGACGGTCTGGATCACCGCGCTGCGCAAGGTGCAAAATCCGAATCGCGCGGAACTGGACATCATTTCCGAAGACAAGAATTTCGGCGCGCTCAAGGTCAGCCCGGTTTTTCATTGGAGCGACGCCGACTTGGAAAATTATTTGAAGCGTCACAACCTGCCGAACGAGTGGGATTATTTCGATCCCGCCAAGGCCGATGACAAGCGCGAATGCGGCCTCCATGCAAACTGGGGCGGCAAGGCAGTTAAAACCTAGACACGGATTGCACGGATTGCTTGTAAATTTCGGCGCCGATTCGCTAGAGTGAAAGCGAGTTGTTTTATGAATCCGTGTCAATCCGTGAAATCCGTGTCAAAATGAGCAGTTACCATTTAGATCACCTGCAGTATTTGGAAACGGAAGCGATTCACGTCATGCGTGAAGTCGCCGCCGAATTCGAACGCCCCGCCCTGCTCTTTTCCGGAGGCAAGGATTCCATCTGCCTGCTGCGCCTCGCGGAAAAGGCGTTCCGCCCGTCGGACATCCCGATGCCGTTCCTGAACGTCGAGACCGGCCACGAATTTCCGGAGCTGCTCGAATTCCGCGACCGGCGCGCGAAGGAACTCGGCGCGAAGCTCATCGTCCGCACGGTGGAGGAGGCGTTCAAAAAAGGGATTGCGCAGCCGACGCCCGGCCAGGTCAGCCGCAATCAACTTCAGATTCCCGTGCTGCTCAGCGCAATCGAGGAATTTCAATTCGACTGCGCCATCGGCGGCGCGCGGCGCGACGAGGAAAAAGCCCGCGCGAAAGAAAGATTTTTCAGCTTCCGCGACAGCTTCGGCCAATGGGATCCGAAAAATCAGCGGCCGGAAATCTGGAATCTTTACAACGCCCGCGTGAATCCCGGCGAAAATATGCGCGTGTTCCCGCTCTCCAACTGGACGGAGATGGACGTTTGGGAATACATCAAAAAAGAACAGCTCGAAGTGCCGAAGATTTATTTCAGCCACGAGCGCGAATGTTTCCGGCGTGGCGGCCAGTGGATTCCCATTCCGCCGCCGCACGCTGACGCAACCAAGCCCGATCCTTACGCCGGCGCGCGTCCGAAGCCAAACGAGCCGGTCAAGAAACTCACCGTCCGCGTTCGCACTATTGCCGACATGATCAGCACCGGCATGATTGAATCGCGGGCGGATTCCGTGGACGACATCATCGCCGAAATCGCCGCCGCGCGCGTGACCGAGCGCGGCTCCCGCGCCGACGACAAGGCCAGCGAGGCCGCGATGGAAGACCGGAAAAAGGCGGGATACTTTTAGCAGATAGGAGATTGGAGATGGCAGATAGGATTGAAAATTTCGAACAGCTTGAGGCATGGCGAATGGCAAGGGAACTTGTCCGCTCGGTTTATTTATTCTTTCGGCGCAAACCGGCGGCTCTTGATTTTGGCTTGAAGGATCAAGTCCAGCGGGCTGCGGTTTCGGCCATGACCAATATTGCCGAAGGATTTGAAAGGATTCACCCAGCCGAAAAATTACAATTTTATAATACTGCCCGCGCTTCCTGTGGTGAAGTGCGTTCGCTATCCTACGTCATGCTTGATGCAAATTACATTTCGGAATCCGAACATAAAAACATGCTGGAACTGGTTGCTCAAACTGGTCGCCTGGTTTCCGGCCTGATTCGCTCCACCCGCGCTCGGACCGAAAATCTCTAACTCCCATCTGCCATCTTCCATCTCCTTTTTCATGCCTCACTCGCAACATCCAATTGAATTGCTCCGCTTCAACACCTGCGGATCCGTTGATGACGGCAAGTCCACGCTCATCGGGCGGCTGCTTTATGATTCCAAGTCGCTGATGGAAGATCAGCTTGAAGCGCTCGAACGCAGCGCCGACATCACTGGTGGCGGACAGATCAACCTGGCCAACCTCACCGACGGCCTGCGCGCCGAACGCGAACAGGGCATCACGATTGATGTCGCCTATCGTTACTTCGCCACGCCCAAACGTAAATTTATCGTTGCCGACACGCCGGGCCATGTGCAATACACCCGCAACATGGTTTCCGGCGCCTCGACCGCGAACCTCTCCGTCGTGCTCGTGGACGCGCGGCAGGGCGTCATCGAACAGACGCGGCGGCACACGTTCATCGCGGCGCTGCTGGGCATTCCGCATCTCGTCATTGCGGTCAACAAAATGGATTTGGTGGACTGGCAGGAAGAACGCTTTCAGGAAATCCGCGATGAGATTGAGGATTTCCTGCCCAAGCTCGGCGCGTTCCGCGACGTGAAATTCATTCCCATGAGCGCGCTGAACGGCGACAACGTGGTGGAACTTTCCAAAAAAACGCCGTGGTTCGAAGGACCGGCCTTGCTGCATCATCTGGAAACCGTCCACATCGCCAGCGACCGCAATCTGGCCACGCTTCGCTTTCCCGTCCAATGGGTCAACCGCCCGAACAATCCCACCGACCTGGCGCTGCACGACTTCCGCGGCTTGAGCGGCCAGATTGCCAGCGGCGTGATTCGCAAGGGACAGGAAGTGGTCGTGCTGCCCGCCGGCATCAAGACCCGCGTCGCGAACATCTGGAGTTACGACCACTCGCTCGACGAAGCCTTCTGTCCGCAATCCGTCACCATCTGCCTGGAACACGACATTGACATCAGCCGCGGCGACATGATTGTGGGCCTCGAAAATCTTCCCGGCCGCAGCCCGGAATTGCACGCGCAGGTTTGCTGGATGCACGCGCGGCCGTTGCAGCCCGGCAAAAGGTATTTTCTCAAGCACGCCACGCAAACCGTCCAGGCCATCGTCACCAAATTGGAAAGCCGCGTCAACATGACCACGCTCGAACCGGAACCCGACCCGGCGGCGCTGGCCATCAACGACATCGGCGGCATCCGGCTGAAGACCGCCAGACCGCTCGTGTTCGACAGTTACGCCACGAACCGACTGACCGGCTCGTTCATTTTGATTGAGCAGGGAACAAATGCCACCGTCGCCGCCGGAATGCTCGCTCCTCCCACCGAGGCCGTGACGCCCGAATACACCGACTTCGCCATTTGATCTTTTGTTGATGAAAATACGCTGGCGTGTCACCGGCGGCGGGTGTATGAAAAATCACACCGCTTGAACGAAGTGAACACGGAACATCACATGCACCGCGAAACAGTCCATCGTCTGGCGCGCCGGGCGCTGTTCAGCTTCATTGTAACGTTTGTTCTGGCGCGGGTGTTCGTCTTCCTCATCATGGCCAAAGAGATGCCGAACCTGTATTTCTTCATGGGCGGCACACACGTCCATCATTTGAACTACGGGATTTTCCTGATGTCGGCGGTGTGCGGATACAGCGTGTTCCGGCGGCCCACGGGCCGGGCGGCGGAAATCACGGCGCTGCTTTATGGCGTGGCGATGGGCCTGACGTTCGATGAATTCGGGATGTGGCTGCACCTGGGCGGCAGCTACTGGCAGCGCGCGAGCGTGGACGCGGTGATCGTGGTGTCGGCGGTTTTCGGCCTGTTCGCCTTCGCCCGCTCGCTGGAGAAATTGGAGGCGCGGCATTTCCGGATGTTCGCCGTTTTGCTGGCGGTGCTGGTTGGATTTGCCGTGGTTTTGTATCTGACGGGGAATCACCTTGCGGATGTCGCGGGGCCGGCGCTGGAGAAACTGGAAGCGGACTCTTCCCCGTAAAAAAGACAAAGGCCGGACACCGGGTCCGGCCTTTTCTTACACACAAAACACTTGAGAACTGCTCAACACCACTGCCGATAGAATACACCAAGCCCGGAAATCGTCATGTCACCAGTTGTGGGGACAAGGCTAAACGGGTATATGTCTTTCACAAACCCATTTTTATGGCAAACGCCAATAAAAATGCGGCCAAAAACGGTGAAATGCGGGATTATCCCGCGCCGCCGTCATTTTCACGCCAAAATATCTGGCTGGACGATTTTCGGGTGTTTTGGGATGCTCCGGGGATATGGCTTCGTTTTTACTTTACTGGTGGCATAACGTTCAAGCCGGCTGGGGAATTGGCGATGGAATTTTTGAAAAGATTGAAGGCGTTGCCATTCTCATTTCAGCAGGATGCCTTTGCCACAAAAAAGCACTCAAGCACCGCAGCACGCTGGAGGACAATGCCATGAAATGGGCGTTTCATACTTTCTGGGTTTCGTTCGCAATTTCAACAGTGTTCGTTGCCCCATTCCTTCAGCAAAAAAAAGATAGCACAGCCACATCCACGGCCCCGATTCCAGTTAATGTCACCGTAACGAACATCACCGTATCACAGACACAAGCGGGTTCATTTGTGCCATCTAACAACGTTCCGGTGCTAAATGAATTGATTCAAGAAAGGGCGAAAGCAGATCAGGAAAAGGCCGCCGAAGCCAAAGCCGAGCAGGACGCGAAAGAGGCGGCGTTCAGGTCGTATTGGAAAGAAAGCCTTCCGTTTTACCGTGGTATTTTGACGAATTTTTACGATTTGTTGAATAAAGAGGCAAAAAAACAAAGAGACACGCTTACACCATCTTCATCATACGAACTCTGCCTAACGCCAGACATATATGTAAATGAGGGAATTTCAAACGTGGCCCGGCTCGTTTTTCAAAAAAACACCAATTGGAATTTTCAGATTGTCGTCCTGTCAGCCGCAACGTTAAGGATACAATGCAGCGGTGGTTATTTGAACCTTGACCCATTACGACCTGATGCAAGTCATGTTGCCACATCTCTTTATGGCCCAAATGGAAGCCTTCTCGACAATCCCGTTGGTTTGATTGGGGATTCCTCCGCCATTTTTCAGAAAAGCATGACAAACCTGATCCAGCTTCAAGAGAATTACCTTAACAGCACGAATTTTACCCTGAAAATAAAATGATAAAAGTGACACAAAAACACTTGACAGATCACAATATATGTGTCACATTTATCGCATGAAGACAAACGAAGTAAGAGACGAGTTGAATCTGATAACGCTGGCGCAGGAATACGCCGACGAGGACAAGGCGCGCGGCTTGCTTGAATCGCTCCTTTGGCCGAATGGCGCGGTTTGCCCGCATTGCCAGAATGACGGCAACGCCAAGGCGATTTACAAGCTGGAGCCGAAAGCGGACAGCAAATCCAAAGTCCGCAAGGGCGTCTATAAATGCGGGGCTTGCCGCAAGCAGTTCACGGTGACGGTTGGCACGATTTTCGAGGATTCACACCTGCCAATCAGCAAATGGCTCATGGCCATTTTCATCATTTGCTCGTCCAAGAAATCAATCAGCGCGAACCAGTTGAGCCGGATGCTGAAAATCACATACAAGGCCGCGTGGTTTATGGCACATCGGCTTCGTTTCGCCGTCAGTCCTGAAATGCCGCTGGCCAAGCTGCTCAAGGGCGTTGTCGAAGTGGATGAAACATTTGTGGGCGGCAAGGGATTCCGCTGCTCGCGTTATCGCCGCCAGACGCCCGTTGTCGCGCTGGTTGAACGCGGCGGTGGAATGCAGGCAAGGGTCGTTAGCAACGTCACGCAACACAATCTCGGAAGAATCTTGAATGAATGTGTTAGCAAGGATGCGGTGGTGAACACTGACGAGCTTCCGGCCTATCGCAAACCGCTAAAGGAGTGGAAAGAACACAGCACGGTGGTTCACTCGCAAGGTGAATACAGCCGCCGGAATGAGGACGGCACGGTGTCTGGCATCAATGGTTGCGAATCGTTTTTCAGCCTGCTAAAGCGCGGCGTGTATGGCTCTTGGCATCATGTCAGCCGCGAGCATTTGCCAAAATATGCGAATGAATTTGCGTTCCGTTGGGATACGCGCAAACAGACGGATGGTGAACGCATGGAAACGGCGATTGGTATGACCACTGGAAAGCGTTTAACCTATCGCCAAATGATTTGAGGGAATCGGCTTTATCGCCAATTCGATTGTCTTGTGAAACCAAAAGCCCCGCATATTCCGTGGGGCAGAAAGAGAAACCGTGGCAAGATCAAAACGAGCGAAGCACAGAACGAAACCGGCGGAAACGATGCTGCCAAATTTGAGCGGCGTCTCGTTCAAGGATGCTTTGAAGGCTTTGCTTAAAACGCCGCCGCCCAAAAAGTCAAAATGAGCGAGACACCGAAAGTCGGCAGGCCAGTCCTGCCAAAGAAAGAGAAGCGCGGCAGATTCATTTCCACGCGGCTTTCGCCGCCGGAGTATGCGGAGATTGAAGCCGCCATAAAATCATCCGGCGAAACTAAAACGGAATGGGTGCGGATGAAACTGATTGCCGCCGCCCGCCGCGCTTAAACGCATCAATGAAAATAGCAATTTCCAAGAGACGCAATTGGGTTTGTGAAAGACATAATCCCGAGGCTAAAAAATGATAAAAGGGCCTAAAAACAGGGTTTTGATAGTTTTTGGCCATGAAAACCGCTGAAAACATTGGGCTTTACGCTGCCGGGCGGTTGCGAGATGCTTTGCATCTATGGCAGAAAAGCATCCTCGTTCATTTTGGTTATTTTGGGGTGGCGCTTTCTGGCAGGGAGCAAAAAAATCAAGGGAAGGATTCGGCGCTGCAATTGAGGTGGCCACTGTGTTTCTGGGATTGGGGCTTCTTTGGCTTGTTTGGTATTCCAAACATCATCCCAATTTCAATATCGCAAGCGGGGAGGAGTTTGTGAATTACTGGGTCGCCATACTTCCGCTGGCCATCGGTTTTATGTGGTTCATTGGCCATGTTTTTTATCAGCCATATAAAGTCTATAAAGAGCAATTCGGCCAGCACGCAAAGGAAATTGAAGAATTGAACGAAAAACACGCCGTGGAAATCAAGGAATTGAAAGCTAATAACGAGCAATTGGGACAGACAATAATATCATGGATAGAAAAGATGGATGCGCTGCAAGCGAAATTAGCCGAAAGAAGCGAGGCCGACAAATTGGTTACAGCCAAGCAGACCGCCAAACACTCCTTGGGAAATTCGCTGATGTCTTTCCAGAGACGCTTACAGGAAGCAAAGAATATATCCCGCTATGAATTTGAAGATGACGTTAGAAAGAGGGAATGGGAACTCACAAATAGCCTCTTTGGAGCGACAGAGGAAAACATAGGTTTTTTGCTTACAAATGCCGAAGTCGCATTATTTAGAGACGCGAGACCCGCACCGCTGCCTGACCCAGAAAAATACGACATATTCACCACAAGGGAACAAGAATGGCAGTGGCACGTTAATTTCATAATCGCCAAAAAAGATGAACTAAAGAGAATTATTGAAAGGATTCCATAAATGCTTGAAAACAAAGAATAAAAGTGACACAAAAACGCTTAAATGACGGACTTTGCGCTTTAATCCGGCGCGCGGGCTGCGTATAAATCCCGCATGTCCGACCCGGTTCAACCCGTCATCAACGCCGCGACGCGCCTGTGCGCGGTCTATGGCTTTCCCATCCGGCACTCCGCGTCGCCCGCAATGCACAACGCCGCGTTCGCCAGGCTCGGCCTGAACTGGCGCTACCTCGCGTTTGAAGTGCATCCGGACAATCTGCGCGCCGCCATCGCCGGCGCCAGGGCGATGCAATTCTCCGGCCTGAACCTGACCGTGCCGCACAAATTGCTCGCGATGCAAATCGTGGATGAACTGGATGAATCGTCCAAGACGTGGGGCGCGGTCAACACCGTCCGATTCGAGGCGCGCGACGCGGGCGGGAAGTGGCAGCCGCTGCATCATTTTACCGAGGCGATTTCCGGCGAAATCCGGACGCAGGGTTTCAACACGGATTCCGACGGCATCGCGCGTTCGTTGCGCGAAGACCTCGGCCTGAAACTGGCGGGCTTGAAAGTGCTGCTGGTTGGAACGGGCGGCGCGGGACAGGTGGCGGCGTTGCGGCTGGCGATGGAAGGCGTGGCTGAATTGTTTGTGACGGATTACGTCATCGCCAAGGCCGAAGCGGTGGCGGAAGAAATCCGCAAGCGTTATCCGCGCGTGAAGGTGACGGTCGGTTTTCCGAAAGGCGAAATGGATTTGCTGCTGAATGCGACGCCGATTGGCTTGAAGGCTGGCGATCCGTCGCCGGTGGATGAAAAGCAATTCCCGCTGCGCCAGTCCCGCGCGGTTTATGACATGATTTACAAACCAGCGGAGACGAAGCTGCTCGCGTTGGCGAAGGCGGCGGGATGCAAAACCTCGAACGGCCTCGGAATGCTGCTGCATCAGGGCGCGGCTGCGTTTGAAATCTGGACGGGCCAGACCGCGCCGATTGACGTGATGCGCCGCGCGCTGGAACAGAATGTTTATGGGAAATGATTCAATTCTCCGGAGGGACGAGTTACACGAGTCCCCAAAAAAATGGGACTCGCGGAGCTCGTCCCTCCGAGTTAATTATGGGCATTAACTCGATATTTGACGCGGGATACTGGGCGGCGGTGCCGTTCCATTTCTGGTCGCTGTGCTTCTTCGCGCTCGGCTGCATCGTCGGCAGCTTCCTGAACGTCTGCATCCACCGGCTGCCGCTGGGCATGAGCATCGTCACGCCGCCGTCGCACTGCCCGCATTGCAAATACTCGATCCCGTGGTGGCTGAACATTCCGCTGGTGACGTGGCTGGCGTTGCGCGGTCGCTGCAAAAACTGCGGCGCACCCATTTCGCCGCGCTATTTTGTGGTGGAACTGCTCACCGGCCTCGCGTTCCTCGGCTGCTGGCTGGAATTTGGCGATCCGGTTCATGAATACCCTTCCATGCCGCTGGCGCTGGTTTACGCGGTCTTTCTCGCCGGGCTGATTTGCGCGACGTTCATTGACTTCGAGCATTTCATCATTCCCGACGAAATCACCTACGGCGGCGTGGCCACCGGGCTGGTTGCGTCATTTTTTCTGCCGGCGCTGCAGGACTCGGACGCGATGCGATTCGGACTTCTGTGGAGCGCGCTCGGCGCGGTGGCAGGCGCGGGAATTGTCTATGCGATTCTGCGTCTGGGCAAATTGCTGTTCGGGCGGCAGAAAATCAAATTCCCGGCGGAAACAAAAATGATTTTCTCCGAAACATGCCTGCACCTGCCGGACAAGGAAATACCCTACGACGAATTGTTCTGGCGCAAGTCGGACATGATTGTGGCGCGGGCGAAAAGGGTTGAATTGATTGACCGGAGTTATTTCGACGCCGTGGTCAGAATTTCCCAATCGTCGGTGCGGATTGAGCAGGACAAATTTGAAGCCGAGGCAATCAATCCGGAGGATGTTCCTCACATGGAGATTTGCGGCTCAGAAATCATCGTGCCGCGCGAGGCGATGGGGCTGGGCGACGTGAAGTTCATGGCGGCGATAGGCGCGTTTCTCGGCTGGCAGGGCGTGGTCTTCTCGCTGATGGTCAGTTCGCTCATCGGCTCGGCGGTCGGCGTGACTTTGATTTTGACGAAACGCCGCGAGTGGTCCTCAAAAATTCCCTACGGCCCATACATCGCGCTGGCAGCGGCGATCTGGATGTTTTTGGGAAAGAAACTCGTCACCGGATTTTTTCAATAGCAGGATTTGGATTTTTTTGCGGCCGGCCCACGCTCGGTCTGCCGGCAAACTGTTTGACGCGCGAAACAGAATATCGGCGGCAAATCTGAATTGACCGGCGCGGCACGGGGCGCGCCTTTGGGTTTGGCCAGGAAGGAATCCTTGCGGCGGCGGCGGAATTTGCAAAGATGATCTGCAAAGTGAACCTGTGAATTGTGAGTTCGCGGCATCAAAACGAAAAGAAATTTGGCCGGTGGGAAGATTTGCCCGGCGGCGGACGGCGTTATCACTTGGATGTGGCCGGGCGATCCGGCTGGCGGGCGCGTTATTGGAAGGAAGTGGACGCCGATGAAACCACGATCCGTTTCTGGCAGGAAATTTACGACGACACGGGCAAGCTGGTTGAAATTCACGAAAAATTCCCGGTGGATAAAGGCCACCAGAAAGTGTAGAGTGCAGCCATGACGATTACGAAGCAAACCGTCGCCGGCAAAATCGCCGCGTATCTCCATCACGAGATCACGCCGGCGCAGTTGGTGGATTGGGCGGAACGCGCCATGATGGACGGCGAGCTTGCCGAGTCCGACGCCGGCACGATTTCAGCCGTCGTTGCCCGGCTCGGCGTGGCGGATGTTCGCGCCTTCGGCCTTGCTTGGGACGATTGCGAGCAGCTTCTTCATCAGCTTGGTTTCTCTCCGCGCGTGGAAGTGATCGCGGCGTGATCGCCCTTTCTTTCACGCGAGACGAACTTGCTAATGAATCGTGCCGAACTTAAATTAGGAGCATGAGTCGAACGGAAATTATCTCTGAAATCCCGAAATTGTCGCACGCCGACCGCCGGGAAATCATGCGCTACATTCTCGAAGTCGAAGGGAACAATGGCGTTGACCTGCGGGCGCGCGGGATTGACGAGACTCACGCCGCCGAACTTCGGGCGCGGCTGAAAACCTTCGCCGAGGACTGGGAACGGCCCGAAGCCGACATTTATGACCAAGACCCGGCGCGGTGAAGTTGTCTTGGTGCTGTTTCCGAATTCCGACCGGCGCACGGCCAAGCGCCGCCCCGCGCTGGTGATTCAGCGGAACAATCTCGACAACGGCCTGCCGCAAACCATCGTCGCCATGATTTCGAGCAACCTCGCCCGGCGTGGCCATCCCAGCCGCATTTTTGTCGGCCTCAATTCCGCCGCAGGCAAAACCGCCGGTCTGCGGCTGGATTCCGTCGTTATGACCGACAATCTGGCGACGGTGCTGGATTCCGAAATTGATTCCGCGCTGGGCGATTTCCCGGAAATGAAAACCGTGGATGCGGCGTTGAAGCACACATTGGAATTGGCTTGAACGCGCATTTTGCGCACGAAACGGGAACACCGGCGGCAGATTTGAATTGATGGCGCATCGGGCGAAGGCCGGTTTCCCGCCACGCGCCTTTGGGTTTGGCCAGGAAGGAATCCTTGCGGCGGCGGAATCTGCAAAGATGCATTCAAAACCGTGGATGCCAAAGTTTCAACCGTCGGCGAAATCCTGGATGCAAAGACTCAATACTTGGTGCCGTTCTTCCAACGATACGAGATTGCGGAATTGCGGAGCGGAAACCCGGCGTGCTGGACGAACTCGCGGCGGAGCGGACCAAAATGTTGGAACAGGAAAGCGCCGAGTTGCAGCAGCAGGCGGAAAAGCTGGCGGATGAAATCAAGGAATTGAGCGGGATGGAGTCTTCAAACCTTTGACACTTCGCAGCCAATCCGTATGCTTGAACCCGTGCGCACCGTTCACGTCTCATTGGGCAACCGCAGCTACGACATCAAAATCGCGCCGGGTTTGATTGGCCGGCTCGGCGGCGAATGCGCCCGCCTGAAGCTTGCCCCGCGCTGCGCCATCATCACGGACACCAACATCGGCAAACGGTATGCCAAGGCCGCTTTCAATTCCCTCGCCACCGCCGGCTTTTCACCATCGCTGATCATTGTCCAGCCGGGCGAGACGGCCAAAAGTTTGAAAACGGTCCAGGCCTGCCACGACCAGCTCGCGGCGCACCGGCTGGAACGCAAATCGTTCATCGTCGCGCTCGGCGGCGGCGTGGTGGGCGATTTGGCGGGATTTGTCGCGGCAACTTATCTGCGCGGCGTCGCGTTCGTGCAGGCGCCGACGACACTGCTCGCGCAGGTGGACAGCTCCGTCGGCGGCAAGGTCGGCGTCAATTTGAAGGCCGGCAAAAATCTCGTCGGCGCTTTTTACCAGCCCAAGCTGGTGCTGTGCGACTTGGATGCGCTGAAAACCCTGCCCGACCGCGAGTTCCGCGCCGGCCTGGCCGAGGTCATCAAATACGGCATCATTTACGACGCAAATCTGTTCGAGCGGCTCGAACGCGATTTGCCGAATTTTTTGAAACGCGACCAATCCATTCTCGCGCCGGTGATTTCGTGCTGCTGCGAAATCAAGGCGGAGGTCGTCGGCCAGGACGAGACGGAAAGCGGCCTGCGCGCGATTTTGAATTTCGGCCACACAGTCGGCCACGCCATCGAAAACATTTCCGGCTACGGAACATTTTTGCACGGCGAGGCGATTTCCATGGGCCAGGTCGCGGCGGCAAAATTATCGCACAAAGTGCTGGGCTTGGCGGAACGCGACGTTGAGCGGATCGGAAATCTTTTCCAGCGCGCCGGCCTGCCGGTGCAAATGCGGTTGAATTCCTTGAAGCGCCAGAAGCTGCTCAACGCCATGCGACTCGACAAAAAGGTCAGCGGCGGCGAAATCAAGTTTGTCCTCGCTGAAAAAATTGGCAAGGTCGTGTGGAACCGGCGCGTTCCTGAAAATTTGATCCACAACGCGCTGGATGAAATCGCAAGTTGAGATTCGAAGGTCAAAGCTGATTCGCTTCATGCCCGGTGAAAACCGCGGACGCCGGTGCATGCAAAGAACGCGCCATGAGGATTGACAAGCGGGCCGCTCCTGCGATGATGTGCCGTCGTGAGTGAGACCAAAACCCAATTCTCCCTCAACCCGCGCGGCTTCAAAGAAGCCGCAGCGGGGCAAAAACAAATTCCCATCAGTGGTTTCAAACATATGTGGAGGAACGCCATGTCTTATCGTCATTACCTGTCCCTGATTGTTCTGTTGGCTCCCATCGTCGCCGTGGGCCAGATCGCGCCCGGACGCGCCCAAAACTTTGATGCCGGCTGGCTCTTCAGCCGCACGGACCCCAAAGGCGCCGATCAAGCCGATTTCGCGGATTCCGCCTGGCGCAAGCTTGATCTTCCGCACGATTGGAGCATCGAAGGCCCCGTTGACCAGAACAATCCGTCCAGCGGCCGCGGCGCTTTTGTGCCGACCGGCATCGGCTGGTATCGCAAGCACTTTACCCTTGCCCCTGACGCCGCCGGCAAAACGGTCCTGATCCAGTTCGATGGCGTCATGGCCAACAGCGATGTCTATATCAACGGCTTCCTGCTGGGCCATCGCCCCAACGGCTGGGTCAGCTTCCAATACGATCTCACCGGCCACGTCAATTTCGGCCCCGACAAGCCCAATGTGATTTCCGTCCGTTGCGACAATTCCGCCCAGCCCGCGTCGCGGTTTTACACAGGTTCGGGCATTTACCGTCATGTTTATATCAGCGTCCTCGATCCCGTCCACATTGATCACGACAGCATCATCGTCACCACACCCGCCGTCGCCCCCGACAAGGCCACCGTGAATATCAAGACGACGATTGACAATCAATCCGCCGCCGACGCGC